>Ga0172375_10001523_pt1 | contig 37232 bp, 33 predicted proteins | sample LakKiv1m_FD_114537 | JGI IMG/M metagenome (GOLD analysis project Ga0172375, IMG submission 114537) | Freshwater microbial communities from Kabuno Bay, South-Kivu, Congo - kab_092012_11.1m | ecosystem: Environmental > Aquatic > Freshwater > Lake | place: Democratic Republic of the Congo... | reverse complement strand
AGATTGAATACCAATGCTTACACCAACATCAATTTTATTTTTTGTCGCGCCAAACATTTTAGAAAGAGAAATATTTTTTGATTTGGCAAACAAATCCCACAACGCTGCTTCAAGTCCGGCTTTTGCCATCATATGCCCGCGTACTTTTTCGTATGAAGAAATTGCTTCATCTATACCTGAAATATTTTTACCGAGTATTGAAGGAATTAAAAAATCCTGTAAGATGTGCCAGGCTGTCGTAACAGTTTCATAAGAGTAAAACGGAGTTCCTTCAGCAACGCTTTCTCCCCAGCCTGTTAAACCTTCTCCGTCAACACGAACTATGATGTGTTCTTCATCGTATTCAGTTCCCATTGAAGTTGTAAATGGAGAAACCAATTCCATTTTAATGTGGCGAAGTTCAATTTTTTCTATTTTCATTTTTTACCTTTCAAAAATAATAGCACGCAGATTCAACTGATTAAACAGATCAAAACGGATTTAATCTGTTTGATCATCTGTATTTTATATTTGTTCAATTATTTGATTATAAATAACTCCGCGTTCCTTCAGTTTATTCAAAACGAAATCAACACATTCAGGTTTTTGCCCGATATATTCAGGCGGACAAATACCTTTTTGATCAAACAATCCTTTGGCTAACATTCTGACTGCACTTGTAGCAGTGTAACCAGTTGTTCTTGCCATTGAATGAATATTTGTTTTCTTATTGTGACGATCTAACAAGTTGTAAGTGTATCGAACTTTCTTCTTATCCTTTTCACCTTCAATAATTATTTTCATCACAGTAAATTCTTCATCACCTTCTTTAAGTTCCCACATCGGAAATAATAGTTTTGATGTGAAATCAACTGGTTTTACTTTTACTCCATCTATTTCAATTTCATTCTGACTAAAGAATCCAGACTCACGAAGCACTTGCATTTTTTCTATATGACCAGGATAACGAAGAGTTTTCTCTTTCATATTAGGAGCATTTAAAGTTTTTGCAAGAGTGCGCAGTCCATCACTATTAAAAGCTTCAAGCGTTCCAACTTCATCAAAGTTTAAGAATTCAGGATCGGATAATGCTGGACGAATAACTAAAGTTCCATTTTCAATATATCTTGCGGGGCGCGTGTATTCTTCTATCACATCGATTGGTGAAAATCCGGCTTTGTATTCGTATGGAAATTCCCGTACAACAGGTAATCCTCCGACATAGATTAATACTGTTTCTGTTTTATCTAAAATTGAATTAACATATCCGGCAAGTAGATTACTCATTCCGGGTGCAACTCCACAATCAACAACAGCAGTAACATTATTTTGTTTTGCGAGTTCATCAAGTTCAAACGGATTCTCAGGAAAGAAAGCTATATCAACAACATTTTTTTTTGATTTTATGATTTCTCTAAGAGTGTTGAATCCCATAAAACCAGGAACTGCGTTTACAACAATATCAGCTTTTTTTAATAATGATTTTAATTGATCTACATTTGAAAGATCTTTCTGCATTTTTTTTATTGGAAGTGAGGCGGGAATCTTTTTTAGATTTCTTAAATTTACATCTGAAACAGTTACATTAAATGATTCTTCAGTTGCAAGATCCAATGCAATTGGACGACCTACAAGACCACATCCTAAAACAAGTATATTCATTTTTTCTCCTAATTCTTTTTTCTAATTAACAATGAAAGAAAATTTTAAATTATTACTTAGTGACTTCAAGCCTTTAAGACGAAAGAATAATAGCCACGAAGACACTAAGACTCAAAGGAGTTAGGAGCGTACTAAAGTCCACTGAATCTATTCATAAATAGAATTGAGTACTCAAGTATATTTAACATTATTTTTTTCACACTCTAATTTACCACTCTAAGAATTGGAAATATTTCACCTTTCTTAAGCAGATCTTCAAACTGTTTATAAGTAACTAAACCTAATTCTGATTTTGGTTCAAGTGCAATTACAATCATATTGTTTCTTAGCTGATTTACCGGAATAAAAATGTAATCAGCTTCACATACATCATTTTTGATCTGATCAACTTCAACAGTTGGATTAACAATTATGTCTCTTTCAAAATCCATCGAGTCAATTTCACTAACATAGTACTGTTCTATTTTATCATCATCAGAATTTTTATAACCATAATAAATCAATTCGTGTCTATCTGCCCAATCAACAATTTCCTTAAGACCTTTAGGAACCAGGTACCCTTTTGGTCTTAAAACATCATAAATAGATTTAACTATAGGACGGTAATCACTAACAGTTATTATCGTATCTTTATTTGAATAATACGATAACATTGGAAGTTCAAGTTTACTGCCATCAGCAAAATGATCAAGTTGAATTGCAGCTTTATCAGATACAGTATTTTCGATTAGATTTTTTCTTCCTTCACTAACCAGATTTTTTATTTCGTCTTTGTTTTTATATGCAAACTCAAGTAAACCAAGCATACCTGTCATTTGTCCTTCAGCACGATGTTTGATGTTATCAACATAAACGTCTTTACCATTCAATCCTTCCTGTATAAAGGAAAAAGTATTTTGAATTCCTAAACTTTGTCTTCCGTCATTTATATCAAATGTGCTGTGTCTAATGTAATCGATTTCCGGAGGTCCGCCAGGACTGTATTCGAAGTATGAAAAGTTACTGTCCTCAAAATACTTTTCAATATAAGGCAGATAAACTTTCTTCTGCATTGTCCTTATCTTTTCATCAATATTAATGTTGGTATTAACACCAAGCTCCTCGTCATCATTATGTCTATAGCCATATTCTTTATACGTATCACCATAAGGGGCATACTCGTGTACATCCATTGTAACTTCAAAAAGATATTTATTAAATAATTTATGCATTGCAATAGTCTCTGGCTCAGTAAGGATTAAATGATTACGATTAAGATCCATACTATTTCCATTGCGTCTCTGATTTTTTTCAGAACCATCAGGATTCATTTGAGGGATTAATACAAAATCTATTTTATCAAACAAATATTTGTATTCTGTTTTTAGTAATTCGTTGATCAGCAGCAATGCGCCTTCTTTTCCAGATTGCTCATTGCCATGCTGTTGTGCAAATATTAATACTTTTATCTTGGATTCATCTTTTCCAAAGCCATCTCTAGAAAAATAAATTGCGAATAATTCTTTGCCTTCAACAGATTTAGTTATTACCTCACTTTTAATCAATTCATACTTCTCATCAACTTCTTTTACGAATTGGGAAAGTTCAGCATGTGATGTGATTTTCTTATACTCAGATTTTTGCAGAGGAGTCGGTATGCTTTGCGATAATGTATTGAGCGACGCAAGAAATAAAAAAAAGAAAATTATTTTTATCATTTTAACAGTACCATTGATTTTGTTTCTGAATAGTTTGGAGTTGAAAGTTTATAAAAGTAAGTCCCGCTTGAAAGATTTGAACCATTAAATGGTACTTCATAATAACCATGAATTATTTCTTCATTTAAAAGTGTTGCAATTTTTCTTCCAAGTATATCGTAAACGATAAGAGATGTTAACCTCTCCCTATTTTCCTCTCCTTGGTAAGGAGAGGGATTAAAGGGTGAGGTCGGAATTGAAAAACTAATTATTGTATATGGATTAAAAGGATTAGGATAGTTTTGATACAATTGAAAACTTTTTGGTACTAATATAATTTCGTCCTGATTATAAATTGCAGTAAGATTATCGAATTTGGCTTGCTCTAGTAAATAATTTATTTGTGGATAATTTGTAATTGAAAATCTTACATTATTCATTGCAACAATTTGTCTTGGTCCAATACTTCCGCTTGCACGATAGGTTGATGAATCAACTTTTGTAGTTTCTCTCGCATCAACAATTATATATGGTATCTGAACATTTCCATTAATAGAATTTTCTAAAGATTTAATTTTTATTCTATCATTCCCATTAAGATAAATTCCTATTCTCTTTCTATTTCTCATCATTCCCCATAGAACTGAACTAATTCTGTTTTCATAAAAATCAGAATTATCAAATAACAATGGTTGAAATATCAGCTCAGGAAAAATGAACAAACCTTCATTGATAGTCATCTTGCCTCTATATCCGGCATATAAATCCGTGTCGGTATTTCCAATAAAATGATGACCTGATATTTTTCCAGTATTACCAAAAAAGAAAACAGGAATATTTTGTGCTAATGAATTATAAAATGCAGCGTTAACCAATCCCATCGGCTGATTTAAATAACTAAGAACATTTAGTGAATCCCCAGCGAAAATAAAACAAGTAGCTTGATTTATTTTTCCAGCATCCGCCGCATCATTAAGGTTTGATGTGGTAATGTTTAACGTATCATAATTGAAACTGTTGGAACTCAGATAATCTGTTATTGGGGTAACTGAGCTGCTGTAACCCGGATGAGAAATAATTAAAATATTTGTGCTATTATTTTCTGTTAAGAACGAATTAAGATTATTTAAGTGTGAGACCTGATTATTACTTCCGGTTAAATAAAAACTTGTTTGTGGATATTGCCACGTACGATTTACATCAACATCTTTTGCTGAAGGTGGAATAAATGAAATTTCATTATTGATAAAATCATATTTCCAGCCTTTGGTTAAAAGATGTGATCTCATATTCTCTATTGTGTATTTACCATTTGTAATAGGAGAATATTTTGTTAAATCATCTTTATAGAAAATAGAAACTGCTCCACTGCCCATTACTTCACCAATTCCATCCGGTGTAATGCAGATTGCAGTTCTGTCATCTATTCCGGCACCAATTAAATCTCTGCTTGAAGAATAATGCTGATTATAAATCATAGCAATTAATCTTCCGTGTCTTGCGCGTTCAGTAAAATGCGTATCAAATAAAACATTTGTAATAAGGTTTAAAAAATTATTTTCAAACTTCATCCCGCTATAAAAAGGATTTTGCAATGCTTCATCAGGATAAGCTGAACCGCTTTGAGCACTAAAATCAACATCACCAAGGACTGCTGCCCCTGCACTCGTTCCGGCTATTACTCCACCATTCTGAAAAATAAAATTAATTGCGGAATCAACTTTAGTACCTTTCCATAATCGAATATAATCCCATTGATCGCCACCGCGAATGAATATTGCTTTTGCAGTAATAATTTCATCGTAGGTTTCTTGAAGATTTGCTGCTGCAATTGTTGCAATGGTTTTATTGTAAGCTGTATCAGCACCGAATGACATAAAGTATGTTGGAAGCCATTCTGTTGCACTGCTAACACCAAGAATAATAATTTTTCCGCTATCTGATTTCTGTACAATCCAACTATAAGGGGCATCACTCCAATTACCATAATCTTCACTTCCGCCGCCAACTGCGCAAACATATCCTTGAGCATAAAGATTGAGAGTAAGATTAATTGTTAGAAGAAGAGAGAGGTTTATTTTAGATATTATTTTCACTATGAGTAGTTATCAATTCAACTTAAACTTTGATTTGATTTCGTTATAAACATCGTTATCAATCCAATTATAAAATTCTTTTGCTTTAGAATATTTAATTCCATTTTTTCTAAAATCGGTTAAAACATTTTTTGCTTTCTCGATCACCTCTGCTTCGATTGGAATTAATTTTTGGCGAACACCTGAATTTTTTTTATTCATCAATGCTGATATGTTCATATAATTTTCGCTTGCATCATTTTGCGATGAAAATACTTTATTTTTTAATTGAAGAGCAACATCACAGAGTGGAGCATTTCCTGATTCATCAGCTTTTAAGACATTGGGCATCATCCCATCTTCAAGTAGCCAAACAGGGATTATAACTGAAGTAAGTGGAAATCCAAGTATCGTCCACATTGTTGTAAGATTTGCTGATTCTCCTTCTTTAATTCCTTGCACAACGATTGCTGCTGAGCTAGAGTATCTTGGGATATAATCTCTAAAGAAAATGTAGTTTGATTCACTCGCATTTGCAGGTAAAGTTTTTGTGAGATCGGTTTTTGTAAATGAATGGATAAGACAACGCGGAACATCATTAATTAAAAACTCAAATGATAGTTTTCCGTTTTTAGTTTGATTTTTGAAAAGTTCACTTGCAGTAGCATATCTTATGTAACCGTAGCCTTTGTTGTCTTCGCCGGCTACAGAATAATTAGTTCTGATCAGATAGCCGTTCGGCGCAACTGAAGGATCGTTAACATCATATTTAATAAAATGAAAATTATCAGTTTCATAGTATGCTGCTCCACCGTTTGCATCGATAACTCCGAAGTTTGCTTCAACTCCAAGTGGTTTTGGCAGATCGCTTAACATCTTTTCAAAGTCCTCTAGTGTTGCACAAGTTTCCAGTGCCAATTTCATGATCCTGCCTTCAAGATCAGCAATTTTTGTAGTATCGGCATCCAGCTTTAGATTATAAGAGGCTGAATTCATTATTCCAAAACCAGCAGAATTAAATCCACACCAAACTTCTTTGTTTTCTTTATCTGAAGAATTAACTAACCCAATAAATTTAAATCGCCCATCAAAGAAATAAACAAGTTTGTTCTGCAGAGCATCAGCATCACGGTTCTTTAATAACAATGGTCTGCCATCATCGGTTGCTGTGCCGGATACTACTGCGGTTGTGCAAGGATTAACAGAAAATGCTAATACAAAAAGAATATGAAAAGCTAACCATAATTTTTTCATAAGATGAAATATTTTATCAGAAACTTAAATTAACTGAAATTCTGTGTACACTTGGTAAAATATCATAGAGTGAATATGCATAATCAAAATAAACTGCTGTACTTCCTAAAGGAACATTAGCTCCTGCACCAAATGTAAAATCCTGATCATCGTAATTGTATTTATATCCGGCACGAACATAAAACCTGTCAAAGAAAGAAAACTCAGTACCAAAATGTGCGCGTTCTGCATTATCATTTGGATGAGTTACATCTATTGCACCTTTCATCTTTACAAAGTCATATTCAAAAACATCAAAGCCAATTCCAACTTGAAAATTTAATGGCAATGGATATTCTTGTGTACTTAAACGGCTTGGTATTAATCTGCTCTGAGGATATCCATCATCTTTGCGATAAGTAAAATCTAGATCAGGTCCATCAAATTTCATATCTGCACCAAAATTTGTCATACACATTGCGATAGTAAGATTTTGAAAATCTAACCTGTACTGCGTTCCAATATCGAATGCAACTCCTGATGCTGATTCATTCCATATTCTTTGCTCAATATACTTTACCGTTAAACCTACACTGAATCTATCTGTTAAATATTTAGCATAAGAAATTCCCAAGGCAATATCACCGGCACCAAAGTATTGTCCGGTTCCATTTGGCTGTTCTTCGGTTGTTATTTCCATATCCTCAGTAGTAAATAGAACCATACTTGCCCCAAAGGTTCCTATATCACCTGCATTATATACTAATGAGGCTGCATTAAAATCAAAAAGATCAAACCAATTCATATAAGAAAAGTGCGCTTGAACATTATTCACTTTTACTATTCCTGCAGGATTCCAGAATATAGAAGAAGCATCATCTGCAAGACCAACTATTGCACCGCCCATAGCCTCTGAACGCGCACCTACAGGCAACTGTAAAAATTGTGCGCCGGATGTTCCGAGGTTTGGATTTTGTGCCAAAGCAGTTCCGAAGCAAAGTATTGTTAAAAATAATATTAAAAAATTTTTCATATAATCTCCTGCATCAGCTTATTTGATTATTGCAAATCGTTCTTTGTGCTCAGAATCCTTTGTCTTTACGACATAGATATACATTCCGGCAGCTAATTCTCTTCCGCCTTCAGTACGCAGATCCCAAACTTCAGTTCCGTTTGAAGCGTTATGATAGATAGTCTTAATCAGATCCGCATCAATTGTAAAAATATATATGGTGCACTCAGGTGGAAGATTTACAAATTGAATTTGTCTTAAAGGTTCTCTTCTCAACTCACCAAACTCAGGTTCATAAAGCGACGAAACTATGTATGGATTTGGAACAACTCTAATTTTATTTAACTCACTCTTTATAATCTCTTGTTTAATAACTGGAGCAATTATACTAAATCTGTACCGATCTTTAATATTAGGTTCGATCGGTATAATTGTACTAACCGAAAATATATTTCCCGGTGAGGGAGGATTATTTGAAGGAAAATTTACCACCCCTTTTATACCATTAAAAATAAATGAACTTAAATTTTTTAGATTACTAAAAGTCATCTCTGTTGTGTCTCGTTTAACTAGAATAGATATTATTCCTTCATTATTAGCATCAAAACCTTTGGATATAACAGAAACAATGTGAGTCGCATTTAAAACCTTGATTTGATCGTCTACAGAAAAATCTATCTCGAAATTATCTACACCACCAATACGTGATACATCTTCAATTATTTCAGGTGGTAACATTTCCAAAATTATTCCATCTGTAGTTGATTGGGTTTGGTTCAAATCATAAGGACGATCTTTTACTACCTCATCAATATTATTTTTAATTACATTAAGAGAGTAATTAATAGTCAATAAATCATTTTTTAGAGGAAGGGAATCTAAAGGTGCAGTTGGATTTGGTTCATATATTCTTATTTCAATCCCAGGAATAACTGTACCATTTGCTGAGTACCTGATACCTGGATATGCACGGGGTTGATAGATGTTATCTTCTTTCAGAACATCACCTGTTGTTAGATCTACAATATCAAAAATTCTATCAGTCTTAAAAGCTATGCCATATTGGTGCGGCTTGGTCTTAGAAGAATCTGCTATTTTAGTTTCAATTTGGGTTTTAAGCTTTCCTTTGTCTGTTCTCGTCGTGAAGTTGAAAAAAACGTCATAAATACTATTTGATAATGATTCATCATCAACAGGTTCTGTAGTAAGAATGTAATTGGAATTTCCTGTCCCAGTGTACTCTGAGGTTTGTGAAGTTACAGGGATTCTACCTATTGCAGATGAGACCGGTATAACAGAATTAAGATTTATTGCAGCTGTGTTTGAACCTTTGGGACTTTCAAGACTTTCGAGTGATTCATCACCACGATCATAAGCGGTTATTGAATACCAATACTCTATACCATTAATTACATTTTTATCAGAATAACTGTATTGCAACCCTCTATCTAGACCCAAGTTATTTATTTTATCAAAATCTTCCAACAACTCCCAATTTATACCCTTATCTTTACTTCTATATATTCTGTAACCTTCAAAATCATATTCACCAGTGAATGAATCTTTTGAATATTCGGCAACATCGTTCCAATAAAGTGTCACTTCAGTATTACCTGCAAAAGAATAAAGCGTTGGAGTAGCCGGTGGCTTTGCCAATTCAAAATTAAACTCAAGGACTTTATATGCTTGATCTAAACTGTATAGCAATTCTGCTTGGTCTTCACCTGCAATAATTGAGGTAATAAATACAAGTGTATCTCCACTATTTAATGTATAGGGACCGGATGATAAATTTGCAAGTAAATCAATACCGCTTTCAGGTATTGTAGCAGGGTCATCATAGTGGAAGTTTGGATTAGATCCAAGATGGAAATACTTTGGACCTAATGAGGAATTAAATAGAGTGGGACTGCTTGACATAATCCCATATTGAACTGAATCTTCATCTCTATCATCATTATACAAGTTGTAGTGCATATCGGTGATACCAAGTTCAGTACCATTGACAGTTGGAGTTTTTAGAAATACAACTCCCATCCGCCCAACTTTTCCACCAGGCCATTCGGAGGATTGGCCATTATCATAGAAATAAACAAAATTCTTTTCTTTAATAAAACCTATTTTATCGTTTTCATATTCTGGGGCACCGCCACTTATGTTTCCCAAATCCATATCTGTATAAAGCGAAAAATATAAATCATTGTAAGCTTCAACTCCTTTATTGATAATTGAATACTTAAAGAATAATAAGTTTTGGGCAAACTTTACACCATAAGCATAACCGGTTTGGTCAATTTGGATATTTAGAATTCTTACAGTGTTATTACTGTCATTATAGGCACAGTAACTATCTTGATCTGAAAGAATTATTGGATTACCATTTTGATCTTTTACAGGCCAGCCATTTACAGGATGCCAGGTTGATGGTTTATCACTAAAAGCTATTTGAGTAAGATCGGGGTTTTGATATCCTCCGACTGCTTCCCATTCTTCGTTTGTTGTGTATCTTCCTTGAATAACATTGCCAGGTATTCCAACCATTGGGTTTATTCTATATATATAATGTTTACCACTATTAATCGGAAATTCACCTGAAGGACCTTGTGTGATTCTTCTTGGATAAAGTTTACCTCTGTTTTCAAAAAAGAGTCCTATATTACTAGCATTGTGTGTTCCGCCAGCTCTGTCTTTTATTGAAAATATTTTTTCCAAGTCAACAATTTCGTCACCATCTCTGCCTACTTGCGCAATAACGTTTGCAGAAATAATAAAGAGAATTATAAATAATAATTTTTTTATCATATTAGACCTTAAGGGAATAATTAATTAAATCTCATTGTAAACCCTAAACGAATTGAACGCGGCGGACCAAAGTTTGATGGATCCTGCATGTATTCGACCGAGTGTGCTCCTTCATTTGTAACATCAGGTTCACCCGTATCGCCGTATACATAAAGTACATTTCTGTGATCGGTTAGGTTTAAAATTTCAGCAAATAATCTTAATCTTAATGAGCTTGTAAATTCAAATTCTTTACCAATCATAAAATCCATACCAAATAATCCCGGTTGTCTTAGTGAATTTTTTTCAACAAAGCCAATGTCTCTTCCCGAAGGAGTATATGGTGAACCGGAGCTTGCTTTTAGTATTAAACTAAAATCCATATTTCCAAAAATTGGTGAGCCAAAAACAGAAGGTCCCTCATTTGGGGGAATTGTATATGTTCCACTTGCATTAAAAATATGTGTTCGATCCCAATTTAAATAATAAAGCTGAGTTGATTCCTGCGTTCCAGGATACTGCTCAGTTTCAGAAGAGGCACTACCCTTAGCGACAGAGTAGGTATATGTTAAGCCCCCAGAAAAATATCTTGTAGGTCGCATATCAAGAGTAAATTCAACTCCTTTATTGTTTGCATAATCATCATTTACATAAAGCGTGTATCCGGTATATCGTCCATCAACATAGGGGAAATAGTATCTGGTTCCAACATAACCGGTAATATCTCTGTAATAAGCAGTCACGTTCAAAGCAACATTATCAGAAAATTGATGAGCAACACCAACTTCATATGAAATAGTTCTCTCAGCATCCAGACTTGGTTGCCCGAACAAAGGTTCTCTTACATTAAGATCATATGTGTTATTTTCAAACATAGGTTCAAAATTAGGATTCTGAAAAAAATGTCCGTAAGAAAAATGAAGTTTTGTTCTATCAGAGATAGGGTGTGCAATACCAAATCTAGGCGAGAATTGTGATCGGGATTTCACAGTTATAAGCGAATTGGGATCAAGCGGATCACTTCTAAAGACAACATTTGCATTCAGGTAATCATAACGTAAGCCTATGTTTATGATTAGGTAAGGAAGTTCAATTTTATCCTGTATATAAGCAGCACCTTCAAAGGGTTCTGTGCTATAATCATCTACATACGGAAAATTTCTTTTAGGATCATAGATGTCATAAAGTTTTAACCAGTGCTGTTTAAAAGATGCACCAAATTTTACTTCATTCATAGAACCTATTTGCCATACTGCATCTGCTTTCAAATCAACTGTTGCTGTTCTGCTATCTAATAGCTGGGGCGGATCAGATAATTTATAAAATTCAAAGCCGTTGCCTTTATCTTCAAAATACTCTGTTTGGGATAAAGCAATATATTGAGAAGTGTCTTTATTTAGACCTGAATAATAGCCTTGATTAAAGTAGGATGCTTTTACATCATAGAATAAATTATTTTGTACAGTATGTGTAAGGTTTAAGGAACTTTGCCAGCTATCGGTTTTTACCTTAAGATACTGCTCGGGAATATATTTATAGGAATGATTATAATTTTGACGGTTGCCTATACTTCCTCTATTCATCAAAGCAATTTTAATATTTGGAATCGTAGTTGTCGAAAGTTTGCTAAAAAATGAACTTGCTTTGTTATATCCAAAAGGAAGATAACTACCGTAATTATTTATATCTGCTGAAACGAAAAAATTATATTCCGGACTTACAATAGGACCACTAATACTACCGTTAACCCTGTTCTCATGAAGATCAGAATATCGATCAACTCCAAACTCGCTTGTTCTTGCTTCAAGTTTAGCAGAAAATTTATCTGTTCCATCTCTGGTTACAATATTTACAACACCGCTAAGTGAATTACCATACTCAGCATTGAATGTACCGCTGAGTAAACTCATTTCCTGAATAGCCTCATTAGTAATATTAGTTGCAAGTCCGCCGAGTAAAGGATCAACAACTAAAGTTCCATCAATCATATAAGCAACTTCGTTAGATCTTCCGCCTCTGATGTTTAGATTTGATCCGCTTCCGGTAACTCCTGCCTGAAGTGAAAGTAATTCAGTAAAAGTTGCAACCGGCAGCGCTTCTATTTCTTCACGTGTAATTACAGATATACTGCTTGTAACATCTTTCTGAATAAGTGGTGTACGTGCGGTTACTATTATTTCCTCAACTTGAATGGATTGAGGATTTAATTTGATTTGAAGAATTGTTGTCTGATCAACAGTTATAGCAACATCCTGCATTATGGTTGTTTCATAACCGATAAAGCTGAACTTGACATTATATCTGCCGGGAGGAATATTAAGTATTACATACTCGCCGTTTATATTAGTAGCGGCACCAAAATTAGTCCCTTCAATAATTACATTGGCACCTACTAATGGTTCACCAGTTTGTGCATCCTTAATTGTGCCAGCCAACTTTCCTGTTGTTCCGGCAAAAACAAAAAAAGGAAGTATAAGAATCAATGATAAAATCTTTTTCATAATTAGCTCTCGTTTAAAACTTGATTCTGTGAAATCATAATATCCTCGGATTCTTTGAGGATTCTTTTTGCGCGCTGCTTATCTTTAATTGCACAGGCAGTTGCAATTGCATTTATCAAAACTGAAATGGCTGCAAAAGAATTTGTGAAAAGCATATTTTCACTTTTTACAATAAGATTTGCTTTAGTAAAAAATGTAACCGGAGAAGCAGATTTATTAGTAACTGCAATAACATCAATCTTACGTTTATTTGCAAATTCTGCTGCTTCAATTGTTTCTTTAGAATAAGGAGGAAAAGAAAATACAATCAGTAAATCTTTTGGATTTAGGAATAATAAATGTTCATTAAAAAGTGTGTGTGAGTGATGCAAAACTGTTGAACTAACTCCAACCTGGGTTAACTGATATGCCAGTATTTCAGCTAGCAGATATGAGATACCTAATCCGGCAGTAAAGACTCTATCCGATTTTAAAATCTTTTCAATTACAACATTAAATATTTTACGCTCAATAAGATTTAAGGTATCATTAATGTTTTTTATATCAACGTTTGCAACTTCAGTCAGTAAATCTTCTTCAACTTTACGTTTTTCAAATAATGGAAATATTTCTTTATTGTTTAATTCTTTTTGCAGTGATCCCGTTATAGCATCCCGTAGTTCGCTAAATCCCTTGAATCCTGCTCGCTGAGAGAATCTTACCACAGATGCTACACTGGCACCGGTCTCAATAGATAAATCCTGAACATTTACAAAAGGAATTTTATCAAAGTTATTAATAAAGTAATCCGCAATCTTCTTCTGGTTTTTAGGAAGAGACGAATATCTGCTTTTAATTTTTTCTTTTATTTCTTTGTACCGATCCATAAAAGTTAAGAAGTTGTTTTATGTGTTCAATTCTTTCTGTCATTCCCGTGAAATCGGGAATCCAAAATATCTATGAGAAAATGGATTCCCACCTTCGTGGGAATGACAAAGCAATATTTTAAACTCTAAAAAACAACCCCTTCTATTTATTTTACTTTAATAATGTCATTTTCTTAGAAATCACACCTGCATCCGTCTGCAATGAGTAAACATAAACACCTGAAGTAAGCTTGGAAGCATCAAAATTATATGAATGCGTTCCTGCTTCAAGAGATTCGTTGACAAGTTCAGCTACTTCCTGTCCAAGTGCGTTAAATACTTTTAACACTACACTTGATCTCTGCGGCAATCCAAAAGAAATTTTTGTGGATGGATTAAATGGATTTGGGTAATTTTGTTCAAGAATAAAATTCGATGGAATATTATTTAAATCAGATTCTACTGAAACTATTGTATTATATTTTTGTTGTGCAAGCTGCATATTAGAAACCATTTCTAATTCATCATCACCAACAGAAATTCCTACCCACATAATTGTTGAATCACTCGGAGCAATATTGATTGCATCCTGTGAGAATATACTGACGGCTCCATCTCCACCAGAATCAAGAAGTGTATCAATTGTGTTGGATGTCAACCATCCCCATAAGTCGGCATCTAAAGTGTCATAGCCATCGTACCAATCAAATATGCTTAATGAAGTCATGGGAGATGAGAGAATTTTATATCCAACAAAGGAAGACTCACCTTGTCTATAAATTGAAATAATATTTTCAGTATCAAGCCACATAATTGATTCCAACCCATAACCACCATTAATTTGAGCTATAACTTCCATTCCAATAACAGCATCAACACTAGTAGACTCTTTGTTTATAATCGTAAACTTAACAACTGTAAAACCACCAGTTAACCATCCATAAATATTCGCTTTACTTAATACATTAGGAGGCAGAGGTGGAACATTATAGGAATTATCTGCTGCACCATAAATTTCATAATCGCTCAAGAGAGGATTCTCAATTGTTACAACTGGTTCAACATTTTGTGCATCTTGGTTATATCCAAATACTGCATTTGATCCAACTCCAACTAATATTGATGAACGATCAATTTGTCGAAGAGCAGTAGTGGAGTCTTTAAATATTCTAACCCTTCCGGCACCAGAGAGAGTAACACCAATCTCGCCATTTTCAAAGCTCTGTGAGAATAGTTCAGTAATAAAAAACAGTACCACAAATGCTGACAAAAAATAGTTAAAGTAATGTCTCTTCATAACACACCTCTTATTTAATGATTGAATAATTATTAATTATAAAAAAATTACTGCCATCCAAAAAGATTTGGTGGAATTAGTAGAACTAATCCCAATAAAAATAAAATTATCATTAATGGTAAAACCCACTTTGCCCATTTTTCCCAAGGAACTTTTGCCATAGATAGTGCACCCATCGTTACTGCTGAAGTAGGAATAATAATATTTGTGTACTCGCCAAATTGAAAAGCCAATATTGCTGTTTGTCTGGTCACTCCTGCAAGATCAGCAAGTGGAGCCATAATCGGCATTGTTAGCGCTGCTTGCCCGCTTCCAGAATGTACAAAGAAATTAATTATTGCCTGCACTACAAACATCTTCTGCGAGGCAAAAACCGGTGAAGATGATTGAATATATGGAGAAAGATTATGCAAAACTGTATCAATAATTTGTCCATCTCTTGATATGACAAGCGTAGCTCTTGCAAGTGCAACAATTAACGCTGTGCCAACTAAATCTTTTGCTCCATCTATAAAACCTTTTGTGAATTCATCTACTTTTAATCCACCAATAATTCCCACTACAACACCCATTATAAAAAATGCTGCAGATATTTCTTCAATGTACCAGCCAAGTTCAATTACACCAACCACTATCATAACCAAGCAAAGAGCAAATGTAATCAATACTGCTTTATGTCTGACGGTAAAATGATTTTCCTGATTATAAACATCATCAAAGTGTTCGTTCTTTCTTCGCTCCTCATCCTGTAGATAAGTTGGACTTATTTTGGTATTTTTTGAAAGTCTATTTACATACCATAGCAAAAATAAAATTGCCACTGCGGTTGAGATTGCCCAGCTAATAATTCTGTAACCTATCCCTGAAAACAAGGGAACTTCCGCAATACCTTGTGCAATACCAACATTAAAAGGATTTAGAAAAGCGCTGGCAAATCCAATGTGTGCACCAACAAGTGGAATTGCAACACCAACTATTGAATCATAACCTAATGCTAGACAGATTGGAACGATTATAAGTACAAATGGAATTATTTCTTCATTCATTCCAAATGTTGCACCGCCTAAAGAAAACATCAGCATTAGAACCGGTATAAAAAGTTTTTGAAGCAGCTTAGAATCTTTATGAGCTCTTGCAAGTTTATGTATCAAAGAATTAATGGCTTCAGTTTTTGCAAGCACATTAAAAGACCCGCCAACAAATAATATAAATCCAATTATTAAACCGGCTTCTACAAATCCTTTTAGCGGGGAGATGAACAAATCAATAAAACCTTGCGGCTGATTTTCTACATACTTAAATGAATTCTGTACAACTACTTCTCTTCCGTCTACAACTGCACGTTCATATTGTCCACCGGGAATAATCCAGGTCATCGCTGCAATTAATACAAGTAAAGAAAAAATTAATAAGTAAGTGTTTGGTACACGAAACTTAAATTTCTTTTTTGCTTCACTCATTTGATCACTTGCCTGGTTTTCATATCAAACTTATCACCACTGATTAGAACGTGTAGCTTCATATCAGAAATTCCGAGATTACCTTTTTTATCTTCACGAATATTATTTCCATCAATCGGATCATAAACCAAAACCTGGTAAATGCCTAAAACTTCAAATGTTTCATCAGGATAAACAATTATTGCAGTAGATTCATCGATTGCAATTCCAAAAAGATTAGGATGTTCGATCAATGAGGCAATTGTTCTGTTATGTCTTTTACGTTTCAGAAAATGTTGATCAACAATGGCATTCTTTAAAAACCCGAAACCAGTTTTAACTTCAACATTACCTTTTTCAATTGTAACAAAAGAAACAGTTGAATCTTTATTCACTAATTCATTTCCGGTAATCATAACCTCACTCATAATTGCAGCACCCGCGCTTGAGCCGCCGACAGTTCCACCATTGTTATATATATCAAAAACCTTAGCTAATAATTTTGTTCCAAGCATATCTCTTGCAAGATCACTTTGATCACCGCCTAAAAAGAAGACTGCATTTGCCCAATCCATTTTTTTTAGATTTGATTCATCATCAGCAGTTTCTCTTGTAAATAAAAGATATTCTGCTGTGGCTCCAAGTTCCTCAAATTCCCCTACCTGAACTTTACTCCATTTAACAGGATTTGATCCTGCATTTGGTATAACAATTATTTTTGCATCTGTTCCACCGGCAAGTTCAACAAATTTTGCGACTATCTCTTCTGTCTGTACGCCACCAACAATTACAAGCTTACCTTTTGTTTGTGCAAAATTATTTGAAATGATTATTAGAAGCGTTATGAAAGTTAATAGTAAAAGTTTTTTCATTTTAATCCTTCTTTACCAATTCTAAAGCTATTTCTGCTGATTTAATTAAGTCTTCTATATATATAAATTCTTCATTTGAGTGCGGATTTTGAGCACCGATACCGAGATTGATAGATTCTATTCCTCTACCATTAAGTGAATTCGCATCACTTCCTCCAAGTGAGATTTTTGGAGTAGGTTCTAATCCGACTTTTTTTATTGCTCGAACTGTTTCTTTAAATACAAAAGAGGATTCTGGTATTGTATATGGTACAAAATCCCAAAAATAATCTATCTCAATCTTAGCGCCGATTTTTTTAGCCTCACCTTTAAAGATGTTAGCCAAAAGATTAAAATTATCTTCTGCTTTCTTTAGGTTGAATGATCTTACTTCACCTTCAAGTTCTGTAAATTCTGGAATTACATTCACTGCAGAACCACTTTTCAACGTTCCGATATTCATTGTAGTTTCTTCATCAATTCTACCAAGCGGAAGCTGGCTGATTGCTTTAGCTGCAGCTTGCATTGAGTTTATGCCTTTTTCTGGTGCAATTCCGGAATGTGATGCTTTACCAAATATTCTTATTTTTAAACCGATTGCGCCACAAGCAGAGTAAATGAAATTTCCCGGACGATAACCCGAATCAAATATAAACCCGTTTTTTATCTCGCCATTTATCCCAAGATTCTTTGAACCAAATAGAGTTGTTTCCTCGCAAGTTGTAAATGCCACGGTAAAATCTTTAACAGGAATTTTATCTTGTGCAATCTTTTCAAGAGTATAAAGTAAAACTGAAACTCCAGCTCTGTTATCAACGCCAAGCACGGTATCTCCTGAAGAAATAATTTTATCTTCCAGTATAATTGGTCTAACGTTTTCAGTCGGACGTGCTGTATCCATATGTGAGAGCATCACAAATTTTCCACCGCCGCCGATTCTACATATCAGATTGCCTGTATTACTTTTTGTGAATTCTTTTGCGTTGTCTTCGCTAACTGAATAGCCAAGTCTTGAAAGAAAGGATTTTATAAAATCTGCGATCGGTTTTTCATTGCCGGAGAGTGCGTTGATTTTGGCAACTTCTAAGAAAAGATCTATTAATCTTTGATTGTTCATCTGTAACTCTAATTACAAATTGATTATTTGTTGTAATAACTATTACAGAATTACAAAAAAAAGTTTATTAAGTCAAGACGATCTATAAGAAATTTAAATTTAATTACTCATCATCGGTGTAGATTTCTAACTCCCCTTTTTTAATGTATCCATCTTTTATAAGACTATCCGCGGATCTATAGAGAACAACTGTTAACTCATTGGTTCCGGAAAAACCAGTTGATTCAATTCTAATCCCATTAAGTTCCTTACTCACTTTAACCTTTGCAATTAGCTTATCATCGGCGATAAGTGATTTTTCAAACTTTGCTTTCTTGCCCTGAAGATTTGAAAGTGCCCAGTAAACTCCCTTTTTTGCATTTACAAGTGCTGCTTCAATATCCTCTTCAACTTTAGATTGTGAAAGCGAAAACGGTGTAAATAAAAATGTTGCTGCCAACATCAATAAAATGAATCGCATTGCGGCCCTCTCTTTTTTGATTGATTGAATAATAGCAATTAACATGTTTCGTGTCAACTTGTGAGTAGACTTTCAACATTAATCCTAGACGGAAACTATCACTTGACAAAATAGTTTCCATTGCGTATGTTGGAAACCAGAAAAACGAAAATAGTTTCCAGGAAGACAAATGGATGATCAAACTAAAATAATCGAACACACTGAAGAAAAATTTTTCCGTGATGGATTTTACAAAACCACAATGGATGAAATTGCATCTGAACTAAGAATGAGTAAAAAAACTATTTACAAATTTTTTTCTTCCAAGGATGATCTTGTTCATGCAATTGCAAAATTTTTTATGAACAGGATGAAGAGTAAAATTGTCCCTGCTTTGCAATCAGATAAGAATGCAATTGAGAAGCTAAGTGATTTGATAAATATCCTGGCAAAGGCTTCTGAAAAAATTTCAGCAGCAAGAATGGAAGAATTGAAAAGACACTACCCTTCTTTATGGAATGAGATTGATAGTTTTAGAACGGAAATGATGTTTGGTAATATCACTAAAGTAATAGACCAGGGAAAGAAGGAAGGTTTGTTCGTAGATTATCCCACAAATATCATTATGAATGTGCTTGTTGCTTCAGTGAGAAATATTGTTAATCCAGATTTTATTCTAAATAACAATTTCTCAATCATTGAAGCCGCTCGTTATGCATTCAAAATAATTATTGGCGGAATTGTAACCGATAAAGGGAAGAAAATTTTTAATCAAACAATTAATAAGATGTGATTATGAAAAGATTATTATTTATAACCCTGTTATTAATAAATCACGATTTTATTATTCCTCAAACACAATTAACGCTTGAGGAATGCTATGATAAAGCAAGAACAAATTATCCACTTATAAAACAGAAAGATTACATTGCTCAAACAAAGGAATATAGTGTCAGCAATATTTGGAACGGATACTTTCCACAGATAACACTTCTTGCACAAGCTTCATATCAATCAGATGTGACAGAGGTTCCGATGCCATTGCCCGGAGTTGTAATTCAAAGACTCTCAAAGGATCAATATAAGGTTGCAGTTGATGTTACTCAGACTATCTTTGACGGCGGAATAATGGGTTCACAAGCTGGTATTCAGGAATCTATAAATGAAATTGATGATCAAAAAATTGAAATTGAACTATTAAAGATTAAAGAAAGAGTTAATCAAATTTATTTAGGAATTATTCTTATTGAAGCTCAATTAAATCAAATTGATTTCGTAATAAATGATTTAAATGCCAGCATTTCAAAACTTGATGCTGCTTATGCAAATGGCACAGCAACTAAATCCGATGTCAATGTTTTAAGAGCAGAGCTATTAAAAACAGAACAGCGCAAAATTGAACTTAACTCTTCGCGCATATCTTATATCAATATGCTTGGTTTATTAATAAATGAAAGTTTAAATGAATCAACAATTTTTTCTACTCCACCGCAAATTGAATATCTATCTGCCGAAGAGATAATTAGACCTGAATTGAAGCTTTACTCAGCTCAGAAAAATCTTATAGAAAATCAGGATGGGATTTCTGTTTCTAAAATTGTTCCCAAAGCTAATTTATTTTTTCAGGGTGGATACGGAAAACCGGGATTGAATATGTTCATTAATGATTTTGATTGGTATTACATAACCGGTATTCGATTTTCATGGTCACTATCAAATCTATACAGCTATGGAAATGAAAGTGAAATCAATCAGTTAAATCTGCAAAGCATTGATGCTCAAACGGAAACATTTCTGTTAAACACAAAGATTACAACGAATCAGCAGCTGCAAGAAATTGATAAATTAAATGAGTTGATAGAGGTAGACAAAAGTATAATTGATTTAAGAACCTCCGTTAAAGAATCAGCTAAGGCGAAACTTGAAAACGGAGTGATTACTTCAAGTGATTACGTCCGTGATTTAAATGCAGAAGATACAGCAAAACAAAATTTAGATATTCACAAAATTCAATTATTGCTTGCTCAGTATAATTACAAAATCACAACAGGAAATTAAAAAATATTATAGAGATGAAAATGAAAAACAGATTTTTAAACATTGCGTTCATTTTAGCTGCAGCTCTTTTGTTTGGCTGCTCAAACGGTAATGGAGATTTTGATGCAACGGGTACATTTGAATCAGAAGAGATTATTGTCTCATCAGAAGCGATGGGAAAACTAGTAATGCTTCAGGTTGAAGAAGGAATGCAGCTTAAACAAAACCAGATTGTTGGTGCAGTTGACACAACTCAATTACATCTTAAGAAAAAACAACTTCTGTCAACTATTAAAGCTGTATTAAGCAAACAGCCTGATATTAGTGCTCAACTTGCATCTCTTCAAAAACAAATTGAAACTACTGAGGTTGAGAAAAGGAGAATTGAAAATCTTGTTAAATTGGATGCCGCAACTACAAAACAACTTGATGATATAAACTCACAGTTAGAAGTTTTAAACAAGCAATACACTGCAACCAAATCCAGTTTAACAATTACGAAACAAGGGATACAAAGTGAAACTCTTCCGCTAATCGCACAAGTTGAACAGATTGAAGATCAAATCAAAAAAAGTATAATTATTAATCCGATTGATGGAACAGTTCTGACGCGCTATGCAAAACAAGATGAGATTACTTCAAACGGCAAAGCACTTTATAAAATTGCAAATCTTTCCGATATGACTTTACGAGCTTACGTTGATGGTGATCAACTTGGGCAAATAAAACTTGAGCAAAAAGTAAAAGTGTATGTTGATAAAGGTGAAGGCGATCAAAAAGAAATGAGCGGAGAAATTTATTGGATATCTTCAAAAGCTGAATTCACTCCAAAAACAATTCAGACTAAAGATGAACGTGCAAATTTTGTTTATGCAATTAAAGTAAAAGTGATAAATGATGGCTATCTAAAAATTGGCATGTATGGAGAGATAAAATTCTAATTTTTATGAATGCAATTGAAGTAAATAATATTATTAAAACCTACACTACGAAAAAAAATACTATCACAGCTGTTGATAGTGTTTCCTTTTCTGTTGATGAAGGAGAATTGTTTGGATTAATCGGACCGGATGGAGCAGGTAAAACTTCAATCTTTAGAGTTCTGACAACTGTGTTACTTGCTGATAAAGGTAACGCAACAGTGTTGGGCTTTGATGTAGTTAAAGAATATGCAGCGATTAGAAACATCGTTGGTTATATGCCGGGTCGATTTTCACTCTACCAGGATTTAACCGTTGAAGAAAATCTCAATTTCTTTGCAACGATTTTTAATACAACAATTGAAGAGAATTATGATTTAGTAGCTGATATTTACAAACAGCTTGAACCATTCAAATCAAGACGTGCAGGTAAACTTAGCGGAGGTATGAAACAGAAACTTGCTCTTAGCTGTGCATTGATTCATAAACCTAAAGTTCTTTTTCTTGATGAACCAACAACCGGTGTTGATCCTGTTTCGCGCAAAGAATTCTGGGAAATGTTAAAGCGGTTGAAAGCTCAAGGTATCAGTATTCTTGTTTCAACTCCATATATGGATGAAGCCAATTTGTGTGATAGGATTGCGCTGATTCAAACAGGTAAAATTTTGGAAATTGATACTCCTCAAAATATTATCAACAGATTTGATAATAATCTATATGCTCTTAAATCAAAAAGTATGTTTAATCTTTTAAACGATTTGCGAGCTTACTCCAAAACAGAATCCTGTTTTGCATTTGGGCAATATCATCATCTCGTTTTAAATGAAGAAGATTTTGATATAAATGAATTAAAATCCTATTTGAAAAATCACACTGAACTTGAGATTTCACAAATAAAACCTGGCATTGAAGACCGTTTTATGCAATTGATGAGAGGTCCATCCCAACCCTTCTCTAAGGGAAGGGCTTTAGAAAATTGATGAAAGTTTTTTTGATGAATACTGAAATTGTAATTAAAACTGATAAGCTCACAAAAAAGTTTGGTGATTTTATTGCCGCTAATGAAATTACTTTTGAAGTTTTTAAAGGAGAGATATTTGGATTTCTTGGTGCTAATGGTGCAGGTAAAACAACAGCAATGAAAATGTTAATTGGAATTTCAAAACCAAGCAGCGGAAATGCGACAATTGCAGGATTTGATGTTTACAAAGAAACGGAAAAGATTAAAAAAAGTATTGGTTATATGAGTCAGAAGTTTTCTTTGTACGAAGATTTAACTATCAATGAAAACATTCAATTGTTTGGTGGGATATATGGCTTGTCCGATGATGAAATTGAAAAAAGAAGATGCGAATTGATTGCAAAATTAAATTTGCAAAATGAAGCTGATAAATTAGTTGCTTCCCTTCCACTTGGATGGAAACAAAAGCTCGCATTTAGCATTGCAATTTTTCACACACCAAAAATTGTTTTTCTTGATGAACCCACAGGCGGTGTTGATCCAATTACAAGAAGACAATTCTGGGATATGATTTACGAAGCATCACACAACGGTATAACGGTTTTTGTAACTACGCATTATATGGATGAAGCGGAATATTGCGATCGTGTTTCAATTATGGTGGATGGAGTCATAAAAGCTCTTGAATCACCAGAAGGATTAAAGAAACAATTTAATGCTCACTCGATGGATGAAGTTTTTCTAATGCTTGCACGCGGGGCGAAACGTGGAGAATAATTTATTTTGTAGTCATTCCGAACTCGTTTCGGAATCTCTCTCTCGCTCGGTATTAATAGATGCTGAAATAAATTCAGCATGACTCATGACTACTGTAGTTTGTAATTTAATTATGATAAAATGAAACCTATGATATCAATAATAGCTAAAGATTGCTTCTCCCAACTTCGCCGGGATCGCAATGACAAAAGAGAATAAATGAAACAGTTAATTACTTTTATAAAAAAAGAATTCCATCATATACTACGCGATAGACGCTCGATGCTGGTATTGATTGGTCTGCCGATTGTTCAGCTTCTAATTTTTGGATTTGCTATTACAACAGAAGTTCGCAATGCAAACATTGCAATACTGGATAATTCTAAAGATGAAGTAACGCAGAATATTATTACCAAGATAGAAAGCTCGCAGTATTTTAATATTGACAGAACTATTTCAATAAATGATCAAATTGAAAAAGCATTTAAATCTGGTAAAATAAAACTGGCTATCGTATTTCAACAAAACTTTCAAAATGAATTATCACATTCAAACAAAGCCCAACTTCAAATAATTGCAGACGCAACTGATCCTAACCAGGCAACTACACTTACAAATTATTTAAGCTCGATTGTCAGAGATTATCAAAATGAGTTGAATCAACAAAATAAATTACCTTATACTATTAATACAGAAATGCGGATGCTTTACAATCCGCAGTTAAAAGGCGCATACACTTCAGTGCCCGGTGTAATGGGAATGATTCTTCTTTTAATCTCTGCAATGATGACTTCGATAGCAATCGTAAGAGAAAAAGAATTGGGAACAATGGAAATACTTCTCGTTTCACCAATGCAGCCATGGCTTGTGATTATAAGTAAAGTGATTCCATACTTTATAATATCACTGATAAATGTAGCCACGATATTGATATTGAGTGTGTTTGTTCTTGGATTACCGATTGAAGGAAGTTTGTTCTTACTAATTGCTTCTACAATTATCTATATTTTTTGTGCATTATCACTCGGGATTCTAATTTCAACTGTTACAGAAACTCAGCAAGCCGCAATGTTAATTTCGCTGCTTGGCTTAATGCTTCCTGTTGTAATGTTAAGCGGCTATGCATTTCCGATTGCAAACATGCCTACTATTCTGCAAGTTCTGTCCAATTTTGTCCCTGCAAAATGGTATATCATAATCGTAAAAAATATAATGATAAAGGGAATTGGATTAGAGCAAATCTGGAAAGAACTATTGATATTATTGGCTATGACTGCAACATTTTTAATGATCAGTATAAAAAGATTTAAGATCAGGTTATAATGAGAACTTTAAAATTTTTATTAAAAAAAGAATTTTTACAAATCTTTCGTGATAAACTTATTCTAAGAATGATTTTTGCGTTACCGGTGATTCAGCTTATTATACTACCCTACGCTGCAACATATGAAATAAAAAATATTACCTTAAGTGTTGTTGATCATGACCATTCCGAATATTCAAGAAAACTGATAAATAATTTAACCGCCTCCGGATATTTCCTACTTGTCGATTACTCTAAAACATACGCTTATGCATTAGATCAGGTTGAAAAGGATAAAGCAGATTTGATTGTCGAAATTCCAGAAGGATTTGAGCGTGATCTTATTAGAGAAGATGAAACAAAAGTTTTGATTGCCGCGAATGCAATTAGTGGACAAACTGCCGGACTTGCTGTTGCTTATGCAAATTCTATAATAAAAGATTTTAATAACGATGTTCGTTCTCAATGGATTCAGCAACCGAGATTAAATGCCATTCCTGTTATTGATATTACAAGTTCGAATTGGTTTAATGTGCAAATGGATTATAAATATTTTATCGTTCCGGGCATATTAGCTTTACTTGTTACTTTGGTAGGGTTTTTAATGTCATCCCTCAACATCGTAAAAGAGAAAGAGGTCGGAACAATTGAGCAGCTGAATGTATCACCAATAAAGAAGTATCAATTTATTTTAAGCAAGTTAATTCCTTTTTGGGTACTTGGTTTATTTGTTTTGACGATAGGATTTTTAATTAGCTTTATTGTTTACGGAATTTGTCCCGCAGGAAGCTTTTGGGTTGGATATCTTTTTGCTGGAATATATTTAATAGCACTGCTCGGCTTCGGTTTACTTACGTCCATCTATGCGGATACACAGCAGCAAGCAATGTTTATATCATACTTCTTTATGCTGATATTTATTTTGCTCGGAGGATTATTTGCACCAATTGAAAATATGCCGGGTTGGGCACAATATCTAACTTATGTTAATCCTGTCCGCTATTTGATTGAAGCAATGAGAATGATTGTATTAAAAGGCAGCGGCTTTTGGGATTTGCGTTATCATTTTTTAATTATCACGGTTTTTGCAATTGTGTTTAATGGATTAGCCATCTGGAAGTATAAGAAGACTATTTAGTAAATTATAAAGTCAACAAAATATTTTTAATACGAATCGATTTAATATCAATGGCTAATAACAGCACAAAACTTTTTGAGGAAATATTTTCAGAAGAGATTATCTCAAATGAAAGTTTCCGATCAAAAGTGCTTGCAGGCATTGTTGGTTTTCTTATAGTAGTTGTGCTTTTGATATCGTTAACTTTTGAAAAACAATTCGAGGAAATCTCTCAATTCCCAATTGCGTTTCAATTAACAATAATAATATTGTCAGTAATATTTGTTAGATCATTGTTTGTTAGTCGTGGTGCCAAGCAATGGACGAGATATGGAATAAAAGCTTTTATACTGATAAGATATATTAATGCCTTTATTGAGATAAGCATTCCTACTGTTGCATTGATAATTTATTCATTCAACCTTCCTTCTGTATTTCCATTATTTACTCCTGTTGCTTTACTTTATTTTCTTATCATAATGCTTTCTGCTCTTGAACTTGACTTTAAACTTTGTCTATTCTCCGGAACAATGGCTGCGATACAATTTACAATTCTTGCCTGGTATTTAAGTAATAAACCATCACCTATTCAGGCCATCGAATCATTTTCATTTTTCCCTGTGTACCTGGGAACATCAGCACTATTATTTATATCAGGACACACGGCTGGATTAATTACTAATCAAATAAAAAAAGGATTGATAAAACACTACCGGGCACAATCTGAAAGAAACGAAATCCAAAAACTTTTTGGTCAGCAAATATCCAAAGAAATAGTTGATGAACTTGTTGACAATAAATATGAAATTCAAAGTCGTGTAAGATTTGCTGCAATAATGTTTTTGGATATAAGAAATTTTTCAATCTTCGCACAGAATAAATCACCTGAAGAAATTATTGCATATCAAAACAACGTATTCTCGTTTATAATAGAAATTATAAATGAGAATAAAGGAATTGTAACTCAAATTATGGGCGATGGTTTGATGGCTATATTCGGGGCTCCTATTGAACATGAAAATGATTGCCAGCTTGCTGTGAATGCTGCTTTAGAAATAAACAAAGAATTGAAAAGAAGAAATGAAGCCGGATTAATTCCAGAAACAGTTATTAGAATAGGAATTAACGCTGGAGAAGTTGTTACGGGAAATGTCGGAACAAGTGAAAGAAAACAATATTCAGTTACCGGACAACCCGTAATTATTGCAGCTCGACTTGAACAAATAAACAAAGAATTAAACTCCGTTATTTTAATTTCAGATAGTGTGTACAAACGAATAAGCTTAGCTGAAGAACCAAAATATCATCAGGATGTTATTATAAAGGGGATTCCGAATCCTATAACTGTTTATCAGTTAGCTTAGTAGCCCCCTCTAACTCCCCTTAAGGGGAAGAATAAAATACAATTAGGAATTCTATCTGAATACAATAATTTTTGCGCATATAATTTTGATTTATTAATAATTTTTTTTCTCCTTCCCTTAGGGAAGGTTGGGATGGGCTTTATAATGCAGCGAATTAAAATCGATTTACCGCAAAAATTTATTTTCACAACCGAAATTTCTGTTAGAGTTTATGATGTAAACTTTGCTGGTCATCTCAGTAACGATTCAATACTTTCAATGGTACACGAAGCGAGAATTCTGTTTCTTAAAAATTGGGGTTACTCAGAAGTTGATACCTGCGGAGCAGGAATAATTATGTTTGATGCTGCTCTTCAATACAAATCCCAGGGTTATCACGGAGATATTTTATTATTTGAAGTAACAGTTGATAATTTTATAAAGAATGGATGTGATTTCTTTTTTAAGATAACAAACAAAGCAACAGGAAAAGAAATTGCTCGGGCAAAAACAGGAATAGCTTTTTTTGATTATCAATCTAACAAATTAGTTTCTGTTCCGGAAAAATTTAGATTTCTTATCGATTCACTTAAAAATTAATTTTGCAGGCATGCCAATTGTTTGAAAATATAGTTTTTACAGCAAACATTGTTGCACCCGTTTTTTTAATAATTGCAGTCGGATACTTTGCTAGAAAAAGAAAAATTATAAATGAAATTTTTGTAGATGTAACTTCAAGATTTGTTTTCAGTATATCTCTTCCTGTATTTATTTTTTTAGAAATTTCTGTTCTTGACCTATCACAGGTGTTTGAAGTTAATCAAATCGTATTTATTACGTCTGCAACGTTCATTACCTATCTACTCATCTGGATTGGCACAATTCCTTACATTAAAAATCCTGAAGATAAAAGTGCCTTCATACAAGGTGCATTCAGGGGTAATTATGCAATTGTTGGTCTTGCATTGATTTCCAATTTATTTGGTAATGATGCGTTAGGAAAAGCAACGCTGATACTCGCATTTTTACTTCCGGTTTACAATGTACTTGCAGTAATTGTACTCACGGTTCCAAAACATCAAGGTAAAATAAACTTCAAATCGATTATGATGGAGATATTATTCAATCCTCTTATTCTTGCAGTAATCTTTGCACTTCCGTTTTCCTACTTTAAACTAAGATTGCCGGAAATGTTTATCACAACAGGAAATTATTTTGCTGATCTTGCACTTCCTTTAGCATTAGTTGGAATTGGCGGATCGTTAAATATCGAGAATCTAAAGCGTGCTTCTACTTTGGCATTTTCATCCTCTATAATTAAAATTGTTATTCTTCCGCTTATTTTAACATTGGCTGCAATTTTTTTGGGATATAGAGATGATGACCTGGGAATTATGTTTATCGTTTTTGCATGCCCAACAGCAATTGCAAGTTTTGTTATGGCTGATGTAATGGGTGCAAATTTAAAACTGGCAGGAAATATAATTATGATTACAACTCTTGGCTCAGTATTTACAATTGCAATTGGAATATTATTACTAAAGAGCTTTAATTTAATTTAGTTGCTTTTTCATTTCGATTATCTTTTACAAAATAATATTTAAACATTATATTGGATTTAAAATTCTAAGGATGTAGCGATGAATGTAATTGTGGATCTATGCGTTGTTCCAATAGGTGTGGGGTTATCTGTTTCAAATTATATTGCAGAATGTGAAAAGATTATCAAAGCTGCGGGATTAAACTCGATGCTTCACGCTTATGGAACAAATATCGAAGGCGAATGGGATGATGTATTTGCCGCAGTAAAAAAATGCCACGAGCGAGTGCATGAAATGGGGGCTCCCAGAATATCTTCAACATTACGAATCGGAACAAGAACAGACCGTGAGCAAACTATGGAAGACAAAATTAAAAGTGTGCAAATAAAAATTTCTGAAGACAATATTGTTTGAAACTGTCTTTAGAGTACGTTGTAAAATAAATCAAACTTAATCAGTACCCGTAAAATGAGATTTATATATGGAAAAAGATCTAAATAAAACCCCGATTGAAAAACTAACATATCCCATTCAGGAATTTCTGCATCAGCAGGCATCAGGTGGAATATTATTAATCATTGCTACAGTTATAGCACTTGCCTGGGCTAATTCTCCATTTGCAGAATCTTATCATCACTTGTGGCATACTTATATTAATATAGATATCGGCGGTGTTGGATTAAATTACTCCTTGCATCACTGGATAAACGATGGATTGATGGTAATATTTTTCTTTGTTGTTGGATTGGAAATAAAACGTGAAATGTTAGTTGGTGAATTATCAACAGCAAAAAAAGCTGCTTTGCCGATTGCTGCAGCATTAGGCGGAATGATTTTTCCTGCAATAATATATACAGTATTTAATCTTGGCAGCGAAAGTGCTTCCGGCTGGGGAATACCAATGGCAACAGATATTGCTTTTGTTGTTGGGATACTTGCTTTACTTGGCAACAGAGTTCCGCTTGCATTAAAGATTTTTATTCTTGCACTTGCTATTGTAGATGATCTCGGCGCTGTTTTAGTAATTGCAATTTTTTACACCTCAAATATTTCTCTAACCAGTCTGATGATTGCTGGTGGATTGATTGTATTGCTGATTGCTATGAACAGATTGGGTGTGAGAAATTTACTTGTTTACACATTCGTTGGTATTGCACTCTGGTTAGCCTTTCTAAAATCTGGTGTGCATGCAACTGTTGCCGGAGTTTTACTTGCATTTACAATCCCGGTTTCTTCAAGAATAAATACGAAGAAGTTTAAGAATGAAACCGAGAACCTGTTAAAGGATTTTGATAATGCCGGAGAGCATGGCGAAGATGTATTAACTAATTCTGAAAGATTATCAATTGTTGATAAGATAGAAAATAATTGCGAGAAAATTTTAACTCCTCTTCAAAGATTTGAACATGGACTTCATCCGTGGGTTTCATTTTTCATCATGCCGATTTTTGCATTGGCAAATGCAGGAGTTGCAGTTAGTGATGAACTTGGTTCGGCATTAATACATCCTGTAAGCATTGGAATTATTCTTGGATTATTTCTCGGCAAGCAAATCGGAATTTTTTCGTTCTCGTATCTCGCTGTAAAATTAAAACTTGCATCTGAGCCGGAAGGAGTTAGCTGGAAAAAGATTTATGCTGCTTCTGTGCTTGCGGGAATTGGATTTACAATGTCATTATTCATTGCAAACTTAGCGTTTAATTCACCTGAGCTTTTAAATATTTCCAAAGTTGGAATTCTTACTGGTTCATTATTATCAGGAATAGTTGGATTTATGATTCTAAAATCTGCATTAGGTAAAAAGTGATTAAGTAGATAAATTTACTTATCGCCCATTTTTGTTTCACATTGTTATTTTCGTGGTAAAAGCCGGTTTAACCACAAAGTGACACAAAGGTTAACACCAAGTAACTCAAAGTAAAGGAGTATAATTAAAAAGAAGGATACGAAATGGAACTAGAGTTTATCTTTAAGAAGGTACTGGATTGTGCATTTGAAGTTCATACTGCATTGGGTCCAGGATTGCTCGAAAGCGCTTATGAAGAATGTCTTTATTATGAACTGGTAAAGAATGGATTTAATGTTAGTAAGCAGCAACCATTACCATTAGTTTATAAAGAAGTCAAACTTGAAGCAGGTTACAGAGTTGATTTGCTAGTAGAAAAAAGTGTAATTATAGAAATAAAGTCTGTTGAAGCACTAAACGAAATACATTTAGCACAGATACTTACATATCTAAAATTATCAGGTTGCAAGTTAGGATTATTAGCCAATTTTAATGTTAAACATTTAAAGGATGGAATTAAGCGAGTAATTCATTAATTCTTTGTGCGACTTTGTGACGAACTTTGTGCCCTTCGTGGTAAAATCCTACCTATCCACAAAGTAACACGAAGAATAATTATTCTGTTAAAAACATTTAACATCTCTTATTCATTCCCTATTTTTGAAAAGTAAATTAGAATGAACATTTAAAAAAGTAACGGAGAAATAAATGTACAAAGTAGTTTTATTACGACACGGTGAAAGTATCTGGAATCAGGAAAACCGTTTTACCGGCTGGACCGATGTTGATCTTTCTGAAAAAGGTTTAGCTGAAGCAAAAAAAGCCGGAGAAGTTTTACGTAAAGAAGGATACAAATTTGATATCGCTTACACTTCTGTTTTAAAAAGAGCAATCAGAACTTTATGGTTTACATTGGATGGATTAGATTTAATGTGGATTCCTGTTATCCGCCATTGGAGATTGAACGAAAGACATTACGGCGCATTGCAGGGATTGAACAAAGCAGAAACAGCACAGAAATTTGGTGAGGATCAGGTAAAAGTATGGAGAAGAAGTTATGATACTCCCCCGCCGGCATTAGAAAAAACTGATGAACGATTTCCAGGTAAAGATCCGCGTTATGCTGATCTTCAAGAAAATGAATTGCCATTAACAGAATGTTTAAAAGATACCGTTGATCGTTTTGTGCCTTACTGGCTTGGTACAATAGCGCCAATGGTAAAATCAGGTAAAAAAGTTTTGATTACAGCTCACGGAAATAGTTTGCGTGCACTTGTAAAATATCTTGATAACATTCCGGATAATGAAATTGTTGAGTTGAATATTCCAACAGGAATTCCTTTAGTGTATGAGTTGGATGAAAACTTAAAACCAATTAAACATTATTATCTTGGTGATCAGGAAGAAATAGCAAAAGCCGCTGCTGCAGTTGCAAATCAGGGAAAAGTAAAATAGCTTTAAGAAAATTAAGAGTTGGAAGACTAGTTTAACCTAGTCTTCTTTTGGAGGCAGTAACAATTTTAATTGTACCATGATTAAGATATTATGAGAATCAAAATTGTTTTATTCGTTTTAACAATACTCTCCTTGTTTGGAATTAATTTTGGAAATTCTCCATTACCCCCGCCTTACTATAAATATATTGTTACTGGCTCTGTTCTGTGCGATTCGCTGATTGATAAATCTAATTTTACAATTCTGCTTTATGGTAAATCAAATAACTCTCAAAATTCTTATGAGCCAATTTTGGTCTCGGGTTTGGATTTCGAAATACCGCTGGCTTTAACCGATACTTCGGGATTTTACTATCTGAATGTTAATAATGAATTCTTTTATGATTCAATTAAAGTTGCATTATTTGGTTTTCGTAACCAAATAATTTTTAGTGAAGCATACTTTATCGATAAAAATTTGAACTTATCTATTGAAAGTATAAGCGATGATATCGAAACTTCAAGCGGGTGTTCAAGTTGTTCCACTAATCCTGCTAAAGTTAAAACAACCATTAGATATGAATATAATTTAGCAACATCTGTTAACTATTGCAATTAATCTTATTCTTAATATGTGTTTCTTTATTAAAGTTTTTTTGATTTAAAATTAATTTGAAATTTCCGAGAATATGTTCTAAGTTTAGATTAGGTCATATATAACTAGAAATATGAAAAACTTAAAAATATTGTTCAACCCCACAAGATGAAAAAATTATTTTTTCTGATGGTTTTTATGTTTTCACTAATTAGTTGCTCAGAAAATCAAAATGAGGATCAACAACTATCAGTCAAGACAAATAAATCCAATTATGTTCATGGTGAGATAGTTGGTTTTACACTAAACAATTATAATTCCACGACCGCTCATCTTGCAAGCTGCTGTACTTCTGTTGCTTTTTATATTGATAAAAATGAAAATGGAAATTGGAGTGAACACAGTAATTTGGGGTTACCATGTTTGGCACTTTGCCCTGGAATTGATTTGCAAATTAACTATTTAGGAACAATAGTAGATAGTTTTAATCTGGCTGAAACCGGAACATTTAGAATCAGAATACCTTACACATTTAACTCAGATCAAAACTGGAATAGTGAAATTGTTAGTAATACTTTTATTATTGAATAGATATCTGACTTCTCTTGAATATATCAAATAATCGATTTTTACAATTAATTTAGCCTTGACTTTATATATCGATTTCTCAATTTTCTCTACCGTAATTATATCCTTTGCTAACAGGAGTTAAAATTTATGTGCAAAAAATCGGCTTTTCTTCTTACAACTCTTTTAGTTCTTAGTTCAACATTGCAGGCGCAAACAGTTATTGCAAAATATGCCGGTGAGTTTATGGCGCTTGGCGTTGGCGGCAGAGCTCTTGGAATGGGCGGTGCTTTTGTTGCTGTTGCAAATGATGTTACATCAGGTTATTACAACCCCGCAGGACTTGCAAATCTTAATTATCCACAGCTTGCTTTAATGCATTCTGAACAATTTGGCAATTTAGTTAATTACGATTACGGCGCAGTTGCAATTCCATTTCAAAATGATATGAGTTTTGGATTAAGTATAATGAGACTAGGGGTTGATGGTATTCCTGATACTCGTAATGCTCTTATAGATGCTAATGGCGATGGAATTATTGACATCAACGATGACAGACTTGATTACAGCAGAATTACAGAATTCAGTAATCAGGATTGGGCATTTTATCTAACTTTTGCCAAAAGACAAACTGAAGATTTTTACTGGGGAATTAATGCAAAGATAATTAGAAGAGATTTAGCTGAGTTTAGTGCAACAGGTATTGGTTTTGATGTGGGCGCTTACTACACACCTTTGGAAAATCTTTTTGTTGGTGCAAACCTACAGGATGCAACAACCACTTTGGTTGCCTGGAGTACCGGTAGGAATGAACTTGTATCCCCCACCCTAAAAGTTGGTGCAGCTTATAAAGTTGTAGAATTTCTTGGCGGATATATTATGCCTGCTTTAGATTTGGATATAAGATTTGAGAATAGACAATTTGCATCCAATTTTAATGTTGGTCCCGTTAGTTTTGATATGCATGCCGGATTAGAATATACTTTTAAGGAATTAATTTACGTACGCGGCGGATACAATGATGTAAAACAATTTACAATCGGTGCAGGCGTAAAATTACCTAAACTTAATATTGATTATTCATTTGCAAGATTTAGTGAATCCGAAGTTGAACGACTTGATGACTCCCACAGAATTTCAATTATGCTAACTTTAGAAGAACCAAGATTCTTAAGAAGCGGCTCATAAAATTTTTGGAAAACGAAACGGATCAAAAAAATCCTTATTCAATATGAATAAGGATTTTTTAATTTAACTGCTCTGTCATCACGAGCAAAGCGAAGTGATCTCATTTTCAAAGATAAACAATCGATTGCTTCCTATAGGACTCTTCGCAATGACTTATAAATACACTACTTCAATAACTCTTTAATTTTATTTACATAAGTATCTTTTGGAACCAATCCAACATGCTTATCAACAATGTTTCCTTTTTTATCAACTACAAATGCAGTTGGAATACCTTCAATGCCACCGTAATCATTTACAACCTTTTCATTACCGTACACGATAGGATAATTGATTGCGTAACTTTTTACAAAACCTGGAACATCTTTTATTGTTTTCTCACCATCGAGTGAAACACCAATTATAACAACATCTTTTTTATATTCATCTTGAATAGAAATAAGATCTGGAATTCCTTTTCGGCAAGGTGGACACCAGGTTGCCCAAAAATCAATAATCACAACCTTGCCTTTGTAGTCAGAAAGTTTAACCGTCTTTCCATCAAAGGATTTAAGAGCAAAATCGGGTGCTTTATTTTCATCAAGTTTAATAATTGCAGATTCCGCATTATTAGATTTTGTATTACTTAAATTTTTATCAACGCAAAATGAGTTTACATTTATAGCTATAAGTAATACTAAAAACATTTTCATCATAATATTCATTTTCCTTTCTATTTAGGGTTTACTTTATTGAGTTACTTTGTGATGGAATATAATTTGGCGGATAGGGACCTTCTTCGGGTTCAGTTCTGGTATTATTTATTATAAAAAACACAAGCAGAACTATAATTGTAATTGCGGTCCATATTTTACTTTTTAATTTTGGATCCATGCCAGGCTTTTTTTCAATAACCTGTTTCCCGATCTTTCTCTCACGATTTATGTTGTTTTTTTTTGCCATATTCAATCCGTTTGATGTCTTAATTATTATTTGGTTTCATTAACTTAAAAATGAATGTTTAAAATTAAAAGAGAATATAAGGTAGAAATTATTCCGAATTTATTTTCTAATGCAGCGTTTGATTTGAAGCCGCTTCATTAAATGAAAAAATGTGACTGTTAAAAGACTTGAGTTCAACAAATAATCCTTTTTCAGAAATCTCTTTTACCGACCGTTTATATGTTATATTATTCAACAAATCTGTAAGAACAATTTCCTCAGAATAAGATTGGATATTAAATTTTAATCTGCATCGTGATGTTGAACTATTAAAATTAACGACAACAATACGAAGATCATTTTCTAAACGCCACTCCCAGGCAAGCAAGTTTTCGTAGCTATGATCGGAATCAGCAACAGGATGTGCTTCAAGTAATTTCCAACTGCCATTTCTAAAAACATTTGATCTGGTGATGCTAAACAGATTACGATAAAACTCTTTTATCTTTTCATCCTGTTTTTCTTCAGGCTCTCTACCAAGCTGTATGGGCAACTTTATTCTTTTTCCATCACATTGTCCATCAAAGTAAAAGGCGATACCGGGGATAGTGCTGGTAATTACAGCGGCTGCAATTGATTTTTCTCTGCCAAGTTTTACAATTGCACGGTCTTCATCGTGATTTTCTAAAAATCTAACTGATTTATCCTGATAAGTTTTTTCTGCGCTAAGATGGTCTTTAATACTTCTTATGTTACCGCCAACAAGTCTATCTGTTAAACGCTTATCGTAAGTAAAATCGAACCCGAGATTTTGTAATTGCCATTCAAGATCCCAATATGTTTCTGCAATAAAAATAAAATCATCTCTTATGATTTTTACCTGGGCAATTGCTTCTTCCCAAAATTCTTTTTCAGGTTTTTCAAAACCATATTTTTTAAGTACTCCTATCCAAGTATTATAAAAAATATTGTTTAGCGGAAGCATTGCCATATCACACCTTACCCCATCACATAAATCAGTAAGTTCAATCAAAACAGAAGTAAGATAATTGCGGGCTTCTCTGCTGTAAAAATTTATTTGGGCAGTATCTTTCCATGGCGGAAACAGTGGATCGCGCCCGTGTGCCAGATATTCTTTACTGTTAGCTGGAGATTGATAAAAAGTGTAAGGATCATTTTTAAATATAAATTCATCTGCGGGTAAAAATATTTCTTTGTTTGTCCAGATTAACGAGGATTTAGCGCTAAAGTGATTACAAACAAAATCAAGTATAAGACTTATTTCCGCATCGTTTAATTTTTTCTTAAAGGAGATAAGATCTTCTTTAGTTCCCAGAAGTGGATTTAAATCATACCTATCAATTGAATATGGAGAACCAATCACATCATCCTTCTGCCAATCTTTTAATGCACTGTTATAAGCAGAAATAAGTTCGGGTTCAAAACAATATTCATTAATAACTTCTTTATTATTGTCCCAAACACCCATCAACCAGATCATATCAAAACCAAGCTCTTTCCACTTGGTTATCTGTTCATCCGGTATTGATGAGAGAGTACAATCCGCACCAAATCTTTTTATCCAAATACGCACATTTAATTCAAGTAATCTTGGATTAGCACCACTTATCTTTTTCATTTTCCAGGGACTTTTTATAACAAAATATTTAATCTTACTTCAAAGATAAAAATAATAATGATGGCATTTGAGATTAGACAATTGATAATTCTATAAAAATAGCGACATTTGTCGCCTCGTATAAGGTTAAATTAGTAAAAACAAACGAGGTGACAGATGATAAAAAGAAGAAAGTTCTTAGACAGAAGACAGATAAAAAGTTCAGAGGGAGAGTTATT
>Ga0172375_10001522_pt1 | contig 37232 bp, 34 predicted proteins | sample LakKiv1m_FD_114537 | JGI IMG/M metagenome (GOLD analysis project Ga0172375, IMG submission 114537) | Freshwater microbial communities from Kabuno Bay, South-Kivu, Congo - kab_092012_11.1m | ecosystem: Environmental > Aquatic > Freshwater > Lake | place: Democratic Republic of the Congo... | reverse complement strand
GCGGAGAGACTGGGATTCACCCCGCAAGGGGGTGTAAACTTCTCATCCCAGTCTTCCAACCATATTGAAAACCATCCCTACCTTCGGCAGGGATATTTTTCAATGGCGGAGAGACTGGGATTCGAACCCAGGAGGGGCGCAAGTCCCCTAACGGTTTTCAAGACCGCCGCGTTCGACCGCTCTGCCATCTCTCCGCATTTTTTAGCTCACTAAATATAGGAAAAAGCCTTTTAAAATGCAACTAGAAATAAGTTTCTTATATATCTACCTTTAAAATTGCCATAATTAACAGGGTAATTCCGATTAAGGCTATGGAATAATAATACAACCAAGGTTTTTTTCTAGTATATAAATAATAAAAAATTCCAAAACCAATTATTCCTTCAATCGGATACTCTATAATCGGCCATCGATTCAAGAATATCCCTACTGTTACAAAAACAACTGCAGATGGCACTGTTAGGTAAATTGCTTTTATGAGAGTGTTTAGTTTTGATCTTAAAATTGGCCACGAGATAAGACATATAATTAGCAAAAAAGAACCATGTATCGCCATTGGCAACCAATTACCTTTTATCACCATGGCGGCTATTACTGATGGATTTAAAATTAACTGTCTTAAAAAACCCTGATATATTGCATCAAAAACAAATATAAGATTTAAGAGGATAAAACTAAAAAATGGGACTGCCAAAATCTGCAGAATTGTTTTTAAAATTTTATTTTTCATGATTTTTAATTTATCGAATTGCCTGGGGATTATTCTGTAGTTACTCCATCAAAATCTTCTTCATTTTTTTCTGCTTCTTCTTTTGTAGCACGAATTATCCCATCTTTGTGATGAGCAGGAGAATAAATCGTGTAAAGTTTTAACTGTTCTGTGTCAGATGTATTTATAATATTGTGCTGTGCCCCTGCTGGAACTACTATTGCAGATCCATCTTCTACAATATATTTATTTCCATCGATAATTACTTCTCCTTGTCCTTTTTCAAAACGGAAAAACTGATCATTTTCTGTGTGGACTTCCATTCCTATTTCCTCCTTTGGTTGTAAGCACATAAGAACTAACTGGCTATTACGCCCGGTGTAAAGCACTTTTCGAAAATTGGTATTTTCTAAAGTATCTTTTTCAATGTTTGAATTGAAACCTTTCATGATTTTTGGGGTTAGATTATTTTTTTAGAAGAGTTAATCCTTTTATAAGATAATATCCTGAAAAAACTGCGAAAAATACGTTCAACCAGAAGAATATCCAGCTTGCTTCGATGTAACTGAACAGCGCAATTAATGCACTTCCTAGAACTAGCGCGACACTGCGCCTCAAACTTCCCATTTGAAATGCATATCCTAAACCAATTCCACAAAGTCCGAGAATAAAAAATACAGTGTTATAGCCTTCAAAAAGATAAACTGACCAAATTATTAATATTAATCCACTTATCGCAATTACCGGGACATCTACACGATCACTAGTATTTAGCATCATTAAAATACTACTAACTATTACTAATGCTTGTAAGAAAACGAAAAATATAGCTCCTCCATTTTGATAATTAAAAATTGCATAAACTAGCATCACCAATCCTCCCCCTGCAAGAAGCCAATTCTTTATTGATTTTACAGGATGGGTTGCTTTTTTTGATTCTGGATAGGCCGCTCCAATTACAAGAATAATTGAGCCGATAAGCCCAGTTAAAAAGATATAGTCCATAGGAAATGGGTTAGATTTATTTTATCATACTATTTTTAAGATTTTTTGCACAATATTTCACATTAGTCCTTACTGGTAACAGCTGAAGTTTTTTGATATAATTTAATGATGACTGAAATAAAAAATACAAATGAAGTCGGTCTTGCTACGCATGAAAGTGCAGAAGTTGAACGTGATGAAAACCTTTCTCCACAGGTGGAATTGCCAATGGTAGAAACTTCTTCGAGAGTAGATGAAATAGTTTTTTCTGGCAGAAAAGGGTTTAAGAAATATCAAATTATTCGAGCACCTCAAGAAACTTTAGATAAATGGAAAGCCGGAGTAGATGAATTAATTTCTCTTATTTCAGAGAAAAATACCGATGAACTTCAAAAATTAATGAGTCCGAAAGGTTACTTCCCTGGAGACTTTGAAACTATTAAAAAAATTATCCAAGAAGAAAATTTGGATGAGACTGATATAAAATTACTAGCTATAGGATTATTTGTTTTAAGAGAAAAATCTCCGTGGAATTTTGCTAAATCAGGATTAAAAATATTAAAAGGAGGAAAGGTAAAAATGGAAAGTGCCTTTGATCAAAATGGATGGGCAAATTGTTACGATATTGCCGCAATAGTATGCGAATTGGCTAGAATGTATGGTATTGAGGGAAAACTTGAAGGTAAAGGCCTTTCTCACGCTCACTTTGAAACAAAAGACGGCAAGATTTCCGACCCTATGTATGGATGGAAGAGAGGCGGGATTTTCCAAACTAAAGAAATTTTCGATAAATTTAAGAAAGACATGGGGCTATTACGCAGGATGGGACTAAAAAGAGGATAGATTACATTTCTTCCACTACTTCTATTCCCAAAAGTGCTAGTCCGTTTTTTATAATCTGGCTTACGGCTTCTACTATTTTTACCCTAGCCTGAACTTCTTTTTTATTTGAAGCTTTTAAAACTGGCACACCGCTATAAAAAGAATTGAATTCCTGAGCTAATTCGTAAAGATAATTGCTGATATAATTTGGTTTGTACTCTTTTGCAGAGAAAGAAATAACTTCGCTGAATTTAGGAAAAAATCTCATTAAACTGGATACTTTTTCTTTCACATTTTCTGGATCTGGTTTCTTTTCTGAGTCTTCAATTTTGTCTTTTACTTTTCTTAAAATGCTTTTTGCACGAGCGTATGTATATTGAAGATATGGAGCGCTATTTCCTTCAAGAGAAAGCATTTTGTCCCAATCAAAAGTGATATCTGTAGTCCTGTTTTGAGAAAGAATACTATATTTTATTGCTCCGATTCCTACTGTTTTTGAGACATTTTCTTTATCTGAAAGATCAGGGTTTTTCTCCTCTACTACTTTTAAAGCACGTAATTTCCCTTCCGCCAAAACATCATCTAATAAAACAACATTTCCTTTTCTTGTACTCATATTTCCATCTTTCATATGCATTCTTCCAAAAGAAACGTGGATTCCTTCTCCGTGATACCAAGGAAATCTTTCTGCTGCAGTAAACAACTGTTTAAAATGCATCGCCTGCGCAGTATCTACAATATATAAAGCTCTAACTGGATGCCAGGTATTTATTCTATATTTCAGCGTAGCAAAATCCCTAGTTGAATATAGAGTTGCTCCATCTTTTTTCTGGACTACAAATGGGGCAATTTCAGGATCTTCGTATTTCACTACATAGGCGCCTTCATCCCCTATTTCAAATATATTTCTTTCTTTTCCTTCTTTTAAAATATCTGCCATTTTGTCTTCGTAAAAGCTTTCTCCTTGAATATGATCGAAATGAATCCCTCCTAATTCTTTGTATGTTTTTTCAATTTCTTTCATACTTTCTTCGACAAACCATTCCCAAAGTTTTCTGTTTTCTTCGTCACCTTCTTCGAATTTTTTAAATTCTTTTCTGGCTTCATCTTCTAATTCTGGAGTTTTTTCTACTTCATCGTGAAATTTTACATAAAGCTTTAAAAGTTCGGCGATAGGAGCTGCTTCTACAACCTCTTTATTTCCCCATTTTTTGTATGCATAAATCAATTTTCCGAATTGAGTTCCCCAGTCTCCGATATGATTTACACTTACACATTCGAATCCTAAATATGAAAAAATATTGTATAAACTTTGTCCGATAATTGTAGAAAGTAGATGATGAACTCCAAGTGGTTTTGCAATATTTGGCGAGCTGTAATCCATTACTATAGTCTTTCCTTTTCCTATTTTACTCCCGCCATAATTATCTTTTTCTTTTAAAATTTTCTTTAGTTCAGTCTTAAGAAGATCATCGTTAATACTAAAATTTATAAATCCTGGACCAGCTATTTCAATTTTAAAATCTTTTTGCTTAATGTTTTTTATAATTTTTTCAGCAATATCACGAGGAGGAAGTCCTAAAACTTTTGTAAGATGCATAGCCACATTACAAGCATAATCTCCATGTTCGCGAGATTGTGGATATTCAATGTTTACTTCTGGATTAACAATTTTTGGAAATGCCATCATGATGGCCATTTCCATTATTTTTTTAATTTTCTGTCTTAAAGTAGAGTCATCTTCTACTTTTAGAGTTTGCATATCCTCTTGAATAAGAACTATTTGCTCGATTATATCATTTTTCTTAGGAGATTTCTTAGCTTTCCTCAATTCTTTTTTTTTTAACTTTTCCATTTCTAAAAAATGCACTTTTTCTTGCTGTGGAACTCTGCCATCATTTACTGTTGTTCTTCCTTGAATTCCAAGATCAACTAAAGAATTTTCTTCATTTAAAATATATGATTCTGTTCTTCCTCCTATATATTTTTTTATTCCATTTACTATGTCATCTATAATTGCACCAAATGCATCCATATGAAGCTTGCTCATGTCTTCTACCAAAAGCATTGCATTGACTGTTTTATTAGTAAATTTTGTTCGTTCACAGTCGCGATAATTCCAATATCTACACGTAATTCCTCCTCGATCTATGTATGCAACTTCTCCTTCTTTCGCTTCTTCTACGTTTATAGAATTCATTGGCCTGAAAGCTTCACCACCTTTCGTGAAAGTTAATTTTATGTCTCCACAAAGCCAATCTATGTCATCTCCGCCAATTGGAAGAAGATATTTTAAAGAATAGTAATTATATAAATCTACTAAAGAATTTATATGGGGGATTTCTTTTTTATTTTTTACCCTTTCTAATAATGCACTTATTGAACAAGGGTATTTTTTCGGATTTATGCCGAAATTTCCAAATGCAGTGTCCCAAACTGCTATTTTCGGATGTTCGTGAACGTCTTTTCCTTCAAATTCTCTACCTCTTTGAGCAGATATTCCCCGAAGTAAACTCTGTACAGAAGAGCTTGTTCTAGATAAATTTAAGCCTTTTATTAAAATCACTCCTATTTTTAGGTCTGGATAAGCATTAAATATTTCCTTTTCTACTCTTAGATTCATAATTTTTGATATTTAATCTTCAGTATTTTAGTTAAAATTCTTTTTAATTCATAGAGATTTCTTGAGAATCCATTCAAAATTTTGTAATATGATCTTCGACCTAATAATCTATGGACTCGAATATCATTATTTTAATCATTTTAGTTCTACTTTCTGCCTTCTTTTCTGCTAGTGAGATAGCTTTAATATCACTAAGTAAGTCAAAAGTCAATGAACTGGTGGCTAAAAAGGCTAGGAATTGCCAAACTTTAAAAGTTCTAAAGAATAATCCTCATAGAATCCTTATAACTGTTCTAATAGGTAATAATATTGTAAATATAGGAGCTAGTGCCCTTGCTGCAGTGATTTTTACTGAGAAATTCGGTTCTTCTGGAATAGGTATAGCTACCGGAGTAATGACTTTCATAATTTTGGTATTTGGAGAAATTACTCCGAAATCTTTTGCGCAACAACATGCGGAAGGATTATCTCTTTTAGTCGCAAAACCTATTTATCTTTTACAAATTTTACTTTTTCCAATTGTTTGGATTTTTGAAAAATTAGTAAATATTATTAGTTATCTTTTTGGCACTAAGAAAACCCATACTGTAACTGAAGGAGAAATAGTTGCTATGTTGAAAATTGGGGCAAAAGAAGGTTCTATTGAAAAACATGAAAAGGAATTAATTGAGAATGTGCTTGAATTTAATGATATAGAAGTTGGCGAGATTATGACTCCTAGAGTAGCTATAGAAGCCTTAGACTGTGAAATGAGCATTCAAGAAGCAGTTGATTTTGTAATAAAACACACTCATACAAGAATTCCTGTATATAAAGGGGATATTGACCATATAATCGGCATAATTTCCATAAAAGAATTACTTAAATATTTCGACAAATATCCTCCAAATAAGAAACTATTAAACCTTAAACTTCTTCCTCCCCTAGAAGTACCTAAAACAAAGAAAATAAATAAATTATTTAGCGAATTCCAGCGTAAACATTTCCATATGGCAATCGTTATTGATGTACATGGCGGAACATCCGGATTGGTTACCCTAGAAGATCTTTTAGAGGAAATTGTCGGAGAAATCGTAGATGAATTTGATGTAGCAGAAAAACCTATAGAGATCGTTGATGCTAATACAATAATTGTTAAAGGTGATGCTTTAATAGAAGATATTAATGATTTTTTCAGAATAAAATTTGGAGATAATGACAGAGAAACTGTGAATGCAATGTTGATAGAACATCTTCACAGGTTCCCCCGGGAAGGAGAAAGAATATCTTTTCCCACTGTAAAAGTGAAAGTATTAAAAATGAATAAAACGGTAATAGATACGGTAAAAATCACCAGAATATAAAAAATCTTTTGTATAGAGTATTGATTTAAGGGGCGTTTTTTGATATAATTATGTGATAAATTCAAACAAAAAATAAATAACAAAAACAAATATGAAAAGATTTATCACTTATGTCGTTAGTACTATAACCTTAATTTATGCATTGGCATTACCAGCATTTGCTGAGGTCCAATATTTACCTTCACTCGATGTAGTAGGCACTAAAGCTACTCCTTATGATGGAGCTGTAAAAGTTGAATGGACCAATGTCACTAATGCTACAGGTTATACTGTTTGGTATGACACAGAAGCTCCTGTAGAAGCCGGCGATGCTCCTGAACATTCTACCACGGCATCTATCAAGAGTTCTCCTTATGTAGTAACTGGTCTTACAAATGATACGAAGTATTATTTTACAGTTACTGCTACAGATGCTCAAGGAAATGAAAGTGCCGATTGGTCTGATCCAATTGTAAGTGCTACGCCAACTTTAGCATCTGGACCTTATGCAGATACTGATGCTCCTCAACTTGCAAAAGCTGAAGCCTTAAATAGTGAAGAAGTAAAAGTTACATTCTCAGAAGCAATTACACTTTTACCAACTAGTCCTGAAGATTCTTTTGTTATCGAAAGCAATGCAGATTTCTCAAATCTAATCGTAAAAGGAGCTGTGATGGATGCTGCAGACACTACAGGAAAAACTGTTATTTTAACTACAGATAAACAAACAAAAGATACAGATTATACTTTGACAGTTTCTACAGACGTAAGAGATAAAGCAGGAAATCCAATAATTAGTGGATCTTCTTCAACTACTGTATTTAAAGGAAGTGACTTAGCAAAAACTGGTCCAGATACTACTGCTCCGGAAGTTGTTGATGCAGAAGCAGCAGATAATACTCATGTTATTGTTAACTTCAATGAAACAATTGAACTAGATATTGATCCTACTAAAAACTTTACTATTGCAGAGAAAGCTAGTTCTACATCAAAACTTGAGATTACTGGAGTTACTCTTGGTAAAAACACTGACAATGTAGAAAATGCTTCTGTAGTTATTACTACATCTTCTCAGTCTGATAAAGAATATGTAGTTACAGTTTCTAGTGTAGAAGATAGTGCTGGAAATGAAATCGGTGCCGTAAAAAACACTGCTACTTTCGATGGAGTAAAAGCTGGAGACACCCCTCCAAGTGTTACAGCTCCACAAGATGTAGCAAATTTCTTAGCGCAAAAAATTAAACAAGCTGAAAAATATACAGTAAAATTAACCTGGAAAATTCCTACAGGAAATACAGGAAAAGTCGTAGAACAATTGATGTATTCTAGCGATGATAAAGGCGCAAATTATGAGAAAGAAGCAACTCTTGGGGCTGAAACATCTTCTTATGAAGTAAAAGATCTAGTTCCTGGAGAATATTGGTTTAAACTTACACAAAAAGATACAGCTGGGAATGAAACAAAAGGTTCAATTGTAAAAGTTATTCTTTCAAAAACAGGTCCTGGGATGCTTGGACTTGTAGTATTTTCTCTTGTAGCTGGAAAATTTGTTACAAGAAAGAAAAAGAAATAAGCATCGGTCAAGCTTTGACTCAGTTCGATTTGCAAAAAAGGTCTGCCAGATAGCGGACCTTTTTTAATAATTTTTTAATGTTTGTTGTGTATGGTTGTAGCATGAATATTGTAAATTCTAATATTAAGAAGTACTGGATTTTAGCTTTAATTGCAGCTTATTTTGCTTTTGCATATCTTACAGTTAGGATTCCGGATGAGGAGTTTCATATTTATTTTTTAAATGTTGATCAAGGTGACAGTGTATTTATAAAAACTCCTGAAAATCACCAAATTCTTATAGATGGCGGACCAAAAAATTATGTATTAAAAGAACTTGATAAAGTAATGTCGTTTTTTAATAAAACATTCGATCTAGTGGTGCTAACTCACCCTCATTACGACCACTATGCAGGACTTTCCGAGGTTATTAAAAGATATAAAATAAAAAACATACTGATCACTGGCGTCAATGCAAAAGATAATGGATATATTGAGCTTTTGGCGCTAATTAAAGAGAAAAAAATAAATACTTATTTCGCTGAAAGCTATACTGATTTTAAATTTGGAGAGGTTTATTTTGATATCATTTATCCTTTTGATTCAATTAAAGGAGAAACCTTCAGTAAATTAAATAATTCTTCTATCTCTATGCATATTTTTTATAAAAATAAATCTATTTTGCTGAATGGTGATCTTGAAAAAGAAGGTGAAAAAGATCTCATAGAAAATGTTAAAAATTTAAAAGCTAATATTTTTAAGGCTAGTCATCATGGCAGTAAAACCGCTAACACTCTTGATTTTTTGCAAAGAGTTAAGCCAGAAATAGCCATAATTCAAGTTGGCAAAAATAATAAATTTAATCATCCGCACGCAGAAACTATAAAAACCTTTAAAGCGCTTGGAATAAAATATTTTAGAACTGATTTGAATGGCACTAAAGAGTTTGTTTTTTAGATTCTTTTTATTTGTGCACCTAAACTACGAAGTTTTTCATCCAAATTTTCGTAGCCTCTGTCTATATAGTTTATGTTTGAAATTTCTGTTTTACCATTTGCCATTAATGCAGCGACTACCATTGCTGCCCCTGCTCGAATATCACAACTTGAGATAGGCATTCCCTTAATCTCTCTAGGGCCTATAATAAGCGCTTGGTGAGGGTTTAGAAATTCTATGTGCGCGCCCATTTTTTCCAATTCAAAAAGATAATTTAATCGTCCTTCAAATAATGTTTCGAAAATTTTACTGACTCCTTTTGCCTGAGTGAGAAGTACTGTAAATGGTGCCTGTAAATCTGTTGCGAAACTTGGATGAACTGCTGTGCGAAGAATACGGACGGAATTAATTTCTTTTGTAGGAAATATATGAACTTCATTTTCTTTTAACTCGAATTTAGCGCCTATTTCTTCTAATTTCTGCCAAAAACTATCTAGGTCCTCTGTATTTATTCCTTTTATTGTAACGTCGCCTTTTGTAGCTACGGCTGCAATTGCGAATGTGCCAGCTTCAAGATAATCTCCAGTTATTTTATAGTGAACTCCTTTTAAAGATTTTACTCCTTTAATTTTAATAATATTTGTTCCTATTCCTGAAATTTTTGCTCCCATTTTGTTTAGGAAATTGCAAAGATCTTGTATGTGAGGCTCTGTAGCAGATAGGCGAATTTCAGTGTCCCCTTTTGCTAAAACTGCTGCCATAACTGCATTTTCTGTGGCGGTAACACTTAGTTCCGGAAGAATTATTTTTGCTCCTTTTAAATCTTTTGCTTTTACATGAAGTCCTTTTTCTTCATCTAATACCTTTGCGCCAAGTTGTTCGAATGCGTAAGTATGTGAAGAAAGAGTTCTTTTCCCCAGTACACATCCTCCTGGGAAAGCCATTTTCACTTCTCCGAAACGATGAAGCAATGCTCCCATTATTAGGATGGAAGCCCTCATTTTTTTAACTAATTTTTCTGCGATTTTTCTTGATTTTAAGTTTGAAGAATCTATTTGCAGTGTGTTTTTTTCGAATTTAATTTTCGCACCTATTCCTTCGAGAATTTGAATCATAGAGCGGATATCTGCGATATTTGGAACATTACTTAAAACTACTTTTTCTTTTGTTAATAAAGAAGCACAAATTATTGGAAGTGCTGCATTTTTGGATCCGCTTACGGTTATTGTTCCTTTTAATGATTTACCTCCTATTACTTCAAATTTTTCCATATATTACTTTAATATGTGCCTATTATAGTCATTTTCGAGATAAAATAAACTTCAATATTATATTTAATAATATATCTTCTTTTTAGTCTAGATCAGAATTCGAGTTTCATGGCTTCAGGTTTGAAAAAAGTCTTAAAAATTGGTATAATTTTAAGATTTGAAAAACAAAAAAACATTTATCCAACAGGGAAAATGAAAAAGAAATTTAGAAAAATTTTATTATATATACTTGTAGCTGAATTAACTCTTTTATTAGGCATCGTTCTTTCGATGGATGAACCTTTTGTGATACGTGCAAGTACAATGGATATTCCTGCTGTATATGATTTAGGAATCGATAAAATTACTTTAGAAAAAATTGAAAATCCAAATCCTGAATTTGATTATGATAAATATAACGCGACTCTTATTCTTCACAATTACGGAGATGATTTAATTGATAGAAAAGTTGTTTTACATGGAGATGACGGCCAAAAATACATGTTTGTACTCAATACCAATGATGGTTTTACCCTTTCTAGAAATGAGAGATTTATTGTAAGAAATTATACTGTTCTTGCAGATAAAAATATCAGCGGAACTGTAGTTTTACAGGCTGATTTGAAAGACGTTAAAGACAAAGACTTCTCGAATAATCAGTATCTTTTAACTTTCAATTAGACTACTTGTTTCAGATAGCAATTTTCGCAGAAGACGATTAGCTGGCTTTCTTTTGGATATGTGGTTTCGATAGATTTTCCGCAATTTTCACATTGTCGTGTACATAGAATGTTTGGATTCCGTAAAGAAAGGCGTTCGAGTAATCTGCACTCACTGCATTTTCTTGGAATTGGCAATCCTTGTTTTTTATAAAATTTTAATTCTTGAGGGATTATTTTATAATTTTTTCCGCAGTTTTTACATGCAAGAATCTCTTGAGAAATTGAGTCTGAAGTTTCGTTAATTGAGTCTAGGAGTACATATTTTTGTTCCTGATAATCCCGAGAATCTTTTTCTTTCCATTTATATCCTTTCTTTATGGCTTCTTCTCTTGTTAACGGATACGTTTCATTTGCGATTGTTTCATTATAACAAAAAGTGGAATCCGAGATCGGTGGAAATTCCCCCCACTCTCCAGTTTTCTTCATGTGTTCTATAATTTTTGGAATGAGTTTTTCATATTCTTCTTTTGTGTATTGTTTGTTCAATATGCAGTAATTTTTATGCTGTACTCCTACACATCCAAAACAATTTGAAGATGACATTGTTAAATCACAATATAAAATGTCGCTCGAATCATTATATGTGTATGTTGAATATTTTACGTTTACGCCGTTTACACACATTACATCGTAAACTAATTCACAAATAGAAACGTTGTTCGCGTCCATTGAGTCAAATATCCTTTCGTCGCATCTCCATGCGTATTTTAGATCCTGAGATTTATCTATAACAAAGCAATTTTTGCAATTTTTAGAATTTAAAATATAGTCTCCGGTACAATCTTCTGTATTTAAATTATGTGTATATTTATGAATTGCATTTTTTAAAACCTGGTCTTTAAAGATTTGCCAATATTTTGAATAAGTTTTGAATGAGCCCTGTTTCATTTCTGTTATAAATTTTTCGAACTCCTCTTTTGAAACAGTTTTATTAAACATTTGATAACTTTTATTCCTCAAATTGGAACAAAAAATTATATTATTACATCCTTTACAATCGAAACTAAAATAACTGTCTGAGCAAGTACTACAGTCTTGTAAATGGCTTGAGTTATAGCATTTTTGGCAGTCGACCAAGTAATATGAGAGCTCGCAATCTCTTGTAAATGAAGTGTCTGTTAAATTTTTTGAATGATAAGTTATATAGCAATACATAGCATCTTCCGTGAACCCCATGTCAAAACACATATAACAATTTTTTGAATACCAACAGTGATTTACAAATGGGCAATTTTCGTTTGCTGTTATTGTTAAAGCGGGGCGAGGAACTTTTTTCTTTAACTCTTTAAATTGTTCAAAAAAAGGTTTTGAAAAATCAAAATCTTGTCCATAATCTAGTGCATTCCATTTATCTGACCACCATATATCTGTTTTATAAACTTTGTAAGGGCTATCTTCGGAATAAAGTGAAATTATTTTTTCTTTTGAGAAGTCGCATATTCTATTGTATAGACATCTTTCGTTTCTATAAGCCATTCTTTTTTGTGCTCTGCAATCGGGACAGTGAGTTGGCTCTGGGATATTAAGTTTTTTATAAAAATCTTTATCGTCTAGTTCTATTATGAATTCTTTATTACAGTTGCGGCATTTTGTCATTTAAGCATCTTATTAATGATTTCGAAGAATTTATCGTATACATTCCCATGGGGGACAAATTCATCGGGAGTTGATTGTATCAGTTTTTCTAATTTTTCAAAGTAAATAAATTTTACATCGGAAACTTCATCTTTTTTTATTTTGAATTTATCGATAGGCCAGCTTAATTCCAGTAGATATACTTCCTTAAATTCGTTGTTTATGAATTTGCCGTTGTTTGTTACGTGGCTTTCTTTTGATTCGAAAAGAAATTTTAAGTCTTCTTTTTCTGCATGTACTCCAAGTTCTTCTTTTAGTTCACGAAGAGCTGAATTTATGCTTTTCTCTTCAGCATCTACGTGACCAGAGCAGGAGACTTCCCAGAGATCGGGATATGATTCTTTTTCATGAGCACGCCTTTGTAAAAGTAGTTCTTTTTTATTGTTTATAATCCAAATATCGACAGATTTATGCCAATCTCCATCGCGATGAATTTCGCTACGTTCTTTTATTTTTCCTGTTTTATGCCCGTTTTCATCTAGGACATCGAAGAATTCCATAGAAAAATTATTTAAGTCCTTGATGATTATACAGACTAAACAATTTTCTCTAAATAGCACTTTTCGCAGAAGACTTCTTTATATTGATCTTGATGATATGTTGAACTTATCTCCTTATTACAGTGTGAGCAATTTCTTCGCAAAAGTTTACGATTTGGACGTGAATATAGCTTAAATAAATAGCGACAGTCTGGGCAATATAAAGGGATTGGCAGTTTGTATTTTTTGTAAAATTTCAATTCTTGTAGAACAATTTTGTAATTTTTTTTACAGATTTCGCATGAAAGGATTTCTTCTAAAATATTCTGTGGAACATCATCGATTGAAGCAGGAATACTATAATTTTGTTTTAAATATTCGCGCTCTTCTCTATCTTTATAACTAAGTCCAAGTTCAAGAATTTCATCTTTCTGCAGAGGATAATAATCATTTGCTACTGTTTCGTTATAACAAAATGGTGAAATATTCATCGGAAAAAATTCTCCGAATTCTCCTGTGGATTTCATATGTTCAATAATCCGAGATTTTAATTCTTTGTATTCTTTTTCTGAATATTGTTTATTAAAAATACAGTATTTTTTGTATTTCATACCTACGCACCCAAACAGTTCAGAGCACGATGCCGCAGTATCTGTGTATTCAATATTATTTGATGTCCAAGATCCTATTGAAAACTTAATATCATAAGAATTGTAGCCTATACTTGTGCCTTCGTATGTTATTTCTGCGTCTGTAGCGTGACACACATCCACCATATTTTTTACATTGAAAGCTGTGTAAACATATCTACAATCTTCGCCATAAGAAAGGTCATAACAATCCATGCAATTTTTTGAATCAAATAAAAAACTCCCTATGCCATTTTCGTTATTTTGAGATTCCAGATTTTTATGGATAGCTTCTTTTTTCATTTTTACAAATTTATCCATTAGAGAGTTATACTGTCCGTTATTTAGTGTTTCTATAAGTTCTTTTTTTATTTTTTTAAAATCTTCTTCGCTATAATGTTTATTAAATACATAACGGGTTTTATTTCTGAGGTTTGAGCAAAATAAGCAATCACTGCACCCCCTGCAGTCGTAAATAAACATAGACGAATTGCAGTTTCTACAATTTTGGGAGAAGAAAACTTCATAACATTTACTGACATCTACGACTTCGTAACAGTTTTCTGACTCATAACAATTTAATGTATCTATGCAGTTTTTTGATTTGATAACTTGCTCGCCGTAAATACAATCTTCATTGTATTCTGCGGCAAAAATCAAATAACAGTTTTTATTATATCCGGACATATTTATGTAATCTGCATTTTCATTGTCACGCCAATATAGAGATATATGAGGTACTTTTAATTTTAATTCGTTGAACTGTTCGAAAAACGGCCTTGAAAAATCGAAGTCTTTTCCAAAGTCTAAAGGATCCCATTTATCGCCGTACCAGCAGGTCGGACAATATACTTTTAATGGTGATGATGAATTATAAATTGAGATTATTTTTTTCCCGCAAAGATTACAATCTCTATGATAAAGTTTTCTTTCGTTACGAAATGCTAATCTGCGTTGTTGTCTACAGTTAGGACATAATTTCGGTGAGGGGACTCCTATTCTTTTGTAAAATTTTTCATCCCAATCGAATATATGGAATTCATTTTTACACTTTGGACAAGTTTTAGTTTCGATAATTTTATCCATAGTTTTATTTTTTTATATTTAGGATTATTACTTAACAACATTTTCGCAATTAAGTTAATTTCTTAGACACGCAAACGTAAAAGTGGCTTTCATGTGCCATTTATTAAGATTTTTTCTTTTCAGTCCTTTGTTAAAATCTTAAGAATTCCAAAGCGTATTGAAGTTATTTTTATGCAAATCTAAAAGATCTTTTTGCTTCATTACTATAGCCCGGGGATTTTCTTTGTCGCAAATAAATAATGTAGACTGATTCTCTGCCATTGCTAAATAATTATTCATTACTGGTAAATTTCTATTCATTTTTAATGTTCTCAATTCAAAAGAATCTCTTCTTTGAATATTTTCCATTACATCTGTTTCCATATCTACTACACGCGCATAAATTCCTTTTGCCATTCGTTGATTTCTAAAACCCATTTCCTCAGGACAATCATCACTCATATTCGCAACATTCCAATAATTTTCCATAGATCCAATATGAAGATATTCATCTTTGCATATGCTTGGGAATTTTAAATACTCTTCGCGAAATGCATCCACTCCTTCTTTTATTTCAATCCCTTCACTTTCTTCTTCTTGGTCTATATCTATAAATGGCAAAAGTGAATCTAGTCCTTTTAAAGACTGCTCTAAACGTGATAATTTTCTTCTTTGTAGATCTATTGTTTTTATTAAAGCTTGAAGTGAAAGCGGTTTATATGCTTTTTGTTTATTGTTTAATTGGATAACTTCTATTAGTCCTCTTTCGTAAAGTTTTTTAATTGTTCTATAAACCATCATAAAATTAAGATCACTTTTGGCAGTAATTTCTTGAATAGTAGCTTTTTGTTGTTTTAATAAAAGGAGATAAATTTTTATCTCTTCTGGTTTTAATTCTGCAGTACTGAGCAAATATGATAGTTTTTTTTGCATTCCAAAAACTTTATCGGTCTTTAATTAAATACTTTTTCTGCATGTCTGTCAAGATGGCGTTTTTCTTCTTTACCAAGCCCTAAAATAAAAGTAAAATTTTGGAGCTTAAGAAATTTTATGAATGAATTAACTACATCATTGATAGCTGGTGGGATCGCTATATTCGCTACGATTACTGGATCATTTGCAGGCGGGGCGACTTCTTTGATTATGTTTCCTCTGATACTGATGTTCGCTGTAAGCAATTACATTGATGCTTTTACTGCAAATAAAATTGGTACGCTTTTTATGACAATTGCAGCAAGTCAAATTCATTCGAAAAAGAGTAAAGTGAATCTTCCTCTATTTATGACGCTTTTGATTTTTGGGCTTATTGGAACTGCAATCGGGACTTATATTGTTCAATTTCATTTGGATGAAGTTTTATTTAAACAAATTCTTTCAGGGTGTTTGATCGCAATTGGAATTTATTTATTTTTTGCAAAAAGTAAAGGAGTGCATAAAAGTGTTCATCGTGAAATTAATTTCACTACGCTTTTGGTTGCTGCAATTTTTTCAATGCTTATAAATATTTTGAATGGAATTTTTGGCGGGACTGGAATGTTTTTGACGTTGTTTTTTGTGTTGTTTTTAAATACGACTTTTATTGAATCGATGGTTTATACAATGCCTGTATATGCTATTATAAACGTTTTTCAGACTGCATATCTTGCATATACTACAAATATTCTTATGACTCATCCTATGCTTGCTTTGACTATGGCATGTTGTGGACTTTTGGGCGGAATAATAGGTACACATCTTCAGTATTTGAAAGGAAATGTTTGGGTAAAAAGAGTGGCCGTTCTTGTAATGATCGTTGTTGGAATAAAAACTTTTATCGGCTAAAACTTGAAATAAACCAGATATTCGATGTTTCCAGTTTTTCCTTCTATCGGAGATTTTGTAGTTCCTTTTATCGAATATTTATTTTCCGCGCACCAATTTAGAAAATTTTCAAAAACCTGTTTGCCTATTTCTGGTTTTACAATCCCATTTTTGCCCACAAGTTTTTTACCAGCTTCGAATTGAGGCTTAAACAAGCAAATAATTCCACTCCCCTTCCCCGTGAGACGGAAAATATTTTCAAGAACAAGTTTTAAAGAAATGTATGAGAGATCGACAACTGCGATATCAATTTTTCCTGGAAGCTTTTTTAGGTCGCGAATATTTATTCCTTCCATGTTTATTACTCTTTTGTCTTTGCGAAGTTTTTCTGCGAGCTGATCATGTCCGACATCTATCGCATAAACTTTCTTTGCGCCATTTTGGAGGACGTAGTCTGTAAATCCGCCTGTGGACGCGCCTATATCTGCGATTACCTTATCTTTTAAATTAATTTTGAATGCTTCTATTGCGGCTTTTATTTTATATGCACCACGCCCGACGTAGGATTCTTTTGATGTGATTTTTATTTTTGCTGAGTCGCTGAATTTTTGAGAAGATTTTGTTATCATTTCATTTCCTACGAGAACTTTTCCTTCTTTTATCAAAAGTTGCGCCTGTGAGCGCGTTGGAATAAGTCCTTTCTGCACCAATAATTCATCTAATCTTAGCTTCATACAACGGCTTCTAGATAACATTTTTCACAATATACTATTTCTGGACGGTCTGGAGAATAACTTGTTTTTATTTCAGTCCCACATTTCATGCATTTTCGATCCCATAAGTGGCGTGGATTTCGTAAAGACATCCTTTCAAGATGTCGACAGTCATAGCATTTGTTTGGAATTGGCAGAGTAAGTTTTCTATAAAGATTTAATTCTGCGTGTACGATTCTGAAGTTTTTACCACACTCTTTACATGCTAAAACTTCATTTATTATAGAATCTGGCACTTCTTCTATAAAAGCGGGCACTTTATATTTTTGAGGCATGTATTCTTTTTTATCTATTTCTTTCCAATTCCATCCTTTTTTTAAAACTTCTTCGCGAGTCATGGGGTAATAATCAATCGCGATGGTTTCATTATAACCGAATGCGGACATTGAAACAGGAAAAAATTCTCCCCACTCTCCAGTTTTTTTCATATGTGCAATAATTTTTGCTACTAGTTTTTTATATTCTTCTTCTGTGTATTGTTTATTGAATATGCAATATTTGTTTCTTTTAAGCCCAAAACAACCAAATAGATTTTCTGAAGTCCAGCAATATTGAGAATAAGATGTGTCGTGACATTCATAACATTTTGAACAAACTTTCAGATTATATCCCATATTACAACCGTGAGTTTCATACTGTAATTCGCCATTAAATGGCTCTGTGGCATCCAATGAATCTTTCACTTCTCCGCAATCATAACAATACGAAGCGTCTTCATTTCCAAATGTGTAATATGAATCTTTTACATTTTTGTTGTTGAATAAGTTGTCGCCTGTAGAGTTCTCACAGTTTTCGGTAATCACATATTTGTGAATGGCTTTATGTGCCATCATATCTCGATATTCCTTGAAAGTTTTTTCGTATTCATCAGCGGTGACTGGCATTAATTCTTTTAGTTTTTTCTCATACTCGCCCTTAGAATATTGTTTGTTTAAGATGTTGTATTGCTTATGTCGAAGATTAAAACACATGAAGCAATTGTTGCAGGAATGGCAATCATAAAGAAAATGACTGTCATGACAATTCAAACATTCATATAGATAACTAGAATTTGTGGCAACCTTTGTATTTGTGCAGTAGTAGCATAATTCACCTTTTTGAATTGCCACACAATCCATGCAGTTTTTGTTGTACAAGTTATAGTTTGCAAGATACAAGCTGTCTTCGCACCATCCTGTATTCATGCACATGTAACAATTTTTTAAGTATGCTGAATGATTTGTATAGAGAGAATTTTCACTAAACATATTTACCATCGGCGGACGTGGAACTACTTTTGAGAGCTCATCGAATTGCTCAAAAAATGGCTTAGAGAAGTCAAAATCACGGCCGTATTTGAGAGCATTCCATTTGTCGCTCCACCAATCATCTAGTCCGTAAACTACTACTTCTTTGTCTGGAGAATATATTGTAACTATCTCGTTTCCTGTAAGGTCGCATTTTCTTTTATAAAATTTTCTTTCGTTACGATTTGCGATACGGCGCTGTTGACGACAATCCGGACAAAGCGTCGGAATCGGTAAATCTTCTTTTTTATAAAACTTAAGATCGAAGTCTTTTATTTCGAATTTTTTTTCGCAATTTTTACAAGTTTTTTGATCCATATGTTTAATAAACGGCTTCCAGATAGCATTTTTTGCAATATATTATTTTTGACTTATCTGGTGATGTTGTTGATATTTTTTCTCCACATTTACTGCATTCTCTATCGTATAACTCTGGAGCAGGTCTCTTTTTCATTCTTTGCAAATGTCTGCAATCAGAACAATTTCTTGGTATTGGAATGTCGTTTGATTTATAAAATTTATATTCCGGTTCAATTATTTTAAAATTTCTTTTGCATTTTTCACAAGCCAAGATTTCATCGATAATTTCACCTGAGGTTTCATTTATGTCGTCTGGAATCGAATATTTCTGCGGTCGAAATTCTTTTTTATCAGGATCTCTCCACTTATATCCTTTTGAAATTGCTTCTTCTTTTGTAAGCGGATAGTAATCCATTGCGATAGATTCGTTATATGCAAATGGACAAAGGTCTACGGAAGGAAATTCGCCATATTCTCTATTTTTAGGCTCAACCTCGTTCGGACGGGAACCCACGAGACCCGTCCTCTCTTCGGTTTCGCGCTCGCGCCGTGCGCTCGCCCTTCCTCCCATATGTTCTATTATCTTTGAGACCAGTTTTTCGTATTCTTCTTTCGAATATTGTTTGTTTAAAATGCAATATTGTTTGTGTCTCAAGCCGAAACATCCAAATAAATATGATGATGCTGAACACTGCTCTGCGTATTCACAATCATGGAGTGTCGTCGTGCAAGTAGAGCAAAATTTCATATTGTATATTTGATCGCCACAAGCTGCGCATTCATATGTACGTTCGCATTTCATCCCCCATCCTGTGTGATCCATTGAATCTTTCACTCCCAAAGATAGCCTAGCGCAGTATTTGCAGTCTTCTAAGTCTTTACTGTCGAAACAATACTGGGCGTTCTTTGATTCATATAGACTGTCTCCCAAACTATTTTCGTTATGGTCTTCATGTAAATTTCTATGAAATTGTGTATCAGAAAATTTAGTTGCTTCTTTTTTTAGGCTTTCTACTCCACTAAAAGTATTCAGTTTAAATTGTGAAACTTTTTCTTTGTACTTTCTTTCTGAATATTCTTTGTTAAAAATCATGTACTGTTTGTGGATTTGATTTGTACACCCAATACAATCCATGCACCCTTGACAATCCCTCAAGAAATAGCCATTTTTACAGCCATCACAGTTGGAAGAATATTTCAAGTTGTAGCAGTTTATACAGTCTATACATTCATAACAAAGTTCTGAATCATAACAAACCGAGCAGTCGACCATATTTTTGGAATGTTTTTGAAGATTTGAATAATAACAATCTTCGTCGTAATCACTTTCAGAAATTAAATAACAATTTTTAAGATAGCCTGTGCAGTTTGTAAAATCGCTATTTTGCAGAGTTCCGTCTATCACGAACACTGAAAAATGCGGCACTTTATTTTTGAGTTCCTTGAATTGTTCGAAAAACGATTTTGAAAAATCAAATTCCATCGCATAGTCCATTGGATCCCATTTATCGCTCCACCAAATATCTGATCTGTAGACTGGGAAAGGTTGTTTTTCGTGATATTGTGAAATTATTTTTTCCCCGGAATAATCACATTTTCTGTAATATAAATTTCGAGTATTTCTTTCAAGTAAACGACGCATTAATCTGCATTTAGGGCAAGATTTTGGCTCTGGAACCTGAATTTTATTATAAAAATCTTTATCTTCGTTTGTGATGATAAATTCTATCCCGCAATTTTTACAAGTTTTGTTTTCCATAGAAATTTAGCCCCAATTAGTATTTTATGGTAGCACTTTGTTTGGAATTTTAAAAATAGAAAAATTATTTTCTTTGTCTGTATTGCATTGCTTCCAAAAGATCATTTTGCTGGATATTTTCATTTCCTTTAAGGTCTGCAATTGTCCGTGCTATTTTTAATATTCTTAAATAACCGCGATTGCTTATATTCATATTTTCCTTGCTTTGATTCAAAAGTTTCAAGTCTTCACAACTTAATATGCAGTATTTTTGGATTTCTTCCAGTTCCATTTCTGAATTTTTTTGAATTCTGCCTCTCTTAAATCTTTCTTTCTGAATATGATTTGCAATTAGAAGCGACTGCCGAAGATTTTTATTAAAACTTGAATTTAAATCGCCTCTAAATATGTCGTTAAAAGCAATTCTTTCCACTTCAAGAAAAATATCAAACCTGTCTAAAACCGGCCCTGAAAGTCTTTTTTGATAATTTTCAATTTGAGATTTTGTGCATACACATTTTATTTTTTTATCGTTTTTATATCCGCAAGGACATGGATTCATTGTGGCCAGAAGAATAAAATTGCTTGGAAATTTTAAAGAAAAATTGCACCTGTTTATGTGAATATATTTGTCTTCTAATGGTTGACGCAAAGCATTCAACGATCTTGCAGAAAACTCCCCTATTTCATCTAGAAACAGTACGCCATTATGAGCCAATGATATTTCTCCAGGTCTTGGAATATTCCCTCCGCCGCCAACTATGGAAGGCAGAGATGCAGTGTGATGTACTTCTCTAAATGGTCTGTCTACTATCATCGGAGTTTCGAGATCCAAAAGTCCTGTCACGGAATATATTTTTGTTGTTTCTAAAATTTCTTTATCAGTCATGTCTGTCAAAAGTTCTCTAAATGCTCTTCCCAAAATTGTTTTGCCGCATCCGGGGCTTCCGTAGAGCAACACGTTATGATGGCCTGCTGCCGCTATGATTAGCGCTCTTTTTGCTTTTTCGAGTCCTATAATTTTATCAAAGAAAAGTCCACGATGCATTCTATTTTCATTCTGAAAATCTTTAAGATTTGTGTGTGGTTGAGTGATTATTTCTATTCTTCTATTACAAAAATTCACAAATTCTCTCAAGGATCTGACCGGATAAATTTCTATTCCTTCCATAAAACTTGCTTCTTTTGCGTTCTCTAACGGCAGGAATATGCGGACAAAACCATTTTCTTTTGCAGCTTCTGCAATAGGCAGTGCACCGTTTATTTTTTTCACTTCTCCATTTAATGAAAGCTCGCCTATTATTATTGATTTTTCTAATTTTACGGGCGAAATTTGTCCGTTTTCTAAAAGAATACCTATTGCAATCGGAAGATCAAAAATTGCGCCCTGTTTTTTTATTTGAGCTGGAGCAAGATTTATAGTTTTTCTGTTTAATGGGAATTCGAGTCCGCTGTTTTTTATACTGCTTCGTACTCTTTCTTTGGATTCCTGCACCGAGGCATCTCCAAGTCCGACTATAGAAAAATTGCTTAATCCGTTACTGATGTCTGCTTGCACTTCTACAATGTGCGCCGTAAGTCCTGTCAAAGAACAGGAAAAAACTTTTGTTGCCATGTTAAAAAATTAGCTTACGCAAGCACCTTAGCAAAAAAAGATTAAAAAATTATTAAAAATTTACTTTACTATTAATTTGTAATTCTTGGTCCCCATTTGGAAATAAATTTCGTTGCCACTTCCGACTGGTATTAAATTTGAAGGTTTTGTTTCGAATGATTCATTTACATCTATTCTCGTATATGAATTTTCATCAGGATGATATTCTCCTAAAGTATAGTATTTAGAATTTTCATCTACTGGGGCTAAATCTATGTAGTTTTTCCCGTAATTCCCCTCTTCTGAATTATTTGTGTAATTCTGTGAAGTAAAAAACATTAAATTATCTTTATATGTCCACGCAATATCCCCTATTTCTACTTCTAAATCCAAAGGCTTGACCCTATTATCTTCATCTAACACCCATAAATTTTTTGTATTTTTTGTAGTAAATACAAAATATTTACCAGAAATTGACCATAGTCCGTCTTTTATATCCCTTAAACTTCCCATTGTTATTATTTCTCGGTTTTGAGTTGAAATATTTATTTTATATGCTGGCGAATCTACGGATCCTTTATCAACAATTAATGCCATATTTTTAGAACCAAATATAAGTGGCATTTTTATATTTCCAGCAAAGTAAACTATTGCTTTTTCGACAGCAGAATCCGCTTTCACAAGCTTTTGCATATTATTATTTTCATCTAGAACAATTTTATATGACGGCTTTTTCTCTGGCTGCGGGATAATATCCGTCTCTACCATTTTTGTTTCCATTTCAAATTTTGGAAGTTGTAAATCTAATGTTCTCCATCTTTTTATTTCCACATCCATTGCTGATGTTCTATATCCATCTTTATAAATCGCTATATTTTGAGAGCCGCTTTTTTCTTTAATTTTGCATGGAGATACATCACATTTATATTCCAATCCTTTATAAAAACTTACTGTAAATGGAGCGTTTCCATATATCATTAACGTTCCTTTACTAATGATATTCCATCCCCAAATAATCAATCCCGTAGCTATAACTAATGCAAGAAATATGCCTATTCCAAGCGCTTTATTATTTTCATTTTGAACATCTATATCATCCATAAATTATATTTTTGATTTGTTTTATTTCTTTTATCCTCCCATCTTTTTTTAATTTTACGGCAATAAGATCAATTCGCCAACTTGAAAGATGTTTAAAATTATTTTCTGCTAAAAAACGTAGTGCTGTATTTAAAATTTTCTGTTTTTTTTGATAACTAATCGACTCTTCTGGAAATCCAAATTTAAAACTTTTCCTAAGTTTCACCTCTACAAATACTAATTGATTTCTAAAGATATCTTCTGCTATCAGATCTATTTCACCAGTCCTTTTTCTAAAGTTTCGTGCAATAATTTTATAGTTTTGACTAGTCAAAAATTTCTCAGCAGTTTTTTCTCCAAAATCGCCTTTTTCCTTGTTATTCATGGCGTCTTTATACTCCTGAAATATTAAAAAATTATTAAAAAACCCAAAAATCTTGAACAACCTGTTCCCTTTATGTATATTTGGAAGCCCGGGAATCGGGAAGGGCATAAAAAATTATCTATGGCAGACAAAAGTTTTGTTCCTCCGCACAGTATTGATGCTGAAAGATCTACAATCGGCTCTTTACTTGTAGACAAGGACTCTATTGTAAAAATATCCGATTTTCTTCGACCAGAGGACTTTTATCATGATGCCCATAGAATGATCTATCAGGCTATTTTTGATTTATATGACCGCCGAATTCCAATAGATTTAGTTACTCTTACGAATATTCTAGAAGAAAGAAAACAGTTGAAATTAATTGGTGGCGCTTCTTATTTAGCTCAATTAGCAAATGAAGTTCCTACTTCAACTCATATTTTTCAATATGCAACTATTGTTAAAGAAAAATCTATTTTAAGACATTTAATTTTAGTTGGAGATCAAATAAAAGGGCTTGGGTATAAAGAAGATGAAAAAGTAGATGATTTGATTGATGCTGCTGAAAAATCATTATTTAGTGTTTCTCAAAATTATATCTCTGACAAGTTTATTCACATTAAAGATGTTCTTAATAAAACTTATGAAAAGATTTCTGATTTACATGACCCGGACACAAAAGAAAAATATAGAGGCATTCCTACTGGCTTTAAATCTTTGGATAATATTCTTTCAGGACTTCAGCCTTCTGACCTAGTTATTATTGCTGCCAGACCTTCTATGGGAAAAACTGCTCTAGCCTTGAATATGGCTCAAAATATAGCTAAGCGTGGAAAAACTGTCGGTATTATTTCACTAGAAATGTCTAAAGAACAGTTAGTCGAAAGAATGTTCTGTTCACTCCTTTCTGTAGATTCTTGGAAAATGAGAACTGGAAGACTTAGTGATGAGGATTTTAGTAAAATTGGTGGAGTAATGGATGAATTAAATACTACAAAAATATATATCGATGATTCCGTTGGAAATTCTATTGCTGAATTAAAAGCTAAAGCTAGAAGATTAAAAATGGAACATGGACTTGATGTTCTTATTATAGATTATTTACAGCTCATGAGTGCCGGAAAATTAAGCTACAGTGCTCAAATAAACAGAGTGCAAGAAATTTCAGAAATTTCTAGGTCTTTAAAAGCTTTAGCACGTGATTTATCTGTACCGATTGTTGCTTTGTCACAGTTGTCTCGTGCTGTAGAAGCGCGTCCAAGTAAGATTCCTCAGCTTTCAGATCTTAGAGAGTCTGGGGCTATAGAACAGGATGCTGATGTGGTTCTTATGATGTATAGAGAAGATTATTATGAGGAAGATACAGACAGAAAAGGAGTTACAGATATATTCGTCAGAAAACATCGCAATGGCCCTATTGGGCATGTCGAATTAGCATTCAAGAAAGAACAGATGAAATTCTTAGATATAGAAAAAAATAGAAAATTTGATGAATATGCATATGCTGAATAATCTTTTCTAATATTTTAATGCTTCTTCAAAAGCTTCTTTCCCTATTTCTTGTTTTAATCCTACTAAAAGTCCCTTTTTCTGACTTCTTGATGGTAAATTGGACAATTCTTCTTCTATTTCACTTCTAGTTATCCTATCTGTCATATGTAGAAGATGTAATTTTTCAACACTTATCATTACTGGAATATCTTTTATTATTCCTGTTCCATTTGAACCTTGCTCAATCTCTGACAGTAAATCTTCTATTGTTGGGAAAAGTGCAAGCTTTAATTCACGTCTTCCAACAAGAGACTGTAATGATCTTAGTGCTTCTAATTTTTCTTCGGTTGTTGATAGACTACTGAGGTGAGATTTTACTTCGGCTAAATCTATAATTCCTTCTTCATATAATCGAGACAAATCTATTGCCACTCTTGTAATTGCTGGATTTTGATCTCTATTAGGATTTCCTTCTGTATCGTTACTTATTTCTTCAAACATGTCTTCTACAGACATTGGGGCTGTGTCCTCAAGATCTAGATCTCTAGGTTCTGAATCTGTATCATCGTCAATTTTAAGTGTTGGGTTTGCCATATTTAATTATTTTTTAGTGGAGCCGATTTTATTTCAAACTGTATTTTCAGTCAAGTATTTAAAATTATGATTTTGATTTATAAAAACTTACTCTTATAATGGTTGTGTCTTATTTTTTATATTTACATATGCCAGAAACAGATACAAATGAATATCATGTACGATTACAGAAGCTTAATGAACTCAGGGATAGTGGAGTAATCCCTTATTTAGATAGGTATGAACGCACCCACACAAGCAAACAAGCTTTAGATAAAGGAGAAAAAGACACCTTAAGAGAAGTTCCTGATATAGTCGCTAATCCGACTAAAGATACTATAAAACTGTGTGGAAGACTTATGTCTTTTCGTGGTCATGGAAAATTGACTTTTGGGCATCTGCAAGATCTTGATGGCAGAATTCAAATTTGTTTTATGGAAGATCTGATGGGAGCAGAAACATATAAATTTCTAAGAAAAATTGACGTGGCCGATTTTATCGGAGTTGAAGGAGAATTATTTAGAACTAAACATGGCGAAGTCACTTTGCTGGTCTATAAAATAGTTTTGATTTCAAAAACTCTTCGTCCTCTCCCTGAAAAATGGCATGGAATTCAGGACAAAGAACAGATTTATCGTCAAAGATATTTAGATACAGTTATGAATCGTGAAAGTCTTGAGAGATTTATTTTCAGATCAAATTTACTTAAAGCTGTAAGGGAATTTTATTGGGATAATGGTTTTATAGAGATAGAAACTCCTGTACTTGAAAGTGTTTCTTCTGGAGCTACTGCTAGACCATTTATTACTCATCACAATGCATTAGATATAGATATGTATCTTCGCATAGCTGCCGGCGAATTATGGCAAAAAATGGCTATAGTTGGTGGATTTGAGAGAACTTTTGAAGTTGCAAGATGCTTCCGAAATGAAGGGATGGACCCAAGTCATCTTCAAGAATTTACTATGATTGAGCACTATGCTGCATATTTTGATTATGAAGATAATATGAAGTTTACTGAGAAAATGTTTGAATACATGATGAATAAACTTCTCGGAACAACTAAAGTAACGATTAAAGATCGTGAAGGGAAAGATACTGAAGTTGATTTTAAAACTCCTTGGCCAAGAAAAAAATATACTGAACTTATCAAAGAAGATTGCGGCATAGATGTCTTAAAATATGACAACGCAAAAGATTTAATGAAAGCAATAAAAGATAAAAACATTCACTTAGACGACGCCGAAGATCTTGGTTATGGGAACCTTGTAGATGCTCTTTATAAAAAAGTTACAAGACCTAACCTTGTTCAGCCAACTTTCGTAATTCAGCATCCGTCGAATACAAAACCTTTAGCAAGAAGAAATGATAAAGATCCTAGAATATGCGACACGTTCCAACTTTTAGTTAACGGATGGGAAATTGTGAATGCGTACAGTGAGCTTGTGGACCCTATTGATCAAAGAGAAAGATTTGAACAACAAGCTATGGCAAAAGCAGAAGGAGATGAAGAAGCAATGATGATAAATGAAGACTTCTTAGAGGCTATGGAGCACGGCATGCCATGTATTTCTGGCTGGGGAATGGGAATTGATAGATTAGTTACTTTACTTAAAGGGCAAGAAAATTTAAAAGATTCTGTACTATTTCCTTTGATGCGTCCTCTTGAAGAAACTACGAAGAAACAGGAAAAACTCATGGAAAAATACAGGAAAAAATCAAAGAAAGCTGAAGAAAAATCAGCAAAGAAAAGTTAATAATATGGATAAAATTGCAGTTTTAGATTTCGGTGGACAGTACGCCCATCTTATCGCTAATAGGATAAGACGTCTCGGCGTATACAGTGAAATTTTAGATGGAAAAACTCCAGCATACGCTCTTGAAAAATATAAAGGTGTTGTGTTTTCCGGTGGACCTGCAAGCGTAAAAGCCGCTGATAGCGTAAAATGTGATCCAAAAATTTTTGAACTTGGAGTTCCAGTATTAGGGATTTGTTATGGGCACCAATTGATGGGATATCTTTGTGGTGGAGATGTTGCAAAAGGAAGTGTTAGAGAATATGGCCCAGCAACAATAAAATTTTCTAAAAGAGAATCTATTTTTAAAGGCATCAAAGAAGAAGAACCTGTATGGATGAGCCATTTTGACCAGGTTGTAAAACTTCCTGAGGGGTTTGAATTAATTGGATCTAGCAGTGATTGTAAAATTGCTGCCATGATGAATCTGGATAAAAAACTTTTTGGAGTCCAATTCCATCCTGAAGTTACACATACTCCATGCGGCATGACTATTTTAGAAAATTTCGTAGCTATGACTGGCGCAAAAAGAGAATGGAATATAGACAGTTATATAGAAGACATTACTCAAGAAATAAAAAATAAAGTTGGTAATAAAAAAGTATTTTTACTTGTCAGCGGAGGGGTGGATAGCACTGTTGCTTTTCTGTTAATTTCAAAAGCATTAGGCAGTGAGAATGTTTATGGACTTTTTGTAGATACTGGTTTTATGCGCATGAATGAGCGAAAAGAAGTGGAAGAATCTTTAAAAAAAGTCGGGGTTACTAATCTTCATGTATATGATGCTAGCGAGGAATATTTGGATACTTTGAGAGGGATTGTGAATCCGGAAACAAAAAGAAAATTAATCGGTGATTTATTTTTAGATATTCAAGAAAAAGTTTCCAATAATTTAAATTTAAACCAAGAAGATTGGATTATTGCACAAGGTACTATTTATCCAGATACTATAGAAACTGGTGGCACAAAATATGCAGACAAAATAAAAACTCATCACAACAGAGTCCCTAGAATTCAAGAACTTATTCGTGGAGGTAAGGTTATAGAGCCTCTTTCTCAGCTTTATAAAGACGAGGTAAGACTCGTTGGAGAACGTCTCGGATTAGATAATAATTTGATTTGGCGACATCCATTCCCAGGGCCTGGACTTGCGGTTAGATGTCTATGTAATGACACCGAAGATTATCCGGAAAATTACAAAAAAACTGAAGAAGAAATAAATAAAGCAACTTCTACTCTAGATTTGAATGCGAAAATTTTGCCTATAAAAAGTGTTGGTGTACAGGGAGATGAAAGAACCTATAAACATCCTTTGGCTATTCTAGGAAATCAGAAAGATTGGCACAATTTATCAAAGCTAGGTACGAAAATGACTAATCAGTTTCCGGATGTAAATAGAGTCATTTATGCATTGAATATTAATGAAATAAATTCTTTGAATACCCGCGATTCTGATCTTTCAAAAGATCGTATTTCTCTCCTACAGCAAGCCGATAAAATTGTTATGGACTTTATTCGCGAGATGAAAATTGATAGAGAAATTTGGCAATTCCCTACTGTGCTTATTCCCCTATCCGTAAACAGTAAAAATGGAGAGTCTTTGGTTTTGCGTCCTGTATGCAGTGAAGAGGCCATGACTGCAAATTTCTATCAAATGAATTTTGATAATTTGAATGAACTTGTAAAAAGACTTTCTGGTTTAAAAGGTATTACCGGGATCTTTTATGATATTACAAACAAGCCACCTGGAACAATAGAGTGGGAGTAATATATTTTTATAGATGTTCTATTTTTTCTGGCATTTTTATCTTCATCCCGAAATGTTTTTCTACAAATGTCTTGAATTTTTCTGGATCATCTGTTGTCAGGAATGTTCTGGTTTTGTTTTTTGTAAGTTTAGATTTGATTTCCGAATGTCTTTCTAAATATTCTTTTAATTTTTCAGCCGTAATTTCCCCTGAATCCAGCACTTTCACTTTTGTACCCATTATTCTTTTAAAATCTTTCAGCATTAATGGATAGTGAGTACATCCCAATATAAGAGTGTCTATATTACAGCTTTTTAATGGTTTTAAATATTTTTTTAATATTGATATTGCCTCTGGTTTTTTATGCCAATCTTCTTCAATAAATGGTACAAGAAGCGGACAGGCTTTTGAATATATTTTTATGTTTGAATTAATTTTATTAATTTCTACGTTGTATGCATTTGATAAGATAGTGGCTTTTGTTCCAACCACCCCTACCCTATTTGACTTGGTTAATTCTACTGCTTTTTCTGCAACCGGGATTAATACTCCTAAAATTTTCTTTTCTGTTTTTTTGTCCCCTTTTAAATATTTTTGTTGAACATATCTTAAAGCAACACTCGATGCAGTATTACATGCAAAAATAATTAATTTTGCACCTCTTTTAAATAAATATTCTACTGCTTCGCTAGATAATTTTTTTATATTTTCAGGGCTGTGATTTCCATATGGGGCTCTCGCATTATCACCCAAGTATAGATAGTCATATTCTGGCATTAAATCCATTATTGGTTTTAAAACTGTAAGTCCTCCGTATCCAGAATCAAAAAGTGCAATCATAATAAAATTTTGTTACTGTCTTAATTTATATGGTTTTTCTCTTTTTTTCCAGGCTTTCATAGTATATATTTGCTTTTGACTAGTCAAAATGGGCTTATGGATAGAAAGACACTTTTAATAATTATCATTGTAACTGGATTTGTCGGAGTTTTTTTAGGCTTCGTTTTTAGTTTGTTTTTAATTGAAAACCCTAATTCTATAGATCTTCCTGTTTTTTCAGACGAAGAAATTGAAGCAAAAAACAATTTATTAAAAGAATATATTGATGAACAGGCTTATCTTCAAAGCCGAATAGTCACATTACGTTCTAAACTTGAAGAAGCCCAAAAAACCATTGAAGAACATAGTAAAATTGCAACAATAGAAAAACTCGATGATCTTAAAAAAGATGTAGGGTTAAGTGAAATTCATGGCAAAGGTTTGGAAATTTTTATTAATGACGTAAAGCCTTCTGGATTAGTTCAGGCTTCTGACATAAGAGATGTCGTTAATCTTCTTAGAGCTAGTCATACAGAAGGTATTTCTGTAAATAATCAGAGAATAATATCTACTTCGAGCATTTCTTCCGTGGGGAATGCTTTACTTGTAAATAATTCATATGTTGTTCCCCCAATATATATTCATGCAATTGGAAATCAGCAAACAATGCTACAAAAACTATTAAATAAAACCCTTTTGCAGGATATTTATAACAGATTAGAAAAGAAAAATATTATCTTCCAAATATCTGCAAAAAGTAATTTAGTAATACCTGTGTATAACGGCAATTTAAAAGTTGATTATATAAACTTAGTTGAATAAATGGACAATTATAAAACAGAAAAATCCGATGATGTTAAAGATTTAAGTAAAATAATTGTATTTGCAATTATTATAGTATTAGTAATTTTTACTTTTTATTCTCGCAATCCTTTTAGCCGCGTTAATGATTTGACTACTAGAGATAGTGCGAGTAATTTTTTTGAAGAAATAAAAGTCATAAAAGCCAAAAATGCTGATTTACAAAAGGAAATTAGTGATCTTGAAAAATCTTTAAATGAATTTACCGATAAAGATAAAGCATTATCTACTATTCAATCTGAAATATTAAAATATCAAAAACTTAACGGGGAAAATTCTATTTTTGGGACTGGGGTATTAATAACTATAAGTGATAAAATAAGTACTGTATGGATGACAGATTTAATTAATGAAATTTTTGCTTATGGGGCAGAGGCAATTTCTGTAAATGATATTAGGCTTTTAAATAAAACTATTGGATTTGACACTCTTCCGAAAGGACAGATCTATTTAAATGGGAGCATTTTATCCCCTCCATTTTCAATTAAAATAATCGGAGACGGGTCTAATATCATAAATTTCCTAAACTCTCCTGAAAACATCCTTTCTAGGGTTAATTCTGCCTATCCAAACATTGAGATCGTTATAGATCGAAAAGACCTCATCCACATCAAGTAATTCCCCTATTTATAGAATAATAAAAGCCATAGCGGCTGTAATGCTAGGATAATCAAAAGTATAATTATGAATATCCGCTTGATTAGTCGCTCTAGTTTTAATTGATTAGTAATGTTTCTTGATAATATTTCTCCTTCTTTAATCTTGTTTTCCATCTCTTCCATTGCCATTTTTCTCTTGTAATTTTCGCTGTGGTACTCAAGCAGAGGAATGCTGTTCTTTACTTGTGATTCGAGTTGTCCAACACGATAATTTGCAATCTCTAAACGAAGCTGTTTTTCTTTAATTTCTTCTTTCAATTCTAGATAAAGTTTTTTGTATATTTCATCGTTGAAATTTGTTTTTTTTCTGCCTTCCCTGGACATGCTTTCGACATTTATTTGACTAGTCGAATACTCCTCGTCCATAGGCTCGACATTCTCGTCTATAGTCACCTTAGGTATTGACATGTCTATAGACTCTATTTTTACGTACCCATCTTTAACATCCTTAAACGCCAAAACCTCCTCTTTATTAAGCCAAATTCTTCCTCCTATAATACGAGTAGACATTTTTTTAGCCTTAATATATCTGTCTAAAGTGCGAGTAGAAACTTTTAATAGCCTACTAGCCATTTTTCGATCAAGAATATACTGTTTTTCGCTTGGAATATTTGTCATCTATTGTCTATTTTATGTCTATTGACTAGGTATTGACATATAGTAGTCAATTTCGACACGATTTTACTTTATTTGTCGTCTAATGTCTAGTTTTGTTTTAAAATAGAATAATAAATCTTTACATTATACTTTTCGCTCTCCATAATACTTTTACGAATATTTCTTATGAAAAATATAAAAATATCAATTTTAGCGGGATTGATTTTAGCCCTTTTAACGCCTGTTATAGGGGCACATGCCGATAAATCGATATCTGAATCGTTTGTTTCCACAGAACCTCTTAAAATTGCCCTTTCTGGAAGCAATCCTGGTGGTCAATTTGGTTCAAGTCTTGCCATAGGGGATTTTAATGGTGATAAAATTGATGATTTAGCAATTGGAAGTCCTTTTGATTCTAATAATGGTAAAGAATGGAATGGTAAAGTTTCTATTTATTTTGGACTTCGAGGAAAAGTTTCTAAATTACAATCATATAACATGTATGCTGACGTTGTTATTTATGGAGAATTTTCTGGCGATCAATTAGGAACATCTTTATCATTTGGTGATTTTAATAATGATATAAAATCCGATTTAATTATCGGAGCTTATAATTCTAAATATAAAGATATTCGTCCTGGAAAAGTTTATTTGATATATGGACATAAGGTGACAGGTGTAGACAAACTTGATTTATCTCTAAGCAATCCCGATATTAAGTTTATTGGAGATTCTGATGGCGACAATTTTGGACTTTCTTTGTCATCTGTTGACATAAATAATGACAATGTTGACGACATTGTCATAGGTGCTCCTTATGCCTCTACTAAAACAATAAATAGAGCTGGTATTGTTTATGTTTATTTTGGAAAAGAAGGGGGATTGTCATCTAGTGTCTATAATGTTGACTATAGTCCTGCTGATGTTACTTTTTATGGCAAAGAATCTAATAGTAGGTTTGGAGCCTCAATAGCTAGCGGTCATATAAGCGGAGAACAATATACTGATTTAATTATAGGAGCATATTCTTCAAGTTCAGATAATACTCCTCAAGCTGGTGAAGTTTATTTCTATAAAGGACGAAAAACATTCCAAGATGAAGTAAAATTTTCAAATACTATAATTAAGGGCACAAAAGAAAAAAACTGGTTTGGATTTTCTTTAGCTGTAAATGATTTGAATAATGATGGTAAAGATGATTTAGTCGTATCTTCCTTTCCTTATCAGATGAAAGATAATAATGGTTCGATATTTGCATTTTATGGAGGGCAGAAATTTGCTGAAGATAAAAATTCTTTTATTGCAGACAGTAATAACGCAAATATAGTTATTTCTACTCCATTTGGAGAGACTTTTCTTGGATCCAGTTTAATTTTAGATGATTTTGATAAAGATGGACGTGCAGATATTGTGTTTGGAGCTCCTGGAATCGGAAATCCTATAAGTACAATGGCAGGGGACGTATATACCATTTTTAGTGGAAATAAAAAATTCAGCCAGTCATATAATATTTCCAATAAAGAAATTACTTCTGTAATTCATGGTGAAAATCCAGATGACTGGTTTGGTTACAGCATTGCCAGTATGGATTTTAATGGTGATCAATCTAAAGATTTGGTTGTGGGTTCACGTTATTCTGATGTAAGTGGCGCCAATACTGGTAAAATTTTTATAATTTTTGGGACACAGCAGCCATTTGGGAGCACTGTTGCAGTTACTGATTTAAATGTAAATATTTTATCTAGAGGAGAATTTTTGAAAAATGTTATTGATAAATTTGATTTAAAAAATAAGAAAGCCGACGAGATAAACAAATGTTTACAGTATAAGCAATTTTGCTTTTTCAATTTTATGACTATGTCTGTATATAATGATTTAAAATTAGATCCAGAACTTGTTTTATATCCTGATATCCTTCCTGGAAGCAAATATTATGAGAATGTGTTAATTGGTACAATTTTGGGGCTGGTAAATGGATATATGAATGAAAAAGATAGTCCATTTCATCCAGAAAGACCTATTTCTAGAATACAGGCACTTAAAGTAATTCTAACGGCAAATGACTTGATTGAACCTAAATATAGGTTTGAGTTAATTGACGAATTAGGATCGCTGGATGCTATTTCTAAACAATCTTCTTATTTTAAAGATGTAGATCCAAAGATAACTTATATGTGGTGGTATCCAAGATATTTAAATTTTGCAGTAGACCAGGGGATTGTTACAAAAGCAGATTATTTCAGACCTGATGATAATATAACTAAAGAGGAAATGGATTTACTTATCACAAGAACTTTGGATTATTTGAGTAAAGTAGGAAAGGATAATGAAAAAACTAACTCATAATGAAATTTTAAAAATAAAACCTTCTAAAACTGTTGTTCAAAAGAAAAAACGCAGTGAAATTTATGCAATCTTGGATAATGTGAGAAGCCTATATAATGTTGGAGCAATTTTCAGAACTTCTGATGCTGTATTACTTAAAAAACTTTATTTATGCGGAATTACTGGTGTTCCTCCAAGAAAAGAAATTTCAAAAACTGCATTAGGGGCTGAAGAACTTGTGCCTTATGAGTATAAGGAAAGCGCTATAGATGCGATTAAAGAACTTAAAAAGAAAAAAGTGCAAATAGTTGCCGTAGAGCTTGCTCATGGCAGTAAATCGTATAATAAAATGAAATTTAAGTTTCCTGTTTGTTTTGTATTTGGACATGAAGTTTTGGGAGTATCTGATGAAGTCATGGAATATGTAGATGCCGCTATAGACCTGCCTATGTTAGGGCGTGCAAACTCTTTAAATGTTGCAACTTGTTATGGAATTGTAGTATATGAAGCCTTAGGACAATTAAAATCAAAAAAATGAGAAAACGTTGGCATATTTGGGGGATAACAACTTTTGCAGTTCTATTTACAGTTTTTATTTTATTTTGGATATTTTTTATTGGATTTTATGCTAATCAATCCGGTTCTTTTTATAATAAAGGCAATAATGCTGTCTGGATTGGGCATGAATGGGTTGGCACAGAAAAAAGCGATCAAGACATTCAAAAATTAGTAAGTACTCTTAAAGAAAATCAAATAGGTACTGTTTTTGTACACAGCGGCCCTTTTAAAGAAGATGGCACAATTGATCCTGAAACATATCAGTATTCTATAAATTTCATTGAGAAAGCTAAACAACTTGATAATAAAATAAAATATCAAGCATGGCTTGGACAACTTCGTAAAAAGATTGACCTATCTGATGCTAATGTCAGACATAATATTGCCAATCAATGTATGATTTTGACTACAATGGTTGGATTTGATGGAATTCATTTCGATATAGAGCCTGTATGGGATGGTGATGATTACTTTATTCAAACACTGAAAGAGAGCAAGGATGCAATGCTAAAAGATAAGAAAATTTCTGTTGCTTTAGCAGAATTTATTCCAAAATCTTTAATATGGTTAACTCAAAAAATTCATAAGTTTGAAAATTATAATACTGAAATAAACTATAGAAATGTTGCAAAATATGCAGATCAAATTGTGGTTATGGTTTATGACACAAAATTAAAATCTGCAGATCATTATAAATGGCTTGTGAAAGAAGAAGTTATTAGAGTTACAAGTTTATTTGATAATAAAGAAGTGTTTATTGGGGTTCCTTCTTATGAAAAAGGTAATGCTGAATTTGATCCTAATGTAGAAAATGTTAGGACAGGATTAGAAGGAATAATTCTTGGACTAAATAATTCTAGAAGTAGTGAAGAAAATTTTGCTGGAGTAGCTATTTATCCATACTGGGAAATGACTGAATCGGAATGGGAAACTTATAGAGATCTTTGGTTAAAATAAAATGATTAGATTAGATTTTTTAAATGAGAGTGGGGTTAAGATTCCTAAAAGTGTTTTTAGTAGTGTATTTAAGAATTTTATGGAGATTTTGAGAACACGAGTAAAAAAATTGGCAGGGGATAAAGGCATTATTACAATTGTTTTGGTTGATGATAAAGCTATTAAAAAAATTAATGCTAAATGGAGAAAGAAAAATAAACCGACGGATGTGATTTCGTTTGCGTATTTGGAGGGGAAGAAAATGCCGATGACTAATAAAATAGGGGATATATTCATTTCTATAGATACTGCGAAGAAACAGGCTAAAGAACATCTGCATAGCCCAAATAAAGAACTTCAAATACTGTTTATTCATGGATTGCTTCATTTATTTGGATTTGATCATAAAAACGATTCTCAGGAGAAAGAGATGGAGAGGTGGGCAGGGAAGATTTTAGATTAGAACATATCTTCCAAGTCCATTACCTGCCAATCGCTTGAAGTTTCTGGTTTTCTTTTTAGAATATTTGTAATTCTTGGGCGATCCATGGGTTCTACCCCTTTTCTGTGGCCTTCTCCTACTATTCTTTGTGTTTCTACTTTTCTGATTATCTGGAAATCAAATCTGTTTAAGTTGAATTTTATTTCTCTTTGGTACCCTATTTCGATTTCCTGGTCGCCTATATCGGTATAAAGAGGGGCTTTTTCATCTTCGATAATTTCGCCACCGGATTTTTTTATTTTTTCCAGGATTTCTTCAAATTGAGCTTCCTGGCTTCTTGCTCTTGTATCATCTGTTTCATGTAAACTATATGCTTTTCCTACGCCCATAGGTAAATTTGTTAAATTTTGTAATTACAGTGTAACAGAGCAGGGGAGTTAAGGACAATAGGGGATCGTTTTGCAACATGTGATACAATGGAAGACGTATGAGTAAATTAATTAGATATAAAAAAACCGTTTACGATTCTGATGAGGGATATGATTTATATGCCCAGAATTATGATGAGAAATTGGAATTTCTTAACAGTTTCGAAAAAAGGAAAATTATAGATTTATTTGGAGATGTTAAAAATAAAAAAGTATTAGATATAGGTTGTGGGACAGGAAGACTTATCTCTGATTTATTAGATAGGGGAGCTATTATTACCGGAGTAGATGTATCTAAAAATATGCTTGAAGTTGCCAGAAAAAAATTCCCAAAAGT
>Ga0172375_10001520_pt1 | contig 37241 bp, 28 predicted proteins | sample LakKiv1m_FD_114537 | JGI IMG/M metagenome (GOLD analysis project Ga0172375, IMG submission 114537) | Freshwater microbial communities from Kabuno Bay, South-Kivu, Congo - kab_092012_11.1m | ecosystem: Environmental > Aquatic > Freshwater > Lake | place: Democratic Republic of the Congo... | reverse complement strand
TCCGGATAGCTGGCGCCCGGACCGTAAAACGGGCCGAACGAGACGCCGACAGCACCGTCTTTCATTCCCTGCCGCAACATGTCAGCCATTTTCGCCAGCTGCTCCGGCGTGGCCGGCGTGCGATAGTTGGGCACGCCCACCGCCTCGCGCATGGAGTTATGTCCGACAAATGAAGCGACATTTGCATATAGTCCCTCTTTCTCAGCCTGCTCGGCGAATTGCGAGAAGGTCACCTGTCCCAGAATACCGCAATTGCCGGAGACTTCAGTGGTGATGCCGTCCTGAACATATAGAGGCGAACCGCCATTGCCGAGGTCTGTGATGTGGCTGTGAATGTTGATAAATCCCGGCGCCACAACCAGGCCCGCGGCATCGATCTCCCTCGCACCGTTCAGCTTTTGAGCAGAGGGCACGATGTCTGCAATTTTTCCATCTTTGATACCGACATTTGCCATGCCGTCAAAACCCGTAAGAGGATCGATCACCCGGCCGTTGTTGATGGCTATGTCATAATGTGTAGTTACTCCCTGTGAATCCGAGGCCTGCGTATCCGCGCTTAAAACCGCCGGCGTTACGACTGTAGACGCGATTATCAGGCATATTAGAAAAATTACTGAAAACTTTTTCACTGTTATTCCTACCTCCATGTCTGAATTTGTTTACGCAAGATGAAGCGGTGGGATCAGATTACACTTCTCTTATACAGCACAATAAAAATAATTTCCCCTTCAGCGAATTTAAATTTCTATCACGATAAGTAGCATTTTGCTGGATTCATTGCGGCATTGCAAGCCGGTGAATTCGCAGGTATTTGTGCCGCCGATTATCAGCCTGCACGAGATATTTGATACTGGACACAAGCGATGATTTGAACTAAAAAGGACATAAACTTTTAAAAAGTTAATTCGTTTTACATCTTGCAACCAAAAAATAGGAGGATGTATTAAGCATGAAGCATTTCCGTTTGTACTCATTCCTGGCACTGTTTGTTGTCCTGACACTGGCACTCACATCAGCCTGCAGCACGGCACCTACAACGCCTGCACCTTCCACGCCTGCAGTTCCGTCCACACCGCCGGTTACCACGGCTCCCCTGACGGCGCCCGCCGGCGGTACCTCTGACCTGGTTATCACCAAGGTCTGGCTCGAGGGATTGATGATCAAATATTCGGTTAAAAACATAGGAACTGCGGACTCGCCGCAAACTGAGGCGTATATCTATGTAAATGACCTCATGCCGACCATGGGCGGCTCCAGCTTTGTCGACGTTTTGAAACCGGGAGAGGAGCGTACTCTTGAGTTCTCAAATTACGAATGGCCTTATGATCGAGGTTCAGGCTTACAGGAATTTTCAGCCAACGTTAATCCCGCCGGCTATATCGAATTGCGACTGCAGAACAACAAACTCAAGGTATGTGCCGATGCCAGGAGCGAAGTTGATGAGACAATTGAGACCAATAATTGTAAGGTTACGCTGGTCGGCATGTTGTGGGATTACGACCTGCTTCGCGTATCCAACCTGGCCACTTGGAGAAACAATGATGGGGATATCCCCGATCAGGGAAGCGAGAGGAGTGTGACCGGCGCCCATTTCCAGATACCAAATGCTGACATGGAAGTGACGCCGCAGCTGGAGATCATACCGCCGCAGGTGCCAGGTGGTTGGATGCAGGGTACTTATGGCTATTTCTATTCCAGTGATGTAAACAGCTCAGCCAAGATAGCGGCCTTAAAATTTCCTGCCAAACTGCATTTCATGGCCAGGGTTGGTCTGGCGAACAACGCAACGGGGACTGACGGCGTGACCGTCAAGGTCGGCCTCAAGGATCTCAATGATACTGTTACGTGGTTAGACAGCAAGAAGCTTACTGCGCCCGGTGCATTTGAGGACTGGGATGTCAACCTGGGCAATTACGAGGGACAGAAGTACTATATAGTTCTTCGCGTGGAAGCTGGACCATCAGCTGTAAACGATTTCACCATCTGGAATCAGGCAAGATTGATACAGGTAAACGATTAACCGCTTAAAGCGCCCTAACCAAACCCTGCAGGAGGTCCGACTTTATAAAGTACGGACCTCCTGCAGCTTTTTTTGATGGTCCGACAGACAAGATTGATAGCTATTGAGACGGGTTTCCGGTAGAATAATTTGCACAATCAATCATGCCCGACGGGAGGTATCGGAAATGCCAAAACTGCGCGCAATGCTTGTAAGGTCCCTTTTAATCATATTTGCAGTAGCAATGTTTGCCGGTTGTCAGCAGATGGCGCAGCCTTTCATAGAAAGCGGCAATGCGAAGACCACCGAAAAAAATTACGAACAGGCGGTGGCTGATTTCAGCCGCGCCATAAAGATCGATCCTGGATCGGCCCAGGCCTATACCGGGCGTGGCCGGGTTTACAACATTCAGAAGCAATACGACCTGGCGCTTACAGACCTGAACAAGTCTATTGAACTCGATCCCAACCTGGCCACAGCATATTACTACCGCGGCCTGTGCCATAAAGCGCTTGGTCAGACGGATAAAGCGATCGCCGATTTTCAAGCGGCTGCCAATTTCTCCGAGGATGACTCGCTTGCGGTCCTTATCGCCAATGAGTTAACTGGCCTGCGGCAATAGACGGTGTATATAGTTTCTTTGTATAGCGCACCCGTTCAATAAGCCGGCAGGCTGAAATTGGCCTACAGTCTATGCGTGGTGTCACAGCGGGGGCAGGTGAAGCTGTTGCCGTGAAAATCGGGTGGTATCTTGAATTTCAGGCCGCAGTTACAGGTGATCTCGCGATATTTATGCAGTTTCCATAATACGTCTGAGGCCTCGCGCGCCCTCTCTTTTTCTGCTGGGGTAACGGCTGCGCTCACCTCGTCGCGCTGAGCTGTAATATCGCCTGAGACCAGCGACGAACGCGGGATAATACTTCCTCCGCCTTTGTGCGCCTGGTTGTAAGCGGCTTCGTAACCGGCCAGTGATACATTGCCGGCCATGGCACGCAATATGTGTATCCTCTCGGAGATGGGAGGATGTGTGCTGGAGAGGTCTTCCGCCACCCGTCCGCTCTTGCGAAAAGGATTGATTATGAACATGGGGGCGGTGGCACTATTGACGGATTTAAGCTGCTCCGTTGAAGCGGCGATCTTCTCCAATGCCGAGGCCAGTCCTTCCGGATACCTGGTATACATTGCTGACGACGCGTCAGCCAGGTATTCCCTTTTACGAGAGATTGCCAGGTAGATAAACTGCGCCATGATGGGGGCCAGAATCATGAAGGCGATGGCTGCCAGCAGGATTATTATCTGCGCGCCTCCCCCGCCGGAAGAGCTCCGCCTGGTGCCTCCCGTGAAAAACAGCACGCGCGAGCCGTACCAGGCAATTATGACGATGGTGCCCAGCAATACACCGCACAGCGCCATCAGCAGGACGTCCCGGTTCCTGATATGGGCCATCTCATGGCCGACGACTCCCTGCAACTCATCCCGGGTCAGCCTTTGCAGCAGACCGGATGTCACGGCCAGCGTAGCATGGTTTTTATCCCTCCCGGTGGCGAAGGCATTCATCGCCGGATCATCGACAATATAGATATCGGGCATCTTCTCCAGTCCGGAGGCTATCTTCATCTCCTCTACCACGTTGTAGATACGCGGCATGTCGTCGGGACCGATTTTCCTGGCCTTGGATAAAGAAAGCAGTATGCTGTCCCCCTGGAAATAACCCACCAGCGTCATCACAATCCAGATCAGGAGGGCGAGAATGAGACCGAGGGACCAATCGCCGAGCAGAGTCTGCCCCAGGAAGCTGCCCAGCAGCAGCAACATGATGCCCATCGCTGTAACGAGAATAACCGACCTTACCTGGTTATCCCTGATCTGTTCCCACATGATATGGCCGGCACCGTTTAACTAAAGCTTACTTTGGGCGCCTCGCGTTCGACCGCATCGGTGACTTCAAAAGACTCGCTGGCTTTGAAGTTTCCCATGGAAGCTATGATATTGGAGGGGAACATCTCTATCTTGTTGTTATATTGCATCACGGAGTCGTTGTAGAACTGCCGCGCGAAGCTGATCTTATTCTCAGTCGAGGTCAGCTCCTCCTGCAGGGCCAGAAAATTCTGGCTGGCTTTGAGGTCGGGGTAGTTCTCGGCCACGGCAAACAGCCTGCCCAGCGCCTGGCTCAGCACGCCTTCCGCCTTGGCCTGCGCGGCCACACCGCTGTCTACAGCCTTGATGGCCATGTTCCTGGCATTGGTCACTGCCTCAAGCGTGCCTCTTTCGTGCTGCATATAGCCCTTTACCGTCTCGGTCAGGTTGGGTATGAGATCATGCCGCCTTTTGAGCTGTACATCGATCTGCGCCCAGGCGTTTTTAACCTGGTTCCGTGCGCCCACCAGCCCGTTGTAAATACCTGCGATTATCAGGACTATGATAATGGCAACGGCGATTATTACGAAGATGGCAATAAGCATTATTTTTTACCTCCGATCTTATGATTTGCCCGGCATCACAGGCTTGACCTCAAAGGTATCCCTGATGAAAAAAAGGATCTTATACAGGGGCTCTGCCGTATCAGGCTGAGCTATTTTCAATTGCTGGATCAGGGCGCCCGATTCCCCGCCGTCGAACCACAGCCCGTGGCCGTAATTACATACATCTATGAGTATCTCCCGGCCTGATCCGATATCGATCTTTCTCATCGTCCGCCGGCAGATAGGGCATCTCCTGCTTTTTTCCGATGCATTCAGCGCAGGCTTTTGCATCAGGTTGATTATTAGATCCCGCGCAGCTCCCCTGGCCAGCGTATCCAGCAACAGCTCCAGTTCACCTCTATCGAACCAGATGCCGCGGCAGGCCGGACAGTAATCGAGCTCGATTTTGTCGAACTCGACCGCAGTTGTTGAAATTTTACATACCGGGCATTTCATGATCTTTCATTTCCCGACCATTATTTTACTACATGAAAACGTTATTGAAGGTTACGATCAGCAGGACAACTACGATCGCCAGTACGAGCACGCATCCGGCCAGCAGCCCGAATCCGAAAGCTGTCCACAGCCCCTGTACCCTGGTGAACTGCTCGATATTCTCCCATCGCCTGTTCTTCCAGGCCCACTTTCCGCCTTTAATGCCCAGGATGACGGCCATAACAATGTTCACTACGGGTAGCAGTGCCAGCAGGGCGATGTAAGTGCCGTTGCCCAGACCCCAGATCCAGGTCATGAGGAAGGCGCCCCAGTTCCACCTCCCGGTTGCGGCCGGCGCTGCGGCCCCCGTTGCATCAACTTTCATATCTGTCATGATGGTATCCTCTTAATTCACTGCTATTTATTTGACCGGTGGATTTTCCCATTTCTTCCACTGCCAGGAATCTACTTCATCAAGCGGATAAATAGGACGAGTGATATTTTTATAGTCGATCTGGAAAACGTCGATATTGGTCGTACCGGCGCTGACCACGTTGAAGGTCTTGCGGTTGTATTGCAGGAACCTGATGCGGAAGGGAAAAAGGTTCTTGGCCACGACAACATCCGCCTTCATCAGGTCCAGGCCCAGGCTGGTGAAGAAGCTGGGGAAGTAAGTATTGGGGGCCTCCTCGGTTACAATCAGGTGCGTGCCCCGGTTCCTGATTACCACTGCCCTGCCACTGGATTTGGCGCCGTCCCTGCCCTCTCCCCTGAAGATAAGCTGTCCGCTAAAAGTATAAGGCCTGTTGTACACCTTTTCCAGCTTGCCCCCGACCGAGACCGTGACCTCTTGATTGAGGGGCGTGTCCCAGAGCTGTTGCACCACTTCGGCGTCCCTGACAGTAACATATGAAACCAGGTCGGGGCCCTCTTCCGCCAGCGCCTTGAGTATCCATGTATTCTCGCCCGGGCTGCCGGTGCCCACCGTGTCGGAAAGATCGCAGAACATGGTAGTACCCAGCAGCCGCTCCAGCCAGCTGTCGCGCGCTGCCCTGACCGCCTCTGACGGCGACAATATCTTCTGCGTGACTTTGTATCCGCGTACCGACCAATCGAGGTCGGCTATCTCGTTCGCCAGCCTGGTTGCCAGCTCCGGATCGTTGTCCGTGACCGCCACCGTGCTCCATCCCAGCTCGGGCTCATCCAGGAAAGGGTGCACCAGGAAATTGGATACGCAGAGCACGTTTGGAGACTGCTCCATTTGCTTCATACGGCTGAAGATGCGGTCCATGGGGGCCAGGAAATCCATCATGGTGCCGCCGCCTCGCAGCAGCCGCAGTTTGTTCACAACCATGGTGGGGCTTACCTCCCCCAGAACGGTCTGAACCAGGATTTTGCCGCTGGTGTATCCGGTGTTAAAGAAATCCCTGTGCGGGTTGGTTTTATATCCCACAATGAACGTGGCCAGCGTGGCTTTTTTCTCCGTCATATTGGCATGCTGGTCATAGGAGGTACCCACCGGGATTTGATCGCCGAACTCGTCTCTGATGGCCTGCAGAAGATCGCCTTCGGGATCGACCAGCCCCTCCACCCCCATTGAGCCGTGCAGAGAGAGATAGATTCCGTCCAGCTTTCCGGCATCGCGCAGGCGTGTCATTATCTCGTTTTTAAAGCCGGCATATACGTCTTTTTCAACGGGCCCGCCGGACGCCGCCTTGGCCTCCATGATAGGTACAATTCTGATATTGCCCTTGCCATAATCTTCGACCGCCTGCAGGAACCCCGCCACCTGATCTCTCTGCTCAAGGCTGGGGGCTATCATGGCGTCGCCGTAATAAAGGTCGCGCGCCTGAAAATCTTTGAGCGTTGTTTTTACGGGGGAAAATGCGTTGGTCTCCTGTTCCAGGTCCACCACTGCAATAACCTTCTGCGGCGTGCCCGGCTGCGGCAGTACCGTTTCTGCCGTGCCTGCCGGTTGGATACATGCTGCGAGCAATAAAGAGATGGCCAGGCAAACCGGCCCGGCAATATGCTTAAGCATTTTCAAATACCTCCCTGCCTAAAGGGAATTATAGTTATGGGTTGATATCCGGTCAATTTCCGGCCTGCCCGGGGATCAAAGTGCAACTGATATGAATTTATGCCCGTGGAACTGAAGCGAATGCATTCCTTGACAAAGCCCTACCTGCCATATATATTTCATGCGGCCTCGCAATAGCGATGTAGAAAAACAAGTCTGCTTTAATGCCTGTTATCGGATTATGAACGGTAAAGAACGTTTTCTAACGGCCCTATCGGGAGGTCAACCTGACAGGGTTCCCGTATGGGAACTGGCCTTCAATGAAGAGTCCATCATCAAGATCGGGCGGCTCTTCACCGACGACGTACCGCCTGTGAAACTGGTGCACCAGATGACGCTGGAGGAGAAGCTGAGGCTGCTTAACCTGCTTTACCTGGTTGCCCGCAAACTGGAGCTGGATGGGCTGACATCCATCCACCTATACACACGTGAACCGATCGATGAAAAGCATATTAGGGACGCCTGGGGCAGGGTTCTTTATGTGGACAGGGAAGGAGACGGTATTCCGGTCGAAGGGCCTGTAGCAGGTCCGGGAGACCTTAAGAAGCTGAAAGTAGCCCACCCACAGGATACCGAATTCCTCATGCTGATGCTGTCCCGGGAGAAGCTGGGACCGGATATCGCCCATGTTTTTCATATGACGGGGCCTTTCCGTGAGAGTTGGGCGATGATGGGGGGCATGCAGAAGCTGCTGTATTATTATGTTGAGGACCCCTCATTCGTCAAAGATCTGGCGCGTATTTGCACGGACTATATACTGGAGGCGATAGACCGCGCTATCGGTTTGGGGGCGGATGCCATAGCACTGGTGAGCGACCTGGCGCATAATTATGCGACCATGATGTCCCCCGCGCATTACGAGGAGTATCTCTATCCATATCACAAAGAGATCAATGATTTCGTGCACAAGCGCGGCTTGAAAGTGATCAAGCATTCGGACGGCAAGCTGTGGCGCATTATGGACAGGATGGCCGGCGCCGGATTCGATGGCATGCATCCCATACAGCCGCAGTGCATGGATATAGCCGAGGCTAAAGCCCGCTACGGAAAGCGCTTCTGCCTGCTGGGCAACATCGATTGCGAGATACTTCTTCCCTTCGGTACTGAGGACGAGGTGGAAGAGGCCGTGAAAAAGACTATTGCAGTCGCCGCGCCCGGCGGAGGTTACATCATCAGCTCATCCAACACCATCCATCCGGGCTGCAAGGGGGAGAACTACGTAGCCCTGGTGAAGGCGGCCCGTAAATACGGGAACTATCCCAAACCCGGTACGGCCTGATGAAGTGAAGTCGGCGGTTGCCCTGCTGCTATTCAGATCTCGTCATCGGGTAAAGAGGCGAAACGTTCGGAGCGTCCCTTTTTAACACCTTTCGTACATTTTATAGATGTTGCGGCCTTTTTCCTTGGCTTTATATAAGGCGGTATCGGCATTTTTGGCCAGCGTTTCTAAATCGTCGCCGTCGATGGGATACCTGGCGATACCTATACTGGTGGTTATGGACAACTGTCTGCCGTCGAGGCTGAAAGGCTCTTGGAAAGCTTCAATGATTTTCTGCGCGAGCTGGGTGGCGTCCTCCGCCCTTTTTATCTCGGTCAGCAGCACAGCGAACTCGTCCCCGCCTATTCGGGCTACCGTATCGCCCTTACGCAGCAGCGTGGTCAGCCTGCCGGCGACCGCCACCAGCAGCATGTCGCCGACGGCATGCCCGAATGAGTCGTTGATATTTTTAAAGCGGTCGAGGTCCAGGATCATAAAGGCCATAGTCTCATTCTTACGCCGGGCATTGGCCAGGGCGATATCAAAGCGGTCGTTGAGTAATGCCCTGTTGGGCAGGCCGGTCAGGTTATCCATGGTCGCCATCTGAGTTAACTTCTCCTCCAGCTTTTTACGTATGGTGATGTCTTTGGCAATATGTACCGTGCCTTCGAGTGTACCGTCCTCGCGCATGATAGGCGAACATGAGACCTCGAGGTAGACGCCCAGTCGCGGCTCGAAAATCTCGGTAGTTGCCGCCTTACCGGACTGCAACACCTGCCGGTGGGGGCAGGTAGCGATAGGTTCGGAAGTGCCGTGCACCACCTCGTAGCAATGGCTTCCTATCAGCGCGCCCGGCGTTTGCGCGAAGGCCTCCCTGTAGGCCTTATTGACCCGCACCAGGCGGTACTGAGAATCCTGTATTGATACCAGGTCTCTGATTGAATCGAAGGTCGCCTGCCAGATCTCGGCGTCCTTCTTGATCTCCTCGCGGGCATTCTTCTCGTCAAAACTGGCCTTGAAAGAGCTGCGCCTGAAGGAGTAGAGACGGGCTGAGCCATATATTCCGATCACGTTTGCCATAAAGAGCGAAAAAATTGCAGCGTATTCGCCAACAGACGACGCGATATCCCGCATGATAAAAAATATAAATATATCGCTGAGCGTGAAGATAAATGCGCCCAGCGTTCTGAACAGCAGCCGCATGGGCATGGCCAGGTAAACCAGCAGTATGAGTATGACGTCTACTGGAATATTACCGGAGTATCCAGCCGGACGTGTCAGGTTGATGATGATGACCAGAATCATGCTCAGCATCAGCCAGAGGAAAATATTCCAGTCGTATTTCACGGCATCCTGGTTTCTCCAGAGATAAGACACCAGGATGCTGAAATAGATTAAATAGATGCCCCGCAGCGCGATGAGGAAATAAAATGTGGAAGTAAATCCGAACAGCACATAGTCGTTATAGGCAAAAGATACAAGCAGGATCGCCAGGAGCAGCATGGATAAAGCGGCCACCTTGACATCGCTTTTGAGATATTGCTGGCGATATGCCTTTTCAAGCTCCGGCGGAAGATAGCCGTCCAGGCGGTTAAGATCAGGCCATCTCATTTCTTCAGTCCCACCCCCTCGCGGAACAGGATATCAGTTACATCGGATAAAGGCAATGACTTGTGTATATCACTCAAATTGGAAGCGGTTTTCGTTGAATATTTTCAGGCAGGCGTCGACCACAGCGGCGTCATAGAGCTTGTCCCTGTTGTTCTTTATCTCCTCCAGAGCATTGTCGATGCCCAGCGAAGGCCTGTAGGGGCGGTGTGATGAGATGGCCTCCACGACGTCTGCTACAGCCAGTATTTTAGCTTCGAGCATGATCTCGCTCTCCTTCAGCCCCTGAGGATAGCCCGAGCCGTCCAGCCGCTCGTGATGTTGCAAGGCGATCTGGGCCACCGGCCCGCCGAAATCGATGTTCTTCAAGATATCATAGCTGCCCTGGGCGTGGGTTCTGATGATGGATACCTCAAGGGCCCCCAGCTTGCCGGGCTTGGCCAGTATATCCGAGGGGACATAGATTTTACCGATATCGTGTATGGCTGCGGCGGTCCGGATAATATTCACCTGTGCATCTTGCAGCCCCATCTCCTGCGCGATGGCTGCCGCCAGGCGGGCTACCTGTAGCTGGTGACCTGCCGTATAGGGGTCTTTCATTTCCACTATGGCACCCATGGTGACGACCGAGTCGTTCAGCGTCTTGTGCAACCGCTCGATGCTTTCCTTGAGGTTTTGCTCCATCTGCTTGCGCTCTGTGATATCGATCAGCATCCCACGCATACCGGCATAGGCAGTTCCTTTAATAAGGGGAGAAGCATAAATAGCGACCGGGAAAGTTCTGCCGTTCTTTGTTATCGCAGTGTATTCATTAGGAGGGAATTGCTCGCCGCTGATCCTCCTCTGGATGCTTTCTACAGCCCTCGCGTGGTCCTCGGGTATAATGGTCTGCAGCACGTGCATACCTGCCGCTACATCTGCTTCGGTATATCCGAAGGTCTGGTATCCCTGGCTGCTGACAAAGGTGAAATTGCCCTTTTCGTCGGTCTCGAAAATTGTCTGGGGCAGCAGGTTGGCCATATTCCTGAAGCGCTCCCCGCTTTCCTGCAGGGCTTCCTCCGCAGCCTTGCGTCCGCTTATGTCCATGACAACAAAGATGCTTCCGATCGAATTGCCTTTGCTGTCGAGGTAGGGAACGATGTCGGCCTGTATCCAGATTGCTTCTCCGGTTGGCAGTTTTACCTGAATAACCCTGCCAATCAGCGGTATCATTGTGTCCATAACCTCGCGGTTGCGTTTCAAGAAAAGGGCTGCCTGGTCTGGTGAAAAGAAATCGGCAAACGTTTTGCCCACAACTTTCTTGGGCGGCATTCCGAGAGCATCGGCGCCCGCTTTGTTAATGCGGATAATGCGTCCGTTCTTGTCCACATAAGCGATCATCAGCGGCACCGAATCCAGGATGGTGCGGTATTCCTCCCGTTGCCTGCTCAGGAGTTGCTCGGCCTGTTTGCGGCTGGTTATATCGGAATGCGTGCCGACCATCCTGACGGCCTTTCCGCTGGCATCCTTCTCCACCGACCTCCCGCGCACAAGTATCCAGCGCCACTCTCCTGATTTGGCCCGCATGCGGATCTCCATCGAGTAACCCTCGCCGCTCTGTATACTGCTGTTGATCTCTTTTTCCGCTTCTTCCTTATCGTCAGGATGTATCAGGTCGTTCCAGGCCTGGTAATCCTGTGGAAACTCGTTCGGTTCGTAGCCGAGCATGGTATAGCTGCTGGGGCTGTAGACCGTTTTGTTTGTGGGGATGGTCCAGTCCCATACGCCTTCGTTGACCGCCTCCAACGTGAGCTTTAGGCGTTCATCGCTCTCTCGCAACGCAAACTCGGTCTGCTTGTGTTCCGTTATGTCGGTCATCAGAGCATTGATCTCAACTATTTTGCCCTCATCATAGACAGGACGACTGGAGGAGCGTACCCAGATAATACGGCCGTCTTTATCCAGGACACGGAATTCCCACGGCTCAAGCTGGCCCGAGAGCAAACGGTCGAAGCTTCCGAGCAAGCCCGGTAAATCGTCCGGGTGAATCAGGGGCATGAACGGCTGCCCGATCAGCTCTGCGACCTTATACTTGGTGAAGCGCTCGACGGCCGGGCTGGCGTAGGTGATGTGGCCCTCGTTATCCAGTGTATACATCAGGTCGTTGATGTTCTCCACCAGCGTGCGGAATTTCTCCTCGCTGGCGCTCAGCGCCTCGAGCGATAGTCGGCTCTCTGTTACATTGTGCGCCACCAGCACGGATCCGGTATATTTGCCGTCGATGATAATAGGAGACATGGTAGCGGCATAATGCTGTAAGCCGATCGGTACCTGAAGGCTGTAATCGAAGCGGCAGGCTTCCCCGGCCCTATTCCTGGCTATTGCATTTGCGGCAGGCTCATTGAAATGAGGAGGCATAATGTCGCTGTATTTTTTGCCCATGAAGGTATCGGGATCGGCGTAAAGCTCCTGCGATGCGCCGTGGTAACTCACAAACCTGCCCTCGTCATCAAGTACAAATACCAGTTCGGTCATGGCTGAGAGGATGCTGTTCATCCTGACCTCGGACTGGCGCAGAGAATGTTCGGCCAGCCTCCGCTCGGTGATATCGTTATATATCGAAACGATTTCGCCGCTTTGCATGCGGTATACCCAGTGCTCGCGCCATGAGCCGGGATCGCGGCTATCGCGGTAGATACTGTCGGGTAGATATTGGGATTCGCCGCTGCGCCAGACCTTTTGTAATACTTCCAGCAGGCCGAGGTCTTTAACGCCCGGGAAGACCTCGGTTACGCGCCGGCCCAGCACCTCATCGCGGCTTATGCGCTCAATTCTCTGGGCGGCCGGATTGAAATCCTTGAAGACGAAATCCTCCCCATCATCCACCGCTTCGTAAACGGCCACTCCGCTGCTCATGTGGTTAAAGAGTTCGCTGTAGCGTGTCTCGTCTGCCGAGATGAATACAAGCTGATGTACGGCATTGCCGGCGACGGCCTTTTTGCGGATGTTTTTTTTAACAGGCGCCTTCCTGCTCTTTTTGGCACTCTCGCCTTTGTCTTTGGCAGCCATCAAAGCCTCCGTTACGATACTTAACCGGGGCGCGGCTTCCCATAATACTCAAACCATTATACATGGTCAGGTGATAAATGCTATACGACTTTAGTACTGGAGCAGAGGCTGGTCGGCCGCGCAGGAGGCCGATTATTAGTCCGATCTGAGCAGAGAACCTCTCACCCTGTCCTCATCCGCAATATAGTGTCTGGCTCCCGTCACAAAGCAAATGGCGGCCAGCAGTCCTCCCGAGCAGGCGATGACCACGGCCCACATCAGGCCGGCGGCGCCACCTCCCAGGGCATCCGAGATACTCCCCACCAGCACCGGCGCCCAGGCGCCGCCCAGCGCGTACATGAATAATGAGGCAACTCCATAGGAGAGTCCTTTATACTCTACGGGAACCACATCCTGCGAGATAACGCTCAATGCAGGGATGGCTGTCATATTGATGATGCCGAAAACAAAGATAAGCGCCAGACCGAGTGTAAAATTGATACTGAAGGCCAGGAACGAGGCGGCCATGATGAGAGCAGATACGGCGGAAGATAAAGCAGGCAGCCAGAGCCTGCCCTTCCTGTTTCTTTTGTACCAGAAGTCGGAGAGTACACCGCCCAGGGGAGCGCCTATGATGGCTACCAGGCTGATGATGCAGGTGAGGTAGCCTGCGGTATCGGTGCCCATGTCGAACTGGCGGATCAGGTAGGTGGGCATCCAGTTGATCTGCGCGAGGCTGGTGACCAGCATCATGGCATATCCCAGATAATACCAGCGCAGCGTGGGAATCTTCAGCAGCACTACAATTGATCGCCATAGCCCGCCCAGGCTGACCGTTACCCCCTCATTAACAGTTTGATAGTCCTTGAGAAAGAAGGCCGCCAGCGATAGCAACAGGCCGGTCCCGCCCAGCAGCAGGAAAGGGGAGCGCCAGCCGAAATGGTGCGCCATTACTCCCCCCACGATGGCGCCCAGCGCAATGCCCAGGGGTATGCCGATGTTGAAAATACCCATGGCCCTGCCGTGTTTGATCTTAGGATAGGCAGCGGTGATCATGGCGATGCTTCCGGTCACCACGCCTGTGGCGCCGGCGCCGCAGAAGATCCTGGCGAAAATCATGGATAAGAAATTCCAGGCCAGGCCAGTCAGGCCGCTGAAGAGGTTAAATGTCAGCCCCAGTAAGCCGATGGATTTCTTCCTGCTCCAGCGGTCGACCAGGTAAGCGGTTGGTATGGCCAGGGCGCCGTAGCTCAGCATATAGGCGGTCTGCAGGGCGCCTAGTTGCGTATCGCTCCATCCCAACTCCAGCTTCATGGGCTGCAGCACTACCGTCAGCACCACGCGGTCCATGTAGCTGAGCGTATATAGAAGCAGGCACACTATGAGTATCCAGTGTGCCTTCCAGCCCCCTGTCTGGTAATGGCCTCCTCCGGAGAGCATGGGACATTCTATCATGTTCTAAATGCTGAATCACACAGAGGCGAATCTCCAGTGCTGTCTAACTGCGGGAGCGTCCTTATGGGCTCACCTTCTCTCGTGCCGCCAATGCGGGTTGCGAATCTAATGCCCGCAATGCCATAATGGTTTCCATAGCGCCAGTGTCCTGACGATTATGAAAAAATCCACGGCAAATATCTTCAAGATGCACGGTTGGCGGATAGACCGTGCAGTTCACAATTACATTTATTTTGTTTACTACGATAAATACGTCAAGACATTTTTAGCTTTGGGCAGGTACATAGTGAAACGCTTCGGGTCTAACCGGCTGATTTCCGGCGCTTTTAAAAGTGTTTATAACAACTACCATGCAAAGGTGCTCACCCCCGGCGATGCAAGGAAGATACTCAGCCTTGATCATAACCTGACAATGGATGCCGGCAGTGCTAAAAGGATCATACCTTTCAGCTCGGCGAACAAGATAATATTCAGTGAACCGGATATTATAGCCGTGATGGACTGTCCGTGCCGTCTATCGCGCCGCCAGCACTGCCAGCCCGTCAACGTCTGCATGGCTGTGGGCAGGACGACTGCAGAGTTCTGGCTTGAACATTGCGCGCAGTATCACGTTAGAAAAATTACTCAGGCCCAGGCATTGGATCTGCTGGAGGAATCAGCCAGGCTCAACAGGATCATCACCGCCTGGCTGAAGACCGAGACCGGCGGCAGGACAGGCGTTATCTGCTCCTGCTGCTCCTGCTGCTGCGGCGGAATAGAAGGCATGAGGCTGGCGCGGAAGTTGCCCGGCGACGTAAAAGTGACCAACATGATATCTTCCGGCTACTCGGTAGCGATCGACAGAGGAGCCTGCACATCCTGCGGTACATGTATTGCGGTATGCGCCTTCGATGCCAACCGTCGTGTTGACGGAGACAGCCCGGTTTACAGCTGGGAGGCCTGTCTCGGCTGCGGTGTTTGCGCCTCGAAATGTCCGTCAGGGGCACGAACGATGGTGCTGGATGCAGATAAAGGTGTCCCGCTGGATGTAGGTCTGATGGCCGTTGAGACTGTCACTTGATAACTGACCGTATCCGTGATACAACTTAGCTGCATTTGACCCGTTTCCGATAGTGGATCAAATTGTCCGGCGGGCATCGCTCCCGGGATTAAGACGGTATAAATAAAGGGAGGGCAGGAAATGAACGGTGAAGGCGGCTATGTCTGGTGGAAGCATGGCGTCATGTGTGAAATCTGGCCGCGCAGCTATTACGATACCGACAAAGATGGCTCAGGGGATTTAAAAGGTATAACTGCAAAGCTGGGTTATCTGGCCGATCTGGGCATCGACGGCATCTGGCTGGGTCCCATCAATGCCTCTCCTATGGTCGATTCGGGCTACGATGTGGCCGATTACCGCACCATAAATCCTCTCTACGGAAGCATGCAGGATTTCGAGGACCTGCTGTGTGAGGCTCATGACCACCGTATACGCATCATTATGGACCTGGTGGTAAACCACACTTCCGATCAGCACGCCTGGTTCAAAGAGTCACGCTCCTCCCGGAGCAATCCGAAGAGGGACTGGTATATCTGGCATGATAAGAAAAGGGGCGGGCCCCCCACTAACTGGAAGGCGCTGGTGGGTGGTAGCACCTGGGAGTGGGATAAAACCACAGGGCAATATTACCTTCATTCGTTTCTCAAGACACAGCCCGATCTCAACTGGCGCAACCCGGAGGTTAAAAAAGAGATATACGATACTATGAGGTTCTGGCTGGATAAGGGGGTGGACGGCTTCCGCTGCGACATTCTCAATTATTTCCTCAAGGACGACCAATTGAGGAACAATCCTTTTTCGCTGGCGGCAGGACCGTTCAATGGCTTTCAGAAGCACCTTTACACCAGAAACCAGCCCGGTATGTATGACATCCTCAAGGAGATGCGCGCCGTGCTGGATGAGTACCAGGACCGCATGATGGTGGGAGAGGTCTTCGTTGCGGAGGAAGGCCCGTCCATGGCCGCCGCCTACCTGGGTGATGAGGGTGAGCTCGGCCATCTGTCGTTCGAGTTCTCTATGGTCTTCTCGAAATGGGGCGCGCACCGGTTCTCGGAAGCCCTGACTAACTGGTATTCACTCATACCGCCAAAGGGCTGGCCCTGCAATGTGCTCTCCAATCATGACCGGCCGCGCGCGATTACGCGCTATGCTGCCGGTGAGGATACAGTCAAACGGGCAAAAGTGCTGGCGGCTATGCTGCTTACCATATGGGGCACGCCTTTTCTGTATTACGGTGAGGAGATCGGCATGCCCAACAGCCGGATCACCAGAAAGGATGTAATGGACACCATAGGAAAAATGTACTGGCCTATCGTCAAAGGCAGAGACGGCGAACGAAATCCCATGCAGTGGAACGGGGGCCCTTACGCCGGGTTCTCGGAAGTCAAGCCCTGGTTGCCCCTCAACGACGACTATTCGGAGATCAACGTAGATATTCAGTTGCAGGAGCCCACCTCGGTGCTGAATTTCTACCGTAGATTGACGGCGCTCAGACGGGAAAAGACCGTATTGCAGATGGGCAGCTTCGAGAGGTCGCCCTCGCATAAAGATATAATGTCCTATTGCAGGACATACCGGAACAACAAGGTTTATGTTATGCTGAATTTCTCGGCAAACAGGCTCTCGCATACCTGTACACCGGACGGCCAGTGGAGCGTTCTGCTGGGCACGTACCGTAGCGGCGGCACAGCAATCGACAGCGGGAGTTTTGAAGTATTTCCCTATGAGGTCCTGATACTGGAAAAATTAAAATAAAGTTCCGCCGGCGGAGGAAAAATAGAGATGAAACAGGTTGTTGCCTTTGGTTCAGACCATGTCGGCTTTGAGATGAAGGGTGAACTTATCAGGCGTCTGCAGGGCGGGTACGATATCATGGATGTTGGTCCGCTGGCCTATAATGCTGCCGACGATTATCCTGATTACGCCGGCGCGGCGGCACAGGCTGTTGCGTCGGGAAGGGCCTGGCGCGGTGTTCTAATATGCGGCAGCGGCGTAGGGGTCTGTATCACTGCCAATAAGGTGGCGGGTGTGCGGGCCTGCGTATGCCATGATACTTTTTCGGCGCACCAGGGCGTCGAGCATGTCGATATGAATGTGCTCTGCCTGGGCGCCCGGATAATAGGCCTCGAACTGGCCGCAGAGATAGTCACAGCCTTTCTCAACGCCAAGTTCGGCGGCGAGGATAAACACCAGCGCCGGCTTAACAAGCTTTTGGCCATCGAGAAAAAATCCCTGATAAACAAGAAGCTCTGATTAAATGATTTAGACGTGCAACCTGGTATATCGGGAGGCAAGAAGCTGTTATGATCAGGACAGAAGGCGTTAACTTCAAGGATGAGTTCGACCGGACGGTCATACTACGGGGCGTTAACCTGGACGCCAAGGTTCCGTTTAAGCCGGACGGCTCCACGCACATCAGGGAAGGTTTCTTCGACCATCGCAACGTATCATTCGTGGGACGCCCCTTTCCTCTGGCTGAAGCAGACGAGCATTTCAGTAGAATGAAGCGCTGGGGGCTGACCTTCTATCGGTTTCTGGTGCCATGGGAGGCCCTTGAGCACTCGGGGCCTGGCATTTATGACGAGGAGTACCTCGATTACCTGTATAAAATGGTTAAAAAGGCGGGCGAATACGGCTTGCTGCTGTATATAGAAACACGCCAGGATATGTGGAGCCGCTTCACCGGCGGCTGCGGCGCGCCGGGCTGGACGTTTGATGCCGTCGGCCTCGCTATCACCAAATTCAAGGAGACCGGCGCTGCCATCACACACCAGGAATACGGCTCGGATTACTCGCCCCAGATCTGGGCCACCAACGGGTTTAAAATGGCGGCGGCCACCATGTTCACACTTTTCTTCGGCGGCAACGATTTTGCGCCGTCAACAAAGGTGGACGCCCAGCCTGTGCAGGAATACCTGCAGGGTCATCTGCTGAACGCCTATAAAAAAGTAGCTGAAAGGTTGAAAGGCCTGCCCGCCGTACTGGGTTATGATACGATGAACGAACCCTACCGCGGCTATATCGCCTGCAGCGACCTGAATTCTACGGATTGGTATCTTTACAAGAAGGGTGATACGCCCACTGCCTACCAGGGTATGTTGCTGGCCGCCGGCTGCGCTCAGGAAGTTGAAGTCTGGCGGGCTTTCCCACCTAAAAAACTGGGCATGAAGTTGCTCAATCCACGGGGTGTAAAGGCATGGAAGGAGGGCTGTGATTGCATATGGAGAGCCAACGGCGTCTGGGATTTTGACAGGTCGGGCAAACCGGTGCTGCTGCAACCCGGTTATTTTTCAATCAGGAACAATAAGGAAGTCAATTTTACCGATGACTACCAGAAGCCTTATTTTGAACGCTTTGCCGATACGATTCACACGGTTGATCCCCAGGCTATGATACTCATCACGCCGCCCAACGTGGACTATCGCCCTCCGTATCTGGGCGCCGACAACAGCAAACACATAGTATATAAGCCGCACTGGTATGATGATGTGCACTGGATTACCAAGGCTTACCACTTCTTCCCCCACGCGCTGGTGAGCCACGATAAGCTGACCGGCAGAGCCGTGATAGGGACACCCGGCATGGTACAGAGGTCATTCAATGATCAGATGCGGCGTATCAAGGAGTTCGGGAACGGACTGTGCGGGGGCGTGCCGACGGTCATCGGAGAGATAGGTATCTGTTACGACATGAATAAGCGGGAAGCCTTTAGGACCGGGGATTACAGTGCGCACATCAAGGAGTGGGACCGGCTGTTTAAGGCGCTGGATGCCAACCTGCTCAGCTACAATCTCTGGACCTATGACGCTTTCAATGACAACAAATACGGCGACCACTGGAACCTGGAAAATTTCTCCATTTACGGGCTGGACCAGCGCAAGGATCCCACAAATATCAATTCGGGAGGCCGTGCGCTGCAGGCAGTGGTAAGGCCTTATCCACGGGCTACCGCCGGCCAGCCGCTGCGGATATACTTCGATATAAAGAAGCGAATTTTCGAGTTCGAGTTCCGCCACGATCCGGCCATTGTTAAGCCGACGGAGGTCTTTGTCCCTGAGTATCAATATCCCGGTGGTTACGATGTCAAGCTCTCGGACGGCTCAAGCGTAAGAGACGCCGACAATCAGTTGCTTATATATACACATAGCGCAGAGTGCGAGATACATACCATCAGGATAATCCCGCGGCGATGATATACGGCGATAAAAATAAGACTTAAGGTTGACAGCGATGGAAGATAAAGGAAAAGTAGTCGAAAATCAGCTCTGGCGTATCTCTTTCGACACGAGAAGCGGCAGGATCAGCGCAGACCGCCGCGACAATGCCGCCCTCTCGATTGCCGGCGCCCTAATCGGACTCAGCTATGCCACTCCGGACGGAAAAAAACTCACTGCCGGCTTTGCCGGCGGGAAAACCGAGAGCGCCAGCCAACCGCTGGCAGATGTCCACGGCAAGGGCAGGCAATATCGTTTCACCAGCTCCGGCCGCAGGGACGGGCTGGAGCTGGCTTACCTGATCAATCTGTACGATGACAGGCCTTTTCTTTTAATGCGCCTGGAGGTAACCAACAGCAGCCGGTCAGATATCTGCCTGCACGATATGCATCTGCTGCAGGCTGAAGCAGCCTGCGGTGGAAGGGTTGATTTCTCAGGCGACAAAACATTGAATTTCTTTAAAGTGGGCTGGCATGACTGGGTGTACTCGGGTTTACGACAGAGTCAGGAACGGGACGTGAATTCGCTGCTGATTATGCGGCCTTTTATCAGCAAGCAGCTATATAATCCGGCCCTGCCCATCGCCAAGAAGAGGGGTGAATTCTGGGGTGACGGCTGGGGTCTGCTGACCGATCAGAGGTCGGCCCTGCTGGCGGGGTTTGCCTCAACAGCCAATCAGTTCGGAGTGCTGCATGTTAATTGTAAGGCCGGCGCAGCGGAGTTGACGCTGACGGCGCAGGCGGACGGCATTTTGCTGGAGCCCGGCGAGACATTCAAGTCCGAATGGGGATATCTGCAATTCATCGATCTGCCCTGCTCGGATCCGGCGGCCGATTACGTTCAGGCTGTGGCGCGTCAGATGAAGGCGCGCGTCCCGGCCGTACCCCCGCCGGCACAGTGGACGCACTGGTACCATTTCTTCCAGTCCATCACTGCCGACCTTTTTATCGCTAACCTGAACACTATCGACAGCATCAGGGAGACCATCCCATTTAAAATTGTGCAACTCGATGACGGCTATCAATCGGCCTGGGGCGATTGGACCACCTGCAACGCCAAATTCCCGCGTGGACTGGCGCATCTTTCCGACAATATCAAGGAGAAAGGGTTCACTTCAGGATTATGGCTGGCGCCGTTCGTGGTTGATCCACGCTCAAAGACGGCGCAGCAGCATCCTGAATGGCTGGTCAAGGATAAGAAGGGCAAGCCAATCGTCAGCGGGTATTTCTACGATTTTTACGGGCATGCCCTGGACCTGACGCAGCCCGTTGTGCTGGAGCACGTGCGTTCGCTGCTGGAGACCATCGCCCGAAAGTGGGGCTACGGCTTCGTCAAAACCGATTTCGTTTACTCCGGCGCGTTGCCGGGAGTTCGGCAAAATCCCAAAATGACGCGCGCGCAGGCCTTCCGCAAAGGAATGGAGGCCGTAAGGGCCGGCATAGGGGAAGATACCTTTCTGCTGGGCTGCGGGTGCCCCTTCGGGCCGGCGGTGGGTATTGTCGACGCCATGCGCATCGGTCCCGATACCGCCCCCAACTGGACTCCCTACCTGTGGAGCGTCAAATGGGCAACACCCATCATAAAAAGCGAGAAATCCATCGGTTCGCTGTGCAATAATATCCGGCACACGCTCAATTTAAGCACGTTACACCAGCAATGGTGGTGGAACGATCCCGACTGCCTGATGGTACGCAATTACGATACGACACTGACTGACGATGAGGTTATCAGCAACCTCAGCCTGGTGGGGCTGTCAGGCGGATTGCTGATAAGCAGCGACGACCTGACCCGGCTACCTGTGGAGAGGCAAAAGCTGGTGGCTCTGCTCACACCGCTGATGGGAGTGAGCGGCCGTCCGCTTGACCTGCTTGAGCGGGAGATGGCAGAGCTGTACTTATTGTCTCTTAATAAGAACGGCATGAGCTGGCAGGACGTTGCGGTCTTCAACTGGAGCGAGAGCGCGGCAGAGCGCAGCCTGGATCTGACCCGTCTGGGATACGAGACCGGGCAGAGGCTGCACGTCTTTGATTTCTGGCGGAAGAAGCACAGCCTGGAACAGGCCGGCAGGATCGGGCTGGGGGCAATACCCTCACACGGCTGCCGGATGCTGCGCATTTGCCGTGCAGAGGAAGCTCCCACGCTGGTGGGAGATACACTTCATATAACGCAGGGCTGCGAGATCGAGTCCTGGCAAGTTGAGGGCAAGACCCTGGAGATAGCGACCATAGACATGGGTCGCAGGGTGCAGGGATCCCTCTGGCTGAATACGCCCGGCAGGCTTGTTTCTGCAAGCTGCGGGAACGCTGCCGCGAACTTCGAAAAGGAAAACGATGATATATACAGGCTCGACCTGGATTTCCGGGGCCGGGCCGTGATAAAAATACAGTGGGAATAGGAGGACCGCTCACATGACCAAGTCCAAATATCCGTGGTTCGTATTCGGGACATTCTTTGCCTTCATGTTGTTCCAGCAGGCCGAGCGGCTGGTTATAGGCCCGCTGACCACTCCCATCATGGAAGAGTTCCAGATAAACCAGGCGCAGATGGGGCTGGTCTTCTCCGGCGCACTACTGGTGGGCGCCATACTTTACCCGGTGTGGGGCTACCTGTATGACCGCTTCGCCCGCACCAAGCTGCTGGCGCTGGCGGCCCTTATCTGGGGCGCAACCACGTGGCTGAGCGCGGCCGTGCGCACTTTCCCACTATTCGTGGTAACACGCTCGTCCACGGGTATCGCCGACTCCAGCTATCCCGGCCTCTACAATATAACCAATGATTATTTCGTGCCCAAGGAGCGGGGCAAGATCATGGGGTTGCTGCAGATCGCGCAGCCGATGGGCTACCTCGTGGGAATGGTGCTGGCGCTCATCCTGGGCAGCATAATAGGCTGGCGCGGTGTATTCTATGTCACCGGCGCCGTAGGCTTTGTGCTGGCCATCGTAATTTTCTTCGGTGTAAAGGAGCCGCAGCGCGGCAGCACCGAACCCGAGTTGCAGGGCATAGACCAGAAGGGCGATTACAAGTTCAACTGGAAGACCGCGATGGGCCTTTTCAAGAAGAAATCACTGCTCTTCATCTTCCTCAACTGTTTCACAGGTGTCTTTCCCTGGCAGGTGCTGACCTTCTGGTTCTTCCGCTATCTTGAGACCGGGCGCGGCTACGATTCCACCACGGTGCTCATTACTATGGTGGTGGCAGTATTGATGCTGGCTGCGGGATACCCCATCGGTGGTATACTGGGAGACTATTTTTTCAAGCGTAACCAGCGCGGACGCCTGTTAGTCAGCGCGGCGGGCATATTGATTGCCCTGGTATTGCTGATATTCGCCATCATGGTTCCCTACAACCAGATTTACCTCTTTGGATTCCTGCTGGCATTCACCTGCATCTTTATGCCCTTCGCCTCTCCCAACGTGGTGACGACCATCTACGATATGACGCTGCCCGAGGTGCGCAGCACGGCCAACGCGCTGCAGAACTTCTTCGAGCAGATAGGCTCCTCTATCGCGCCCCTGGCCGCAGGTATCATCGCCGATATGTCATCTTTGCAGAACGCCATACTGATCATCTGTGTTTCTGCCTGGACCCTGTGTTTCATCTTTATTTCCATTGCTGCTTATCTGGTGCCCAAAGACCTTCAGGACTTGCGTAACCAGTTGAAGGAGAGAGCCGAGATCGAAAGGGCGCGGACTTAAATCACCTGGAGACGAAATGAAAAAGGATATCAAATTCGCCGCCGCTATCTCGGCGCTGGGCAATCCCGGTGACCGTTTTATGTCCGGCTATAAGGAGGACCGTTCCGCCGCTGAGATGTTTGCCCTGGCCGCGGAAGCAGGTATTAGCGGGCTGGAATTCGTCTACGGGAGGGACGTTACGGACGAGAACGCCGACGAGATAAAAGGCTATATGGAGAAGCATGGGCTAAAGTGCTGCGATGTATTACCCAATCTTTTCGGCCGCAAGGAGTTTATCAAAGGATCGATATCCAGCCGTGACCAGTCGACGGCGAAGGCCGCGGCGGTCGAGATTCACCGGACCATCGACATCACTAAAAAGCTGGGCGGGAGCCTGGTCAATATCTGGCCGGGGCAGGACGGCTACGATTACCCATTCGAGTCCGATTATCTCAAGGCATGGGGGCTGATGATCGAGCTGCTGCAGGAAGCGGCCGATTACGATCCGGCGGTCAGGCTGGGACTGGAGTACAAGTTCAAGGAGCCGCGCGTTCACAGCTACATCTCCACCGTGGCCAAATCGCTGCTGCTCTGCCGGGCGGTCGACAGGCCTAACGTGGGGGTGATATTGGATATAGGCCACGCCATACTGGCCTACGAGAATGCCGCCGAGTCGCTGGCGCTGGCCAGGATGTTCGGCGACCGGTTGTTTTTGCTGCATATCAACGATACGCGACCCGACTGGGACTGGGACCTCAACGTGGGCTCGGTGCATTTTCTGGATACACTTGAGTGGCTCTACTGGGCTGATAAAACGGGTTACGACGGGTACTATACCCTGGATATATGGCCGGCCCGCATGGATACGGTGGAGGCCATACGGGAGAGCATAGAGTGGATAAAGACGATGCGCCGCGCGCTTGACCGTATCGGGGACACATCCATTGAAAACATGATGCGGGAGGGCAACCCGGCCAGAGCGATGAAGATCATACGTGAAGCTGTTTTCCGTTGATCCGGCCAGGTATTCGTGGGCAAGCCATGAAGAAGACCGTTGACTGTGCCGCCGTTGACCTGGGCGCCTCCGGAGGCAAGGTCATGCTGGGGCGCTTCGATGGCTCCAGAGTCACACTGGAGGAGATTTACCGATTTCCCAACGGCCCGATACAGTCAGGGCAGCATATCCACTGGGACGTGCGCCGGCTGTTTGAGGAAGTCAAGCAGGGGCTGGGTATGGTCGGCAGAGCTGCACGGCTGGTTTCAGTTGGCCTGGATGCCTGGGGCAACGACTTCTGCCTGTTGGATTCAGACGGCGCACTGCTGGAGGACCCGCACAGCTACCGTGATCCGCGAACCGACGGCGTGATGGAAAAGTGCTTCCAGAAGATGCCGCGCGAGGATATCTATAACAAAACCGGCGTCCAGTTCATGCAGCACAACACCCTGTTTCAGGTCTACTCGATGGTGCTGGAGAGATCGCCGCTGATCGAGTCCGCAGCCACCTATCTGATGATGGGCGACCTGTTCAACTACTGGCTGTGCGGGGCCAAAGCCTGCGAGTTCACCAACGCCACTACTACGCAGTTTTACGATCCCAACAAGCGCGATTGGTGCCTGCCCATACTGGAGGCCTTCAATATCCCTGCCCGCATTATGCCTCCCATCATACAGCCCGCAACAAAGCTTGGGATGCTGCAATCGGCCATTTGCAAAGAGCTGAATATGCTGACCCTGCCGGTCATAGCCGTCGGCACACACGATACTGCCTCAGCTGCTGTCGCCGTACCCTATAGTAGGGGCGTACCTTCAGGTGCGCCCGCTGACAGGCTGCCCTCTCCTGATAATGCCGCCTTCCTCAGCTCGGGCACCTGGTCGCTGATGGGGGCAGAGGTGGGTGAGCCTCTCATCAACAGCGTCGGGCTGAAACATAATTTCACCTGCTACGGCGGAGTGGGAGGCGCATGGCTGGTCTGGAAAAATATCCAGGCCCTGTGGGTGTTGCAGGAGTGTATACGCAACTGGAAGGAGGCAGGCCAGCACTATATACTCGAAAATCTTTTCAGTCTGGCGGAGCGGGCTGAGCCGTTTGCCGCCCTGATCGATGTCGATAACAGGCTGTTTCTTACGCCCGGCGACTTCCCTGAACGCATCAGGGAGTACTGCAGGCACAGCGGTCAGCGGCCGCCTGAGGGCGAAGGCGCGATAGTGCGATGTATCCTGGAATCGCTGGCTCTCAAGTACCGTTATACCTTTGAGCATTTGCAGGATGTGCTGGGCAGGAAACTGGATCGTATCCACGTGATTGGCGGAGGCTCTCTCAACACACTTCTGAACCGTTTCACGGCAGGGGCTGTGGGTGTGCCCGTCGTGGCCGGCCCGGCCGAGGCCACTGCGTTGGGCAACTTCCTGACACAATTGATGGCGCTGGGCGAGATCGGATCGCTGTCACAGGCACGGGAGATTGTGGACAGGTCGTTTGAAACAATTGTGTATGAACCGGTTAGCGAAGAAAGCCTGGATGACGCCTTCGGCCGGTTTTTGACTTTATCGGATAAGAGCGGACAGGTTTAAAAACCTGTCCCTGCTGATCGCTTCGTAGCTGTACTCCCCGCAATGACATTCGCATAATGTGAGATAATATAGTCCGGTTGGAGAGTCAATTATGGAACAAATAACATTGTCCCGGGCCCGTGATTTGATCGCCGAGGTCGGCGCGATTATGTTGCAGCGCAACCTGACCGACCTGGCCGGCGGCAATATCAGCATGCGGGTGGAGGATAAAATCGTCATGTCCCCCAGCTATGCAGGCCAGCGGAAATTCTGGCGCTTGAAGCCGGAGGATGTGCTGGTGCTGGATCTGGAGGGCAACCTGCTGTCGGGAGACGGCAAGATATCCCGCGAGGCGCCCGTGCATATTAAGTTGCTAAACTCCTTTTACCCGCATTGTCAGGCTGTCATACACGCCCATCCCCGCAATATCATGGTGTTCTGTGCGACTAGGCAGGTCATACCGCCGGTGCTGGAAAATACGTATAAATTCGGTGAGATTAAACTGGCTGAATACGCCCGCGGCGGTGTACAGAGCAGTCAACTGGCCGAGAACGTATATAAGGCTCTCTGCGGACAGGAGAAGAGAATGGCCGGGCAGGCCGCCGCCGTAATAGTACCCTGGCATGGCCTTTTCGCTGCCGGCAAAGACCTGTGTGCAGTGATGGATGCAATTGAGAGGATAGAGGTCAATGCGCGCTGCATATTGATGGGCAGGGTGCTGCTGGACGACGAAGATATGCTCTACCGCTCACGCCATGATCTGGCCAAACACATGGAAGGTGCAGGCGGGGAGGGGGAATAACGCCGGCCGTGATCCTGACTGTCACGCTCAATCCCGCCGTTGACCGCACTTATCTGATAGGGGATTTTGCCTGGAACCGCACCATCCGGGCCGAGCAGGTGGTGCCGGGTATGGGTGGAAAGGGCACCGATGCCTCGCTGGTGCTGGGGGAGCTCGGCTACTCCAGCCTGGCGCTGGGCTTCGCGGCGGGCAATAACGGCAGGATGATGGAGAAGATGCTGCACGAGCGCGGCTGCCGCACCGATTTCGTATGGGTTAACGGTGAAACGCGCATCAATATCGTTATCATCGGCAGCGCCGGCCAGGGACAGACCACGCTGACCGAGCCGGGGCTCAAGATAGATTCCGGCGCGCTCGATAAATTCCGCAAGAAATTTAGAGCCGCTCTGAAAGGAGTTTCCTGTGTTATCATCGGCGGCACCGTTCCGCCTGGAGTGGATGCATCTACATATACCGAGCTGGTAAGCAGCGCGAGGGAAGCAGGTCTGCCCGTGATCTTCGATGCCAGCGGGCCGGGCCTGAAGGCCGGAATGGAAGGCCGGCCTACTATCGCCAAGCCCAATATCGATGAGATCGCTGAGCTTTGCGGGAAACCTATCAAAAACATAGAGCAGGCTTATCAGGCGGGCGTAGAGATACAGGACAGGTACGGCGCCATGCTGGTCATCACGCTGGGTAAAGAAGGCGCGCTGGCCATACTGGGCGAACGCGCCTATCGCATTCCTGTGCTTAAGATACCGGTCGCCAGCGCGGCCGGCGCCGGCGACGCTGTGCTGGCGGGGCTGGCCGCGGCCTTATCCGAGGGTAAGCCCATCGAGGACGGGCTGCGCCTTGGCTTCGCATCCGCCGCCGCGGTCTGCCTCAATACAGCCACCGCCGATTGCCACAGGACTGATGTGGAAAGGCTGCTGCTGCAGGTGGAGCTAATTGCGTACCATTGTGCCTGATGTTGTTTTAAGCGGCGCTTGGCAACCGGTTAAGCGTATATTCCTTCAATCAGATCGCGGTATTTCTCATCGATTACCCGACGTTTAACCTTAAGCGTGTAAGTCAGCTCTCCTCCCTCCGCGGTGAATTCCTGGGGCAGCAGGATGAAACTTTTTACCTTCTCGAAGTCATCCAGCCTGGCATTTACGCCGTCGACCTCGCGCTGGAAAAGTTGCAGCACCTCCGGGAGCTTGATCAGCGCATTGTTATCTGTGTATTTGATATCCTCGGCCTGGCAGTACTGCTTCAACTGCAGGAAGTCGGGCACCACCAGGGCGGAGACAAACCGCCTGCGCTCAGCGATGATCACGGCCTGTTCGATATAGCGGCTGGCCCTAAGGAAGGTCTCCAGCCTCTGGGGTGAAATATTCTTGCCTCCCGATGTCACCAGTATGTCCTTCTTGCGGTCGGTCATAACCAGGTAGCCCTGCTCATCTAGGTAACCCATATCGCCCGTGTGCAGCCAGCCGTCGCTTATTGCAGCGGCTGTATCGTCAGGCCGGTTGTAATAGCCCTGCATGATCAGGTCGCCGCTGACCAGAATCTCGCCGTCGTCGGCAATTTTCACGCGCACACCTGGCAACGGACGTCCCAGCGTGCCCGGACGGAAGTCGTCTCGCGTATTGAGCGTGACGGTGCAGGTGGCCTCGGTCAGCCCGTAGCCGTGCATGATGGGAATGCCGATGGCGCGGAAGAAGACATCTATCTCCTCCTGCAGGTGTGCGCCGCCTGAGGCCCACAGCTTCATCCTGCCCCCGAACAGCTTTCTGACCTTTGAGAATACCAGCGTGTTGGCAATGGCATACCTTATCAACAGGCCCGGGCCGACAAACTTCCTGGAAGAGCGGTGTTTGACCAGCTCACTCCCTGCCGCAACGGCCTGGTGAAACAGGGCTTTTGTCTGCGGTGGGCCGCTGTTAACGCTGTCGTAAATGCCGGTATAGATCTTTTCGAACATGCGCGGGACACCGCACATGGCCGTGGGACTGACCAGCTTGATATCTTCCAGTATGCTGTCCATGCTGCCCGCATAGGCGATAGTGCCGCCGATCACGACATTCATGTAATGCACGACCACCCGGTCCAGCACATGGCTGGTGGGCAGGAAGGAGAGCCCGACATCTCCCTTGCCCATTGAGACTGCTGTGAGGTCCGATTTTACATTGGCTATGAGGTTTTTATGGCTCAGCATCACGCCCTTGGGCTCGCCCGTGGTACCGGAAGTATAGACCAGCGTGGCCGTATCGTCCGCGGAGATTGCCGCTATCCTGCGCGCCAGTTCATTCTCGGTATCTGCACCGGCGGACTGGCCGATCAGGCTTTGAATCGAGACTGTGGCGCCCTCGCCTCCCGCCAAGTGCTCCGAGGCGCAGATGACAAGTCTGAGATCGGGGAGCCGGTCTTTTATCGAGCGTACAGCCGCGAGCTGGGCCTCGTCGCCAACCATGATCATACTTGTCTTGGAGTCGCCCAGTATAAATTCGACCTGCAGCGGGTTGCTTTTAAAATAGACGGGCACCACTACGGCGCGGGCGGACAGCGCCGCCAGGTCCATATACGCCCACTCGGGGCAGTTATAGCTGAAAATAGCCACCCTGTCCCCTTCTTTGAGCCCCGCTTTGATAAGCGCAGCCGCCAGATTACGGGCGTTTTTCCCGTAATAGTCCCACGATATGTCGATATACTGTCCTTCCTGTTTACGCTTGAGGGCGGTCTTGCCTTTATTGATCGCTGCCTGCCTGTAGAAAATGCTGACCAGGTTATCCGTCATTTTATTTCTCCCCTTTGACCATCAGGTCACATAATACCGCCGATATCGTCCTTAATACCTGCATGATACAGCGCCAGGTCGCGCAGGGCGGGTATCTTCTCGGCATAGTCATTTAATATCATCATCTTCTGCGGATAGGGTGATCCTGCTCCGTGCAACCCCATGGTCAACAGGTCGGCGGATAGCGGGCCGAGCGACATGCACTCTATCAGCCGCACCAGCCGCATACGGTGTTCTGTAGGTACCTGGGGTACCCCCTGCAGGTATTTCTCGATATATTTACCCACGGCCTCGTTGCGTAGATCCTGCTCTGCGGGCATGGTGGCAACCAGTCCGCCACAGATGTCCTGGGTGATCCTCAACATCTGGAAGGGAACCATGGTAGCATTGTATTTAGCCACGCCGCCCAGCACGTAATCAGGGAAATAGATACCGGATGGCGTGGGCTTGCCCTTGAGCATGGCCGACAGGCCCAGGCCATAGAGCGTCTGGCAGCAGATGATCAGGTCGGCGATCTTATCCCAGATTATTTTATCGCTGGCCAGCCCGTTGGCTTCGGCCATGGCCACCACCAGCCCGATCACAACGTCGCCCACACCGCCGCCCGCCAGGCCATAGGACGCCCTGTGCCCGATGGCAAAGCGGTTGACCAGCGGCCAGGTGAACTCGTTCTCACCGCACAGGTAAACGTTCTCCCAGGGGACGAAAACATCGTCGAAAACCATCAGCGTCTCGCATCCGCCGAAACGGCCGTTGCCCAGGTCGATGGATGCGCCTTCTTCCATCTTGCGCGTATCGGATGGCTGGCGGCCGTAGATGTGATAAAGCCCCTTGGCATCCACCGGCAGCGAAAAACAGACCGCATAGTCCTTTTCCTCGTCGTTCATGCCGCGAGTAGGCATGACCAGGTGCTGGTGGCAGTTGACCGCGCCCGTCTGGTGGGCCTTGGCGCCCCGCACCACCACACCGGACTCCTTTCTTTCCACGATATGCAGGTACATGTCAGGGTCTGCCTGCTTTGAAGGCCGTTTGCGGCGGTCTCCCTTGACATCGGTCATAGCACCGCTGACAGCCAGATCGTTTTCCTGAACGCCCCTGAGCCATTTTTTAAAGCGTTCCAGATATGATGTATTGTGCTTCAGGTCCGCCTCATAGGCGATGCTGTAAACAGCGTTGATGGCGTCGAAGCCTGTGGAGCGCGGGCAGCCAACCGCGGTGCGGTAACCGATCGTCCGCTCCATCTCACCGCGGGCCAGCATGTCCTCTATGCTCTGGCTGAGCGCATTGTAACGGTTGACGGGCTGTCCGCACAGACTGGACAGCGGGGCGGCAAAATCCTGCGCCCCCTTGATATGAGGGATATCATAGCTCTCCGCGATAGCGTTTACAGCCGGGCGGTTCATAGGGTGCGCCACAATATCGTCCACCTTTTGCCCGAGTATGTATGAGTTTCTTCTGATGTTTCGTAGACTGTCGATATACTGCTCGCCGGTTCTAACAGCCATTTTTCAACCTCCTTGTGCAGAATAATGGGGCTTAATCAAGACCGGATTATAAATGATCAAATTCAGCAAGCCACCCTTACCTGAGATACGCTCTTAATGATATGGTTAATAGAATATTATCGTTGTATTATATGTGTCAATGCCGGATGCCCGGATTTAGCAGTCTGTAGAGGGTACATGCTGCAAATCATTGAGATATGTATTTTAATATACCGTATAATATTACACGGCATTGTCTGACAACCGGATAAAAGGTGAGATATACCTGATGACCAACTTGCAGCCGTTCAAAGAGCCTACCAGACTGTGGAACAAGGATTTTGCTCTGCTCTGGCAGGGACAGCTCATCAGCCAGATAGGGCAGCGCTACTTCAATGTAGGTATGCTGTTTTATATCAAGCAGGCCACCGAGTCGGCCAGCCTGATGGGGGGCATGATGCTCTTCTCCACACTGCCGGGCGTGCTGCTGGGCCCGATGGGTGGTACCTTTGCAGACCGCTTCTCACGCAAGAAGATCATCGTCTACAGCGACCTCATTCAGGGCATACTGGTGTTCTCCCTGGCGGCACTCATGTTCTTCCTGCTCTGGACCGCTGGCCTGATTGCCGCAGATCCGCAGAATGGTTTCGCATTTTTCTCATTTGTCTACCTCACCCCACACGCCAGCGCTATCAACATCACCTGGATGTTCATCGTGGCCACGCTGGGCGCCATCATCTTCGCCTTCTTTACCCCGGCCATGTCCGCTGCCATACCCGACCTGGTACCCAAGGATAAACTCAGTATAGCCAATTCACTCAATCAATTTGCCATCTTCCTGGCCATGTTCCTGGGGCAGGGGCTGGGTGGTCTGATCTTCAGTATCACCGGCGCGCCGCTATTGTTCCTGATCAACAGCGTCACCTACCTGTATGCGGCCGGCAGTGAGTCCTTCATCAGAATACCTCAGCCGCCGGTCGAGCCGGAGAAGAAATCGGGCGAGGCCTGGAAGGCCTTCATCAAGGATACCAAAGAGGGGCTGTCCTATGTATGGAACGAAAAGGGCATGCGCATTCTTTTCCTGGCGGCGGCGCTGCTGCACCTGCTGATTGCGCCCATGTTATTGTTGCTTCCGTTCTATGTAGAGGACTACCTCAGGCAGAATGCCTCGTGGTACGGCTATTTGCTGGCGGCGGTGGGACTGGGTTCGGTGGTCGGTTACCTGATCGCAGGCGGGGTGAACGTGCGGGGCAGGGCACAGAGCAACCTGATCATACTCTCACTGCTGGGCGCTTCTATCTCGCTGGGGATCGTGGGTTTCATTACCCAGCCTTTCATCGTGCTGGGTGTCGTTACCATGATAGGGCTGACGGCGGGGATATTCATCGTAAAAACCACCACGGTGATACAGCTTGCTGCCGCATCTGAGATAAGAGGCCGCGTATTTGGACTGCTGGGCACATTGACCAGTGGCCTGGCGCCGATAGGTATGGGCATTGCCGGTGTGATCGCCGATATGGCCAACAAGAACATACCGGTGATATACGCCACCTGCGGCCTGCTGGTGCTGGTCATGTCCATCGGGCTGGCGCTTTCCAGGGAAGCGCGTGATTTCCTGACCATTGACGTAGCGCACAGAGCAGAGCCCTGACCTGTATCTTTATTTTTATGATATACTGCCTTAAAATACCGTTTTTTAGCTATGAATAATGATCTGAGCCTGATCTGTATCCCCATTGCCTTTTTGCTGGGCGCAATGCCTTCCTCTTTCATCGTCGCCATGCTTGCGGCAAAGATCGATATCAGGGACGAACCGGACGGCAAAATCAGCGCTGCCGCGGTCTACCGCAGGGTGGGGCTGCTGCCATTTCTAATCGCGGTCATTATGGATTTGGGGAAGGGGGCTCTGTCGGTATTGATCGCCCAGTGGATGAATGCCGGACCGCTGCTGATCATGCTGGCCGGCGTTGTAGCCGTTGTCAGCCACCAGTGGTCCATCTTCCTGCGCTTTCAGGGTGGGCGAGGCGCCACAGTCATGGGAGGGGTGCTGGTCTGCATCTGCACAGTGCCCACGTTGATCGGGGCCGCTGTGGCGGGGCTGATGGCATTGTGGATTAAAAACAACAGCGCAAGCTTCGGCATTGGTATTGTAGCCATCTTTATGGTGCTTTTTTCCCTTCAGTGGTTAGACATTGCCATACCTCCGATTTTAATAGTCACGCCCTCGATTCCGCCGCCGTTTACTCCATACCAGGCGCTTATAGGCTATCCGGTGTTGCTGGGCCTGCTGATGACGATCAAGGCGCTGCAGGTCAAATACAGGCCGGGCGCTACGTTGAGGCCGGGGGTGGGAGGCAAGGCATGAACTGGATGATGAGCCAGACAGTTGACGGGGCGGCGGCCTGGAAGGCAATCTGGGTGCCGCTGGTGGCATGGTTCGTGGCGCAGGCGCTCAAGGTACTTATTAATTTCGTACGCAAGAAAAATTTCAACCTGTCCTTAATGTGGAGCCCGGGCGGTATGCCCAGCGCACACTCGGCGCTGATGTGCGCGCTGGCTACAACCATCGGCCTGATGTACGGATTCGATTCGCCACTTTTCGCCATCTCGCTGGCGGTGGCTTTTATCGTGATGTACGACGCCGCCGGCGTGCGGCGGACGGTGGGCTTCCAGTCCACCATGCTCAATAAGATGCTGGATGAGCTTTTTAAAGGCGACAAAGAGTTCAGCCAGAGGCTGGCCGAGATCATCGGTCACACCAAGTGGGAGGTCTTTGCCGGGGCCATGCTGGGCATTGTGCTGGGCATCGCCTTCACCTGGCCCTGGGCCTGAGGGTTTTGGATATACTTATAGGCATATTGACACATATATATGATGGGTTTAGACTTTGCGCAGTCATGGCGGACCGGCAGGCCGCGGAACCAAATAATTATTGAGGAGGTTGAACTTGGCAGAAAATAAACCTGAGGTCTTGCAGAGGAAAATCGGGCTGTTCGAGACTATAGCTATGATAGTCGGCCTGGTTATCGGCGCGGGCATCTTCGGGATGACGGCAACGATCACGGGCATGACCGGCCCCAGCGTTTTCATAGCCTTCATTGTGGCTTGTCTCCCATCCCTTTTCGTGGTGCTTTTTGAGATTCAGCTCACAGGCACGCTGCCGGTGACGGGCGCCAACTATGTTACGGTAACGCGGGTCCTTTCACCGTTCTGGGGCGGTATCATATCTTTTTCAGCCGTACTGGCCTTGCTGGCCGCCAATATACTGGTGGCAGTTATTTTTGCGGACTATTTCATTGCCTTCGTCCAGGCATTTAACCCTGGCTTTGCCATGGACGGCAGGATATTGACGATCGGCATACTGGTGTTTTTCGCATTAATCAATTATCTCGGTGTTTCGCTGGCAAGCTGGTTACAAATAGTCTTTTTCCTTATATTTGTGATAGGCATGGTAATCTTCGCTATCGTCGGCATGGCTAATTTCGATGCGACCAAACTTACGCCGTTATTCCCCAAGGGCACCATCATGTTTGTCGTAGCGGTGGTGCTGGCTAGCTACGTATGGTCGGGCCTGCTGGCGCTGGCCGATATAGGCGGCGAGATCAAGAACCCACGCAGGAATCTGCCGCTGGCTTTGATCATCGCGTTCTTTATCATACTTGCGCTGTATACCATCCAGCCACTGGCGCTGGCCGCCACCATGGACTGGCAGGAGGTTGCCAAGATCGGCAATCCCGCTATCATGGTGGATGCGGCCAGGTTGATGCCGGGCTGGGGCCTCTACATCGTCTTTATCGCTGCCCTGGGCGCGATCGTTACCACCATCAATGCGCTGACCTGGTCGGCCTCGCGCGACCTGGTGGCCTGGGCGCGCGACGGAATGTTCCCCAAAGCCGTTGCCCACCTTAGCAAATTCAAGACGCCGGACGTAGCCATATTGATCATTATCGTTATTGAGGTTCTGGGAGCGATGATCGCGGCCACCATCGATAAATACGCGCTGGCCTCGGTATTGGCCTCCAGCCTGATAACCATCATTCTGGCCTGGTGTGTATTCCGCATCCCCAAAAAGATGCCGGACCTGTACAAGAAATCACTGTTTAAATTCAATGCCTTCTGGCGCTGGTTCACCTATATAGGAGCACTGATTACCTCCAGCATCATACTGTTGTCGGGCATTTTCCTCGATATGATGGATGAGAACGGCGACCCGACCAGGTTTCCCTGGGTAGTGCTTATCTTTGTTGGATCGCTGGTGCTCGGTACGATATGGTACGTCATACGGCGGGCATACCTCAAGGGCAAAGGCGTGGACCTTGACGGGAACATGCGAAAAGTCGCCGACGCCACCCTGGCGGAGGCTGAGGAGAAACTGACAACCTGAGCCCGTTTTCAGGATACCTCCTTTTGTAGCCTGTAAACGCCCTGCCGTGATTCCACGGCAGGGCGTTTGCCATCTGCCCATTCCGTGATCCGGATATACGTAAAATAACCTATTGACAAACATTCCCCCCTGCTTTAAAATTCATCAGTCTATCGAGCGCTTGATTGAGTGATTGCAGGTGAGAGTATAATGTCGAATAAAAACCTGGATATGCTGGGCAGCTATCAGGAGGTGGCGGACAAGCTCGGACAGCGGGCCGGTCACAAGAAATGGGAGATTGTTAAAGCGGCTGCCGGGCTTTTTATCAGGAAGGGCACCTTGAATACCGGCGTGCGGGACATAGCCGAGGCCAGCGGCATAACGGTAGGAACTCTTTATCATTATTTTCGATCGAAGGATGAGATAATCTCGGCCTTTCTCGATTTTGCGGTGATGGGAACGAATGAATTTGTGCGGATGACTACCGAAGTGCTGGCTAAGCTTCAGCCGGAAGAAGCTATGAAGCGGGCGCTCAGGCTTTACATGGAGTATACCAATGAAGCGCAGAGCATAGTCCTTTTCTGGCACCAGGAAACCAGAAACCTGCCTCCCGACCAGAGGAAGAGGCTGATGGAAAACGACATGGTACTTGCTGCATTATTTGAGAAACTGATCGACCTGGGGCGCCAGCAAGGTATTTATAAAATCAAAGATACAGCTCTGGCAGCGCATTCCATTATAGTGCTGGGTGATATGTGGGCCTTCCGACGCTGGTGGCTGGGCCGGCGCTATACTTCGGACCAGTTCATCGACAGGCAGACCGAATTTATCCTGCATGGATTGTATAACGGAAGCATATAAAAAAGTGAACACATAAGGAGGTGCGAAGGAGATAACGCAGTAAATAAACGGTTGCTCAAGGCATTCAATGATTTAAATTACGGAGGTTGAACTTGGCTGAACAAAAACCCGAGATAATGAAACGGTCCTTGGGGCTGTTCGAAGCGGTGGCCATGATCACCGGCCTGGTGGTGGGCGCTTCCATCTTCGTGCTGGTTCCCAGCATGACCGGCATGGCCGGCCCCAGCGTCTTCCTGGCCTATGCGGCGGCGGCCATACCCGCTATTTTCGTGGTGCTCTATGAGATCCAGTTGACCGGTACTCTGCCCGTGACCGGCGCCAACTTCGTTACAGTCACAAGGGTTCTCAATCCTTTCTGGGGCGCTGTTATTTCGTTTTCGGCCGTGCTGGCCATAATCGCATCAAATATCCTGGTGGCCGTAGGCTTCTCCCAGTATTTAATCGCTTTCATACAGACATTTAACCCGGCTTTTAGCCTTCATCCCTGGGTACTGCCCATACTGATAGTCGCGTTTTTTGCGCTGATCAACTATCTCGGCGTGCAGATAGCCAACTGGATCCAGGCTATTTTGTTCGTTGCTTTCGTGCTGGGCATGGTCATCTTCAGCATCGTCGGCACCGCTAACATGAACGCGGCTAATCTAACTCCTCTTTTCCCCAACGGTATCATGATGTTCGTGGTGGTGATGGTGTTGGCCACCTTCTCCTGGGCGGGCCTGGTGGCCCTGGCTGACATAGGCGGGGAAGTAAAGAATCCGCGTCGCAATCTGCCGCTGGCGCTTATCATCGCTTTCATAATCATTGTGGTACTGTACACCTGGCAGCCGTTCGCGCTGGTAGCGTCAATGGGCTGGCAGGAGGTCGCCAAGGCCGGCTCACCCGCCATTATGCTGCAGGCCGGTAAGCTGATGCCGGGTGTGGGCATCTGGATTATCTTCATTGCGGCCATGGGCGCCATTCTCACCACCATCAACGCGCTGACCATGTCGTGCGCCCGTGACCTGGTGGCCTGGGCGCGTGACGGCATGATGCCCAAAGCTGCAGCGCATCTGCATCCTAAATTCAAGACGCCGGATGTGGCTATCCTGATAGTCCTCATACTGGAGGTGCTGGGAATACTGGTTTCCGCCACCATCGATAAGTACGCGCTGGCGGCTGTGCTGGCACTGTGT
>Ga0172375_10001519_pt1 | contig 37264 bp, 1 predicted proteins | sample LakKiv1m_FD_114537 | JGI IMG/M metagenome (GOLD analysis project Ga0172375, IMG submission 114537) | Freshwater microbial communities from Kabuno Bay, South-Kivu, Congo - kab_092012_11.1m | ecosystem: Environmental > Aquatic > Freshwater > Lake | place: Democratic Republic of the Congo... | reverse complement strand
GGAGACGTTCGGCCGATTTCTTGGCCCATTTCGAATCGGGATAGGTTTTAAAAAGAGAGGTTTCAATGGGGCCGCTCGAACCTTCGAGGGCAACCTGACTGATGCCGTATTCGCTCGTGAGCACGCCGAGAATGTCGGTGATTCTTTTTTGCGCTTCGAGAGAATCGTGCGCATCCTGGATGTGAATGATGACTTCGTCGGAATGGGTCCAATGCTGTTCCGTCGCGCCGACCAAAGACCGTGGGATTGAATCTTCTTTGAGTGCGGAAGGGCTGTGTTCCTTGGAAGAAGCCGTCGTCTGCATCGAAGCGGAGGGCGTGGGAAAATTTCCTTGAGCTCCGGCAAATTCCGACAAGGTAAAAGAAAAAACTAAGACAGACGAAATAATCTTAAGCGCGTGACGGTGGCGCATAAAATAAAAAAACTCCTCACCTTTAAAACTTCAAGCGACCTTAAACTTTCGTTAACAAAATTGGGCCGAACCCGATCCGACGCGAGTCGTGGACTCGGTCGCCGGACCGGATCCGGTTGCTTAGAAAAAGCGGCTCACGCCCCGGAATTTGGGATCGGTCATCGGAGACGCACACGAGTGCTCGTGCCACAAATCCCCCGATTTACGGATTCGCGGGGCGCAAGCCATCTTTCTAGTCCCTCCCTAAAATTTTTTGTCATTCCGAGACGGCAAAGCCGCCGAGGAATCAACTTTCCTGCCTGATCTTTCGTCGCGTCTCGACCCACGCGTCTCAAGATCAACTCGATTAGGCAGCCGCTCCGACCGACTTCTGCGACGCGATCTGCCGCTTCAACATTTGATACAACGCCCTCGGATCGATCATCGGCACATAGATAAACGAGCCGTCGGGCATCTTCAAGAGTCCAAACATCATAAAGTCTGCATCTTTGCCCGCGATGAGAATATTCGCGGCCGCATACACGATGCCTTTAGCCGTCTTGGCGGTCTGATCGAGAGACACTAGATACGCATCCTTCGCGGTCCCGCTCGTGAGCGTGCCCTGCTTTGTAACGAGGGCAAATGACTCGCCGACGAGGTCTCCGAACTTGGCCTGCACATATTCTTTGATCTCAGCCAGCGTCTTCAGGCCTTCGGGGATCGAGATTTCTTCGCGTCCGCGTCGTTGACCGGCGGTCTGATTGTCTTGGACAACCTTAATCCGTTGAATCTTTTGACCGGTGCTTTCGGCCAGCGTGCGTGCTTCGGCATCCAGCTCGGTTCGGTAATCATCCAAATCGTCGAGAGTTAGAATCACGACGGGCTTGACGATCTTCTTCACTTGGGCGGCGTCAAAACTCAGACGACCCGTTACAAGCTTGAGATAAGTCTGGGCGATCATCTCCAGCGCCTGAGTGAGATTGCCCGACTGGGTTGCCGCCGAGATCACTTCACGGAACGAGTCCACCCGAGCAGAATCTTCAACCCGAGCCCCGGCTTCGAGACCGGTGAAAGCGCGCGTCAGATTCGTCACGACAACGTCTTTGTTCATGAGATAGGCAGCCCCCGAGATCCATTTCGCTTGGTAGGGTGTCGGGGCCGGCAGATTCAGAACCTCGGCAAGCTGACCGGCATATCGGTGTACCGCATCCGTATCCACCCGGCCGCTGGCCTGGACCTCATTCAAAAGCCCCTCCAACAAAACCTGAGCCGCTCGTGTCTCGAGGTCAAGCTGGCGATTACGAAAAGCCTGATATTCGCTGAAAATCGCCGGTGTTGCGGCTTCAACCTGTTTGGAGGGAACAACCATGTCGGTGCGAACGGCCGCTTCGACGTTCCCGGCAGGAACCCATCGATAGTCGATGTGAAACCCGCTCAACTGAGCATCCAGAGTCGCCTGAGCCAACCGGGCCCCGACTTCATTTTCAGCCTCGATCCCCAAGACAAAAGGTCGTGAAATTGCAGTCTTCGGAGAAGGGGACGCCGGTTTTTGTAGCGATGAGACGTAGTCTCTAACAAAGGCTGCGCCCGCCGTTGCGAGTCGAGCGCCCGGCCCAAAGAAAACCTGAAGTGCGCCCGCGGCAAAAGCCTCCGAAGCGGACAAACGAGCACCGAAGGGTCTGATAATGGCAAACTCTTCATCCTTAAATTCAAGACCCGGGCACCGATCGACCGAATAAACATTGGGGGAAATACCGGAAGACTCCTCGCGAATTCGGGCATTCTCTGCCTGGAGATACCGCTGAACATCGCCCTTGAAACCGCTCTTGCAGAGAATGACCAGACTGCCGCCCGCGCCGGCGCCACCCGGCTTGGCCCCATAAATCCACCCCTGTTGTTTCATATAAGCGATCTGCTGCTTGACTCTGTACGTCTCGAACCCGGGTATGGCCTTATCAAATTCTTTGGATTGGATGTCCATGAGTTTGCCGATTTCACCGATGAGTTTGGCCGCAATCGAACCGGCCTTCTCATCCGTAATCTCTCCTTCGGCCATGGCTTCTGCAACTTGATTCGCACAAAAGGCGCAGAACGCATCGTAACTCTGCTGGGCACGGAGCAAAGCGTCCATCATATTGCCGCTACGACGCCAATAGCCTTTCATGATGTCGAGAAGAGTATCTTTGGCGACGTGTTTTTCCTGGTAAGCCACGAGCATGGAATCCGCCAAAAGACGCTCGAATTTCTCGAGGACGAGTTCATTCGGAATCAATTGTGAGATTTCATTCCGGATCGTGATCGTGTCACCGGCGACAAAATTCAACGCATGAAGTCCTTTTTCGAGGAAGCAGTCCTGGGGTCCTCCGAAGTTCTCGATTTCGGCTTCGAGGAGCCAAGCCAGCTTCGCAATGTCTTCGATGGTCAAGCGCCAAGTTTCCCCGGTTTTCGTCGACCCCTTCATCGCGTCCCGTATAATTGAGAAATGCCTTGATCAAAAGACCGGCAAACGTGACACTTCCGCCCAAGCCCGATTGCAAAGGCAAGTGCTGAACAACATCGACTTCGACCGAATAACCTTTCTCGAGAAGCTCCTGAATATGCGTCATTTGGGCCGCTGCCAAAACATAGCGAACACCCAACTCTTCGTTGGGGCGGGGAACGAAATCTTTGCCATACCTCATGGTCTGTGCCCTGCTTTCCACCCCTTCGTTCAGGTTGACCACGCGGATCTGAAGGGCCGGATTGGTCGCTTTTCTCATATGCACTTGCACTTCGTAACCCGGATCGGCCTCTTTGCCTTGCATGAGTCGTATGCCCATATTGAGAACGTTTTGCCGCGTCTCGAGAAACCCGGCGATGTCTTTGCCGAGATTGGGGGCAAAATCAATGCGCGCACCCCCGGCAACCCAAACATAGCGACCGGCGCGAACCGCGCTCGGATCAAGTCCGGGTTCAAGCATGCTTCTCAGTTTGTTTTCGGCGAGAACTTTTTCCTTCAATTTGCTCTTTAGAAGCTTCAGGGCCTCGCCGAAATAAAAATCGACTTTGTCGCTCGAAACATGATTCGTAAACCAGCCTTGAGGCAGCTTAAGATACCCCCCGTCCGAATCCGCTCCTTCATCGTGGAGATCGCTCAAAAGCTGAAGCGCGCGAAAACGGGCTTGAAGTGAAATGGGTTGCCTCTTCCATTCGTCTTCCTGCCAGAAACGATCAAGCGCCTCGATCAGTTTCTTGAGTGTGTGGAGCGGGCGACCCTCTAAAAGTTCTTTCACCAGAGCCCTCGAATCGCCGGCGATACCGTTTTGAATGCCTTGAAGAATCGAGTCGATATCCTTCTGGAGAGTTGAATCGGCATTGATGCGCAACGAGGTCAGCTCGAATCCGAGAGAATCTTTTGGATTTCTCCAAGAAGATCCTTCTTTAAACTGAGCCACGCGCACCCCTTTGGCCGTCACACCAAAAGCCGCATGATATCCTTCTCCCCCGTCTTCGTCATGCGCGCTCGAGCCCACACCGGTCCTAAAATCAGCCGCTAACTCCACGACCCATCGACCCGTCTCGGGATCCCTCTTGAGCGGACCGACATTGGCTCTACGATAAATCCCGTTGCCGTCTCGGTCTTCGGTAATATGAATGACGTAGAGATAAAAATCGTGATCCTGAATGAATCGGAAAACGTCCGCCTCCGTCATCTGATCATCCCGGAAAACCATATGCGTCGTCACATGAACCCGGTCGGGTTCGCTCGAAAGAACGTCGGTCTGAAGATTCGGCGACAGTATCACAATGCTGGAAATATCTCTCCTGTTTTCCGTGGCCAATCTCGCGCCCACGGGAGACGGCTGTGCGACCGAACCCGCCGCGATTTTCCTCCGTCTGACGGTAAAGAAAGCACTTTCCCGCCTATGGGAATCAAACGCATGCATCTTGGCAATCATTTGCTTGATATTCTCTTCATTGGCGGGATCGGCCGGAATAATTCCTTTGGCTCGCATGAGAACCATGAGGGCCGGGAAACGCACGGGAATTTGACCTATTCCCAAAGGAGGATATTTAACCACGTCGCGGTTTTCGGAATTTTGAAGAGGTTGGAACATTTTCTGCGCGATCATCCAGCCCAAAAGCGCTCGAGAACCCTTAAAATTCTTGTCATGAAGAGCCGCTAAAATCTTATCCTGGGTCCATTCCGGTTTCAAAAGAGGCGCATCACGAAGAGCCACGCCGAGCTTCCCTCCCAAACGATCATAAGCCTGCTTGGAAATCCCTTCTGTGGGAATGGCAAAGCCCGTATCGCCGCTCGTACCCCCTACAACGGAGGTCTCGCCAAACAATCTGGGGCGATCCACCGAAACAGACGATTGAGGAGCGCCTTCAAACCGATACTCGCCCCTTCCCACGACCTCAAGATGTTTCAAATAAATGTCCATATGGGCCGTCGAGGGCTCGGCGGAACCTTCGACATCTCCGATGAAGAAATTGACCATGAGAGACCCGTCTTCGAGAGGAGTAAAGACCGTTCCTGATTTTCTATGGGTGATTTCTTCATACCCATCCTTTGACTTCCAGCCATTCGCGATCGGCTCTCTGGGTGGTTCCTCACGGAACCTCATCCCATCAACAGCCGTCGCAGGATTGAGCCCCAGAACCCGTGCTGCAGCGATGAGCGCCGGAACACTTCGTTCGTCGAGGTTGGGAGAAATCCTGGTTCCAAGAATGACGTTATCAGTCTTCGGTCTACGAAGCGCAGCCCCCGCAAAACCTTCGAAGAAGGGACCGCGTTCCAGCGGACGTCCGTCTTTATCCTCGAATTTGACGGATACCCCGTCGATCGTGTACACACGATAAACCGTCTCCACCCCCCGATCAAAAACGGTCAAAATCCACGTTTCTTCGAGCTCACCGGTAGCCCGAAGGTCGCGTCTTTCCTGATGAATCTTGAATTTAACGACTCGGTTCTGGATCGGGTCGCCCGGATCCGAATTGTAAAAATAACCGGTTCCGGAAATGGGGACCGGGAGTTCCGCCCCCTGCTGATAGAAATCGGCTAACGCGCCGATGACCGAGGGACGGATATACATGACACCCTTTTCAAAAACGAGATTCGGTCGTTCGACATTGAGCCCCTGGCCGTTGTTCATGACCGCAACGAGATCATCGGCATCTTCAAGAATAAAAGGTGCCTGCGCGATCGTGACACCCAAAGGTTCTTTCCCGGACAAAGGACCCGTCATATTGACAAGGCGAGTGTCTAAAGGACCTTTTAAGCTCTCGTGTCGGAACTCGTACCCTTTCGGGAAAATAAGCGTATATACGGTCGTGCGGATATCGTTGGCAATCATCTTTCCGCGCAAGAACCAGTACCCTGAGGGAGACCAGTGCATTTGTTTTTCGATATAGGTCTTAAACCGGAAGCTTTGCTTGACAAACGCGTCACCTGAGGGCTGTCTTTCGAAAATAACCCACTCATCGTTCGGAAATTGATCGAAATAAGCCATATTTTCATAAGCGAAAGGATCGAGAATGCCGACCGCCAAACGCGCGCCGAGCGACTTTTTATTTTGTTCGGCTAAAAGTTCGGCAATTTCACTCTCCTCGTCGAACGCGTCCGCGGAACCAGCCGGCCGGCTCTCCCGGAGAAACCGGAGAACCTCCGGGTTTTTAGCGATAACCAGTCCCTTTAAGGTTTCGGAAACCTTAGGATCAAAGTGGGGATACCTGTCTTCATAAAACTTCTTGAACAGGGCAAACGTCGCGGCAAGTCTTTGATTTTCAATTTTTCGAAGCGCCATAAGCCGCTCAGGGTTATTTCCGTTTTCGAAGACGTCCGCCAGAATAAAGATCTCAAGGAGACGTTTCCAACCAGCCGCAGGAATTCCCTGAATAGGCGCAAATCCCGAGGTCGGCGGATAAAACAGATGATTTTCGATCAAAAAGCGCTCACCGTCCGAGACTCGGATTCCTGCGCCCAGAAGACGTGCAATACCGTAACGCTCATGGCTGGCATGGGAAAGAAGCCTGTCTTTTATGGATTCATCGAGGGGATCGCCTTGATCGGCTTTCAGTTTTGCAAGAAGACGAACCATTTTCACGAAAAACGCATCGGATTCTTTAAATAGCGACTCGAATTCGCCACGATCCGCTCGGCTAGATAAAAAGGCTTCGATCTGCGCCGCCGAGTCTTCGGGGCTCGATTTAAGCGAAAGTCCGTGAGACTGGGCAAACGACTGGAGTTCGTTCATCTGTGCAACAACCGGGCCCATTGCCGCGGCATCGACATTCCATCCGCCGATATCATGAATCACGGTCGCCCGTGACAACGCGGCCCGCGCTTCTTCGCCCATTCCAAATTGTTCGGCTAAAAACCGGGCTACTTTCTCGACATTGCGATTGTGCTTCTTTTGTAAATTCTCGGGAAATATCGCAAATAGCTGTTCTGGCGAAAAATCAGAAGACGGTTTGACGAGGGCCAAAAAGACCTTATCCGTATCCGGAGTTCTTAAAATAGACGAAACCGTAACCCGAAACTCACCGGGCCTGCCCTGAATCGCTTCAACTTGATACGACGGCCAGTTTTCCACCCCTAGCGACGGCACGCGAAGAATCGCTTGTTTTCGAAGTTCGAGAACCAGATCCACAACGTTGACTTCGACGGCCCGCTCGTCGGCTATCATCCCACCAGTGAAAGTGATCTTGAGGGGTCCGGCTGGATTCATGGCCCGAATCGCCACGGCAATCTCGTCGATATTCATCTCTGAGGCCAAACGCGCGCCGACTGCCGGAACCGAAGCCACCTCATCTTCCCACCGAGTTCCGAACAGACGGAATTGGAGCATGCTCAAATAACTCAAACTGCGCTCTTCATACCAGATGCCATCATCCTTCGTACCGTACACGACGGCCGCATCGCCCGGTTTCTTCGACGGATGGTCTTTTTGCAACAAGGCGAGCATACCTTCGACGCTCTGGGTAATTCTTTCGGGGTCCTCGACGATGGCCTGCCTGACCTTTCCAATCTTATGCGCGATCTGCTCCCGGGCCGCCTCCTCGTCACCGAAAATCTTCGTGTAATTTTCGCGAATAATGTTCTTACCAAACGCGAACAATTCGCTAAAAAGCCGCTCGCAGTTATCCGTGACGAACGTGCGAAACTCATCGATCGTACCGATCGTGTCGACGGAGATATCCTCGATCTTGGCTTGAGAAAGACCCTTGGTCTCCAGATACTTCGAAAAAAGATACATGCGGCGATAATTGACCAGAGCCTGTTTTTTTGGTTCGAAACGCGTAAACGCATTTTCACGCGGCACGGAGACAAAAAGCGTATCGGTGAAAAGCGTGATCGCGCCGGCCAGCGTCGTCTGGTTCGCCCAAGGACCTTTTTTGTGTCCCTCAAAGCGAGTCACGAGAAGTCGCATGAACATTTCCCACATGCAGGTCATCTTCTCGCGTTCGGCGGGCACCGCCGCGGCCGCAAAGAGCGCATCCGCGTTGTAACCGCACTTTTTGAAATGTTCATTTCCAAAAATTTGACCCTGGAAACGACGATCCGATCGGACATAATTGGCCGTATTGAATTCTCCCTGCCAGGCCATGACCAAATCATTGGTGATTTCGTTCACACGCGCCTTAAACTCCTGATCACCTTCTTTGAAACGCTTCTCATCGATCGCCATTTGCCGGGCGACGTTAGACACTTCTTTATTCCACAGATCGGCTTCGTTGATCTCGAATTTCTCGACGAGATTGAGTGCGGTCGTTTGGATCTTGAGCCGTTCCCGGATCGTTCGAAGTTGGCCCTGATACCTGAAATATTCGTCGGGGGATTTGAAATGCGTCGGCGCGCCGCCTTTCTGCCCGATCTTCTTCTCGGCGGATTCGCAAATGAGACCCCGTTCGCTGATCTCAAGAAGCGCCGCAAGTTTCAAATCGATCTGGGCGCCGAGGTTATCGATATTGCCGATGAAGGAAATATCCCGGCCCGCCGAATTGAGAAGCTGATCGAGACCCGTTCGAAGTCCTTCGAACATCGAGGCATCGTGTGCTTTGGGCCACTGGCCGTAAATCACGTCCCGGATCACGGAAATCGACGGATCGACGTTGAGCGCAAAATCGCCCGTATTGTTATGGAAAAGATTGGCACCGGGAATTCTCGTGATATAAATCACCGAGGCGTATTCGTCGGAATGCGTCAAAACCGTGACGGTCTCCGAAAGGCGCGTGACATCTTCGGAAATGCCGTTTTGCGCCGCCCACTCGCGGAACGCCGCCTCATCGCGCTCTTTCCATTCGCGCAACTCCTCGACCGTATGAGCTTCATACCCCAGTTTTTCCCTGAAGCCCCTCATCGTGTCGTCGTGAGTGACGGGACTGGTGATAAACTGAACGGGTACGTTGTCGGCCTTGCTCTTATAAAGACCGTCGGTCCGGCAGCGGAAATTGAAATCGGCGACTTGATAAATCTGAGCTTCGTTAAATGAAACCTCGCGCTCTTTATTGGCGATGACAAGTTCGAGAATCGTGCTGCCCTTGGCCTCGTCGGTATAATCGAATGACTGACCCTTGAAAATCATTTTGCAATAGCGAGTCCCCAGACCCCCCGCGCTGACGACCTTGCGAATACGCGAAGCGAGTGTTTGGCCGAACGCCTCGAGGAACGCGGCTGAAACCTGGGTGAATTGCGTCCCATCCTGATCGAGGGGCTTCACATCTCCGGAAGCCTTCATTTTTTCGAAAAGATCGCCTTGCCCCGCATCTTTCAAAACGCGTTCGACCTCGCTCATTGCAAACGGAATGGCCGCGCGGTTGAGATCCTGGTCTCCCTTCTTATATCCGTCAAACGGCAGGAGGACGGAATCCCCCGCCCGGTCGACGGTGCCGGGGACGTATTTGATCATCTGCTCCGTCGTCTGAAGAATCGTATTGATTTTCTTTTGCGCCTTCTTCATGGTATCGGCCTTTCCGACCCAGGCCTGTAAAATCAAGTGGTGCCGAACCAAGAGCTCACGCACCTCGGTAAACGTCTCGGTCCCTTCCGGCTTCACCTCGGAAAGAATATCGACCGCATCCCACATTCTCGGATCGATTTCTCGCGCTTCGAAAAAGGCCGTCGGATTCTTGAGAAGACCGTGATAGAAGATATACCCCAGGTGATATTCGATGACCTGACGAATCCCGTCGAGCTTCGGATTCTTTTTATACGCTTCAAAAAGATGCTTGGCCAAATCGAGGTGATTGTCGAGCACCTCGTCGGTCGGCTCGACTTCCTTCCCTCGCGAGTCGTAATGCCAGCGTTTGGTGTCGGCAAAGAAGCCAAAAAGGTAAGAACCAAACTGCGCCGAGCTATTCTCAAGTAGATTCCTCATCAAGGCCTTGCGGTCGTCCGCCAAAAGTGCATCCCCGACCGATTCAAAAAGAGTGAGCATTTTTGAGATCTCGAGGAAAAGCCACGGATCATCCGCAAAATCGGCAATCCGCTTTTCAAGACCGGGGGCCCGGCCGTTGTCCTTGACGGAAAGATGCAGCAGCTTGTTGCGCAAACCCACCCGCATCGCAGACTGGAATTTAATGCGCAGTTTGGGATTATCCACCAAAGCCCGATCCATCTCAAGGATCGACGCACGCCTTGTATCCGCGATCGCGAACGTCTTCGCCATGCGCGCTCCGACTTCCATTCCGGTAATATCTTGTTGATCGAAGGTATCTGCACCCACAATCGTATCTTCGAATATAGGCTCGAGCTCCACCCCTTCAATCGTCGAGCGCAATGTTCCGTAAAGCTCCCCAAGAACGTCTTCGATGGGCTCCAAGGTCATATCGTTGAGGCGCCTGTCGAGAAGCTTGATCGCCATCTTCTTCAACAAATCGGTCGAGTCGTCGTCGCTGGCCGCCTTGTAAGGATCGTCAGATCGGCCTTTGGCCAAACCTTCGGTCATTTCGACGAGCGCCTTGCGCCTGCGAATGCACCCGATGATGTCCGAAGCGGGTGTCAGATTGCCCAAGTCATCGACAAACTGACGGTTTCTGACGTCGAGATCCGCTCCGACCCGCTTGGCTTCATCCAAGAGACAGTTATACCGGTACTCCAAAACATCAAAATAATCGATGCCGTTAAAAATCGTTCGCTTTATCTTCTCCCACAATGACTTGTAAGCGGGTTCCTTATCGTCGGTCACCAGCTCGCCAAAAAACCGCCTGAATAAAGCCTCCGCGATCAAAGACAATGCCGACAGAGCCTGAGCCGTCGTACGATCGAGCGCGAAAATCCAGCGATTGGTAAAACGCGTCCCCGGAGAATCGTAGCGGTACCTGTGGCTGGACCACGCCATCAAGCAAACACCCGAGACGCAAATCAGAAGAAAAACAGGAGCCGCGACCAACCACCCGCTCCAGAGAGAGAAGACGACGGCCACAAACATCAATCCGGCCACCTGGGGCAACGAAGAAAGACGCCACATATCCGCCTGGCGATAGCCCACGAGATGCCCATGCCGGATCGAAGGACCGAACGCGAACAATCCGCCCGCAAACGTCATGGAGGCCAGATAGTAGGGCGACAACACGATGGGCCCGATCGGGGTCAGATAGACGAACGCGACCATGAAACCAAAAGCCGCGACATACGCCAGGAAACTGTTGAACGCAAAACCTTTTTGCTCGAACGTCCCGAAAAAGCGGAACGTCATGAGGCGCTCAAACTCCTGCTCGACATTCCAGGCCGCAAACCACGTCGCTTTGTCCGTGCGGATAAAGCTGTACACTTCGTTGGCCGCCATGATGACGCCGCGAAGGAAATAAGGGAACAAAGACACATACATCGGCAACGTAAAGAAAATATCGCTGATCGTATTGGCACAGGCGGTCCAGAAATTGCCGGTCGTGCGCCATTGTCTCAGGAAATCGCCGCTCGAAATGGAATACATCATGACCGAGAACATCGACAGGAAGAAAAGAAGCGGAACGAGAGTCGCGAACAAGCTGAACGGCGACAAAAACGGCAAGAACATGAGTAGTCCCATCGATAAAAATGCCATGAAATAATGCGAGAACAAGAACAGATGGGACATTTTGACGCTGAAAGGAACGGTACGATTGAGAAGGACCGTATACGTATTCGTATCCATGAGCAGACGCGTGACGTTGAAGGCATAGCGCATTTCGGTTGTATTGACCGTTTCGGCGAGCGTCGGCCGGCCCCACCACAGATAATGATAATCAACCTGAGTGCCCGCGATCGACGGCGTCCCCGTCGAATAGTAAAGGGATTCGTCGCGACCGGCAACCGCCTGATGGAACATGAAAGACGACGTGTCCTCGGCGGGAGACGTGATGACGAGAACCGTTTGCGGCAAGCCAAAATACTTGCCGTAATCCGTCAGCCCGGCCCTCAAGAAACCCGATCTCCCGCCCGTCGATAAGGCGGCTACGATTCCGAGAACCACGCCGCAAATCAGTCCGAAAATCGGGTTGATGAGAACCGCGCAAATGATCCCGGTCATGACCCCCACTCCAAAACCGAGAATGACACGCTCCCGGGGTGTTGAGGCGCCTCGCGTTCCTCTCAAACCACGCTGGTAATCGGACGTAAACGTTTCTTGTGAAATTGAATAGCCGAGCGTCGCGGGAAAAGCGCGGGTGGAAGCCGCCCAAATATGCATGGCCGGATTGATTGCGCCGACTTCGGGATTGCGATCGGAACCCATGAGAGCGGCGATATGCGGCTTAAAGACATTCTGCCCCGGCATGACGCGCACATGGGCATCCTGCTGGAAGGTACGTCCATAAAATCGCCAGAGATTTGAGGCGATTGCCGGATGTTTTAGAGGAATATAAGCGTCCGAACGCGCATTCCACGCATTGACGACACCTGCCCGATCGGTGTCGGCGATATCATGAGCCGCCTGTTCCAACGCGTCGAACGTGTTTCGAATCGATCCGAACGTAAACGCATCCGGACTGTACGTCATGCTTTGTTCGAGAAGCCGGTAAGGATCTTCAGCCATTGCCGTCCACACTTCACGCAGGAGAGTTTCATTTTCCCGTTTCCATTCCAAAAACTCGCGTGCCCAAACACGCACATCTTCGAATTTGGTCGGAATTTCCTGCGCCGTCTGCCGGCAAAGATCCATGACATGTTGCGCATCCAAAACAAACGTTCTAAGCGTTGTGATCAAATCTTCGGAGGAGCTACCCGAATCCGGTTCAACGCTTAACCGCTCAAGAAGATCGGCGGCGCTCTGTACAGCAGCTTTTGAGCCCGCATCATGCGTACGCGCAAAAACACCGGCGAACTCGTCATGCATGCGTTGCGCGATGAGGATCAAATCACGCAGGAACACAACGGCTTCACGTTGAGTCAACGGAAGCCCGCTATCAAGCCTCGCCTGGATCTCGTGCGCTTTCTTATCGTAATCCTGCCAAAACGTCTCGACGTTTCGGGTTCGGGCGACATTGTCGCGGTCATAGTCCGGATGGAATGAGCGCAACTCGTCGAGCAAGGCGCTGATCTTGTCGCGTACAGGGTCGCCGATAGGCAATTCTTTGAAGTACCTCGTCAGAAGCCCGTCGCGTTTACCCTCGGATTCGTTCAAGATATCGACGAGCGCCGCAAGCGGTCCGATCCCACGGATATTTCTTCCGCCGAAATCGGACTGAAACGCGGCCCCCCAAACGTAAACATCCTGGAAAATCGCTTTATATTTGTCGTCGACATAAGCCTGAATGTCGTCATAACGATCGAGAAGAGCCACCGCCATCCTCTCCTCTTCGGTCGCCACCCCGTCCCGGATGTGCAGCTGGTACTCATCATAGTGGGGACGATGAACCTCGGCCGCCTCATGCAGAAAACTGTAATTTGGATGCGTACTGAAATAATCGATGGCGTCCTGGTAAGAATCGCCGCCGGCGTCGTCCAAATCATCCAACGTTTCCGCGGCGAGTTTGTGATATTCAAAAAGATCCTGTCCGAGCCCTTCGATGACCGAACGATTCGAAGGGCGCATAAAATCAAGCCACGCCAACCCTTCACGCAAGATAACCTCTCCGAGTTCGTTCAGTTCGGCAGGTTGACCCTCAACGAAAAGAGCTCTCTGGAAATTGGTCCACTCGCCGTCGGGCAGCGCAAGCATGTCATCGATGCGGTCATCGACGGCATTCAGCGCATCCCTTGAGAGCTCGGGATGACGAGCGTGGAAATCCGTGCGAACCGTTTCAAGCAGATTTCTCCACTGAACTTGGTGGGTCTGAGCCTCATACCCCAAAAGCGAACTTCTCTTGATTCCGTCTACCGTAACGGCGTCTCGGCAATGGTCAAAGAGACGGAAGAAAGCATCTCCATAATCCCCGTCCAGAAGAATTCTGTAATTCTCGCATTTTTCGAGAAATACCCTCTCGGACGGAGTGCGTGCGGCTTCGGACTTCTTCTGAATCCTAGCTTTGCACTCATCGAGAGAGTTGAAGGCTTGTTGAGATCTGAGATCGAGGAGCGCCGCCCAGAAATCCTGATCCATTTCGTTGCGAAACACCCACACCGCCTCGGAAAAATTCTCATCGGTGGGATAGGTATGGAATGTTCCGGGTACGACGGCATTGGCGACCGTATGACGTTGCAACTCGCCGCCGCCGGCGATATGCGTCGAACAAGCCTGCATGAGCGCCCACGCATCGGACGGAGCTTTCTTTTGCGCGAGAGCCGTAAAAAAGGAGTGAAGAATACGCTGGGCATTCTCGCTTTCGGGTCGGACAAAACGGCCTTCGGGTTGGAGACGGATCGCCATGCGCCACAACCGCGCTTCTTCCTGGCCTAACTCATGCTTGGATTGCAGTAAACGAATAAGCCGGTCAAGATTGTCCGCCACCGATTCGTCGTTCGGAAGAAGGGCCCCGAAACGTTCCTCGGCGTCGAGACATTCATTAAACGCCCGACGATAACGCCTCTCCTGCATGCTTTCTCCACCCGGTGTTTCGTAGCGACCCTTGAGCGCCAGGATTCCGCGATGAATTATTCTATAAATCATGAACGCGAGAACGATGAAGAGAATGGGTACATACAGATATTCGGCAAACAGATTGACGAAAACCACCGGAATCGTAATGAGTCCAAAAGGCGACAAAATCGAAAGAACCGCGGCCGAGACGATGATCGTCCAGATCGCCAAACCGTGAATCCGCATCGAGAAAACCTCTCTCGAAGTCCGTTCTGAAAGAAAATCCGACACCAACCCGCTAAAAGGCCACAGGAAATTACGTACCGAATAACCTTCAGCCCAAGCCGTGTTCCAGGTATCCCGAACGAGAGCGAAATAGCTACGGAAAGCGACCGCCCAATGAAATACCGAATTCATCGTGGCGCCTTGCAAAAGAACGATGAGCGCCGCCGTCGCCACATTCGCCGAGTCAAACGGTTCGGGCGCGACATACACCCCAGAAACTTGTCTGAGAAGAATGCCGTAAAGAATGAAGCTGGCCACGGTAAAAACGGACGCAAAAAAGATGCGATTGTGCACGATATCTCTGGCAAAGAGGATCGGAAACGCCGTCAATATGAACGCGCAGAAAAACACCGCGGCCGGAAACGAAAGGATGCCTAAAACAGCCAGCGTCACCGTCGTCGCCAAACCCGCAAACATGGTAACCACCAAAACAAGCGCCGCGGCGGGTCCGATGCCCAAGAAACGATCCGGGAAAGCGACCACCAATCCCAGAAAACGCTGCAAGAAAAGTTGATAAACACCCAGATTCCGGTCTCTCGCCAATCGATAGAAAAGATAGATCGAAAGACCTAGCGAAAGAATGGCGACCGCCGGCGCCGCCAGTTGAAACGCCCCATAGGCCACCACAGCACCCGCCGCATTGGTTTCTTTCGAAGCGAGTTTGATTTCCTTATATCCGAATAAGAGCATACCCAACAAAACAATCGGGACAAAAACCACCGGCGACATCATCACCGCGACCGATCCGACCCCGAAAAAGAGACTCCAAAGCGCCTTAGAAACTCCGCCCTTCCGGGTGAGCCCCGTCTTCGAAGCGCGGTCCATCTCGGCCGGCGTGCGTCCAAGGCCCAGCGCTCGAGCCATGTTCGCAATCGGCCCCATCTTCCCTTGCGGGGTTTCCCGTGTAATACCGAAATGCAACTCGTCATGAAGTTCAAGCATGAGCGTCTTCATGGCGGCGGCGCAGGCGTCTTTCTGCTCGTCCCCTTGATTCGAATACGTCGACAGGACTTTGAGAAGCACATCGGCATCGGGCCGGGAATTCGGCTTGTCTTGGAGGCAAGCCTCGATGGCAAGAGCCTGGTCTTCGGTGATCACATTCTGACCGACGAGTTGGCCGCGTATATCCGATAGGATCGTTTCAAAAATAGACGTGCGGCGAAGAAGTTCGACCCCCAAATCTCCGCTTCCGCCACGCCGCTCAAGAGCCTGGAGAAGATCGAAAAGCATCGACAAATCGTCGTCTTTAAAAAGATCTCGGAGTGTGATCTCTCCCAAGTGCGTTTCGACAAAATGCATGAACTCGTCGATAAGCGCCTGATCTTTTGGGTTTACATCGACACTCTCGTCCTCTTCATACCTTTCCCGGAAATACCTGAGAATAAGTTTCTTCGTCGCGGCCCCTTCCAACGCGCGCTCGATTTTGTCCATACGGCCGGACTTTGCGGAAAACTTGCCGCTCCAAGCCTCTCTCACCGCATTTAAAACAATTTGGCTCGAGGTCATATGCTGGGGATTGCGAGTCGTGTAAACCCTCGAATAGAATTTCGTATTGAGTTCGCGCTTGGATAGCGACACAAAAAGGTCCGTGTAATGCTTGATCGTACCCATTAAAACCGTCGAATCCGCGCCCTCTGCCCTCAACCGGAGCGCCCGGCGCGTGATGTGCATGACGAGCGGCCAATAAATCCCGAACTGCCCTAGCGAATAAGCGCGTGTCTGAGATTGGTTCATCTGGACGCAATGGCTCAGAATGAGCTCGTTCATCGAGACCGGCTCGCAGGTGGGAATGAGCGAATACGGACGGTAAACGATGTCGCAAGCCAGAGGATTTTCGTTTCGAAGACCGGCCAAAACAGAAGGCATTTTGAAAATAACCGGCAACATCTCTGCGATCACCGTTTGGCCTATTTCTTTTTTACTGGCTTCAACCGCATCGGCGAGAAGATCTTCGGGGCCTTTCACGAGTGTGCCATAGGTCTCGTCAAAAATGGCTTCGAAATGAGGTTCGATGAATTCCGCGATAAGAAGATCCCGCACGAAAATCTTGAACGAGATTTTTTTACCTGATCGCTTGGCATCTTCCAGGTGTTTCTGCAACCGATCCATCGTAAGGAGAGGCGCCCCGTTCGCCTGGGAAACCGTGACCAGATACGCCAGCGTATCTGCCTCGGCCGCTTTGGGAAGATTCTCGATAATCCGGATCTTCTCATCCTCGGGTTTATTGGGATCGGCGATCATCGAAACCGCCTGATTCAGCGCCTGGCCGACGAGCCGGTTCATGACTTTCTTCCAAAGAAGCGCTCCTTTAAGAGGAGGCAGTCCTCTGAGATCTTCGGAGGGTTTCTTTCCCTTCTTCATACGGAACGTCGTATAAAGCTCGATCGCGTCCTGCAATTGCTTTTCGGTAATCTGATTTTTTCGCAGCATCGAATCAATGACGAGCGCTTCGCCATATCCTTTGGTTGCGGCATGGGAAACATCAAGAACCGCATTCGCTTCCGCCAGCGAAGGCGCGCGAGGTCTGGCCGTCGGTCCCTTGGGATCCACTTCACGGAAATGGTCGGGATCGGCTTCGTACATCCCGACAAGCCGATCGGCTTCTTCTTCCGAAAAACGATGGGCTGCCGCCCAATCGCGAACATACTGTTTTCTGGGGTAAATAGTCTCTACGCTTCCGTCAAGACGAGTCTTCCGATGCTCATCGGGAATCGCCGAAGAAATCAAGAATGAGCGACCGTCGGGTCCGGCAAGAATTTCGGTCTCTTTCAACCGATGCCCAAAAGAGGCCGTCTCGGCCAATCGCGCACCGGTTTCGTTCTCTTCCTTCAACGCCTGATCGGCGGGAGTATCTTCGCGACGTCGGGTCCGTGCCGCCCAAGCAAGACCGCCCAGCCCAAGTGCCAGACCCAAAAGGACCAGAGGGATGCCTTGGCGTTGGGCCATCGCAACCCAATCAAGATAGATTTCTTTCTCTTGGAGGGTCACTTCGGGAAGAGCGATGGGCCGGCCCTCTTCGTTGACCTTGCTCATAATCTGTCGTAAGCGCTCCATCTCACTGACCTGAACGATATCGGTCAAAAAACGGGCCGGCGCCGATCCGCGAGCGGCTTCGGACAAGGTTTGGACCTGTTCCGGAGTCAACGTATAGTTGCGGGAAATTCCGGTATCCTGGAGTTTCAGAACAGGAAACCCGTCCCGGAAAAGCGTCGACGTCGTACCGGCGGAACCCGGCGTCTTACTTAACAGCTTCTCGCTGAGAAGCATGTAAACTTTGCTATCGTCGGGATTGGTCCAAACCTTCACGTCAAACGTACTGTAAATAGACACGCCGGGATGATCGAGATCATAGGGCCGGACCTCTCTCCCATCGATATTCAGCGTCTTGGCTCTCGGATCAAAACGGTACACCGCGATAAAAACACCTTCTTTCGAGATCTGAATCGTACCCGACGAGAGATTCACCTCTTGGGCGAGGCCTCGATTGTAGTCGTAAATAATGAGATCTGGATCCTCGAAACGATGCGGATTTCCGGTCAAGCAAGCCGCTTGATAAATATATTGCCCGCGTTCGGGCCGATGTTCGGAAATCGTCGTTTGGCGGAAAAGTTCTTTGTTTCGCTCGCTGATGACGACTTCGCCGGGTGCGATGAGTTCCGGCATTCCGGTCTCGCTATCCCAACGCAAAAACCGGATCATCCCCGCGCGCACCATCGCAAACGGCCGGAAAAACGGATCTTTTTCAAACGTGATACGGTTATCGAAGAAGCTCATCCCCTGCCCGGGAATGATCAGTTTTCGCTCGATCATCAGAAGCTTCGCATCCGATTCGGTCATGACACCGGCTTGGCTCAAATACGCGATGGCCTCTTCCGGATAACCTTGGGATTTCAACCAGGCCATGTACTCACTGACGGTAAATCGCTCTTTTCCGTCCAAAACAACGGGTTTTTGGCGGAACTGCCACGGACCCCAGAATTCATAGCCCAAAACGGAGCTGCTTTCGGTCCAACGCGTGTTCACGAGAACGCTCGGATCCATTTGGGATGAGAAAAACACGAGAATTCGCCCAAACTCGTCATTATTGACGCGAGCCACGTAGGATTTACCGCCGTTCTCGATACGGATCTCGGCAAACTCGATGCTTTGAGGACCTTCGAGACCCAAGTCCTTTGAAAGATTTTCAATCCCGTCGGAAAGACGCGTTAAAACCGCATCCATGGACGTCTTTTGGACCGACTTGAAAACCTCCTGAAGAACGGGGGGCATATCAGCCCTTCCGATGAAAATTTCATCGAGTCCGACCGCTTTCCCATTTTGAATCATGAACGGGAATTGGTGCAAATAAGTCGTGGAAACGGCTTTCACGGAAGGGACATATTCATGGCTTTTCTTATCGGCCATATATTCGAGGCGGAAGGGACGGCTCGAATCATAGCGGGCTTTTTGATCGCTCACGCCCAAAACAAAGTTTCCGTCGAGTTTCTTCGCGATATCCGCAATTTCCCGGCCGCTTCCGTCAATGCAGCGGGCTTTGACAAATTCACCGCGCGCGTCGACTTCTTCGACGATTTTGTCGATTTCAAGGTGGCCTTGCACGCGATCTTGGGTTTCGATGACATATCCGACCGGACCCTTTGCGGTAAGAATTTCGTTCGTCCCTTGGAGATATCCATACATCTTCTTCACGGGCTCATCCAGTGAGTGCCCTTGGCTGACCAGTGCGTCGCAAACCTCTTTCGGAAGATCCTTTACGGTAAGCTTCTCATTCACGACAGCCTGACCGTCCACCTGCGTTCCGTCATCGAGCTTGTAGGGTCGTCGATAAAGGGTTCCCTTTTCCACTCCGTCGAGGCTGCGCACGGTGGTCGTTGCCGCACCACCCCCCACGTTCCGGATGGTTTCCACGGTTTGTTTCTCGGTGGCGTCCACCAGGGCCCAATCAATTTCGCGATAAAGCGTTTGTTTGCCATCTGCGGTGATGCGATAAACCCCGACGGGAAGATCGGGAGCCAAAGGAGACTTGGCGGGGCGTTGAATCCCGGTCGCCTTTTCAAAAGCGGGATCGAAATAACGAATCTGATCATCTTGCAGGACGCTGACCAGCATGCCTTCTTCGCGCACGACCGTCATCAACTCATACTTCCCGTCCGGACTGACGATGACCTCCGTCGTCCGTTTGGTCGCGGGATCATACGAGAATGACTGGGTGAGCGACTTCGTCCTGCCCGTCTTTGCGTCCAAAACCCGCTCGGGCTCTTCCAGGTGAGTTTGGGTATCGAAAGACGATTTGAACTTGATGATCCGGCCGTCGTTGACACTGAAGCGGATATAGATCGACCCGTCCGGATCCTGAACGACAAAACTTGTGAGCCGATCGATTTCTTTGCCGTCTTCGCCGTAGATCACATTCGTCGTTTTGAATGTCCGGCTACCATATTGCTCGATGTGATCGACAAATTCGTTCGTGCCCGGCTGCGGAATCTTGCCATCCGGCGTCAAAAGACCGGCCAGCTCGCTCAAATGCGGGACTTTGGCGCTTTCCTCGAAAACGCGCCAATCACCGTTGATCTTCCGCTTCATGACATACCCGATGGCAATCGGCAGCTCGACGCCGTTGGCATCAACCGCGTAAATAATGTCGGTTCTCGTGTCACCGTCCTCGATCCACCTGAGGTTTCCGTTCAAATCTTCGGCCATGATGACCGTCTTGGTTTGACCGGCTATTTTTTGTCCGCCGTTATAAAGCTCCATCTCGGCCGCAATGACGGCAATCTCGCCCTTCGACCCGTCGAAACAGATCGGCACGCCGCGGCTCTTGACCCAAACATCGCCCTTCAGGGTCAGTTTCTGTTTGCCGTCGTCATTAAAAATACAGGAGGTCCGCCCGTATTCCATGACGCCCTTATAATGAGGAACCGTGGCCTGGTGGCCGAGCCAGAAACTGAGAAGATTTCCGTTGGAAACAAAAACACGGCTTTCGCTGGAAGCTAGTTGTTTGCCATCGCGGCACAAAACCGGCTCGATCTGCTTGGTCGCGGGATTCTGCCACCATTCATACCGGTGTCCGGACGTGACGGGATTGCCGTCTTTGACGTCGACCGTCGATCCGGCCGCCAACAAGACTCTGTTCCCGCTGGCATCCGTAAGATAATCCAACGGCCGGGTGACTTTGCCCGTCGCATCGTATGCGGCCGGCACGCAAGCATAGTATTCGCGCCGGGCCGATCGGCCATGGGCGTCGACAATGACAGCCGTGAGAACGCTTCCGTTCACGCTATAACGATGATCACCCGTGCTCACGTCATAGAGATGATCAACCGGAACGGCCAAAACTTGAACTTGAGCGGGATCCAGTTTTTCCCCGTCGCTGTCGACAAGCTCATGCTCGACGAGCTGACCTTCCGGCGTACGAACGAGCGAACGATGGTGCAAAAGCAAAAGATCCACGCAAACCGGACGCCCTTGATCGTCATAGGGACGAATGAGCACCTGCTGGCCGCCGACCCGACCGACCAAATATTGCTCGACCTGACCGGTCTTTGACTGAACGCTCAAGAAACGATACTGAAACTGGCGGACTTGATTGGCTTCGATCTTTTCTCCGAGGAAACTCGTGACAAAACCGACGACGTCCCCGTGGCTGCTTTGAACCGGCATCGGTTTGTTGTCCGCGGTCTTCAATCCCGAATCGCTGAGCGCAACGCGGCGATATTCGCGTTCCATTTGGAAGAGCGACCGCACGAGAACGTCGAGCGCCTGCTCGGCGAACGACTTACCAACCTTGTCCAACTCCTGCGTCGTCTGAATAGATTCAAAATGATTTTGAAATTCATCGCGCTCCGTCTGAGAAAGCGCTTCGGGATCGACGAAACGGTTCGGATCGTCCGGTTTGGCCCCTTTTCGGACCAGCCAAAGCTTACCGCCGCGCTCCACCCAAATCGGACGGAACATGCTAATCGTGGCCACGCCTTGGGCATCGATGGCGGTGCCTTTACCCATCGAAAGCGGAATCGTCCAGGCCCCAGCGGCATTCTTGCCGACCGCTCTCATGCCGACGATTTGACCGTAATGATCGAAAATCGACTCGATACGAACATTGGGCCCGACCGGCGTCAAAACCAGATCGCCAAACACCGGCTCGACCTGTTCGACGCGAGGAACGAAACGCGCATCCGCCAAAAGCGCCTGACGTTTTTCGAACGCCTCTCCCCACAAAGCGGGAGTCATGACGATCTTCATCTCTTCGATCGTGAAAGGACGCCCGTCTTGATGATAGAACCATTCCTTGGGAACGCCTTGTCTGGCCAGATCGGAATCGTCCGAGAGGATCGGAACACCGTTGGCATCGAAGACCGCGCTCGGCTGAAGCTGCACGGTATTTCCTTGGAAAGGAATATTGGAAGACGGCGTGCCGTACCCCAGCGGCATGTCATACGCTTTGGTCTCGGGGTTCCAAGCAAAAACGCTTTGACCTACCTGGCGTCCTCCGGCATCCCGGTGAACGTAGCGCGCATAAACTCCGGGGACGGTGATCCCGCACAAAAGACCGCGATCGTAGATTGAAATAAATTTAAAATCAAAAGCCATGGCACCCGACGGAGCATAGCGATACTCGTGCGTCTCCGTCTCGCTCTGGTCATAATTATTAAATCCGGTCGTCGACCCTCTAAACCGTAAACGATAACCTTCGGCCCCTTCCATCACATCCAGAGGAGAAAGGACATTTCCGTTAGAGTCGACCGGCGCTTCGAGTTTGCCGTCGATCATGCGCAGTCCGGGTTTATAAACCGCATAAGTGGACGTGTCGACCGCCTGGGCCTCTCCGGTCCGCAGAGGCCGATTGACGATCGTGACATACGCAAGATCCCGGTCCTTGAGATACGTCATCGACGCCATCAAAAGACCGCCGGGACCGTAATAATTTATTTTTTGGACGACGACGAGCTGTGAAAGAATCGCCTGGCCCTCGGGACTGTCGGGATTACCCAAAATGAGCTTTTGTTCTTCGTCGGAAACCCGGCCGATAATATTCCCCGTAGCATCTTTCTTCACGTAATAGCCGTTCCGGTCTTTTGCAAATTCCGTCGCGCGTCTGACGTCTTGAGCCAGGGTCACGTCGGAAGACCACGATAGGGGTTGTTTTTGAGCGTTGAGAGACTTCATGAGAGCATCGGTTGCCGCCGCCCTGTCGGCAAGGGCCTGCTCAACCTCGGCAAAACTCGACGCAGCATTGGCAAGCACCGTCTGGGTTTTCAACTCAAGTTCCGAAAGCTGGGCTCGCGTCGCCCGCAACTCCTGCAATCTTTGGACTTTATCCTGGGGTACGTTTGCCATTCCAAAACGCGTCAGCTCGAGAATCTGCCCGTTGATCTCCGCCATCGCGACGGACTGGGCTCGAGTGGCACTTGAATTGAGACTCACGAGAATATCGCTGATGACTTTGGCTCTCTTGGCAACCGCTCGGGAAGCGTCGATGGGAGAAGCATTCTGTTGCTTCATCACGACATCGGCATCCGCCTGGGCCTTCAAGACCGCCGCGCGGGCATTTTGGAGTTTTTGCAAACGTGCCGTTTGTGCCGGACTCAGAGGTTGCGCGGCCTTATTGATTTCGGCGATCTCGCGATCGATCAGTGCGACGGCTTGTTCGTCGCTGGCAAAACCGAGCGGATCCGAGAAAGCCTGCCAATCGATGATCGAAACTTCGTCGGGATTCGGCAAAACACCGTTGACGGGCTCCAAGGTATGCGGCGCGACCTGATAAACACGCTCGCCGATTTTTTGTTGAGTAGCGGGATCGTAGAAAATTTTCACGACAACGTCGCCGTAAACGACGTAACAAAGCTGGCCCATCCTCGTAAACTCGGTATATTTGTCATACCGGACCTGCTCGCCGTTTGGTCCTCTGAAATGGGTGCTTGCGTCGCTCAATTTCTGGAAATCGTGATACTCCGTCGCCTCATACGCGTTCGCCTTGACGGCCTGGAACGTACCCTCGCGCACTTGCTGCTTCATGACCGACTGGAATTTCGGATCGCGCGGATCAATTTCTCCCGGATAGAAACCTTCGGGCGGGCAATCGATCGCATACACCATGACACCCTTGCGGTTACCCTGGCTATCAAATTGAACGACGGTGATCATGTCGAATTGCAGCTTGTCCTGAGGAGTCAAATGGCCTCTCACCAATTGACCGCGCCGGTCAAAAACCATCCGTTCATCGATCGGGACCCCATTCACGCGAACGTTGGTCAACGAAAAATACGTATCGTCTCCGATCTTGACGTCGACGGAAGCCTGGTGATGGCCTCTCTTATTTTCGACAAGCAGCCACAGGCGCCGACGGGTATCGACCTGTTGAACTTTTTCCTGGTTGGCATCGTTGAGATCATCGGACAAGATCGGCAGATTATCCTTGTCCCCGCCGATGGCCAATACGGTCGTCATATCACGTGTAACGCCGGAAAGATCGGGCGAGACAAACGCATCGCGGCCTTTCCGGTACACGGGCAGTGTCGTCTCAACCCGCTCGGGCTGCTGGCTCTGCGGCAAAACGACATCCTCGCCCTGAACCTTCTGAGGCGTAATGGGCTGTTTGGCCACCGCAGGAGCAGCGGGCTGCGGTACGACGGCCGGAGCTTGAGTGGCTTCCGGAACCGGATGATATAAGGAGAGGTTGAGAGGATCGACGGATGTCTCACCACCCACCGCCAGAACGGCATTCACGAAATAGATCGCGCTTGAAAGACTGGCTACCGCATCGGGAGTATTCCAATCCAATCCCGTATTGATCACCAACACCTTGCCGTCCCGGTCAACGGCATACGGAGCGATTTTTCCTCCGGACTGGGGATCCTCTTTGAAAAATTGCGACAGCGTCGCCAAATCCGCCTGGCATCGAGCGTTGAGGACGTTGTATTTGTCCTGATTCCCGAGAACCTTCCAGGCATCGCGGATCTGGGCCAATCGAACGAGATATTGCGCGGTGGCTTCAATCCAGATTGCCCCCTCACCCTTTGTCTGCGAGGTAAAGCTCATTCCGAGGAATTTACCGGCGTCGTTACGAACTCCGGCTTGTTGGACCGCCACGGCAACGAGGGCTTCGATCCTTTGGAGACGCTCGGCCTTGGTTGCCCCCAGTCGAACATCTTCCATCATGCGTTCCATCGGCGCCCAGAAAGCGGTATCCGGAGAATAGCGATCGGGACCGTCCATTTTCCACTGCTTGCCGTCGAAATGGGCACCCAGTATAAACCGGTGATTCGTCCCGTCATAAAGCGTCGTCATGAGGAATTCATATGCCCTGTCGGCCGCCTGTTTGTACTCGGCTTTTCCGGTCACCCGGTGGAGTTTGTCGAGGAAATAAATCGCACTCTCGATTTGCTCGGTCGAGAGCGTATTCCAAAAATAATCGGGTAATTGCTTCGGATCTTCTCTTTTCAGACGATCGATTTCCGCCTGAGGCATATCGGGCTCGATAGCGCCCATATGGAAGTAACCGCTCTTCTCGTCTTGAAGGGCCATGACGAACGCGGCACGTTCCTCCGCAAACCGGAGACTGCCCGGATCGCGCGTTCTGAGATAATCGTCGAGCGCACTTGCCCCGATCCATGAATTCGAACCGACATGCGCGTCCCAATCCCAGTGGCCGGAGTCCCAGCTTTCGAATTCACGCACGCGAATGCTGTTGGCGACGGGCTGCACGAATACACGCTGGCCCTTGGCGTTGACGACATAAACCTGATTTCCTTGAAGAGCGGTTTGGGGTTTGTCGAGGGAACCCGTCGCGCTACGATTGATCGCGTAAGTACCGACCAACGCATGATCGCCACGCTGCGCATACAAAGCCGCGTCATAGGTATGCATGACCGGAAGCGGCGTGCCGTTTGCTTGGATGAAACTGGGAACAAAACTCGTCGTGTCGTTCCTGAATCGATCAAACGGAGCCAGATAAGGTCTTGCGGCTTTGTTGAAAGCGGCATCGCGTGCCGCGAGAGGATTTTCCGGAGGCGGAGCGGAAGGTTGAACTTGAGCCGGCCCTTTCCCAGCCTGAGGCTGGGCTTGCGCGACCGGCGCTTGCGGAGGTAATTCGGGAGCCTGGGCAGTCGCCGCGGGTTGAGATCCCGGAGGAGCTCGAGGCGCCGTTGGTGTCTGACCGGCCGATTGATGCGGGATCAACATCAGCAAAAACAAACCGATGAGCCCGGCCAAAGGCGAGAAGAAATTTGAAAAAGCATGGCCGGCCGCCTGAACCGGACGAAGTGACTTGCCGAGAATCGAATTCCAAATCATTGAAACGCCCACACGGATATCCCGGAACGCCGCATCATCTCGTGCAAAACGTTCATTTAGGCTCATCTCGGAAGAGGATTCGACGCGATGGGTGAGCCATTCTAGACCCTGACGGATCATTTTAAATCCGGAAAAGAACAAAGCATTGGCCCGACGATCGCCGAGGCGCCGCGTTAAGGCAAAAGTTGTGGAATAAGCCGCTGTAACATAAGCCGAATAGAGCTGCTGAGCCTCAAACAAGGCCTTATCAAATTCGATCCCTTCGGGGAAGTTTTGTTCGATCCGAACCGCAATTTGAACACGGCCTTTGTCGGAAACTCGTGATGCCCGCTCGGCAATAGCCGCCGAAAGCGCGCCCAAAGAAAGTGAAAGAGTACTGAGAAGCCTCAACAAAACTTCGGGATTTTGTTCCTGGCCTTTTTTCCATTCGGCAAAACGCATCACCGTATCGTCGAGGACCGCAAGGTCGTCCTTGATCTCGTTCCGGCTATAAAATTTGCTTGCAGCTTCGTTCCTTGAGTAATCGGAGTCCATCCAATTTCTGAACTTCATATAATTCGCAAGGACATGGGCACTCTCTTCGCACAATATGACCAAGGCAGAACGAATCTGCTGCAGGCGAAGTACAATCTCCAATGCCGTTTCCTTTTCCAGAATATTCTCGCGAGGAATCGCTTCGTATCTGACCTGAGCGGCTTTGATTCTATTTTGCAAATCGACGAAAAGCGGATGCTCTTCAAACCGGGACAAAACATCTAAAGGCTTTGTCTCGGTCAGGGCCTGCTCTAAATCGGCTGAAGACCACTTAGGCCCGGGCACACGCGCGGGCCGGATGACTTTCCGCTTCGACAATCGCGCGCCTTCGGCAAGACGCCCGCCACCTCTGACCGTCTTTTTTTGAGTCGCTGATTCCATAAGCCAAAGCTCACGACCCAAAGCCGCTTGCCCCACGGCAATCTTTTCCTCGTTGGATAATGAATGTCCCGTAGCTAAAACCTGGCCGAAATGCGCGCCATACTCCTCGGCGGACCCTAAGCCGCCGTACTGGAGATGAGCTGAACGTGGATTGGGAGAAAACCCCGAAAGCACTCGCGCCCAAGCGGGCATCACCTCGCCGGCTAATTGCATTCGATTTTGAATTTGAGTCAATTCATCCGCAATGACCGGGTTGGCCTCCGGCCCGCGTGCCTGATTCACCGCCAGTTGAAGCATCCGGCGTTCGTTTTCGGTTTTCTTGTCGAGACCCACAAACGCATCGAGCAAGTTGTAAATCTCGGTGTTGGGTTGACGACGCAGCTCCCCTCCGAAAATCGACAAGAGCATCATGTTTTCCTGGCCGCGGATCGTACCGCGTGAAATGGCCCGGGGAGGATTTGTATCGAAAGGATAAACATTATCCATAAGAATTTCTCTTGAAGGATCGAGGAAATTGACCGTACCGGCACTCAAAGGCGCCATATAGTTTTTGAAATCGGGGGTCGTGTTGAGCGAATATAAAGGAAGACCCCGAGTATATACGAACAATTCTCCGGTTAACGGATTCTTCTCATAAGTCATGAGTTCTCTCAAAACAGGAAGAGAAACACCCGATTTGCCGTAGAGAGCCAAAAGAACCTGATCTCGGCGTTCTGGGGAAAAGTCGATGTATTGCTGCCACTGGACCTTGGGAACGAGCATTTTGGCTGCGAGGATCTTAAGCTGATAATCACGCGCAGCCTCATAAGTCGGAATCGCCTGATAAACGGTCCGGGTCTCGGCGGAAAACTCGATGAGATAGTAATATCTTAAAAGCCTCGTTCCATCGAGAATTTCGACGCCTTCGACGTCACGAGGGCCGATTTTTTCGGCCAAAAGCCGTAAGTTCTCGGGAAGATCGGCGGCCTTGTATTGCGCAACGGGGCAGAAATTCGAATCGACGACGAGATAATCGTAATGGTCCTCTCCCGACACGGGATTGAAAATGGGCTCGGGATAATAAATACCCGACGGACCCGAAACCACTTGTCGCGCGATCAACTGCCGATGGACATCTTCGACTTTAAACGTACGAGGTTGCCTCGAACCTATGGATTCCATTGAAAGTGTTTTTGAATCGCCGTAGGGGCTGAGCAGGTCCCAGGCCTCCATTTCTTCGGGGACATCGGAGAGCGCCTTCAAAACCGGGGTCCCGAGCCCTCCCGGCAATCGCGTCTGACTGGGAGGATAGTAAAGTACGCGGGTCTTGGCCGGATCGGGAGTCCATAAATGGCCTTTCTCTCGCACGAGCGGTAAATTCAGAGCTCCGACCCTGGGATCGCTGAGAGATAAATGAATGTAAGCCAAAAACCTTCCGTTCAAAACGTGCTGCAAGTCTGTCGTTAGAACATGTTGCACATACCGGTCCCGGTCGGCAACGTCTTCCAAAGCGACTGCCTGTTGTTTGACCTTGACCCCTCTTAAAATCATCAGCCGGTCACGGAGCGCCATCCATTCAGACGCTGCTTCCTTGTTCCGGGCGAAATCGGGCATTTTCTCGAGCTCCGCCATCTTCGCGCGAGTCCCCGCCTCTGCGGCAACGGTCATTTGCAACTCTCCGATCCGCTCTTCGATCATCGAAAGATCGGACTGGGCAACGGCCAATTGCTCCTCGATGGATTTCATTCGAGCGAGCGTCTCTCCATGAGCGGCCTGCATGGCTTGGCGCTCCGCAAGCAAACGATCCGCTTCGGTACGCATCGTATGGGTGGTCCAAGCAGTCTGATAGGCATTCCACCCGTCACCGGTTAGACGCACCTCATCCAGAACCTCTTTGCCGTCTTGGATCGAAACCCGATAAATTCCGTCATTCACGATACGAAGGTTCGAAAGATCGTCGGGCCCGACCTCCGTCTCGGGATGGGCGACAAGATATCCATATTGACGGGCCAGCGAACACTGGATAAATCGCCGCAGCTCCGGATGCGAGAGATTGCTCTGCATTTCACCGGCCGTTTTGATGGCGGTTTGCCAGGCTTTCTTGAACTGCGCAAGCTCCTCGGCATGCAATGTCCTTAAAACACCCGGAAGTTCTTGTTCGGCATACTTGAAACTCAGGTAGCCCAGAGTCAACCGACCGGGAACGATTTCCTCGGGAACGATGAGGGCGCGTTTGTTCTCATCTTGCTTGGAATGTTCAATCCACACCGTTTGATTGTATCGTCCGTACGGAGGTCTGAAATCGAGCTTTCCGTCTTCGAGATGATCCGGAGTAACGCGCACAAAAGTTCTGTCATTGCGATAATTGGTCCGCACGACATAACCGCTTCCCACCAAATCCGCTTGCACCTGCAACGTTTTGGGCTGAGCCAATTCCGCTTCGACCCGTGCCTGCACAGCCGCCAAATTTTCGCTTTCGGGTTGAAACACAATCGATCCGCGATTCATATTCAGAAGAGCGTCATAGCCCTCGTCCGTCAGACGAAGAGGAACGGCCTTGGCATAATCCGTATCGAGAACCAAACGGCCATCGGGCAGCCGGTACGCACCGGAAAGTTCACGCACCGAAATAACGGGTACTTGGCCGGCATAAGCCAAAACGCCTTGCAAAGGCTCAAGGATATCGCTCGGAACCCCGTTCCGTTCGGATTCCAAACGCTCGATTTCGGCCCTTTTTTCTTCGGCCATCGCCGTCAAGTCCTCTGCCGTCTTATTGAAAAAGGTGTCCCTAAATTCAAAACGACGCACTTGCTCGGCCGTCTTTTTCGCCTCGTCCTGAGATCTTAAGATCTCCGATTCTTGAGCGACGGCCCGATTCAATTCACCCTGTTGAGTCGTGAGCTGCTGCTGAAGGCTTCTGTAAACACCGATTTGAGCCTCGAGTTCGCCTTTAGCCTTCACACGATCTTGTTCTAGTTGTCCGATTTCAAGACCGTTTCGCTGCGGATACCAGTGTTTCCAGAAAAAGTCGCTCCATCCCACCGGCGTCAGTTTAACTTCTTGCCGGGTACCGTCGCCCGTGGTTAAAACGACCTGATTCCCCGATAAAGTTAACTTCGCCAGATCACTCTCGGTAAGCAGTTGATTGGAGGAGACGATGACACCCAGGCCGTATTCGCCCTTCACGCACCGGTTCACGTGATCCACCCATTGCTGACGTTCTTCCGGAGTCATGTTCGGCAAGCTTCTGATGGCCCCCCTGACCGTTTCTCCGTCTGCGGCAATCGCCGCGCGCCAGGCAGCTTTAAAGGCGTCATATTCGGAGGCAAACGTCGTCTTGAAGCTTTCCGGCATTGCCGGCTCACGCAAAATGAGAGTTTCGTAAGCCACGGCACCCGGACCCGGAACGACTGTACGAATCCCGGATTCATCGAGAGAAAGAATGTGATTTTCTCCGGACCGCTGCGGCGGCAGGAGTCTCATCCCGGCATTGACGGCCGTTGCATCGATAGGCGACCAAGTCGGTCTGTTCCAGGGACCCCGTCTTTCAACGGCTCCGTTTCCGGACAAATAAAGTGCATCGATGAGCGATTTATCGTCCGTAGCCATTTTACCGACTGCGATTTTTAATCGTCCGTCGGCATCAGCGCGAATTTCTTCTAAGTAAGAAAGGTTGCGCCCGACATCCGACACGAGGAGGTCGGAAGTATCCGTCCCCCGCAATTGACTGATCAGTACTTCGTACCCCAGATCAGTCAGAATCAGCGGGACCCATTCGTCTTGCATTGTCGAAGTATTGAGCCGTTTTGCAAGAAGGCGGCCATCCGGACCGCGTTTCGTATCCGCGAGAGAACTCTTATTCGAAAAAGCCCGGCCGTTCGCCCATCCAAGGGTGCCTTCGGGAGGATGAATTCTGAGGGCAAGCGCATCCATCTCCTCGCGGGTCTGTTGAATTTCAGTTCTCTTGACTTGTTGAGTCGTTTGCAACTCAACCAGCTGCTGGACTTCCTTCTCGGCCTTTTCTTTCGCCAATTGCGCTTGGCGTTCCCGTTCAGCGCGCTCTCGCTCCTGCGCCAAACGCTCTTCCTCGGCTTTCTTTTCCGCGGCGATCCGTTCGTTCTCTTGGGCTTGTCTTTGGGCCTCGAGTTTCGCTTTTTCTTCTTCGGCTTTAAGCTTGGCTTCATCGACGGCCGGAACGGCGGGAGCCGGAACCGCTTGGGCCGTCTGGAGAATCTTTTCGGGTTCGGGACCGCCTTTGGATTCGGGCTTACGGTCTTTTTCTTCGGGTTCTTGTTCGGTTTGCTTGATCGCGGCCATCCCCGGCGTATAAACCCCGTCCGCGCCGGCCATCACGACCGGTCGTCTCTGGAATAAATTGAGCGCGGTTCTCATCGAATCCATCTTGTCGGAAAACCAGATCGAAGTAAGACCGATGAACCCGAAACACAGACCCAACAACAAGAAAATCTGAATGGCCCAACTGTTCAAGCTGGCCCTTCTCAAGGTCGATCTGACCGAAGCTAGCGCACGACGATTTTGCTCCTGATCCTCTCTGCGCAGCCCGGGCGCGCTTTCCTTTTCGCGCTCTCTGGCCTGGTCAAGCCGCTCAAGCGACTCCCGGAAACGGACGACCCGGTCAAAAACCTGGCTCATTCCGACGGCAATTTCGGATGCTTCGGGCAGACCCTGCTCTGCGACAAAATCCCGAACTTGTTCGATTAAGTTGAGAAGACCCGCTCCCCCTTCGGTATCCACGTAAACGATCGCACTGCTGCCTTCGAGAAGCACGTCCAAACGCGCCAAATCCGCATGCTCGGTCACCAGAGCCGCCGCCGTCAAATCCAGAGCTTCTTCGATCTTCTTGAGCCGTTCGCTTATTTCCGGAGAAAGAGCTTCGGCATCCGGCTGATCGAGAGCCTTTCGCATCGCAAGATACGAAGACACAATACCCGCAAGCCCATCCCGATAAACCCTGACATCGTCAGCGCCCGGCTCAAAATCCCGAAGCTGCGTCCCCATCGCTTCGAGGTCCGCGATCGGACGCAGTTCCGACGGAGCCTTCCGAGCCGCAATTGCGGAAACAGCCTCTCCGGCTTTAGCCCAAATCGCTCTGAGATTCGCCCTTAAGCGAACGGCGCATTCGTTCGCAACAGCTTCTTCCTGACCGGCACGCGCATTCAGGAGTTTGGCGCGTTCGCGTTCAAGGGCTAAATCCGAAGCCGAAGCCGCCCGTCGAAGAACCTGAAGGACTTCTTCGTCGCTTCGGAGCCAAGTCGGCAAGGTTTGTAAAATCATCTGCTGATCGGACTCGGCCTCGAGGTTCGTCCGGACCGATTCAAAATAGTTTTCCGCATCGGACAAGGCTCTTTCTCTTTCTTCGGTCCTTGCCTGATAAATTTCGACTTCCTGTTTTCGTGCCGCAATTCGGGCGGCAAAGCGATCGCGAATCTTGGCGATGACCCCTTCATCGAGTCCTTTTTGACCCGCCCATCGTTCCCTGGCTTTACGAACTTCGGCGCTGTCGGTCTCGGCAACCTTAGAGGGATCCCTCACGATCGAGATCGCCGCTTCGATATCGCCCTCGAGTGCTTTGACTCCGTCATAAGCTTCCCCGGGCACCGCTTCTCCGTAGAAATAAGCGCTGTTCACGATGCGCGTCAGGGCCACGGACAGCGAGTCGATAAAAAGACCTCTGAGATTAATGCGTCGACGGACATCTTTTTCCCACTGCGCTAATTTCTTGGATTGGGCCGGCGTGCGAGCGGCGGCGGGCCAAAGCGCTTCGACGTCGGCTAAGACCGATTGAAGAACCTTAAAAGCTGCGTTTTCGAAACGACCCGAAGACGTATACGACTTCGCAAAAACCGGCGCCATCCGCTCGTCCAGAAACGCCGTATCGAACGTCTTGGTTTCACGCTGAAGATCCCGCTCGGCTTTCGCCCAAATTTTTTCGATCGCTTTTTGCCCTTGCTCGACGACCTTGGCGGCTTCCGCGGTCTTCCGGGAGAGACCTTTGAGTTTCCCGCGAGTTTCGGCCATTACTTCCGTGCCGCGAATGAGGGCATCATCTAAAAGGCTTTGAACCGAAGCCTTGCCTTTGAGCGGATCGGGCACTCGGGCGAGAAGCTCGGCCCGGCGCTGCTTGAGAGCGGCGCGGGTTTCCTTGAGAAACGCGGCGATCGTAATCCCCGTTGCCTTCGCGATTTCGGCATGGCGCTCCGCTTTGATCTTTGGATCCTCGGTCGCCAACCGAGCTCCGCTCTTTCTCAATTTGAGCAGATTGGATCCAAACCTTAAGCGACGGGCTGCTTCAACGCCGAAACCCAACACCTCGTCGTCTGAAAAACCGGCACCCAGCTGACGGCTCAACGACCGCGTATCGGCCAAAAGAAGATTACGAAGCGTGATAAAACCTCCGTCGAGGAATTTCGACGGCCTATCGGGAGAAAACCCTCGAACCTCGGGTTCATAGCCATACGGAATTTCCATTTGCTTCGTGCGTTCGATGATTTCCGCGTAATCAGGCGTGTTGGCCGGTAGATTCGTTTTAAAAAGATTCAGCTCCTGTAGCCCTTCCCGATACACTTCTTGCCCGACCCACGTCTCCAAAAAGTTTCCTAAAAGGTAATCGACGTCGGCCGCGTAAACACCTCCCGCCAATTTGAGATAAAGTTGTTTTTCTCCCGAAAGTTGGCCTCCATCGGAAATCCCATAGGACCCGATGAGAGGCGAAACGAGAATCGGATTGCCGGTCTTATAATCGAACGCTCCGAGTTCGGTGGAATATTCCATCATATCTTTGCCGGCGGCACGAAAATATCCGGCAATCAGAACCGGATCCGTTCCAAAAAAGCACTCGCCGGTCTTGTAATTCTTCTTCAGCTTCCAGAACTTCTCCAGAACTTCCTCGTCGGAACCTTTGAAATTGGATATCTTCCGGACGACTTCGATCTTTTCCGACCGGGGCTTCGCGGCAATGTGATCGTATAGATTTTGGGGAATCTTATAGAAAACCTGGGCGTATTTATCCAAGAAAGCCTGTGTGTCATGGGCATCGTAAAAGATAGCGGGAGTCACCTTTTTTCCGCCGGGCGTATCGAAGTAAGCGATCTCCCCGCTCGTCCGGTTGTACTCACAGCTCGAGATATACCGGCAAATATAGCCTCCCGGAATTTCGACGTAGTTTTGCGCGCCGGTCAAATCTCGATTGATGAGAGCTTGATAATGCGGAGGCACTTGGCCTTCGACGTATTGCTCGCGGATATACATCCCCTCTTTATCGACGACGAAATAAAGATATTCTTTTTTATTCTGTAAAATTAACGCATCCGAACGGCTGAAATTGCTCTCGGGGTAGATCGTCATCGTTCCAATGGCAGGATCCTCATAAGCCGCGGTGATCATGAGCGCGCGGGAGCGACGAAGCACCTCTTCGCGACTAATATGAAAAGGTTGACCCGTTGAGGTGTTGATGCTGCGAAAGCCTTGAGCGGGAATATACTTGCCCAAATCATCGAGAGGGACAGCCTGGTATTCCGTCCCTTTTCTGATGACCACACGATTCGGAAGCATCGACTTTCTGGCGCGAACCGCCTCAATACGAAGCGCGCCCTGTCGGGGATCGGTGAGAGCAAAAAGACGCAGGACATGATTGAGACTCGCTTGATAATCATGCATCTTCTTCTCGTAATCTTTTTGGACGCCGGGGCTGTCTTTAAGAGTTGCAAGGAACATCGGCATCATTTCGCTCCGCGTACGGGACTCGGCATCTCTGAGCTGTCCGAGGAGCGCAAAATAGCGCGAAGCCAGCTTCGAAACATCCGCCCCGCGGGCCCAAGCTGCTTTGATTTCCTCGTCGAGTTTGATGAGCTCTGCAACCGCCGGGGTTTGAGGTTCTGGCTGAACCTTCGTAATGGACTCTGTCTTAACACTTGCCGGACCCTCGGGAAGAATATCTCCGAGCCGGGGACCCCCAGCGGCAAACATGGATCCGGCAAGAGCGAAAACCGAAAGTCCGCCCAGGAAAGCCCAACGATTCATTCTGGCGGCCATTCGCGCTCCCGCATCCGGCGCCGCCTCGGTCGCAGCTTCTTCCGCCGGTGAGAAATCTTCACCCGCGAAAATGCTGTCGACGATATTGGATTGAACGGCCTCGCCTTGGTGTCCCATCGGCACGACTTGCCCGGCCGGTTGCACCTGTCTGGCCCGAACCCCGGCGAGCACCTCCGCCAATTCATCCGCCATGGGAGCAAGAAGATCTGCCTCGGTCCATACGGGCACTTCTTCCTTCGCCTTCTGCTGATATTTCGCGCCCAAATCTCTGATTTCTCGGACTTGCTTCTCCAATTGCTGCTGCAGTTTCGGATCAAGTTTTTGAACTTCTTTTTCGAGCTCCTCGTTTATTTTTTCCTGAGCATACACATCGAGCTTTTTCATGAGCATGTCCAAAATGCGATACGCATCCGCATCGGATAAATTCTTAATGACGACATCAATCTGGGCATCAGTGTAACCGGCCTCTTTCATCGCCTGACGCAGGAGTTCGATGATAAGGCGACCCGATAACACCTGGCGTTCCGTTTCGCTGAGTTTGGAAATATCCTCATCACTCAAACCCAACACTTTCGAGAACAAGCTCTCCACTTTTTCATCGTTGATCAAAACGATCCTGTAATTCGACGTTTCAAGGTCGTATTCGTATCTCACTCTGAACACGGAGAAGCGCACATCAAAAAGAAGCGTGTTTTCATTGTCGGACTTGAGGATGGAAATGGAGTCGACCCGGATCCCTTCGACAAAATTCCAAAACATCGCCGTCTGTTCGGGATTGGGCATGTCCCTGTAGTCATTGAGACGAATCCTCGGTAGATAAGAATAAGAGTGGCTCTGTGCCTGATAACCCCCACCGACACTATCCTGCCTCGGCGGCGGACCAATCGTGGTCCAAGTGTTTTTCCACAGCCAGAAATTAAGATATTTGAGCTCGAGATCCGGAGGAGTGATCTGAAGCATTTGTAAAATCCGCCCGCGAATCTCTGGTGGAGCGCTCGAGGAAAGGTTATTGAGAACTTCAGTCAGGAATTCTCGAACTTGGAACATATTTCCCGTGACGTTGCGGATCCACGATACGGTATTTTGAATTTCAAAAAGCACGCGGTACCAATAGCCGCTATCCGTCGTCGTAGCGCTCACCGCCAGAATCACCTCGTCTCGCATGGCAGCCGAGTGAAGATACTGTTTGAAAGCCGCCATGAGACGGGGATCACCCGCCGAGAACGGCCCGTTCGCATCTCCCGGTAAATTGTCGGTACGCTGACCGTAAAGGAAGCCGTAAACGAGATCCGCGGCCAAGGCGAGCACTTTGGCTTCGCTATCGGCATTGTAGTACTTCTGCAGCGTCTGAAATGATTTCTCGAGCTCGGAATCTTTGCCCGAAAGAAGCTGATTCTTGAGGAAATTAAATTGCGGCGTGATTTTTTCCTTCAAGAAAGCAAGATACGCATTGAGATCGCCCTTATGCTCGGCTTGGACGTCGGCCATAATCCACGTCCGGTTCGGCCCCGGACGAAGCTGCCCGTTGATCCAGTCGTTGGCGATCGTTTGCGCCAAACTCAACGCATCGCGGAAAAGATCTTGAGGTAAATTTGGATCGCCCAGATTAATACCGTAAGTGTCCCGCAACATGTCACGGAAGTTGGGGTTGTTCCAAATTATTCCCATGGTTTCAACCACGTCGTAAGATGCTTGCAGATCACGAATGCCGCCCTCTTCATCCGCAAGCAACGATGAGTAGCTATCTAATTCTTGCCTGTCATATCCATCGGAAACACCCGTCCCACCGAACTTTAATCTGATCATTTGATCGGCCAGTTGCCCCTGCGGATCAGAAATGAGAATAGAGCGAAATTCTGCTGCCGCTTCGAAGTAATCGAAGGTCGTCTGACCGTTACGGATCGATTCGTCGGCCGTCACAAAAAGCGGCGCATAATCGGTGAGTTCTTGGGCCGTGTAGCCGTCACGCACGCCCGTGCCGCCGAAGGCCTGGACAATGACCCCGTCGACCGCTACACCACCGGCATCGGTCTGCACGATCGTCTGGAAGTTTTGTGCGGCAGCAAGATACTGCTGGCCTTTCTGGGCGTCGCGTGCGTTGCCGTTGGCATCGACGATGAGCGAAGCGTAGTCTTCGAGTTCTTTGGACGTGTAGCCGTTTAAGATGCCGTCTCCGCCGAAGACCGAGACGATGAACGTATCCACCGCGGCCCCTTGAGGATTAGCCTGCAACGTCACGCGGTAGTTCTGGGCGGCGGCCATATAGACTAAAACCTGGGTGGCGTCGTTCACAACGCCGTTGGCTTTAAAGCGCGCGGAGATGATTCCGTCGGCTTCGGTGGCGGAGTTATTGCCGTTACGAAGGTCGAAGGGTTTAGTTAAAAGCATGCTCACCTGCGCGATCGTATCCTGCCGCGCCTGCGGAAGC
>Ga0172375_10001518_pt1 | contig 37310 bp, 33 predicted proteins | sample LakKiv1m_FD_114537 | JGI IMG/M metagenome (GOLD analysis project Ga0172375, IMG submission 114537) | Freshwater microbial communities from Kabuno Bay, South-Kivu, Congo - kab_092012_11.1m | ecosystem: Environmental > Aquatic > Freshwater > Lake | place: Democratic Republic of the Congo... | reverse complement strand
GCCGCCTTCGGGACGGTCAACGTCGCGATCAACTGCGCCGGAGTGGGCGATCCCGCCAAGGTCCTCTCGAAGAAAGGGCCGATATCGCTGTCCTTCTTCAACCGGGTGGTTCAGATCAACCTCGTCGGGACGCTCAACATTATCCGTCTTGCCGTCGAGCAGATGGTGAAGAACGAACCGAACGGGGAAGGGGAGAAGGGCGTGATCATCAACACCGCCTCCGTTGCCGCTTTCGACGGCCAGATCGGCCAGGCGGCCTACAGCGCCTCCAAGGCGGGGGTGGTGGGGATGACCCTGCCGATCGCGCGGGAATGCGCCGACTACGGCATCCGGGTCATGACCATCGCGCCGGGGTTGTTCGACACGCCCATGATGGCGGGGCTTCCCGAGAGCGTCCGCGTGACGCTGGCGCAGACGATTCCCTTTCCGAAGCGCCTGGGCAGGCCCGCGGAATACGCCCAGCTCGCCCGGCATATCATCGAGAATCCGATGCTCAACGGGGAGTGCATCCGCCTCGACGGGGCGCTCAGGATGACCGCCCGGTAGCGGAGAGAGAGCGTTCCTTACTCGCCCGTGAAGACGTGGATCTCTACCCGGCGGTTCAGCGCCCGGCCGGCCTCGGAGGCATTGGTCGCCACCGGCTTTGACGGCCCCACCCCCTCGGCCATGATCCGGCCGAGGGAGACGTTCTGGTAGGCCGCCAGGTACTCGCGTACCCTCTGGGCGCGCTTTTCCGAAACCGCCTGGTTGGCGGCCTGGGTGCCCGTGCTGTCGGTATGCCCCTGGACGAGCGCCTTGTTGTTGGGGTAAGCCTTCAAGAAATTCCCCACGCCTTCCAGGATCTCCTTGCCGGCTGGTCCGAGCTCATCGGCGCGCGTAAAGAGGTTGATGGCCAAAACGGTGATGATGATCTTTCCGTTCTCCGCCTTGACCGCGGCCTTCGGGATCTTGCCGGCGGCCGCGATCATGGCCTTTTCACGCTCCAGGGCCTCGAGTTTTGCCTGCATGACCGCCAGTTTCTGTTTCTCGGTGGAGAGCCTTTCCTCCCTGGCCTTCATCTCCACCTCTTCCTTGGCGCGCTGGGCGGCCAGTTGCGCCTCTTTCGCCTTGGCCTCGGCGGCCTCCTGCTCCCTGTCCGCGGCGAGCTTCGCTGCCTTCAGCCGTGCCTCCTGGAGTTCCTTTTGCTTGAGGGCTTCAAATTCCGCCGCTTTTCGCTGGACCTCTTCCAGCTCTTTCCTTTTTTGGGCCTCGATCTGCGCCGCTTTTTGCTGGGTCTCTTCAAGCTGCCGGCGTTCGCTTTCGGCCCTGGCCTGCACCTCCCTGGCCTTTTGGGCCTCGGCAAGCTTTTCCTTCAGGAGGGCAATGGCGCCGCTGTAGTCGGCTAGGTCCTTCCGGACATCCTTCAATTCGGCCTCGGTCGTCTGCCTCTTTGCCCTGGTTTCCGCTGTCAGGGCCTTGAGCCTGGCCATGGTTGCCAGATACAGGATCTCTTCCTCCCTGGCCCTCTTCATACCGGGAGTGCTGATCATCGATATGAGAGACTTGGCGGAGTCGTAGGCCTTCTCCGCCTGGGAAAGCCAGGATTTTGCCGCTGCGTAATCGTCTCCGGCCTTCTGCTCGGCGCCGGCTTTCCGGGCCTGCTCGATTGCCGCTTGGGCCGCTTCTATGGATGAGGCAGGTGTTTCTTCGGCCAGGACCGCGATGGGGAAAAAGGCGATCAGGCCCAGAAAAAGCAGGGACAGTATTTTCCGGCTCCGACGTTTTTTTGCGTCCATGAAGCTGGCCTCCTTATCTACTGTGATTTTTTCAGATCCTCGATCTCGGTCTTTGCCTGCTGCAGCGCCTTGCCGGCCGCCGCCAGCTTTTCTTCCTCGGCCTTGAGCTCGGCCAGCGCCTTGGCCAGCTCCGCATAGGTCCGGGCCAGCCGGCACGCCCTGCCGAATCTTTCCGCATCCCTGGCCTGGCGGGCGTTGTCCGCAGCCTGCAGGAGATCATTGACTTGCTTTACGTGGGTAGGGGCGAATTGTTCCGCCTGCGCCTTGAGGGCCCCGGCGAGGGCATTCTTGGCATCGGTGTATTCCTGCTCCTGCGCCGGGCCGATGCTGTCCGCCCGCGCGACGCCCGCAAAAGAAATCGCGAACGTCGCCACGAGAAAAACCGCGCCGAAAATCACCCATCTTCTTGATAACATGATCGCCTCCTTCGGAAGGATTGTGACCTTTGTAAAAAAATTGAAAATCTGCCCGGAAACACGCATATCTCCGGCACACGGGGGGATAGCAAGCAAGAGCTATATCAGGAGACCTTCGCCCGGCGGGCAATCCCCCCTTGTCGGCGGGGGGATTATAGCGGGGAGCTACTCAGGAAGCAAAGAAAAAATTTTAATATCCGAGGCTGATCGCCTCCAGGGTGTCCGCCGGTGTCAGAATTTTTACCCCGTGCAACGCTCGACCCAACAAATGGCCGAGATCGCGCCTGTCGCCGGTGACAATGATATCGGCCTGCCCCTGGAGGGCCGCGGCAAGCACGGGCGCATCCCTTTCGGCCAGGGGCAGCCGCGCCGCACGGGCGACCCATTGGGGCTGCGGTTCCGGAAGGCCGCGTTGACAAACCGGTTTCTCTCCTCTATAGTCCGCCCGCCGGGAAACAGGTTCCTGTCAAAAGGAAATGGAGGAGGGATACGATGGAGATGGAATACGTCCGCAAGGCATATTTTACCGCCCGGTCAGAACAGGCCCTCTTCGCGGATGCTGTAACGCTCTTCCATCGATCTGATGTAGTCCAGATCGGACATTATTGCCTGCTGCCGGAGGACCCGGCCGGTAAAATCGGAGATATCGCCGAAATTCTGCTGCCGGCAGCGACCGTCCGTGTTTGCGACGCCGGACTTGCCGACGCCGGCGTTCATCGCTTGCGATTCGATCTTCATGCGCCGTTCCTCCTTTCGGTGTCTTCATTTCGAGGCATTGGAAACAACCGGTCCCGCATTATCCACTGCAAGAAAGGTTCCATATTGCGGCAGTATCGACAATGCTCGGTATTTGTTAGCAAAACAATCATTCCGGGGCATGCCCGGCGGCAGGAAAACGGCACGATATTGTGCCGAAGGGGAAAATCGGCACAATATCGTACGGCGGGAACGGCGACGTTGACAAACCGGTCTCTCTCCTCATATAGTCCGCCCGCCGGGAAACGGGTTCCCGTCAAGAAAAAAGGCAGGAGGAATACTATGGAATATGTCCGCAAGGTGGATTTTGCCGCCCTGGAGCAGGGCGGGGCAGACAGACAGATGACGCAGAAACTGCTCGACCACGCCTCGGGGGCCAAGACATGCACGGTCAACTGCATCAGTACACCCGCGGGAGGAGGCTCGCCGGCCGGCCTGCATGTCCATGACGTCGATCAGATCTTCTACATCCTCAGGGGGACCATGAACGTCGAGATCGAGGGCCGGCGATACGATTGCCCTCCCGGCACGCTTGTGGTCTTTCCGGCCGGCGTGCGGCACCGAAACTGGAACGGCGGCGACGAGCCCACGGTCCACCTGGCCTTCAACACGCCGCTTCCGGACCCCGGCGTTCCATTCGCCAAGTCCGTCTGACCGGCTTTTCTTCCGATCCCCCGTTTGCTATTTGGAGGGGAATATTGTAGAGATGCCCCATGAAGACAAAGCCGGCCGAATATGCGGGGACCTATCAGGGGATGGCGCTGATCGCCGATCCCATCTACCGTTACGCCTCCTTCACCGTGCCCGCGGCGGACGGGGGCGGCGAGCGGACGGAAAAGGACCTCATCGACTCCCCCTGGGTCCAGCGCCTGCGCCGGATCTACCAGCTCCAGAGCGCGCGCTGGGTCTATCCGGCGGCCGAACACACGCGCTTCCAGCATTCGCTGGGAACGATGCACATGGCGGGCGAGTTCGGCCGGCGCCTGTATCCGTCGCTCAAGGAGGTCTGCCCGGATTGCCCCTCCGCGAACTGCGTGGAGGAGCTGCTGCGCGTGGCGGGACTGCTGCACGACGTGGGCCACGGGCCGTACGGCCACTTCTTCGACGACCATTTTCTGGACGGCTACGGCCTCACCCACGAGGACCTGGGGACGCTCATCATCTGCCGGAAGCTGGGCCGGCTGATCGGCCGGATCAGGCGAAGCCCCTCGGGACCCTTTGCCGCGGGCGAGGCGCTCGACCCGGCCGCGGTTGCCTTCCTGATCAGGATGCCCGGCGAACGCGACGGCGCCATGCCCCGCTGGCTCCAGCTCCTGCGCCAGCTCTTTTCGGGCATCTACACGGTGGACAACCTCGATTACGTCCAGCGCGACGCCTTCATGACGGGCTACTCCCTCGACATCGTGGACATCGACCGGCTCCGCTTCTACACCTTTTTCACGAAGGAGGGGCTTACGCTGCACCAGGCGGGCGTCACGGCGCTCGGCCGCTTTCTCAACGCCCGGCTGAATCTCTACACGAACGTCTATTTCCACCGGACGACGCGGGCGCTCGATTTGCACCTCGAGGAGATCTTCCGGGAGACGATGGGCCTGATCCTGCCGGCGAACCCGGCGGAGGACCTCGAGGCGTATCTCGGCTGCGACGAATGGCGCCTCTTTTCCGAGGTGCGCTCCTGGAGCGGCAGCGCCGACCCCCGGAAACAGAGGCTCGGGCGGGAATGGGAAAAGCTCCACCGCCGGGAGGTGAAGTGGAAGATGTCCTTCCTGGCGGAGCTCTCCATCGACCAGCTCCAGAAGGGGACGAGGTTTGCCGGGGCGCTGGACTACGAACGGCAGATTCGCGCCCGGCTTCCCGGCCGGCTTAAAAACAAGCCGCTGCGCGTCGATCTGGCGACGCAGGACCCGCGCCCGCTCAACCCGATGGCGGAAACGGAAAAGCGGATCAATATCTACGACCCCGCGACCGGGACCACCTCTCCCGAGCCGCTCCGGGACATCTACCGCTTCATCCCCGCCCGGGTCGTCCATTTCCGGCTCTTTTCCCTGAACCACGAGCACGACGACGTGCTCGCCCGCGCGGCGGAGAAGACCCTCGAAACCGTGGAGGGGTCTTCCCGGACCAATATCTGACGATGGCCATCGATCCCGAAACCACCGACATCACGCTTTTTGTCCGCACCTCCGCTGAGGAGGTCGCCAGATGGGACCGGCGGCGCATCTCGGAGGCGCTCATCCGGGAGGCGGGGGTGGACGAACCTACCGCCGAGGCGATCAGCCGGGAGGTGGAAAAACAGATCGTTTCCTCCGGGATCGGCCTGCTGACGACGGCGCTCATCCGGGAACTGGTGGACGCGAGGCTGATCGAACGGGGGATGGAACAGGCCCGGCGCCTGCACGCCCGCCTCGGCTTCCCCCTCTACGACGTCCGGCAGCTCATCCTCCACCGGAACAAGGAAAACGCCAACGTCCCCCACGCCCCGGAAGGGACGGGCCTGGCCCTCGTGGAGGGGATCAAGCGGGAATACGCCCTGCACGACGTCTTCTCCCGGGAGGTGGGGGACGCCCATGTCGCGGGGGATATCCACCTGCACGGCCTGGGCCACGTGGACAGGCCCTACAGCTCCTGTCAGTCCCTGGAGTACCTCAAGCGGTTCGGCCTGCGGCTCCCCCATTCCGTGACGGTTGCCGGCCCCGCCCGGCACGCCGAGGTTCTGCTGGCCCACATGGTCCGTTTCGGAGCCGCGCTCCAGGGGCACTTCGCCGGGGTGATCGGCTGGGACGCTATCAATCTCTCCTTCGCCCCATACCTAACGGGGATGGGGGAGCGGGAGATCGGGCAGTTCGCCCAGATGCTGGTTTACGAATTCTCCCAGCTCACCTCCGCGCGCGGGGGGCAGGCGATGTTCACCGACATCCACCTCTACTGGGACATCCCGCCGGAACTGGCGGAGCTGCCCGCCGTCGGTCCCGGAGGGAAGCACACCGGCCGGCCCTTCCGGGAATACGCGGGAGAGTCGCAGCGGCTCGCCCGGGCGCTCATGGCCGTCTATCGCGGAGGAGATTCCCTCGGGAGGCCGTTCATCTTCCCCCGGCCGGTCATTCACGTCTCGGAGGCGTTCTTCCGGACGCCCGGCCATAGGGAATTTCTGCAGGAGGCCTGCGGAGCGGCGACCGCGATGGGAAATCCCTGCTTTGTCCTCGACCGGGAGAGAGGCCCGCGGCTCCACCCCTGCGGGTGCGCAGGTTTCGCAGAGGAGGCGGGCGGCGCCGGGGAGCCGTGGAGGAGGCGGTGCGCCGCGATACAGAACGTGACGCTGAACCTCCCCCGCCTCGGCTACCGGGCCGGCGGCGACGACGGGAGGCTCTTTACACTCCTGGACGAGACCATGGCCCTGGCGGCTGAGGCCCACATCAGGAAGCGCGATTTCATCGAGAGCCTCTTCTCCCTGGGGGACGCCGGCCCGCTGGCGATGCTCGCCATGAAAAGCGACGGGGTCCCTTTCCTCAGGCTGGAGGGGGCCTCCTGCCTGATCGGGATGGTCGGTCTCGACGAGCTGGTCCGGATCGGGAAGGGGAAGTCGCTGCACGAATCGGAGGACGCCCTCGCCTGGGGCCTCGAGGTGATCCGGCATATGAAGGCGGAGGCCGACAAACTGTGCGACCTCCACGGGATGCGGTTCGTCCTGGAGCAGACGCCGGCGGAGTCCACCGCCCACCGCTTCGCCCGCCTCGACCTGAAGCACTTTTCCCCGCTGCCGGGCCGGTACGTCCGGGGCGACCTCGGGCGCGGCGGGATCTACTACACGAACTCGACCCACCTGACGGTCTCGGCCCAGGTCGAGCCGTTTGCGAGGGTGAAGACGGAGGGGCTCTTCCACCCCTTCTTCGCGGCGGGCGCCGTCACCCATGTGGAGTTGGGCGCTGCCGAGCCACCGGCGTCAGTCCTGGCGGATTTCGTTGTCCGGGCGTTCAGGGAGACCAAGAACAACCAGGTCCTCTTCTCCCCCGAATTCACCACCTGCGGGGACTGCGGCGCCACGCTCCGGGGTCTCCATGAAAAATGCAGGCATTGCGGAGCAGAAAACTGCGAGGGGCTGGCCCGGATCACCCAGTACTACAGCCGCGTCTCCGGCTGGAACCGGGGCAAGAAGGCCGAACTTGCCGACCGCAACCGCAACACAACCGCCTTCGCCATTTGACCGCCATTCACTTTCTATGTCATTCGCTTTCATGTCATTCTCTTCCTGTTGACAGAGCCGTGTCACAGGCGTACTATGCTCTTGTAAAAAGCGTAAACATGTCAAGATTATCCTTCGCCTTGAAGGAGGTGAAAAGGATGATATCCAAAGCGATTACGCCCCCCGGTAAGTGGAGGCGAAGCATGATCAAGTTATTTAGCACCTCTGCGGCAGCCTTCTTAGTCTTGCTGCTTTTCTCTGCCCCGCTTGGGGCGGTGCGATATCCCCCCAAACCGGCCGATACCGATTGGTTCGTGGATACGGCCGGGATAATCGATGCCGCGGCCGCCCAGTCCATTAACCAAATTGCCGAAAGGCTTTGGAAGGATACCTCTATCCCTGTGTATGTAGCGACAATAGTCAGCTTGGCGAATATGGAGGCCGCCAATTATTCTATCGAAAACTACGCTACGGCGCTTTTCAATTCTTGGGGGATAGGTTCCCAAAACCGTAACTATGGGATGTTGCTCTTGGTCTCCAAAGGGGATAGGCGTGTCCGCATCGAGCTGGGGGCAAGATGGGGACATAAGTTTGACCGAGAAATGAAGGATATTATAGAAACACTTATTATCCCTGAGTTTAAGCGGGGTAATTTCGGGGCCGGAATTGTGGGCGGAGTCCGCGGACTCAACAGCGTCGTGCGTGGACTTGATTTGCCGAAACCAAAAACGCCTTGGTGGTTTTGGACCTTGGCGATCGTAGCGGCGTTGGGGTTCATTGCAACAATTATCAGCCTGTTTCGCTCCGGCCGCTCCGGCTGGACTTGGTTGGTAATCGCAGCTTTTGGCGGTTTGTTTGCCTATATCTTTACGTCATTGCTCAGCGACGTCCGTCTTGGGGGAAGAGATGGTGGCGACGACAGTTCGCGTTCTTATGACAGAAATGATGGGGACAGCAGCTCTTCCGATGGTTTCGGAGGCGGATCTTCCGATGGCGGCGGGGCAAGCGGCGAGTGGTGAGACCGGCAAGGTGCAGCCCTTGTGAAAGCGCCGCCTGTGGCGGCGCGGACGGCTGTGGCGCTGGCGGATTTCGTCATCCGGGCGTTCAGGGAGACCAAGAACAACCAGGTCCTCTTCTCCCCCGAATTCACCACCTGCGGGGACTGCGGCGCCACGCTCCGGGGCCTCCATGAAAAATGCAAGCATTGCGGAGCGGAGAGCTGCGAGGGGCTGGCCCGGATCACCCAGTACTACAGCCGGATCTCCGGCTGGAGACAGGGGCAAGAAGGCCGAACTCCGCGACCGGAGACGTCACGCGGAATCATAAAACCCGCACCGGGCAAAAAATGAAGAAAAGCCTCATCGAAGAATCCGTATTGTTCGTCAGCATCCTGAAGTGGGTCGCCGTTGCCACCGTCATCGGCGGGCTTGTCGGGGCGTCGACCGCCCTGTTCCTGAAACTGCTCGACCTGAGCCTGGCGTTCAGCACCGGATACCCTTATTACTTCCTGTTGCTTCCTGCCGGGATGGTGGTCGGTGGTCTCGTCATCCGTTACCTGGAGCCAGATGCAAGGGGTTACGGCATCGAGAAGGTGATCGAGGCCGTTCCCCGGAAGGGGGGAAGGATCAGGGCGGGGGTGGTCCCCGTCAAGCTCGCCGCCACCATCCTGACGATTGCCACCGGGGGCGCAATTCATCATGTCTCTTCCGTCCAGTCCTTGCACAGGACTTCCACCTGTTCCAGGACAAACTCCGTGGCCCGGGCCTGCTTATCCGGCGGATAGCCGTATTTCCGCAGGATGCGCTTGATGATGACCCGCATCTGAGCGCGGACATTTTCGCGGACGGCCCAATCGATGGTGACGCTGTTCCTGACGGCGCCCATCAGTTCCCGGGCGATGGTGCGCGCTTGAACCCTATTTGCTTATCGGGTTTGGAGGGAGGCGCCATCAGTTGCCGGATGGCATCAAAGACCGCTTTGAATTGAAGATCGTATTTCTTTTCCAAAGTCGCGAGCTTCCTGGCCAGTTCTGCATTCGAGGCAAGCATTTGTCTCAGCCTGACGAATGAGCGCATGATTTCAATATTGACATTGATTGCTCTTTCGCTTTTCAGGACGCTGGAGAGCATTGCGACACCCTGCTCGGTAAAGGCGTAGGGCAGATATTTTCGGTGTTTGCCCCGCCCGGGTTTTAAGGTCACAAATTGTGACCTTAAAAGTTCGTACTCTTCCGTTGTCAGTTGGAACATAAAATCTATCGGGAAACGTTCAATGTTACGCTTGACAGCCTGGTTCAGAACCTTGATTTCTACCCCGTAAAGTTCAGCCAGATCACTATCCAGCATCACCTTTTCGTCACGAATAAGCAGAATTCTCTTCTCGATAGTCTCGGCCGGGATAAGGGATTTCATTTACCCTCCTGTTGTCTTTGAGGTCGCAAAATGAGATATCAAGAATACGTTATCCGCCATATAGCCGATGTCCTCCACATTGGCCCAGATGATCCGGTCGAGCTTCTCGGCTTTCTCGGTCTGCTCGCGCAGGGCCGCTGTCAAAATGATGCATTATAGTAACGGCGCCGGGTCCTTTTCATAACGGAAAGCGTTGTCGGTTTTTTTATTTCCAGAATTTCAACAGGATAAACAGAAATATCCCATAGATTTCCAGGCGGCCGAGCAGCATGTCCCCGGTAAGAATCAATTTCCCCAGCTCGGGAATATGGGCGAAGTTGCCAGCGGAGCCGACCAAGCCGAATCCCGGTCCCACGTTGCCCATCGTGGCGGCCGACGCCGAGAACGCCGTCATGATGTCCATCCCCGTGGCGCAGATGATAACGCTCGATATAAAAACGATCCCGATATACAGCAGGGTAAAAAGAATGCTTGCCTCCAGGACATCGTCGTCGATCACCATGTAATCGATCTTCGCCTTCATGACGGCGTGGGGGTGTTCGATCTTCCGGATGCGCTTCTTGATCGCATGCCACAACAGCACCGTCCTGTCGGCCTTGATCCCGCCGGAGGTCGAACCGCTGCAGGCGCACTGCAATGTGAAAAACAGGAGGATCAACTGGATAAACGGCGGCCAGACGTTGGTGTCCGTCGTGGCGAAGCCGGTGGATGTCCCGATGGAGACGATTTGGAACGATCCGTGGCGGAGGGCTTCCGCCCAACTTGCGTACGCGGTCCCGTGGAGATGGACGACTGTCAGGGCAGTGCCCGCCGCGAGGGCGATCAGGTAATACCGAAAAACGGCGGATTTGAACAGGGCGCCGAGATTGCCCGACGCCGCCATGAAGAGAAGCCCGAAATTGGCCCCGGAAAGGATCATGAAGATAATGATGACCGTTTCCACGGCGATGCTGTCGTAATGGGCGACGCTCAGGTTTTTTATCGAGAAGCCGCCCGTGGCAATGGTGGCGAAGGAATGGGTCGCGGCATCGAAGAGCGGCATCCCGCTGAACAGCAGCGCAACGGTTTCCAGGGCCGTCAATCCCACATAGACATACATGATCACTTCCAGGGTCTTTTTCGTTTGAAACTTGAAGTTCATGGCGGCCAGGGGGGAGACTTCGGTCCTGTACAGGGCCATCCCCACCTTCCCCATGGACGGCATAACGGCGAGCGCGAAGATGATGATGCCCACGCCCCCGATCCAGTGGGTCGCCGACCGCCAGAAAAGCAGACCTTTCGGAAGCGATTCGATGTCCGTCAGGATAGACGAGCCCGTGGTCGTGAATCCGGAAACGCTTTCGAACCACGAGTTCGTGATCGTGAATTCGCCGCCCCACATCACATAGGGCACCATCCCGAAAAGGCAGGCCAGAAGCCAGCTCGACACCAGGATGGCAAAACCTTCCTTGTTGGAGATTTCCTTGGCCGGAGGCACGAAGATAAACGGAAAAGCGCCAAAGAGGGCCGAGATGAGGCAGGTATAGAAAAGGGCGAAGAAGGCCGAATCCCCGTTCAAAAATGAAATCGCCGCTGCTATTAACAGAAAACCGGCATTGACCAGCAGGATAATCCCCACGTACCTGAGAATAATATGCAATCTCATTGGACTGTTCTCACTTTGTCGACTTCTTGATCAGCTGTTCGACCGACGATACCAGCCTGGATATTTCATCCTCGGTTTCAACCCTGACATTCAATGGTATCCCCCGCTCAAGGTAGTCCTGTATGCCTGAGGTTAGCTTGACGACCGGATTTATGACGTAAAGGTTGATCAAAAAACTGAAAATGATCGCAAAGATGAACGCCGATGCAATCGCGATGATCCCGGGCATGGTCGCCCGATGCGCCCTGCTTTCCACATTGGAAGCCGTTTTATACATGGCCTGATTATTGAGATTCATCAAATCGGAAACAGCGAGTTTCGCCCTGTGGAAAGTCGGATTGACATCCCGGAAATACCAATTCAAGTCCCCTCGATACTTGGGGCTGACCGCAAATTGGAGCCATAGCTCCCTGTATTCCGCGTAGGCTTTGGCTACCGCATTCACATAATCCTGTTCGCCGGGAATCGTGACGTTGTTGTGCGCTGTTTCATAAGCCTTCTGGAACGCCTCATCGGCGACCCTCATGATCGCCAGGCCTTCATCCCGTTTGCCCAACAGCAGAAGCAGGACGGCGCTGTCCTCTCTTTCGAGCGACTCGATCATTACTTTCGCGGCATCGATGCTCTTGTAGTTTTCATCCAGAATAATCTGCGCCGATATGCCGATATTTTTCAATTCGTATATTGACCAGGCGCCCGCGACCAGCAGCATGGCGGCCAGCGTCAGGAAACCGGACATGATCTTCGCGCGTATTCCCATGACGTCCTCCTTATGAAGATTGTTTTTGTTTCGCCGTGAGGTTACTCCCAATTCGGCCGCAAATCAACCCCGAATAATCCAAGGCCCGCGCGACGTTCAAACGCCGGGATAAGAGCCTGGCGGGAATCCTGTTGCGGGCTTTTGAAAAAATCAACGCTGCAATCGGACGGGGGAAAAACGCCGGCAAACCGGATCATTGACGCCGATGCTGCTCTTCATTTTTCTCCTCAGTAATTTCCATAAAAAGCCGTTCTGAACCGGACGGACCGTCCGCTGCAATTCCGGATAGGTCCGCGCCGCCGACAAATTCGGCCGGCCTCCCTTGACAGCATCGGGGGCGATTCATATATTATGGCCGCTTTTGAGGAATCAGGAGGCGGGGAAGGGCTGAATGGAAGACTACATCATCAAGATATTCCGGGAGTCGAGCCAGCTCAAGGAGTCGTTCGTCAACGAGAACCTGACCCGGATCGTCGCCGTGGTCGAGGCGGTTACCGCGGCCCTCAAGGGGGGCAACAAGATCCTCCTGTTCGGGAACGGCGGGTCCGCGGCGGACGCCCAGCACCTGGCGGCGGAATTCGTCAACCGGTTCATGATCGAGCGGCCGCCCCTCCCGGCGATTGCGCTGACGACCGACACGTCGGTCATCACCAGCATCGGCAATGACTACGACTTTGCGGACATCTTCAGCAAGCAGATCCGGGCCATCGGCCAGGGAGGGGATGTCGCCTGGGGGATGAGCACCAGCGGCACCTCCGCAAACGTGGTCAAGGGGCTTGAGGCGGCCAGGAAGATCGGCATGGTGACGGTCGGCCTGACCGGCCGGGACGGTGGGGAGATCGCCCGGATCGTCGATCACGCCCTGATCGTTTCTTCGAGCAGCACCCCCCGCATCCAGGAGGTGCACATCACGGTGGGGCATGTGATCTGCGAGATGGTGGATTTCAAGCTCTTTCAGAGGCCGGATATGAAATGAAGAAAAAGGCAAGGCCTTAAATGCTTTTGCCATGAAATACGGACAAACGGGGAATATGGTCAGAAAGATGAAAAAAACGACAACAGGGGCAGCGGAGGCGGCAAAGCACCTTCGGGACAGCAAGGACGAAACGGAAGGGAAAGGGGTGTTCGGGGACAGGATAGAAGAGGTTTCCGACAAGAAGGAAAAGGAAGAGGAGCTGATGGTCAGGCTTCAGGAAGCGGAGAAACGGGCAGCGGAAAATTACGACAGGTACCTGCGCGCCGTCGCCGAGCTCGACAATTACAGGAAACGTTCCGCCCGCGAGAAGGAAGAGGCGATCAGATACGGCAACGAGACCCTGCTCAAGGACATCCTCCCGCTCGTGGACAACGTGGACCGGGCGCTGGAGCATGCCTGCAATTCCGTTGATTTCGACGCTTTCAGGGAAGGGCTCAAGATACTTCAGGGGCAGCTCCTGAGCTGTCTTCAGAAACACGGGGTGGAGACGATCGAGGCAAAGGGAAAGGATTTCGATCCGCACATCCATGAAGCGATGCTCCAGGTGGAGAGCGACGAACATGAGGACAGCAAGGTGGTCGGCGAGTTCGAAAAGGGGTACCTGCTCAACGGCAGGCTGCTTCGGCCGGCGAAGGTCTCCGTCTGCAGACGGGCGAAGAGGAACGACAATCGGCAGTGTTGATGCGATAAGGATATGAACTAAGGAGGAAAAGGAATCATGGCAAAAATCATAGGAATAGATTTAGGGACAACCAACTCGTGCGTCGCGGTGATGGAAGGCGGGGACCCCGTGGTGATAGCAAACCAGGAAGGGAACCGGACGACCCCCTCGATGGTGGCCTTCACCGAGAGCGGGGAGCGGCTGGTGGGGCAGGTGGCCAAGCGGCAGGCCGTAACCAACTCGGAGAACACCGTCTATGCCATCAAGCGGCTCATCGGGAGAAAATATAGCTCGAAAGAGGTGCAGTACGACCGGACCATCAGCCCGTTCAAGATATCGGAGGCGAAAAACGGCGACGCCCAAGTGACGATCCGGGGGCGGAACTACAGCCCGGCGGAAATCTCCTCGATGATCCTCACGAAGATGAAGCAGACCGCCGACGATTATCTGGGCGAGAAGATCACCGATGCGGTCATCACGGTGCCGGCCTACTTCAACGACTCGCAGCGGCAGGCGACCAAGGACGCCGGGAAGATCGCGGGGCTTAACGTTCTCAGGATCATCAACGAGCCGACGGCGGCGGCCTTGGCCTACGGCCTGGACAAGAAGAAGGACGAGAAGATCGCCGTTTTCGACCTCGGCGGCGGGACCTTCGACATCTCGATCCTCGAACTGGGGGACGGGGTTTTTGAAGTAAAATCGACCAACGGCGACACCCACCTGGGCGGCGAGGACTTCGACCAGCGGCTGATCGACTACCTGGCCGTCGAATTCAAGAAGGACCAGGGGATCGACATCCGGAAGGACAAGATGGCCCTCCAGCGGATCAAGGAAGCGGCGGAGAAGGCGAAGATGGAGCTCTCCAGTTCGATGGAGACGGACGTCAACCTGCCGTTCATCACCGCCGACGCCTCCGGTCCCAAGCACATGAACATCAAGCTGACCAGGGCGAAGTTGGAGGCCCTCGTCGAGGACCTGATCGAAAAGACCGTGGGGCCCTGCATGACGGCCCTCCAGGACGCGAAGCTCAGACCCTCCGACATCGACGAGGTGATCCTCGTCGGCGGGATGACCAGAATGCCCCGCGTCCAGCAGAAGGTCAAGGAACTCTTCGGGAAGGAGCCCCACAAGGGGGTCAATCCCGACGAGGTGGTCGCCGTCGGCGCAGCCATCCAGGGCGGCGTCCTGACCGGCGACGTGAAGGACGTCCTGCTTCTGGACGTTACTCCGCTTTCGCTGGGCATCGAGACCCTGGGCGGCGTCATGACGAGGCTGATCGAGAAGAACACGACCATACCGACCAAGAAGAGCCAGGTCTTCTCGACGGCGGCCGACAACCAGCCGGCGGTGAGCATCCACGTCCTGCAGGGCGAACGTTCCATGGCGGCCGATAACCGGACGCTGGGCCGGTTCGAGCTGGTGGGGATTCCCCCGGCGCCGCGCGGAGTGCCACAGATCGAGGTGACCTTCGACATCGATGCAAACGGCATCGTCCACGTCTCGGCGAAGGATCTGGGGACAGGCAAGGAGCAGAGCATCCGGATCACCGCCTCCAGCGGTCTTTCCGAAGATGAGATCAAGAATCTCGTCAAGGAGGCCGATGCCCACGCCGAGGAGGACAAGAAGAAGAAGGAGCTAATCGAGGCGAGAAACCACGCCGACGCCCTGGCCTACAGCGTTGAGAAGAACATCAAGGAGTTCGGCGACAAGATCGACGCCTCGGAAAAGGCGCGGATCGAGGAGGCTGTCGCCAAGGTCAAAAAGACGATCGAAGGCGACGATATCGAGGCGATCAAGGCGGCCCAGGAGGAACTGACCAACGCCTCGCACAAGCTTGCGGAGGCGATGTACGCGAAGACCTCGCAGCAGGCGGGTGGCGGCGGACCCCAGCCGGGTTCGGGCGCCGGGGCCGGGGCCGGGGCTCAGGCCGGCGCCGCGAAGGATGAGGACGTGGTGGACGCCGATTTCGAGGATGTGAAGAAGTGATGAACTCGTAAAATGTCATAAAAGCCTTGCTTTAAGGACGGCTTCGTAAAAAGCTCCGCAGGCAAGGCGCGCGAGCCCTGAGGAGTGAGGCGTACTGTTACGTACGCTGCAACGACGAAGGATGAAGCGCAACGCAGCATCCGGACTTTTTACGAAGCCGTGAAGAAGTAGCTCCGACGCCCTCACAAAGGGGCGATATTTGCCCTGCCCTCACTTATCTTCTCTCAAGAGAGGGGAAGGGGGAGGGGGCTTTACGAATTCGTCGGCTTTGACAATCCACCCAAAACCGCCCGGGCGTCCGCAGGGACGCCCGGGCTTTTTTTTGTCGACTGCGGGCGCTGTTTGGTATAATAAATATGGCGAAACTGTGAAAATCGTGCTCCCTTCGCGCGCTGTACATTTTTCGACCCCGAAAAATCTACAATGCGCGCTTCCGGGATCCGATTTTCAAGTTTCGCAAAGGTCTCTTAGCGAGGGTTGAGGTTTGGGGATCGGGATGATGGTGGACATCGTGCGGAAGATTTTGCGGGAGGCGCCGGCGACGGCGGTCGTCCTCCTGCTGCTGGCGCAGGCAGGGGCCGCGGCGGAAACCGCCGGGAAGGCCGCCGGCGTTTCCACGCCGCCCGTAGTGGGAGCAAGGCTCCTAACGGACCAGGAGTATCTCCCGGCGCTCCTCGACGGGATCGCCGGCGCTAAGCGGGAGATAGTCCTGTCCGCCTTTTTCTTCCGGACGGCCGGAACGACGAACAGTTATCCGGATGTGGTCCTCAAGCAGCTCCTCGCGGCCTCCCGCCGCGGGGTCGGGATCGAGGCGGTCCTTGAACGGGGACCGGAAGACGACAACGTCAGCCGGGACAACGCCGCCACGGCGGCAAGGATGCGGGACGGCGGGATTAAGGTCTGTATGGACTCCCCGGAACGGACGACGCATGCGAAGCTGGTCGTCATCGACCGGCGGTATCTCTTCGCCGGGAGCCATAACCTGACCCAGTCGGCCCTGAAGTACAACCGCGAGGTCTCCGTCCTGATCGATTCCCCGCCGCTGGCCGAGGAGGCGGTGCGTTATTTGCGGTCCATCTGCCCCTGAAGCTGGACTTCCTGCAAGGGCGTCTGTGATTGACGGCCTTGAAAAAACCGCTTTCCCTCTCTTGCGGGGAGGGGAACAAGGAGAGGGTGGTTTGTGGCTTTTTGCGAGTTCGTCAGGATTGGATTTTTGTGGATGGCATCATGCCGGATCTGAAGATTAGGGCGCCGATGGGGCGGGGACGCGCGGCGACGGCCGGACTGATCCTCTGCCTTTTTATCATGGGGGCGGGCGCGGCTTCGGCCGCCGAAACCGAGACCAGGGTCGATCCCCGCGCCCTCGGCTGCATCCTTCCCCTTTCCGGAAGCCACGCGGCGTACGGGGATCGGGCGCTTGACGCCGTTTTGCTGGCGGCCGGCGTCTTTTCGGCCAATGAAACGCCAATACGGGTGCTGATTGAAGATTCGCGGAGCGAACCAGCCTTCGCCGAAGCGGCGGTCAGGAAGCTGTTTAATGCGGGGGCGGCCTGCATCCTCGGACCGCTGGGGAGCCAGGAGGCCCTGGAGGCGGCGAAGGAGGCCCAGCGGCTGAAAATTCCCCTTCTGCCCCTTACCCAGCGGGAAGGGATCACCGGGATCGGGGATTATGTCTTCCGGAATTTTCTGACCGCGGCGCTGCAGGTCCGGACAGTGGTCCGGTACGCCCAAGCCGAACTGGGACTCAGCCGGTATGCCGTTCTGTATCCGGATGATCCCTACGGCCGGGAAATGGCGCGTCTGTTCAGGGAGGAGGTCCGGAGGAGCGGCGGCGAGATCGGCAGGGAGATGTCCTATAAGACCGACCAGACCGATTTCGGGAAAGAAATCCAGGCCCTCGGCGGTGTGGCGCCGGTTGGGTCCGGCGACGGCGCCGTCGCTGAAGACGCTCCGAAAACGGTTCCCGACTTCGAGGCCCTCTTCATCCCCGATTCTCACGTCCGGGTCGCGATGATCGTCCCGCAACTGGCCTACTATGATCTTGCGGGTATCCGGCTCCTCGGGACGAGCGGCTGGGATTCCCCCGAACTTCTCAAGATCAACCCCAAACACCTGCAGGGAGCGATCTTCGTGAATGGCTTTTTTGCCAACAGCTTCCGGCCCGAGGTCAATGATTTTCTCGAGGACTTCTATAATGCCTATGGTCGGGAGCCGGATGCGATCGAGGCCCTTGTCTTCGACGCGGCGGGGATGGCGGTAAAATTGCTCCTCGACAACCGCACCGGGGACAGGGAAGGATTGCGCGACGGCCTTGCGCGGATGAAAGATTATCCCGGCGTCACGGGAAAAACGACCTTTCCGGCGTCGCGGGACGCCGAAAAGGACCTCTTTGTCCTGACGGTCAAAGACGGCCGGATCATTCAGGTTAAGTGAGAAAGCAATGCGAATTTTACTTACGAACGACGATGGGATATACGCGCGGGGGCTTGCCGCTCTCTACCGGGAGCTCGCCAAGGATGCGGAGTGCCTGATTGTGGCGCCCGAGATAGAGCAGAGCGCCGTAGGCCACGCGATCACTATCGCCCGCCCCCTTATGGTCAGGAAGGCCCGGAAGAACGGACATTTCCTGGGCTATGCCGTTTCCGGAACGCCCGCGGACTGCGTCAAGATCGGGATCTGCGAACTGGCGGGGGGAGCGGTGGATCTGGTCGTTTCGGGAATCAACCGCGGCGCGAACGTGGGTATCAACGTCCTGTACTCGGGGACCGTCTCGGCGGCGACGGAGGCGGCGATCCAGGGGATTCCATCCATGGCGATCTCCCTGGACTCTCACCAGGAGGCGGATTTTACGCCTGCCGCCCGGTTTGCCCGGAAGATGGCAGCCTTCATCCTGGAGAATCCCCTGCCGCACGTGGCCCTGAACGTGAACGTTCCCGCCGTCCCGGAGAATGAAATCCGGGGCGTCGTGGCGGCGAAACAGGGACGGGCGCGGCTCATGGAGAGCTTCGACAGGCGCGTGGATCCGAGGGAGAACGCCTATTACTGGCTGACCGGGGAGACCCGGCTCTCGGACAACGAGGACGAGGATTCGGACGGCAGCGCCCTGAGGCGGGGCATGATCACCGTCACCCCGATCTATTACGATCTGACCCGCCATGACCTGCTGGAGGGCCTGAAGACCTGGATCCGCGATCGCTTCCCGGAAAGATCTTGACGGGATATAAGCTATTCAGGGAGGTGAGACATGCAGACAAACGGAAAGATCGTCGAACGTCTGTTTTCCGAAGTCGGCGTGGCGATCAACGGCCCCGAACCGTGGGACGTTCGGGTGCGGGACGACCGGTTTTATGCCCGCGTCCTGAAAGACGGAAGCCTCGGACTGGGGGAATCCTATATGGAGGGCTGGTGGGACTGCCGGCAAATCGATGAATTTATCTGCCGTGTTCTCAGGGGAGGACTGAAAGAGAAGACCAGGGGGGATCTTCGATATTTGCTTGCATACCTCCGGGCCCGGCTGTTCAATCTCCAGTCTCCCTCCCGGGCGGGAATCATCGCCCGGAGGCATTATGACCTCGGAAACGACCTCTTCTTCTCCTTCCTGGATTCCCGCAACCAGTACAGTTGCGCCTATTTTCAGGGAACGGACGATCTGGAGGAGGCCCAGGAGAAAAAGCTCGAGCTGATCTGCCGGAAAATCGATCTTCAGAGGGAAGACCATGTGCTGGATATCGGTTGCGGCTGGGGCGGTTTTGCCCGCTTTGCCGCCGAAAAATACGGTTGCTCCGTCACGGCCGTCAACATCTCCAGGGAACAAATCCGCTTTGTCCTCGAATCCTGTAAAAAATTGCCGGTGCAGGTTCTGAATGAAGATTACCGGCAGATCCGGGGGACTTTCGACAAGATCGTTTCCGTAGGCATGTTCGAACACGTGGGGCCGAAAAACTACCGGGCGTTCATGAAGGCGGTCCACCGTTGCCTGAAGGAGAAAGGGATATTTCTGCTCCAAACCATCGGCGGAAACATCTCCCGGATCAACTGCGACCCCTGGATCAACCGTTACATCTTCCCCAACGGGATGCTGCCCAGCATCGCCCAGATCGCCAGGGCCGCGGAAAGGCTCCTTGTAATTGAGGATGTGCATAATCTCGGTCCTCACTACGAGAGGACCCTCCTGGCGTGGAACGACCGCTTTCAGAAGGCATGGACGCGGCTCTCCGGGAAATACGACCAGGCATTCAAGAGGATGTGGGAATACTACCTGCTCTCCTGCGCCGGCGCCTTCCGCGCGAGGAATATTCAACTTTGGCAGATCGTGATGACCAAGATGGGCAGATCCCAGCCCCCGTGCCGTTTCGAGGCGCCTCTCTTTTCATAGGGCTGAATTCAAAGGGATTGTCGCCTAAAAGGCCGCTCTCCACGGCGAGGGAACGTTTGGGGCAGAAGTCCTCGCACAGGCCGCAGCCGTTGCAGAGGGCGGCGCAGAAAAACAGATCCCGGTCATCGCCTTTTCCTTCTATCTTCAAGGCCCCTGTAGGACACATCCCGATGCACGCGAAACAATTATTGCATGCCTCCGATGCAGCGACATCAAAGTAGTAATTTTCCAGCAGTGCCTTCCGGATTGCCTCCGGTGCAGTTTTGAGAGCCCTGTTGAGCAACTCCCTTTTGAAGGGCAGTATCTTTGCCGAATACGCCTGCGTCTCATCGCCGTGATCTTCAGCGCCGAAAAATCCTGCCGCCTTTACAACGGTCAAATTTTTCACCGCCTTGAAAAAACCGCGCCTGTCAAAGGAGATTTCCCGAAAATCGAGGTCTTTTCTATTCCTGATCAGTCTGACCTTATCAACCGCTTCGGAAGCGGTTTTTTCTTTGACGTCATGGATCCTTTTTTCAAGGGCGGCGATAATAAAACCGTTTCCGCAATCCGCGCATCCCGATAGATCAATCTGGAGGGGATTGTTCATTAAAATAGAAATCGCGATGATGTGCTCCTCGGACAAAAAGCCGAAACAGAAGGTCTTTTCATGAGACGGGTATTTTATATTCGTCCTGCAGCCCAAAACAGGCGATCCTACGGCCGGCTGGACTTTTCGAAGCTTGTCGATCAGGGAATAAAAGCCGAGTCCTTTTAGTTCAAAACAATCGGATCGGCATGATGAAACGCAAAGCATGCACTCGGAACATCGGTTCGCCGCGATTTGAACATCTTCCGCTATCCTGATTGCATTGAAGCGGCATTGTTCGATGCACCGGGCGCAGGAGTTCCGATTGAACCGCATCCGCAGACACCGCGAACGGTCGGTCGAAATGTTCTCTCCGGCAATTAATGCCTTGGCTATGAATTTCTCTTTCAGCATGGTCGGCGTTAAACGGCCTTGGCGCTCAGCTCTTTCGGAATGTCGCCTCCCGGATGCGCATTTTCAAGGAAAATGGAAACGCAATCCGCGAGGCTCGCGTAATACTCGTTATCCGTGCCCTGTTTTATTTTATCGCAAAAAGGTTTGACCCATCGCCCCAGAAACTTATCAAAGAACAGCCCCTGCGTTTCGATAAAGGCAAGCGCTTCCTCCCAGCGGCTTTTTGCGAGCGCCTCCGTTTCCTTGAAGGTCAGATAATACATGAATTCCAACTCCGCCGTGATGTGGTCGGGCAGATTCGTGAATTCGCCGTCCAGGGAAAGTCCCTGTTCCTCGTACATCCTGATTGTTTCCATGGTTGAATCGCCCATGACCGTTTGTTCTCCGTCCAGGTACACGGAGCCGTAAGGCGGCGCCAGCAGCTCGTTAGGACCGATAAAGAGTTTTGCGTAGGCGACGAGGAGGTCGGCTTCGCTGTATTTCAAAAAGGCCTCTTCCATCGCCGCTGCAGGCGTCGCCGCCTCAGGAGAAGCAAGCGGCAACAATGTTTGAAGGTTTTTGAACAATTCTTCCCGGATGAAAGCCTCTTTCTGCGGCTGATAAAAACAGGCGGACAGCAACCTGTAACAGTCGCCCCTTACCTTTTCCTTTTGAATGAAATCGACCATGCTCACGCGAGATGCGCCTCAAAATACGAGGGCGGGACCGTCTTTGGCAGCAGTCCCAACCCGAAATAACGAAGGACCTTGTTCAGAAGTTCGCGAAACTTGAAAAACCGCGCTTAAGGGACTCGTTTCAAAAAACGAGACCCCTCTCTTCATGCCTGATTCTCCCGCTCTCTTACTTTTTCTGGGCGGACGCCTTTGTTGCGGCGCCTTTGGGGGCCTCTGCTTTGAAGGCCCTGATGTAAAATACATTGGGCTGCGTTCCCTTTTCTCCGGGCTTAAGGAGTACGCCCTTGTTGTTTTTCAACCGGACCGCCTTGTATTTCTTGAGGAGCCGGGCGATCTCGCTGTTCGGGTCGCTCTGGTCGCCGAAGATCCTTGCCTTTGCGGGACATGAAGCGACGCAGTACGGCTGTTCGCCTTCAAGCACCCGGTGCTCGCAGAACATGCATTTCTCGACCTTTCCGCCTTCCCTGACGCCGGCATAGTCGGAATGGCTGTATTTCGTGCGATGCGGGGGGGTGTCGCCCGCCTCTTTGGATACCCCGGCCCCCGATGCCGTGCAGCCGGGAATCGCCTCTTTCGCGTCTTTATAGAAAGGGTGAACCTCGTCCGTAAAGTCGTTAAAGCTTATGACGCTGTACTGCGCGCCTTTTTCCCCTAACTCTTTCAGGCTGTAAGGACAGGCGTCCTGGCACTGTCGGCATCCCACGCACCTCTCCATGTTGTGGACGGTCATGCCGTTTTCGTGTTTGTGCATGGCCTTGGGCGTCACCGGGCACGCCTTCACGCAGGGCGCATCCGTGCAGTGATTGCAGAGGACCGGCCGGGGAGTGAATCGGATGTTCGGGAACCTGCCCTCCGTGGTCATCACGAAGTCGGCCCAGTTGAATCTCTGCCCCTTTGTCCTGTCCTGGGTATTGTTTTCCGTCTTGCATGCCAGCGCGCAGGCGCCGCAGCCGCCGCACTTCTGTAAATCTATTATCATCCCGTATTTAGGCATCTATCGTCTCCTCCTTCCTTTAGACTTTCTCAATCTTGACGCCGGTGAATCCGCCGTTGCGCGCAGTGGAGCCGCTGAGCCGGTCGTAGTCGTCGGGCATGAGATCGTTATTGTTTCCGCCGCGGGGCGTTTTGCCGTATTCCTTTGCCGCGACCCGGCCGTAGGCCCAGTGACCCTGGCCGTAGCACTTGGCAATCGTGCCCCGGCGCACTCCTTCCCAAAGCTTTGCCGTGGCGGTGATGCTCCCCGTCAGGGAGGTGAGCCGCACCGTGTTGCCGTTTGCGATCCCCAACCTTTTCGCGTCGGCGGGGTTGATCTTCACCACGTCGTCCCAGCTTTCGTCTCCTATGTCCACCTTCTTGAACTCCTGGTACCAGGGGGTGTTCTGGGAACGTCCCTCGCGGTTGAGACGGGACTTGTGGTCGATGAAGTCGAAGGGGTACTCGCTCACGCTGCCGTGGCGTTTGGGCGGTTCATAATGAGGCACGAAGGCCAGTTCTCCCTGCGCCGTATAGCCGCTGACGGTCAGGATATCATCCACGGTGGTGTTATACTTTTTGGCATGCTCCAACAGCCCTTTCTTCAGGGTTTCGCTGTAGAACTCAAATTTCTTGGTCTCGGTGCCGAACTTGCCCCAATTCTTCCTGAAGGAATATTTCTCGGTGTTCCAGACGCCTTTTTTCTTAAACTCCTCCCAGCCGGCAATCTGATCTCCCTTGAGCGGTTCTTTGGGCATCCAGAGCGGGGCGCTGGAGATCTTGGCCGCGATCTCGGCGAACTCGGCGGCGGCGGCCGGTTTTTTCCCGGTTTCCGGATCCGCGAAGGAGGCATAGTAATCGTAGAGGTTCGGCAACCCCTTGGCCTTCAGTTTTTCGGCCAAAAGCCACATTACTTCCGTCTCCTCGGCCTTGGCCTGCCACAGCGGTTTGACCACCGGCTGTTGGATGGACGCATGGGCGTGCAGGTTGGCCATATTGGTGGAGATGGAGAGCTTTTCCGCCGGGGCGAAGGTGGCCGGCAGGACTATGTCGGCGAATTGGGTCATCTCCGCCGCGTTGGTGACCATATGAACGAAGAAAGGAACCTTGGCCATGGCCTTGTCCCAACGCTCGGCGCCGGTGCAGGAGAAATTGAAGTTGCTCCAGGTGCTGATGAACACTTTAACTGCATCCGGATTTTTCAGCATTCCGTTGGCCACGTTGTTGGTGACCACCCCGCTGCCCGGTTTGGCGTTCATCATGGCCGGCATGTCCTTGGCGCCGCGGCCGTCGAGTTTCTTCTCCTTGGAGAACTTCTTGGCGATCTCGTCTTCGAAGGAATCGTACTTCGGGAAGGAGGCCGTGGGGACCTTCTGGGAACGGAGCACGCCTCCCTCGTTGTCCACCGAGCCGAGCAGACCGTTGAGGGCATGGACGCCCATCGCCGAGTAAGTGCCGCGGGGATGCATGGCGGCGCCGGGGCCCATCCAGACCGCCGTTTTGGGCGCCGCCTTGCCCATGATGCGCGCCGCGCGGATGATCTGGGCCTTGGGGATCAGGGTTTCCTTCTCGCCCCAGGCCGGGGTTTTGTCCTTCAACTCGAAGTTCCACCATTTGACGAGGCCGTTGGTCTCCTTCTCGGCAAAGGCGGCTTCGTCCACGGTCTGCCCGGCCTTGAAGAGGTTCTTGCCGTCCTTGAAGTCGCCGACGAATTCCCTGCTCCAGAGCCCCTCGGTCAGAATCACGTGGGCGATGGCCGAGACCAGGGCGCCGTCGGTGCCCGGCTTGAGGGGCAGCCACTCGTGGGCCTTGGCGGCCGAGGCGGAAAGTCGCGGATCGACGCAGATCACCGAGCCTCTCTCCATGATAGCGCCGAACTTGGCGATGGCGGCGGGTACCTGGCGATTGGAGCTGAGCGGGTCGCATCCCCATATCACCAGGCAGTTGGTATTGGCCAGGTCGTAGTCGCGGTACGCAAAGTATCCTTCGGTCAGGCCCGGTCCCATCTTTTCCGCTTCGGCGCAGATGGCGCTGTGGGAAAAGTAGTTGGGAGTGCCGTAGATCTTCGGAAAAGCGCCGTAAAGCAGATTGGTGGAGGTGGAAGAATAGCGGCCGCGCATATACACGAGCTTGTGGGGTTCGCTGTTCGTGCGCAGCTCGATCATCTTATCGGCCACGATATCCAGGGCCTCGTCCCAGGTGATCGGGACGAATTTGGGATCTATGCCTCTGCCCTTCAGCGGATTGGTCCTTTTCATGGGGACCTTGACCCGGTCGGGATCGTAGAGCTGCTGGAGCATCAGGTGGCCGCGCGGGCAGCAGTAGCCGTTGTTGGCCTTGCTGAGCTGGTTCCCCCGCACCTTGGCGGCGCGGCCGTTCTGCACGAAGAATTCCACCGGACACCAGGCGGTGCAGCCCTGGCAGGTGGACGGGATCCATTTTCCCGCGTCGGTGCCGCCGCTGACCTTTTCGCCGGCAAGCGGAGCCGGCTTTGCGGCAAAGGCATTGAGCGAAGGCCCGGCTATTGCCGCCGCCGCCCCCGCAGCTGCGCTTGCCTTCAGAAAATCCCTTCTGTTAATCCTCATTTTGTCCCCCTTTCAACATTAGGTCGTTTATCCCCTTTCATACGCAAAAAGCTTGCCATTAATAAGTGGCGGAAAATAAAGGATAATCTTAAAGGAGGTGTTACGGAAAAGAAGCGGCGAAAAGAATCTGTAACGATAATCGCTTGATAATGTTAGAAAACCATCGAATGGTTAAAAAATGGGCAGTGTTACGAAAAAGAAACGCTTCCGTGAGACAGGGCGGTTTTTTTTAGGACCCGATGCCGTAGGCGTTCATTTTTTCCCAGAGCGTCTTCCTGCTGATCCCCATGAGCTCCGCCGCCCTTGTCCTGTTGCCCAGCGTCGTCTTGAGCACCTTGATGATATGATTTCTCTCCGCGTCGGAGGCGACAGCGGAGAGCCGAAGATTCTTTTCCCTTGCTTCTCCGCTGAAAATGAAGGATGGAATATCGTCCTTGCCGATCACGCCGGACAAGGAGAGGGTGACGCACCTCTCGATGATGTTTTCCAGTTCCCTGACATTGCCGGGATAATCGTAGGCGACAAGCAGATCGATCGCTTCGCGGGTGAAGCGGACCTGTTTCCCGAGGCCGGCGCTGTACTTGTCGGCAAAAAATTCTACCAGAGGAAGGATATCCTCGCGCCGCTCCCTGAGCGGCGGCATGATGACGGGTATGACGTTGAGACGGTAGTAGAGGTCTTCCCTGAACCTTCCCGCCTTTACCTCTTTTTCAAGCGCCCTGTTGGTCGCGGCAATGATGCGGACGTCCACGGTCAACGTCGTCGTGCCGCCCACCCTCTCGAACTGCCTCTCCTGAATGACCCTGAGGATCTTCGCCTGCGTGGAAAGCGGCAGGTCGGCGATCTCGTCGAGGAATATCGTCCCGCCGTCGGCGGTCTCGAATCTGCCCGGTTTTTTTCGGATGGCGCCGGTAAAGGCGCCCTTTTCATGCCCGAACAGCTCGCTTTCCGCCAGGCCCTCAGGGAGCGCGGCGCAGTTTACCTTGATGAGCGGCTTATCCTTTCGTTTGCTCTGGTAATGGATGGTGGTGGCGACAAGCTCCTTGCCCGTGCCGCTTTCTCCCAGAACGAGAACGGTGGCGTCCGATGCCGAGACCTTCTCGATCAGGGAGAAGACCTTTCTTATTTCCGCGCTCCCCCCGGTGATGTTCCGCGCGCTGTAGCATCGGTTGAGATCATTCTTGAGCCTGGCGTTTTCCTCCTGGAGCCCCTTGATCATTAGCGCCCTTTCAATAAGCAGCAGGAGCTCATCCAGGGCAAAAGGCTTCGTCAGATAATCGAAGGCTCCCAATTTGATCGACTCCACCGCGTCCTTTATGGTGCCGTAGGCGGTCATCATGATCACCGGGACATCCTGCCTGCTTGCAATCCCCTTGACAATGTCGAAGCCGTCCAGGTCGGGGAGCCTGAAGTCGGTAACGGCCACATCGAAGGGACCCTTCTCGAAGGCGCGCAGGGCTTCCGTCCCGTTATCAAAAGAGCTGACGTCATAGCCGGCCCTCTGCAATGCGTCTTCCAGACTGATGCGCATGATTCGGTCGTCCTCTATAAGCAGGACGGTCTTCTTCATAAGGCCTCCCGTACGGGAAAGGTAATAAGGAATCTGCTGCCTTCCCCCACTTTGCTTTCCACGGAAATGTCACCACCGTAGCTCCTGATGATTTCGTAAGCGAGCCAGAGCCCCAGGCCGGTTCCTTCTCCGGTCGGTTTTGTGGTAAAGAAGGGATCGAATATCCTGCCGATATTTTCCTTGTCGATGCCGCAGCCGTTGTCGGCCACTTCAATCGATACCGCCGAATCCCTCCGGCAGCCCTTGACTTCAAGCGTCCCGCCGTTTTCCATGGCATGAACGGCATTGATGAAAAGGTTCAAGAGCAACTGCTGAAAATCGTGGACATCGACGGTAATGCGCAGATCGGCGGCCACCTCATTTTTGAAGGCGATTTTCGCTTTTTTTATCTTATAGCCCAGCAGGGCATACACGCTTTCCACGGCATTTCTTATATTGACGTCCGTCGGCAAATGGTCGCCCTTCCTGGACATCCACAGCAGTTTGCTGACGGTGGTTTCTATCTTCTCCAGCCCTTCGTTGACAAGATCCAGATACTTGGCCCGTAACTGAGGATTGCCGCCGTCTTGCTTGAGCATCTGCAGGCAGTTGAAGATCCCGCCCAGGGGGTTGTTTATCTCGTGGGCGACGCCGGCGGCGAGGATGCCGACGGAAGCGAGTTTTTCCGACTGGATCAGCTTCTCATGGGTCTTCTTGAGCTCCTCGTTCGCCTGTCTGATCCTCTCGATCATGCTGTTGAACCTCTCTCCCAGGACGGCAAGTTCATCGCGCCCTTTCACCTCGACCTTGACGTCGAGATAATCCCCCCGCGCCTTTTCCATCGTATTGGCGAGCTGTGCAATGGGACCGATAAAACGTCTGGTTAGAAGTAAAATGATAGCAAATCCGGTGACAAGCAGGATCAGAGTCAAGATGATAATGTTTCTTATGGTGGCGAGTATTTCTTGTTCCGCCCTTTCGAGCGAAATGATGAATTTCAGGCTTCCCCACCTTTTCTTGCCGATGGACAGAGGGATGCCGAAATCCAGGGCCTCGTGTTTGCCTGCCGGCACGCGCCGGACGGTGGTGCCGTCCGCCTTGAGCGTATGGGTTGTCAAGGGGTCGGCATAGATTTTCCCATACTCGGTTATATCGTTGTGGGAGATGACCTTGCCCTCCTCGTCGAGAATCGCGATGTAAAGGAGGTCCAGGTCTTTCCTGTTGAATATCTCCAGGATATAGTTGTCGAGAAGCCCTCCCTCTTCCACAAGGCCGAGCCGTTCATAGATGAGGTCGTTGATGATCGGGATGGCGAGCGTTTCGCCGAGCAAACGGCCCTGTTTTTCCACCTCTCCGTATAGAATATTCTTCTCTCTTGCGACCGCAAGATAACCGACGACGCTCATGAACACGACGATGGCCAGGGTTGCCATGAGAATAAACTTGTACCGCAGGCTCAGGCCGGAAAATAAGTATTCAGCTTTATTCATAATTTTATCTTAGGGTGGCACCCAATGCCGCAGGTTTGTGGAACCGCGTTGATTTTCGACCGTATGCCTCGGTAATCTCCGTCGGTCGCTTCGGTAAAGCCGTTCCTGAAATCCTCGTCAAGGCGCTTAAGCACCGCCTGCCCCTCCGTTTCTTTCGGGTCCAACTCAAGAAGCGTTCTTTTTATGTTCTCTATGACCGCATAGGGGGCGCCCGGTCCCGCCACCAGCGGTCCCGTGGGGATGGATTCGGATTCGGCAATGACTGCAAGGCCAAGTTTCATATATTTTTTTGCGATGGAGTCCCTTACGGCGCCTGCCGTGTATCGTCCTTTCAGCACTGCCTTGACAACCGAATCGTGATAATCGAAGTTGGCATAATCGCCGAGGTCGCTCAAGTGAATGTTCGCGTTGGCCAGCAGATAGCGGGGGATGAGGTTTCCCGAGGTGGATTTGGAAGAGGCAAAGGCGATGCTTTTCCCCTTGAGCTCGGCAAGAGTTCTGACCGGCGAATCCTTCTTGGAAATGATCACGCTCTTGTAGGTTGTCGTACTGTCCGCCCCTCTGGATTTCAATATGCTCACGGCGCCGTATTTCACATGGGCCTCGAGATAAGTCAACGGTCCGAGCAGCGCTACGTCCATCTCGCCGGCGCCAAGGGCATTTACGGTATCTTCATAGTTTTTCTTCAAGACCAGTTCATATCTGTAGGGCGTTTTTCCCGAGAGATAGTCAAGCAGCGGCTGGTATTTTTCGTACATGATCCGCGGATTGTCCCGGGGGATAACGCCGAAATAGATCAATTTTTTATCCTTTATTCTTTCCGCATTTTTAGGACTGTCAACAACAACCCGTTCCATTTCCCTTATGGAGTCGTAGTTTGCGTCGGGAACCTCGGAAAACCGCTCTATCATCATGGCGTCAAGAATTGCTTTTCCTTTGGCCGTCTTATGCATTGCGAGGAAAACGTCTCTTAATTTTTCGCGGAGCACAGGATTAATGTCCCGTGTCACTACAACAGGAGGGATTCCAAAGGGAGGAGAACGCTTGACAATCCTCGTCTGCCTGGCATAGGGCGATCCTGTCTTCAACATGTGATCATAGACGATGCTCTCTATGGCGGCGCCGTCCACGATTTTTTTTGCGACCATCTCCACCGACTTGCTATGGCTGTAACTGTAAAGGAGCCGACTGAAGAACCTTTCGGGAGTAAAACCCATTCCCTTCAGGATATAGCTCGGATAAAGCTTGCCTGTATTGGAGCCGGGATCCGTAAAGGCAAAAACCCGTCCCTTCAGTTCGGGGAAGGTTTTAACAGGGCTGTCGTTATGGACGATAATGTAAGAATGATAAAGGGGCCTGCCCTGCACCGTCGGCGCGACGAGCAGTTCCACGCCGATCTGTTTCCGGTTCTTCACATAGGGCGCGGAGCAGATGAAGGCAATCTTGACCTCGCCTTTTTCCAGCAACGAATCCATTTCGTCGTAGGTTCTGCGATTGACCATCTGAACCGGTTGTTTTATCTGCTCCCCGATGTAATCAATAATACTCTGATAGTATTTAACGGCGTTAACGGGCGTGATCATGGAAGCCACGCCTATCTTAACGACGTCATTCGGGAGGGCAGAGGCGGGAGAGGGAAGAAAAAGGGCCTGGAATGAAAAGAAGAGCAGGAGCAGGCATTTAATATTACGAGTAAATACAGCCGCGATGAATTTCTTGACGAACATGATTTTTCTCTCTCTCCAGTATATTGATTCTCGTTCTTGCAATTTGTCAGCAAGTCGGGAATTTTTCAAGCGGGTATTTGCCTGTCTGCGCGGTTTCCCCTTCCCAAGTTTTAAAAACTTCGGAATCATTAGCAAAAAAAAATTGTTGCCTTTCGTTATGCGTATTTGGTATAAGGACGCCTCATTTATCGATGAGGAAGGGGCGTTCATGAATCAAAGTGCCCGCAGCGACATCACCGGCGCCATCCTGGTAGGGGGGAAGAGCCGCCGGATGGGACGGGACAAGGCATTCCTGGAGATTGCCGGCAGGACCCTCTTCGAGCGGGTGCTGGAGGTGTTCCGGGAGAGCTTCGAGAAAATCCTCCTGGCGGGCGACCGGGCGGAGCGCTTCACCGGTTGGGATCTCCCCGTTTTGCCGGACATCTATCCCGGCAGCGCCCTGGGAGGGCTTTATACCGCGCTTGAGCACGCCGAAACGGAATACATCTTCGTCTCTTCCTGCGATCTCCCTTTCCCCAACAGGGAAATGCTCCTTTATCTCTGTTCGCTCCGGGACGGATTCGATGCAGTCGTGCCGAACACCGCTCACGGGTTCGAGCCGCTCTTCGCGCTCTACGCCAGGAGCTGTCTCGGTCCGATGAGAGAGCTTCTGGAAAGCGGCAACTTTTGCGCGTACGGTTATTACCCCAAGGTCCGGGTCAGATATGTGCAAGGCGAGGAACTGGCGGCTCTCGACAGGGACGGAAGATCTTTCATGAATGTCAATACCCCGGAGGAATTCGACAAAATCAGAAAGGAATATTCCCCATGACAGTCAAGGCGGTTTCGTTTGTGGCGAAGTCGGGCACCGGCAAGACGACCCTATTAGAGAAGGTCATCGCCCGATTGAAGGAGAGAGGGTTCAGGGTCGGCGTGATCAAGCACGACGCCCATCGCTTCGACATCGACCATCCGGGAAAGGACAGCCACCGCCTGGCCTCTGCCGGGGCCGACACCATGCTGATTGCCTCGCCCGAAAAGCTTGCGCTGGTGAAGAAACATGCGGCGGCGCCTTCCGTCGCGGAAATCCTGGCGACCTACTTCACCGACGTCGATATCGTCCTGACCGAGGGGTTTAAGAAGAGCTCCCTGCCGAAGCTAGAGCTCCACCGCCGGGAGCGGAGCGCCACGCTCATCTGCCGGGGAGAGGAGAACGATCCGACGCTCGTGGCGGTGGCAAGCGACGAGCCGCTCGAGCTCGACGTGCCGGTGCTCGATATCAACGATGCGGGCGCGGTCGCCGACTTTATCGAGGAGAGATTCATAAAATGAGCGCCATTTCAAGATTGCAGGTCCGTTCCAAGATCTGGCTGGAGATCGACGGCGAGCCGGTATTCGGCCAGGGTCGGGAGGAACTGCTGAGCCTGATTCAGGAGGGGAGCTCGATCAATGCCGCGGCCAAGGTGATGGGCATGCCCTACCGCAAGGCCTGGACCTACATCGATGCCATGGAAAAGCGGCTCGGCTTTCCCCTGGTGAACCGGCAAAAGGGAGGGATCGGCGGAGGCGAATCATCCCTTACTCCCCAGGCGGTTGCCCTGTTGGAGAAATTCAATCTCCTGAAAAAAGGGTTCAACGATATGGTGAACAGCAAGTTCGCCGGACTCGACTTCTGAGCAGCGGCCTGCTTTTTCTCGAAATACGACAAGGAGGGGAAACAGTTTATGATCAGCATCGAGGAGGCGCAACGGACCATTCTTGGATACATTACTCCCCTGGAAACAGAAAAGGTATCCGTGTTCCAGGGGTTGAACCGGGTGACCCCGGAGGACCATATCGCCCCGTGGGACATTCCGGCGGCCGACAACTCCGCCATGGACGGGTATGCCTTCTCCTATGCCGCGCTCGCCGGCGACCGTCTCCGGGTGACCGGTTTTCTGCCGGCGGGAGAGGCGGGCTTGGTCCCGGTGCCGGCCGGCGAGGCAATCAAGATCATGACCGGCGCGCCGCTCCCTCCCGGCTGCGATACGGTAGTTCCCATCGAAGATGTCGAGGAGGAAGGCGAGTGGATACGGCTCGACTCGCCGGTCACGGCGTGTTCGCACGTGCGCAAACGGGGGGAGGACATCCGAAGAGGCGATGTCGTCATCCCCGCCGGCGCACTGCTGAGGCCTCAGGAAATCGGCATGCTTTCGGCCATGGGAACGACCGCCCTGGCCGTTTACCGCCGGGCGCGGGTCGCCATCCTGGCCACGGGCGATGAGCTTTTAGAGCCCGGCTCGACGCCGGCGCCGGGCAAGATCATCAACAGCAACAGTTACAGCCTGGCCGCCCAGGCGCTGGATGCAGGGGGCGATCCGGTACTTCTGGGAATCGCCCCGGACGTTCTTGAAGCCACCTGCGACAAGATCAGGGCCGGCTTGAACGCGGACATGCTGGTTATTACCGGTGGGGTTTCAGTGGGCGACCGCGATTTCGTCAAGGAGGCGATTGAAAAACTCGGCGGCAGCGTCACCTTCTGGAAGGTGAACGTGAAACCGGGCAAGCCGCTGGCATTCGCCATGTTGCAGGGAACCCCCGTCTTCGCTCTGGCGGGAAATCCGGTCGGCGCTATGGTGGCGTTCGAGCTGTTCGTGCGGCCGACCATCCTCAAGGCCATGGGGCACAAACGGCTTTTCCGACCGGTGGCCAAGGCGATCCTGCAGGAGCCGGCGGTAAACAAGGGAAAACGACCCCATCTGGTCCGTGGGATGGTCTCGGTACATGATGACCGTTATCATGTATCCACCACCGGCAACCAGAGTTCCGGGCGACTCTCGTCGATGATCCAGGGAAACGGCTTGATACGCCTGGCGCCCGATGCATCGCACGCCGCGGGGGACGAAGTGGACGTCCTTCTCCTGGACCGGGAATTCGAGATGAGAGAGGCAATGCAATGATCTCGAGCGATCATCACAGGCGCCGGAACAGCGATCTCCATCCTTTGGTTATCGGCTACAGCGAGGCCCTCCCGTGAGTCTTTATGTCTTTATCCTCTTGCTTGCCTGCATCCTGGCGGTGGCAATCCTCTACTCGAGCGTCGGGCACGGCGGCGGGTCGGGGTACATCGCCGTCCTGGCCCTGTTCAGCGTCGCGCCGGCTGTCTTCAAGCCCACGGCTCTGGTACTGAATATCCTGGTGTCGTCCGTTGCCGTGTTTTCGTTTGCCCGCGCCGGCCATTTCTCGTGGCGCCTGTTCTGGCCGTTTGCCGTGACCTCGATCCCCTGCAGCTTCATCGGCGGCTACATCAATCTGCCTCCCCATCTTTACAAGCCGCTGGTAGGGGCCATTCTCCTGTTTTCCGCCTTTCGTCTTTTTTATCGCACGGACCATGTAGATGCTGCAATCCGGCGCCCTTCCGCGCCTGTGGCGCTTATTTCCGGCGCGCTGCTCGGCCTCTTGTCCGGTCTTACCGGCGTGGGCGGGGGCATATTCCTGAGTCCCCTTCTCCTGATTCTGCGCTGGGGAAGGATACGGGAGGTCTCGGCCGTAGCGGCGCTTTTCGTCCTGGTGAATTCCGTAGCCGGCCTCCTCGGTCATCTCGGCAGCCTCAATATGATCCCGAATTTTACGCCGCTGCTGGCTGTTGCGGCGCTGGGCGGCGGCAGCATCGGCGCCTTTTTCGGCAGCCGACGCCTGCCGACGGCCGCGGTCATAAAATCCCTGGCCGCCGTCCTGACCATCGCCGGCTTCAAATTGCTGCTTGTGTGAGAATGATCCGGAAGGCGAGAGTCCCCGACAGCCTAATCCTCGGAATCGGTTTGGGATTGCGGTGCGCTGTTCGGCCCCTGTCTTTTAGAGGTATGGATTCGGTCCGCCGCCCCGCAGGCCGTATGGGATGCGGGGCGACGGTGTTTCGGTTTTATGAAAACCCCCCCTCCCTGTATTCACTCCCGTCGAGTGGGAGGGGAGGGTGGAGATGATTTTCATCCTTCGGTGCGCGCGCGCGGAATGGGGTTTATGGGGGTTAGTCGTAATCCCCCATGTCCGGAGGCATGGCGGGCGCCGGCGTCTTCTTCTTGGGTTTTTCGGCCACCATCGCTTCGGTGGTCAGCATCAGCGAGGCGACCGAGGCGGCGTTCTGGAGAGCAAACCTGGTCACCTTCGTCGGATCGATGATCCCGGCCTCGATCAGATCGCAATACTGCGTGGAGTCGGCGTCGAAACCGTAGGCGCCTTTTCCCTCCTTGACCTTTTCCACCACGATGGAGCCCTCGAAACCCGCGTTCGCGGCGATCTGGCGGAGCGGCTCCTCCAGGGCGCGCCGGACGATATTGAGCCCCTGCTGCTCCTCGTCGGGCAGCTTTGCGTTCGCCAGGGCGCCGAGGCAGCGAATGAACGCCACGCCGCCGCCGGGAACGATCCCCTCTTCCACGGCCGCCCGGGTCGCGTTGAGGGCGTCCTCGACGCGCGCCTTCTTCTCCTTCATCTCGATCTCCGTGGCCGCGCCGACCTTGATCACCGCGACCCCGCCGACGATCTTGGCCAGGCGCTCCTGGAGCTTCTCCCGGTCGTAATCGGAGGTCGTCTCTTCGATCTCCGCCCGGATCTGCCTGACCCGCCCCTCGATGTCGGCGCGGCTGCCGGCCCCGTCCACGAGCGTGGTGTTGTCCTTGTCGATCGAGACCTTCTTGCAGCTCCCGAGGTCATTGAGCGTTACGTTTTCCAGCTTGATCCCGAGATCCTCGGAGACGACCTTGCCGCCCGTCAGCACCGCGATGTCCTGGAGCATCGCCTTGCGCCGGTCGCCGAAGCCGGGAGCCTTGACTGCCGCGCATTTGAGCGTCCCGCGGATCTTGTTGACGACCAGCGTCGCCAGGGCCTCGCCCTCGATGTCCTCCGCGACGATCAAAAGAGGCTTGCCCATCTTCGCGATCTGCTCGAGGATGGGGACCATGTCCTTCATGTTGCTGATCTTTTTTTCGTTGAGCAGGATGCAGGGATCCTCCAGGAGGACCTCCATCTTGTCCGGATCGGTGACGAAATAGGGGGAGATGTAGCCCCGGTCGAACTGCATGCCCTCGACGATCTCCAGGGCGGTCTCCATCCCCTTGGCCTCCTCGACGGTGATCACCCCCTCCTTGCCGACCTTCTCCATCGCCTCGGAGATCATGTCCCCGATGGTCTTGTCGTTGTTGGCCGAGATGGTCCCGATCTGGGCGATCTCCTTCTTGTCCGCGATCTTCTTGGACATCTTCTCCAATTCGGCGACGACCAGAGCGACGCCCTTGTCGATCCCATACTTGAGGGCCATCGGATTCATCCCGGAGACCACGAGCTTGGAACCCTCCCGGTAGATCGCCTGGGCGAGCACCGTGGCGGTCGTGGTGCCGTCGCCGGCCTTGTCCGAGGTCCTGGAGGCCACCTCCTTGACCATCTGCGCCCCCATGTTTTCGAACTTGTCCTCGAGTTCGATCTCCTTGGCCACGGTCACGCCGTCCTTGGTCACCTGCGGGGCGCCCCAGGACTTGGCGATGACGACGTTGCGTCCCTTGGGGCCGAGTGTGACCTTGACCGCGTTGGCGAGCGTATCGACGCCCTTCATGATCCGCTCGCGGGCCTCCATGCTGTATTTGATTTCCTTTGCGGGCATGATTCTTTACCTCCTTGAGTTAGGATTCGATGACGCCGAGGATGTCGTCTTCCTTCATGATCATATGTTCCCGGCCGTCCAGCTTGACCTCGGTGCCGGTCCAGCGTGCGAAGAGTATCCGGTCTCCCGCCTTGACGTCCGGAGGAATTCTCCTGCCGTCCTTGTCCCGCCTGCCGGGGCCGACGGCGACGACTTTGCCCTCCTGGGGCTTTTCCTTGGCCGTGTCGGGGATGATGATCCCGCCGGGGGTCTTCTCTTCCTCCTCGGTCCGCGACACAACGATCCGATCATGCAACGGTGTGATTTTCATTGCCTAAACCTCCTCGAAAAATAAGTAACTTTATGATATTGCTATCATACGTCCCGTTTCGTGCGTAAGATAATCACGAAAACGGCCTTGTCAAGGCGGACATGCCTTATTGGGATATATAGCTGCTTGTTGGGCCATCCAATTGAGGGCCATCCAATTGCTCGTTGACACTCAACGCCGCGCTTCCTATACTGTTATCAAAACCCCTTGCGAAATACCCCGCGGCTTGCCAGAGGAAGCTTCATCGTGATCCTGGCGGTAGGCATTATCGCCATCTTCCGCTGGTTCGAAAAGAAAGGGCTGTAGCGCCCCGCTTCCCTCTTTTGCCCGTGCGCCGGTCTTTCCGCCGGCGCCGGGCTAAGGGGGTAATGATTTCACGGATCGATTGCCGACCGAATCCGCGATTCTATTCGGATGTCGTGACTCTTGAGGAGCTTCCAGAGGGTGACCCTGCTTATCCCCAGCCGGCGGGCCGCCTCCTGCCGGTTGCCGCCCGTTTCCTGAAGAATCCCGATCAGCTCTTCCCTGCGCATCCGGTCCGGGGCGCGCTCCTGTCGGCGCTGATGCTGGCGCGGCGCCTCCGCTTTCAGGGACGGCAGGTGCTGTGAAGAGATGAGATCGTCCTGACAGACGACGAAGGCGTACTCCAGGACGTTGATCAGTTCCCGGATGTTGCCGGGCCAGGGAGCGGAAATCAGGGTCTCCATCGCCTGCTCCGTCACCCCTTGAATCTTCTTTTCCGTCCTCATCCGGATGGTCCGGATGAAATGGTCCACCAGCAGCGGGATGTCTTCCGGCCTTTCCCGGAGCGGCGGCAGGCGGATCGGGATCACGTTCAACCGGTAGAAGAGGTCCTCCCGGAAGCGTCCTTCCCGGCACAGCGCAGCGAGATCCCGGTGGGTCGCGGCTATTATCCGCACGTCCACGGGGATCGGCGTCTGCTCGCCCACCCGTTCGATCTCCTTTTCCTGGAGGGCCCGCAGAAGCTTGATCTGCATCGCCAGCGGTATGTCGCCGATCTCATCCAGGAAAAGGTCGCCCCCGTGGGCCGCCTCGAAGCGCCCCTTGCGGTCCCTGTCGGCGCCGGTAAAGGCCCCTTTCACATGGCCGAACATCTCGCTCTCCAGGAGCGACTCGCTCAAGGCCGCGCAGCTCACTTTGACCAGGGCCCGCTTGCTCCTTCTGCCCAGATGGTGGATGGCGTTCGCGGCCAGCTCCTTCCCCGTCCCGCTCTCCCCGTAGATGATGATCGGGGCGTCGGACTCCGCGGCGTTGCGGATCAATTCGAAGACTGCCGTCATCTTCCCGCTTTTCCCGATAATCCCCTCAAAACTCTCCCGAGGCGACAGGAGATGTTTCAATTCCCGGATCACCTTTTCCTTTTCCAGGAGATCCGTGATGTCCGTGATGGTTTCGACGCCGCCCACCGTATTGCCGCTGCCGTCTTTCAGAATGGCGGCGTTTTTCAG
>Ga0172375_10001513_pt1 | contig 37373 bp, 37 predicted proteins | sample LakKiv1m_FD_114537 | JGI IMG/M metagenome (GOLD analysis project Ga0172375, IMG submission 114537) | Freshwater microbial communities from Kabuno Bay, South-Kivu, Congo - kab_092012_11.1m | ecosystem: Environmental > Aquatic > Freshwater > Lake | place: Democratic Republic of the Congo... | reverse complement strand
TTAAAACCCGGCTGAATATGGGAGTTTAAAAACCGGGGAAAACAGGCCCCTGAAAAATCCGGGCTTCAAACAGGAGACTGTTCATCTATAAATTCAAGCCCCATCAAGTAAGCCGCATAAGCTACGACACCTGTTATGTCTATGCTTGCCGGATTAATATTGTACATGTTCATGGAGAGTGACCGTCGAAGCTGCCGGCCCCTGGTTCTTTTTTACTGCGTAAGGTCGGTTATGGTAATGAATTGTGTTATATCGGCGTTCAGGGTATGATCAGCACAACAAAAGTATCACGAATAGTGTCCGTTTACCTTCTTCTTATGGCTTTTCTGGCAATTTTTCCTGCCAAAGAGCTTGTGGCGTCAGTGCCGGTTGCGTTGTCGTCCCAGCCGCCTTCATCGACGGGGATTGAAAATGAGAAAGCACTTCCACGCTTTTCGATACCGGTTCCTTCTGCCAGTTATCGTATTCCGGACTCTTGCCTGAGGTACCCTCGAAAATGGATTACATTCTATGGCGATGTCGATGCGATTATCAAATACGCTCTTGAACGTAATGGGTATGATGAGTACACTTATCATGCGGTGCCCGGAGGGTTTGCCCTTGTTACCCGAATGGAGCGGATCAACAAAGATGGAAGCCCCGTGTCGCAGCCGCAACGCTGGATAGTGAATCAGAAGCCGATAAACCCCTTTTCCGATTTTTCCCGTTATCTCTCTGCACTTGACAATGGGGATACGGGTTATTACCGGGTGATTGTATTCATTGTGTCGTCAGATAATGTTCTGACGGGGGACGCGGCGCCTGAAAGAGTGGATTTTGAAAAGCGGTTTGAAGATGGAGTCACATCACTGCCGAATGATGTGCTGGACAGGGTCTATGCGCCCGGTGATCACTGCACTGCGGTGATCTATGAATTCAGGAGGAGTGAAAATGGGGTTGTTCTCGAAAAACCAGGCATATTCGGAGGAGGGAAGCTGCATCTTCAGAGCGCGGGTATCTGGAGATGTCTGGTTTTTTGAGAGATGCATCGGCGATGAAAAAAAGCCGGGTTGCCCTTGAAAGGAGCTTTTTTCTTATACTTGAGGGCACTCAGGGCAGATGGGTCCAGACAAGCCGGGATCAGGAGTCAGATTTCGATAAAGAAGAGGGGAAACAGTGAAACAACAACAGATTCATGGCTGAATCGATTCTCAGGCTCGAAGGGGTACGCAGGGAACTCGAACTGTCGAGGGATGTCCGTCAGACGATCATACCGAACCTAACGCTCGATATTTTCGCGGGGGAATTCGTCGCCATCACTGGCCCTTCCGGTTCAGGCAAATCGACATTGCTCTACATCATGGGGGGGCTTGACAAGCCGACTTTCGGTAAGGTATGGCTCGATGGTCAGGATATAACCAGTGTCGATGAATCGGAGATGACCGTTATCAGGAATCAGAAGATCGGTTTCATCTATCAGTTCCATTTTCTTCTTCCCGAGTTCAGTGCTATGGATAATGTCATGATGCCGATGCTTATCCGTCGCAGGTTCAGCAAAAAAGAGATTCGCGAGCGAGCCATGCAGCTTCTCGATATGGTTGGTCTTGAGAACAAATATACCAACAAGCCCAACCAGCTTTCAGGCGGTCAGCAGCAGCGAGTGGCCATTGCCAGGGCGCTGGCCAATGAGCCCAAAGTGCTTCTTGGTGACGAACCGACCGGCAATCTCGATTCCCGGTCGGCCAACAATGTTTATGAGCTTTTCGCCCGGCTGAACCGGGAGCTGAAGCAGACCGTGATTGTGGTCACCCATGACGAGGAGTTCGCCAACCGTGCGGGTCGCCGTATTCATCTGGTCGATGGCAAGATCGCGAGCGATACCAACGGCTCAAAACGGGCGGCTACGGCGTGACCTCATTCTGAAATCCTAACCACTCCGCACAGCGACGACTCATGCTCGAACAGATCAGGATTACCCATCCGCTTGTTTATAAAAACTTCAGCGCTTTACCGGATGGCGAGCGCCATTTGCGTTCCGTGATGTCGATCGACAGGTACTGGGAGAATCTCGATCTTCCGGTGCCGGAGGTGATCAGGGATGGTGCAAAGATGCCTTCCGTGGGGGGGATCGAAGCGGAGTTTGACATCGTTTACGCCGGAGGCACGCTGGGCCTGCTTCACGCTGCGGTGATGGCGAGAAAGTATGAACGCAAGGTGCTCGTGATCGACCGTGCCGAGCCGGGGCGCACCACACGCGACTGGAACATCTCGCGGGGCGAACTGCTGCGCCTCGCCGATACCGGGGTGTTCACGCAGGTGGAGCTTGACTCCGTCATCGTCCGTCGCTACAAAACCGGCTGGGTGGAGTTCCACGCGCCTGCCGAAAAGCGCAAGCGACTCTATATGGATGGTGTGCTCGACTGTGCGGCCGATGCCGACAAACTGCTCGGCATGGCGCGTGACAAGGTGCTCGCTGCCGGTGGCTCGAAGGTGATCGGACACACGACCTTCGTCTGCTGTTTCCGTTTTCCGGATCATCTGGTCGTGCAGGTCGAGGATGCCTCCGGCAGGCAGCTCTTTTTCAGGACGCAGGTGCTTGTCGATGCGATGGGCATCGTTTCACCGGTGGCGATGCAACTCAACCGGGGCCGCCCGCAGACCCACGTCTGCCCGACCGTCGGCACCATTGCCAGCGGTTTCGTGAATGCCGATTTCGAGGTGGGCGAAATTCTCGCCAGCACCGAGGATGCCGAGGTCTCCGGCAAGCGCGGACGGCAGCTCATCTGGGAGGGATTTCCGGCAAAGGGCGACGAGTACATCACCTATCTCTTCTTTTACGATCGTGTCGATTCTCCGAACGACAAATCGCTGCTCGGTCTCTTCGAGGCCTACTTCCGCAAGTTGCCGGAGTACAAAAAGCCGGGGGCGAACTTCACGATTCACCGCCCGGTTTACGGCATCATTCCGGCCTATTTCCACGATGGTGCAGGGTGCACGCGGGTGGTGTCTGACGAACGTATCGTGCTGCTCGGTGACGCGGCCTCGCTCGCCTCGCCGCTCACCTTCTGCGGCTTCGGCTCGGTGGTGCGCAACCTCGGGCGCATGACCTCCGGGCTTGACAAGGCGATGCGCGAAGGTCGCCTCGGCGCGGCGGAGCTTGCCAGGATCAGCGCCTACGAGCCGAATGTGGCCACGATGGCCAACCTCATGAAATACATGTGTTACGACCCGGAGACCGACGATCCCGGCTTCGTCAACGAGATGATGAACGAGGTGATGATCGTGCTCGACGAGATGCCGCCGCGATACCGGCAGGCGATGTTCCGTGACGAGATGAAGGTCGAGGAGCTGGTGACGGTGATGCTGAAAGTGGCGTGGCGCTACCCGAAAATTCTCAAGGCCACCTGGGACAAACTCGGCATCGGCGGCTCGGTCGGCTTCGTGAAAAATATTGCCGGATGGGCGATGAGTCAATCATCGAAATAGCGCGATTGGTTGAGGAATGGTCATCCTCAACTGTAGGGGCAGTCTCGACAGGTCTGTGTACCGCCCTGGTGGCGAGTCAATTCACCGTCATTGCGAGGAGCAGAGCGACGTGGCAATCCACCGTGCGGAATCAGTGATGGCCGATAAAGATGGATCGCCACGTCCCGACAGGTCGAGACTCGCGATGACGGGAGCGTGTCATTGCGAGCCGCAAAGCGGCGCGGCAATCCATCTTGCTAAATTCACGTTTGGAACGCAACGTCCTGACAGTTCGAGACTCGCGATGACCAGTCTCCGCTATTTTTCTGTTGACCAGTCGGAATCAGAATGACATCAGGCAGCACTTCCGCTCGACAAATAATCGATGCCTTTGGCAGTTGAATGATAACTATGGATAAAGCGAAAGCACAGCTGGAGATAGCAACGCTTCGCGAAGAGATAGATCGCCACAACCGGCTCTACTATCTCGAAGCGAAGCCGGAGATTTCGGACTTCGAGTTTGACAAACTGCTCGAACGCTTGATCGCCCTTGAAAAGGAGTTTCCGGAGCTGCTGACGCCCGACAGCCCGTCGCAGCGCGTCGGGGGCGAAGTCACCAAAGAGTTTCCGACGGTGGTTCACCGCGAGCCGATGCTCAGCCTCTCGAATACCTACTCCATCGGCGAGGTGACCGACTTCTGCAACCGCGTGGAAAAGCTGGTCGAAGCCGAAGGGGGAGGCAGGCCCGAGTATGTTGCCGAGCTGAAGTTCGACGGCGTGGCCATCAGCCTGCTCTATCGCGACGGCGTGCTGGTTCGCGGCGCAACACGCGGCGACGGACGGCAAGGGGACGAGATCACAGCCAATCTCCGGACGATTCCGTCGATTCCGCTTAGGCTCGACTCTCCGGGCGGCTCGCTCTTCGACTCGGTGGTCAGCGGCGAGATCGAGGTACGCGGCGAGGTGTACATGCGCAAGGCCGATTTCGACCGGCTCAACGAAGAGCGCCCGGAGGAGGAGCGCTTCGCCAACCCGCGCAACGCCACCGCCGGTACGCTGAAATTGCAGGACTCCTCGGAGGTTGCCCGCCGCCGGATGCACTTCGTGGCCTACTATCTCAAGGGGATTGCCGACGAATCGACACCGCATCTCCAGCGCCTGCAACGACTTGAAAGCATGGGCTTCGCGACCGGCAAGCACTACAAGCTCTGCAAAAGCGTCGCGCAGGTCGCCGCCTTCATCGACGAGTGGGCGGAGAAGCGCCACACGCTGCCCTACGAAACCGACGGCGTGGTGCTGAAGCTCAACGACGTGACGCTCTGGGATCGCCTCGGCGCGACCGCCAAAAGCCCGCGCTGGGCCATTGCTTACAAGTACCCGGCGCAGCAGGCCAAAACCGTGCTGCAAGGCGTGACCTTCCAGGTCGGGCGGCTCGGCACCATCACGCCGGTGGCCGAACTCAAGCCTGTAAAGCTCGCCGGATCGACAGTGTCGCGCTCCACGCTGCACAACTTCGACGAAATCGAACGCCTCGGTGTGCGAGTCGGCGACCGGGTGATGATCGAGAAATCGGGCGAGGTGATTCCGAAGGTAGTGAGCGTCGTGCTCGACGAACGCCCGGAAGCGACGAGTGCCATAGAGGTGCCGGAACAGTGCCCGGAATGTGGCACTGAACTGAAGAAGCCCGAAGGTGAGGTGAGCTGGTACTGCCCCAACGAAGAGGGCTGCCCCGCCCAGAAGCGTGGCCGGATTCTGCACTTCGCCTCACGCAACGCCCTCGACATCCAGAACCTCGGCGAATCGCTCGTTGCGCAGCTCGTCGAGCGCGGCCTCGTGAGCGACGCGGGCGACCTCTACAGCCTGAAGCTGGAGCCGCTCGCGGGCCTCGACCGCATGGCCGCCAAGTCGGCGCAGAATGTACTCGATGCGCTCGAAAAGAGCAAAAAGCAGAGCTACGCCCGCCTGCTCTTCGCCCTCGGCATCCGCCACGTCGGCGCAGCCACGGCCCGCGAACTGGCCCACGCCTGCCCCTCCATCGAGCGCCTGCGAGAGATGAGCGAAGAGGCGCTCGCCGCCGTGCCCGACATCGGCCCGGTCATCGCTGCAAGCATCCGCGCCTTCTTCGCCAAGCCCTGGGCACAAGCGATGCTCGAAAAGCTCGCCGAAGCTGGATTGCCGATGCAGGCCGGAGAGGAAAAAGCGCTGGTAAACAACAACTTCGAGGGCCAAAGCGTCATCTTCACCGGCGGTCTGGAACGCCACGTCCGCCAGCAAGCCGAAGAGATGGTAAGAGAACGCGGCGGCAGAATCGTCAGCTCGGTGAGCAAAAAAACCACGCTCGTCGTCGCCGGAAGCGAAGCCGGAAGCAAGCTGGAGAAGGCGCAGAAGCTGGGGGTGAGGGTGATCAGCGAGGATGAGTTCGAGCGGATGCTTTAGGCACCGCTGCAAAGCTATTGCGAGATTCGGTGGCTGCGTAGGGTGGTGCTCGAAATCCTCACGAATTGGATTTTTTTGATTTTAACGATCCTGATTTCAAATGGTAGATGTATCCACCCATTAAAGCTTCTAAGATAGCAAGTATAGCATTTTTTATAGGTCATTATATCAACCCATAATTCATGGAACCGCATTATCGTGTAACCATTTTTGGGTCGGCGCGGATCAGCGAAGGTGAAAGTGAAGAGTGGGACGAATGGGTCTTATGGGACTGTTGGGACTGATGGGAGTGGAGAGTGCGATGGCGGGATCGGGTTGATGCGGGCGGCTGATGCTGGGGCAAAGAGTGTGGGGGAACTGCTTTGAGGTTTTATCGGGTTGTGATTACATTGTGATTATTATGATAACCAGGTAGAAGGCTATGACGACACTTATTCGCATCGGGAATTCGCAGGGGGTCAGGATTCCCAAAGCTGTTATCGAGCAGGCGAAGCTGAGCGATAAAGAGCTGGAGTTTCAGGTGCTCGATGATGGGCTGCTGATAAAGCCGGTTGCAAAAACTCCGAGAGCTGGCTGGAGAGAGCAGTTTGAACAGGGGGCGAAAGATGCTGTGCTGAGCGAGGAAGAGGCTGAGTGGATCGAGGCTCCGCTTGCTGATGACGGGGAGATGGAATGGTGACGCAGGAGATTCAGCGGTTTGACGTGTGGCTGGTTCAGCTCGATCCGACGCAAGGCTCCGAAATCAGGAAAACAAGGCCGTTCGTTGTTGTTTCACCGGACGAGATGTCCTCTTTGCGGACGGTTATTGTTGCACCGATGACTTCGAAAGGCTTTGCTTTTCCGACTCGGATTGCCTGCTCGTTTCAGGGCAAAGAAGGACTGGTCGTTCTGGATCAGATCAGGACGGTTGATAAAACGCGGCTGGTCAGAAAGCTCGGAATCATCGCGGAAAACACCAGGAGCGCCATCATCAACTGCCTGCAAGAGATGTTCGCGTAGGGTGATGTCAGCAAGATGGGTTTTCTAAAAAGGATTTTATTTCTTCGCTGACTCAAGAATCAAAATTCCATCAAGGAAGAGATTGGGCTGAAGCCCGGGGTTTTTTCTGAACCTGTTCCCCGGTTTGAAAACCGGGGCAATTATCAATGCAAATATGCTGAATGTCCGAAGGGTTAAAACCCTTCTGAGTGTCAGTAAACCGGGGCAATTGTTGTACAACGAGCATAATAACAATTTAATGGAACCGCATTATCGTGTAACCATTTTTGGGTCGGCGCGGATCAGCGAGGGGGATGAGGCTTATCGGGATGTTTTTGAAATTGCTCGCGGGCTGGCGGCTGAGGGGTTTGACATTGTGACCGGCGGCGGGCCGGGGTTGATGCAGGCGGCGAATTCCGGGTCGAAGAGCGTTGCCAATGGCGGCAAGTCAATCGGGCTGAACATCAAGCTGCCGCACGAGCAGCATCCCAATCCTTATCTCGACATCAAGGAGGAGTTCGACCGGTTCAGCGGACGCCTCGACGCCTTCATGGCGATCTCTGATGCTGTGGTGGTGGCTCCGGGTGGCATCGGCACCATGCTCGAACTCTTCTACTCCTGGCAGCTTGTGCAGGTGCAGCACCTTTGCGAAACGCCGATCATTCTTTTCGGAGAAATCTGGACGAGCCTGCTTCTCTGGCTTGAAACCGAAGTCATGCCCCGGCATCTCTTCGAGAGGCACGACATGTACACCATCTTTCATGTCATGGAGCCATCTGAGGTGGTCGATCTGATAGTGAAGATTCACAGGGAGCGCCCGAAAACGGAGAATGTGTGCCGGAATTTTTCGAAGTACAGGGTTAAGGCAGAAGAATAGGTCTTACAGGATAGAAGAATTTGTGGGGGAAACAAGATGGAAAAGAAGCTTCAGGATATTCTTGATAGTGCTATTCCGCTGACGCAGGCGATGGGGATTGTGGTGGAGCGGTACAGCGGGCGTGAGCTGACCATCATCGCGCCGCTGGTCAACAACTTCAACCATCTGGGTACGGCCTTCGGCGGCAGCCTTTACATTGCCTGCGTGCTCTCTGCGTGGGGGCTGCTCTACCTCCGGCTTCGGGAGGCGGGGGTCGAAGGCAATATTGTCATCCGCAAAGGGGAGGTCGAGTATCTCAGGCCGGTAACCGGTGACATCGTCGCTACCGGTACGTTGCCGCCCGAAGCGGAGGTTGCGGCTTTTATTGAGAGTTTCAACCGAAAAGAGAAAGCGAAGATGGCCATTCATGCGGTGATCGAGGTGGAGGGAATGGTTGCCGTGAAGTTCGAGGGAGCGTTTGCTGTGGTGAAGAGTCAAGAATAGGGGAAGAGTGGGAGAATATGGGAATAGGTCGTATAAGTCCTATAGGTCTTATAGGTCTTATAGGTCGGATAGGACGGAAGAGGAAAGGAGGAGTGTTACTTTTTACCTTTCTCCTGCTGTTTTCGGGCTTCGAGGCGGGCTTTGGTCATTCGTTCGCGGATGCCTCCCTCTGTAAGGAATTTTTGTTCGAGAGCTGTGAGCTGGCGGTCGAGGAGGTAGTTTGCCTGGTGGATCAGGCAGATGGCGATGTTGGCTACCACGGCGGATGGCCGTGTTTCAATGAATTTCCGGTAGGTTTCAAAGCTTTCATCAGCGCTTCTCCCGAGCTTTCGGACATATAGAGCCTCTGTCGAATTTTTCTCCCAGACCGGCTGGTCGCGGGTTCTGAGAAAATCGTGATAGTCCTGCAAAAGCTCTTCGAGACTTGCTCTCGCGACATTGATCAGTTTGATTTCTGTTTCCTTGGAGGTGCCTGACGCCATGCACCCTTCGGCAATGTTCTGCTTGCCGGAACGGGCGGCCTGCACCATCTGGTCAACCGTGCGGTCTTTACACGAATAATACCTCCGGCAGAACTGAACCGTCAGGTCATAAATGATTTCGGCTTTCCGGAAAGAGAGCAGCTCTTTGTATTTGCCGTGCGGCAGAATTATTCGCCCGTTGTCATTCATAGCATTTCACCGTCAGATTGGGGAACAGTATCGTGCTATTTCAATATAAACCAAATCACTTCAATCCCTTCCTATAGGACCTATAAGACCTATCCGCCCTATAAGTCCTATTCTTTCTTCTCTTTACTTCGTTGCCACGTACAGTATCGAGGTTTCGAAGGTCATCGGGAAGTATTCGGCTTTTTTGAAGCCTGCCGTTTTCAGGATTTTTGTGAAGGCTTCGGCCTGGGGGAACTGCTCGACGGAGTTGGGCAGGTAGTCGTAGGCGAAGGTGGACTTGCTGAACATGCCGGCGATTTTCGGCAGTACCTTCTTGAAGTAGATCAGGTAGAGCTTTTTCATGACCGGGTTGCGCGGAATCATCGGCTCGATGATGTAGGCCCGTCCGCCGGGCTTGAGCACGCGGTGGAACTCCTTCATGCCTTGCGCGAGGTTCTCGAAGTTCCTGACGCCGAATCCTGCGCTGACGACGTTGAAGCTCCTGTCGGCGAAGGGCAGCTTTTCGGCGTATCCTTCGATGAACTCGATCGACGGGTACTTCTTGCGCGCGATGGCGAGCATCTCGGGGGAGAGGTCGAAACCGGTGACCTTTGCGCCGGGGATTTTGGCCATCGATGCGGCCAGGTCGCCCGTGCCGGTGGCGACGTCGAGAATCTTCGGCTCGCGTTCACCCTCCACCTGCTTGCGGGCCTTCTTTGCGGCCACGACGCGCCAGTAGTTGTCGATGCCGAGGCTCAGAAGGTGGTTGAGGAAATCGTAGGTTGGCGCGACTTCGTCGAACATGTTCCTGATCGAGGAGCGCGACTTGGTTTGTATGAGGGACTTTGCGGTCTCTTTTGAACTGCTCATCGGGGGGTCAGCTTTTTTTGCCATAAACCTCTTCGGGGTCGAACATCAGCGTGTCGCAAATCTCCATCGACTCGCCATCCACCGTCTTGCGGTAGAAGCAGGAGTGGTAGCCGACGTGGCATGCGCCTCCTTTCTGCGAGACCTTGAGCAGGAGCGTGTCGCCGTCGCAGTCGATGAGGATGTCGTGCACATCCTGCATGTTGCCCGACGATTCGCCCTTGAGCCAGAGCTTGTTGCGGCTGCGGCTCCAGTAGCACGCTTTTTTCTTTTCGATGGTCATCCGGAGGCTTTCGAGGTTCATCCATGCCATCATCAGCACCTTGCCGGTTTCGTGATCCTGCACAATGGCGGGCACCAGTCCTTTACTATCGAATTTTACCGTTTCGAGAAAGCTCTTCTGCGTATCTTGATTCTCGCTCATTGAAGCTGTACATTTGAATTTTTTCCGTAATGCCGGCGTTAAATTAGCCCGGAAAGAGCTGTTGGCTAAAATCCGGCAGGAAGATTTCAAAGATTGATAAAATTATTGAAAAACCAAGGCCGTGACCGATAAAAAGGTGAACCTTTTTGTGCGACCTTATCTGTAAAAGGATCAGGCGTCATCAGTCTGGGCGGCTTGTAACTGTTAACTCCTTACGATATGCAGAATCTGCAGAAAATGCTTCCGAAGTTCTCGATAGCGCTTGGCATCCTGTTTGCCGCCACTATCGGATATCTGCTTACCAGAGGAAATGTTGTCGATGTCGAATCCCGGAAGATTTCACGATCCGAACTTGTCGAAGCTATCTATGCCACCGGTTACGTCGAGGCGAAAAACATGGCAAACCTCAGCGCCGAGTTCTCCGGGACGGTTCGTTCCATCAGTGCGCTTGAGGGACAGCGCGTTTCGAATGGGCAGGCAATCATTGTTTTTGACAGTGTGCAGCCCCGCCTGGCTGCTGAAGAAGCTCGTGCGGCAGTGGCTGAAGAGCAGGCTGCGGTAAGAGACAATGCGCTCAGGCTTGAACGTAACCGAACGCTGTTCAAAGCCGGCGCCATTTCCCGGCAGGAGCTCGATGCGGCTGAGCGCAACAGCGTGCAGTCATACGAGACTCTGAGACAACGCCAGATGCAGCTTAAAAGTCGCGAGGACGATCTGAAAAAGCTGACGGTGATTGCACCTTTTTCGGGGATACTGACGCTTCAGAATGTCAAGGACGGGGACTATGTCAAGGCTGGAACCCTGGTGGCGACCGTGACTGATCCTTCCCTGTACCTCGTGGTTGTCGAGGTGGACGAACTCGATGTGCCGCGCCTCCGCGCCGGTCTGAAGGCGGTTATTGCCTTCGATTCGATGCCTGAAAAACGTTTCGAGGCAACGGTTGCCAGAATTGTTCCCCAGACTGACAGGGTGACCAAGACCTCACGTGTTTACCTGAAGCTGAACGAGCCGGTTCCGGCCATTCAGGGCGGGATGACCGCCACGGCCAATATCGTCTACAACAGAAGGAAAGGGGCGCTTCTGGTCAGGAAAAGCTCTGTATTCGAAGAGGAGCGCCAGAGTTATGTATGGAAAATCGTTGAAGGCAAGCTGAAAAAGCAGCAGATACGTACCGGAGACAGCGATCTTGTGTTCATAGAGGTTACCGGTGGCCTTGCGGCGGGGGATATCGTTGCGACTTCGCCACAGGAAAATTTTCGGGATGGCATGGAAGCAAGGGTGGTCAGCCAGAAAGACAGGAAGTCCTGACAGTCCGGTTTCATGCAGATGGATACCAAAAAAAAGATAGCCGTCGTTCTGGTTGCTCACGGTGAGGCTGAGTCAGCAGGTTTTTTTGAAAATTACCAGGTGACTCTTCATACTCTCCGTCATGCATCGGAGGTCATTCCCGTTCCGGTGCCATTGCAGCATTTCATCTCCATCAGCTCTTCGCTGCGAAAAAAGTTTACCGGTAATCACAATGGTTCTCCCCAGAATCCGCTTACCAGACGGCAGGCGATCTCTCTTCAGAATCATCTCGATCTGATGGCACAGGAGCAGTGTCCGGATTTTACTTTTGAGGTCATGGCAGCTTTTTCAGCATCGAAACCTTTTGCTGAGATGCTTCTCGAAAAAACCCGGGACTATGATGGCCGGATTCTGGTTCCGATGGCACCGGTGGACAACGCCATCAGCTGCGGATTACTCTGCGCTCATCTTGGCAGGGTATGTTCAGCCGGCGAGCTGTCACGCTCCAAAGTGATAGGAAAGTTATGGGAAGACGAATCCTTGCATCTTGCCATTCTCGATCATCTTTTCAAGAGCAGCAGCCCGCTTCGATCCGGTGTGAAAGAGCGGAATGCACTGATGCTTCTGTTTCATGGCACACTTGTAGAGGATCATACCGGCGCTGCCCCTTCGTTCCATACCGGTTATGAGGAGACCATTGCTTTTTCCCGACAGCTTGCTTCACGTATCGAATCCGATTCCGGAAACCCGTGGGGTACGGTAATGGCCGCTTTTCTCAATCATGATGTGGGAGGCAAATGGAGCACTCCATCTTTCGAAGAGGCTGTCAGGATGCTGTCCGGTAAGGGATACCATCATGTCTCGCTGTTTGCCGCCGGTTATTTTTCCGATGGTAATGAAACGGTGAATCGCGAAAAGCTTGTTGCCGCCCTTGACCCATCAATTCATGCCGAAACGATTCCCTGCCTGAACGATTCTTCTCGTCTGATCTCGTGTCTTGCCGGAAGGGTAGTCACTGCGGCCCGGCAGATTATGGCTTTTTCCGGCGATTCGACGGACAGGGCCGCATGAATGAGGCATTCTTGGTTTATATTACTCAATCTGAAGGAGTTCGCTGGCCGTTGTATCCGGTTTTGATGGTGTGGGTGGTTCGGCGTCACCTCCTGTTGTCCGCCTTCCCTGTTCAAGGGGGCCGGTTTTTCAACTGTTTCCTGCCGTTTTTCCCATGAGGTGCCGGCAGAGACCAACTGACAAGGATACCATTATGGAGCACAGCAGGGAAACGATAGCGATGCTTATCGATGCCGACAACTCGCCGAGTGACAAAATCGATTTTATCCTGGCCGAAATGGCCAAATACGGGGTGGTCAATATCCGGCGTGCTTACGGAAACTGGAAAAGCCGTTCGCTCAAGGGGTGGGAGGACAAGTTGCACGACTACGCCATCCGTCCGATCCAGCAGTTCGATTATACCAAAGGGAAGAATGCCACGGACATGGCCATGACGATTGACGCCATGGATCTGCTCTACAGCAAGAAGCTCGACGCCTTCTGCATCGTGTCGAGTGACAGTGACTTCACTCCGCTGGTCATGCGTATTCTTTCCGAGGGGCTGAACGTTTACGGGTTTGGTCAGAAATCGACCCCGTCACCGTTTGTGAACGCCTGCTCCACATTTCTGTATGTCGATTCGCTCGGCGTGCAGGAAAAGGCGAAAAACGAGGGCGGGCGACGCAAGAGCAGCCAGGAGCTGAAAGGGGACAGCAAGCTGATGACCCTGATCAGGATAGCCGTGGACAGCGCACAGGAGGAGGATGGCTGGTCGAACCTTGCAAAGATCGGCAAGAATATCTCAAACCAGGCTTCGTTCGATCCAAGGAACTACGGTTTCAAGCGGCTCTCGGATCTGATCCGCTCCATTGACTTTTTCGAGATCGAGTTCCGCAACAACAACTCCGAACTCTACATCCGCGACAAGCGCAAGACCCGTAAACCCGAAGGGGTGACGCCGGAAGGCGCGCCTGCCCCTGTCGCCGGAGAAGCCATCTCCACTGCGCCGAAGCCCGCCCTTCAGGAATCTGTTTTTACGAAACCGTCACCACAGGAGCCCGCGACCCCTGTTGCGCCGTTGCCGAGGCATGAACAGCAGCGCCCTTCAGCCGTACCGGCAGCTGCAGTTCCGAAACCATCAGCTCCGGTACCGGAGCAGCCGAGGTCAACGCCCCCGCCCGTTTCCGTGGCTCCGCAACTGTCAGCTCCGCTTGCTGCACAAGAGCGGCAGAGACCGTCGGAGCCTGTTGCACCGTCCGCGCCGAGGACAGTCGTGCCAGAAGCCGAACCGATGAAACAGCCGGAATCCGTTGTTCCGTCACCGCCGACGCTGGCAGTGGAGCCCCCGGCCAGGGTGGAACCTGAAGCTGTCGTTTCGAAGCCTGCCGAGATCGAGCCTGTCAAGGAGCAGACGGCATCGGCTGAAGAGAAGCCGGCGAAACCGGCTGCATCCCGAGCCTCAAGAAGCTCCAGAAGCAGGACGAGAGGCCCCAGACCGGCCCCATCGAAGCCGGTTGCGCAGGAGGAACGGGCAACGCAGGAGGCGGTGGAAGCGAAGCCTCAGGAAGCTGTGCCTGCCGAGATGCCTGTGGTTTCGGCTGAACCCGAGAGCCGTCCAAAGCGCAGGCCGCGCAGACCCGCCCGCAAGAAGAGCGAAGGCGAAAGCGCACCAGCGCCCGCCGAGCCGGAGGGGTAATTGGTGGCTTATCCTATAGGACGTATAGGACTTATAGGTCTTATGGGACGAAGAGGACGGAAGAGGTGAAGAGGATTCTTTCGGATTTTGGATTTTCACCCGCGTAGGGGCGGGTTTCATGCTCGCCCTGTTGCTTTATTGAAGTGGGTGGCAGGTGCCGCAACTGGTAGAGAATTCGGTCAGGCTGATTGAGGTTTAAGTTGCTTTAGTTGGTTCTTCGAGGAATTGCGTGGGTGATGGGTGAGTATAGGTGAATTGAGCGACCACAAGCTCCTTATAAAACCCTATTCAAGCCGCAGCTCATGAACCGAGAAATTACTTTATCTGATTATATTATGAATACTTATTCTGATTTTAGCGCCAATTTATTGTGTGGCACAGATGTTTGCCTGAACAACTTTTCTTGAGCTTACCCGCGAAATTCTGCGAAGAATCTTTTTTTTAAAAAAAATAGCTACATTTAATTGTGTTTTTTTGCAAACTATCGCAAGTAGAAGTTGAGTAAAGATTCAGTTGATTGAATCATGCTTTATTTATAGGCAGATTCTTAAAGCGATCCTTATGAATGGCTGTGTGATTATCCATAATGCTACATACGAAAGTCTGCTAACAACCTTAATTGTTTGTGATTATACATAACATTTTGTTCTGAATCATGACAAACTCAAGCCATCCAGTTTGGTCTGTATATGACAAACTTAGAACCGCTCGCTTAAATGTTAAGTATTATACCCATGAGCTACAAACCCTTAAACGATGGAATTTATTAATCGATGTGGTTCTGGCAGCAACAACATCAACATCTGCAATTGCAGGTCTTTGGTTTTGGAAATCAGTTTTGGGAAACATTATTTGGCAATACATAGGGGTCTTGTCTGCTGTTATGGCCGTAATAAAACCTATTTTAAAGCTATCTGATCGTATCAAAGATACTCAAAATATAGTTTCTGGTTATAGTGGTCTTGAATACGATTTAAGAGAAATCAAGGCTCTCGTCGAGCAAAAGCAAAAATATGATAGCAAAGAGCAAGATGCATTCATAAAAGCCATAAAAAGAGAAAAAGAATTAGTTGAAAAAACACCCGTACCTGGAGAAAAACGGAAAGTTAAGGCTACTTGCGAGCGGGAAGTGAGACTAGAATTTCCAAAAGAATCTTTCTTTGTACCTAATCCCTAATGTTTAGAAAATGCCTTCTAAGCCCGTTCCAATAAGACCAGAAAGGCCAGCTCCAACAGAGCGCCCAAAACGGCATGTTGAACCTAATGAACCTTGGGATCGACCAAAACGACATGTTGAACCTAATGAACCTTGGGATCGACCAAAACGACATGTTGAACCTAATCAACCTTGGGATCGACCAGAAAATCCAAAACCAAATAGAGGCTACGCTTATTAGAATGAACAGATTGTAACAAGAACCGCTAAACAAATTTTTCTTTATCTTAACAGTTAAGAAAATGCCAAGAAATCCAGAACAACAACCAATTAAAAAGCCAGAGCCAGAGCCACAGCCACAGCCACAGCCGTGGCCACAACCAGAGCCGCCACAGTCAGAGCCGCCACAGCCATTTCATAAAAGGGATTGGGACTTTTTACCTGAACATGTTGAACCGGATAAACCTTGGGATAGGTAATGCATCCATTTTTTTACAGAAATGAAAAAATGATGCTTTTTGTCTAATCCCTTTTGTTTGACGCTCCGGAATTCCTGATTTTGTTGAGTCCGCAAAACCTCAAAACCGTGGACGGAAATGACAGCGAGGACAAAACCGACAATCCCCTTCACTCCCCCTGCAATCGTAGCGGAAGCTCCAGACCGTTCGCTTCGAGCAGCCCTTGATCCGAGAGAATATCTTTTGTCGGGCCGTCGGCGATGATCTTTCCTTTGTTCATGATGCAGACTCTCTGGCAGGTTTCCCAGATGAAGTCGAGGTCGTGGGAGACGGTGAGTTTCGTGACATGCAGGCCGTTGACCAGGCCGATGAGCATCCGGCGGTTGCGGGGGTCGAGGTCGGAGGTGGGTTCGTCCATCACGAGCAGCTCCGGCTTCATGACGAGCACCGCGGCCAGTGCGGCGAAGCGTTTCTGGCCCTGCGAGAGGTGAGCGGGCGGCTTGTCGCGCAACTCCCAGAGACCGAACATCCTGAGCAGTCGCTCGGCTTCGGCGCGGCTCTCCGCCTCCTCCATGCCGAGATTCGACGGGCCGAACATTACGTCATCGTAAATTCTTGCCATGAAAAGCTGGTCATCCGGTTTCTGGAAGACCAGACCGGTCTTTTTTCTGACAGCTTCGACATGTTTCCTGCCGGCATCGAGACCGGCGATGCGAACCGATCCTGTCTGAGGTAAAAACCAACCGTTCAGATGGCTGACGAGTGTCGATTTTCCTGCGCCGTTCGAGCCGACAATGCCGATCGATTCTCCCTGCCCGATGTACAGGTCGATGCCGTCGAGGGCCCTGGTGCCGTCGGGATAATCGAATGCGAGCCGTGATATGGTGATCAATCGGGTGTTCCTTTCAGAGAAACAGGGTTCAGAAAAGGTGACGGACAAGGGTGAACAGCACTATAGCACCGGCTATGGCTGCGAGATCGCCTGTTTTCATCGTCCATGCAGCTCTGCTTGCAAGGACTGTCCGGAAACCCCGTGCGCTCATGGCCATGTAAATCCTCTCTGCCCTTGCGGTTGTTCTGATGAACAGCGAACCGATGAGTTTCGCTGTGACCAGAGCACCTTTTCCGCGGCCTTCAAAGCTTCTGAGGTCACGTGCTTTCTGCATCATGCCCGCCTCTTCGGAGAGCAGGAAGCTGTAGCGGTAGACGAGCAGCAATTGTGTGACGAACACCTCAGGAACGCGGAGGGTTCTGAGCGCCATTCCGAAACGATGGAACGGCATGCAGGTTATGAGTGACAGCAGGGATGAGAGCGTGACAAACGTTTTCAGGACGATGACCGAAGCCGATACCATTCCTTCGGTAATGGTTATGCCTGCAATGGTGAATGCCGGAGAGCGGTCGAAAATGAGGTTTCCTGCTGCCATGAAAAAAATGAAAGGAGAGACGATGACAAGGCGCTTCATGAGTTGCAGAAGCGGTATGCCTGTTGCGGTTACGAACAGCAATGGAAAGGCTGCAAAAGCAATCACCCCGGCAATATCGAATTTCGGAACTGAAATCACAAAGATGATGAAGATGGCCAGAATGAGGATGGCCGGGCCGTCACCGACCGGAAGATGGTATGGCCTTGCTTGCTCATGCATGGCCAGGATGCCTGAACGTTTCGTCACAGCTTTCCGGAAGGTGGTGTGCGTCTGCGCAGCAGAAGGCCTGTCGAACCGGCAAGGAGCAGCACCATCAGGCTGCCGGCAATACCGGAGAGAGAGGTTCCCGTATTCACTGGAGAAGCCGGAGCAACCGGTGCTGTTTCAGTCTCTTCCGTCCGGTTGAAGTCGTAGTCGGGCAGGAGGGCCAGCTTTGACTGCATCTCATCGAGAAATTCGTGAGCCTTTTCTGCTGGTGCTGTCAGCTCTTCCTTGCCGGTGACTTTGGCTATCGACCACTCCAGGCCGTCCGGACTGGAGGAGGCGAACCAGGAGAGCACGCCGCCGATGGCAAGGGTAGCTATGAACACTCCTGCCGTTACAGTACCGGCTTTCGATGGACTGTTTTCATGAACAGGGCCGAGCAGAGCCGGTTCGGTTTTTGATACAAACGACAGGACGCCCCAGGTCAGCACTCCTTCGACGATGCCTATGGCGGCATGGATCGGGAGCATGAACAGAACGAAGGTGCCGAAAGGCAGGTCGGAAATTCCGGAGAGGGTTGTCTGGATCACCACCGCGAATGCCCCGGCAAGAATGCCCAGGGTCGCAGCGGTAATGCTGCCGGCGGTAACTTTTCCCGGAGAGCTGCCGTTGCCCGCGATGGGGCGATAGATGAAGGGCCAGGCGATGAAGGCCGGGATGAAGGCCATGTTGAAAATGTTGCAGCCGAGAGCGAGCAGGCCGCCGTCAGCAAAGAAAATCGCCTGGATCACCAGTACCGATGCGAGGGTGATGAAGGCCCTCCACGGGCCGAGCAGTATGCTGAGCAGCAGCCCGCCGCCGATATGGCCGCTCGATCCCGTGCCCGGAATGGAGAAGTTGATCATCTGGGCGGCAAAGACGAAAGCGCCCATAACTCCCATGAGGACGGTTTTCGAGCCGTCAGCTTCAGTTGAGATTTTTTTCGCCGACAGGCCGATCATGCCGGCGCTGATGGCCCAGAAGGCCCCCCCGACAGCCGGAGAGAGCAGGGCATCTGACATGTGCATGGTGTGTTCTCCCGTGGATATGGATTCAGAAGCGCATCGTCATGCCGGCAAGAAGGGCAGTATCGGTCTCGGGGTCGTTCAGGCCGGCTTTGATGCCGATGTCGAGGTCGAGATGGTCGTTAACCCCGTAAATGAAGCCTCCGAGAATGTAGGCCGGATGGGTGTCGGCCTCTCGCTCCTCGTTGGTACCGATGCCAATGTCTCCCACAGCTCTGAGCTTGTCCGTGACATTCAGCTCAGCCGCGACCGATGCTCTCCAGATATCCTTTTCCGATGCTTCGCTGACCTCGTCGAGACGATATTCATTGTGGCTGTATCCGAGGTTGAAGTGAAAGGTGGCAAGCTCGGCTTCGCGTGTGGCAATGAGCGTCACCTCGCCCGATACCTTGCCGGTGCCGAGGCCCTTGCGCTCGTCGCCGGTCGGGATCGTGATGCCCGGTTTCAGGGCGAGGCTGAATCCGGTATCTTCATTGTTGTAAAAACGCCATTTGATTTGCAGGGCAAGGTCACCGATGCCGTTTTCATCGGCCATTTTCACACCATCCTCTTTTTCTGTATACCACTCCCAGGGCATCCCGGCAACAAGATCGATGCTGTCTGTCAGGCCATAGGTGAAGGTCGCCGAAACGGAACTGCCGGTCATTTTGTATGAGACGTTCTCTTCGCTTTCCTTGTCTCTGGCGGATTCAACTCCGATTTCTATCTGGGAGTGTCCTTTTCCCTGCGTACCGGAGTCATCGGTGAGCATGGGCATGGCTGCAAAAGCCTGCGTGGATGAAAGCAGAATGGCAGCGGCAAGAAGCGAGATTTTTTTCTGCATGATGGTGGGCGTTGGTTGATGATAGCATGAAATTAATATTTGTGCTATCGGCAAGCAACAGATAACGGCCTTGAAAAGTCTTCTGCAGATACAATCATTTTCAGGGCCGTGCTTTCAGTCTGCGGATGAAACGGAGAGGCTGAGGTGTTTGACGCCCACCAGTACTTTGAGAGCGCTGGAAAGTTTCTCGATTTCCGGGGCATTCCCCTTGACGGCGATCACTTCGAGGCAGTTCTCGTGATCGAGGTGCACGTGCTGGGTGGAGATGATGAGGTCGTGGAAATCGTGCTGGATATCGATCAGGCGGTTGACCAGCTCGCGCTTGTGGTGGTCGTAGGTCATAACTATGGCCCCTGCCACCATGCCACCATCCATTCTTGTTTTATGCAGCAGCTCCTCTCGGATCAGGTCCCTGAGGGCTTCCGACCGGCTCTGGTAGCCCTGGGCCCTGATATGCCGGTCGAAAGCCTCGATGAGTTCCCTGTCGAGCGAGATGCCGAAGCGGTACAGATCGCTCACCTGCTTACCACTCTTCGTAATTTTTGGCTGTGCCGCCAAGTTTCTCATTGATGGCCGCCGCTGCCGTGCGTCCCGCGCCCATCGCCAGAATCACGGTTGCACCACCTGTGACGATGTCGCCACCGGCATAAACGTTCTCTTTGGAGGTCTGCATGGTGTTGATGTCCACCACGATGGTCTCCTTCCTGCTGACCTCGATGTCGGGCGTTGTCTGTCGGATGAGAGGGTTGGAGCCGTTACCGATGGAGATGATCGCCATGTCGATGGGCAGCACGTACTCGGAGCCGGGCACGGCAACCGGGCGGCGGCGTCCTGAATCGTCGGGTTCGCCAAGCTCCATCTTCTGGCACTTCACGCCGGTGAGCCACGCTTTCTCGTCGCCGATGAATTCGAGCGGAATGGTCAGCAGCATGAACTCGACCCCCTCCTGCAAGGCGTTGTGAATCTCCTCTTCGCGGGCGGGCATCTCTTTCTCGGAGCGGCGATAGACGATGTAGGCGTGCTCAGCGCCAAGCCGCTTGGCCGTGCGTACGGCGTCCATTGCGGTGTTGCCGCCGCCAAAGACGGCGACATTCTTGCCCTTGCAGTCGAACACCGGGGTGTCGCTGCTTTTCGGGAAGTCATACGCTTTCATGAGGTTCACCCTCGTGAGGAACTCGTTGGCCGCGAGCACGCCGACCAGGTTCTCGCCGGGAATGCCCATGAACCACGGAAGTCCTGCGCCGACGCCGATGAAGACCGCGTCGAAGCCCTCCTCCTCCATCAGTTCGTCAACAGTGATCGTTCTGCCTACCACCACATCGGTGCGGAACTCGATGCCTATCCGGCGCAGGCCTTCAAGCTCTTCCCTGACAATCTCTTTTGGAAGCCGGAACTCGGGAATGCCGTACATGAGTACTCCGCCAAGCTCGTGCAGCGCTTCGAAGATCACCACTTTGTGGCCGAACTGTGCGAGATCGTTGGCGCAGCTCAGGCCAGCCGGGCCGCTGCCGACAACGGCGACTTTCTTGCCGGTCGGGGCCGGAATCACCGGGTCGATCTTCTGGCCGCTCATGCGTTCGTAGTCGCCCGCGAAGCGTTCGAGGTTACCGATGGCTACCGGCTTGTGCTTTTTGCCGATGATGCACACCTTTTCGCACTGGTCTTCCTGAGGGCAGACCCTGCCGCAGATTGAGGGCAGTACGTTGTCTTCCTTGATTTTTCTGACTGCTCCCATGAAGTTGCCTTCGGCGATGAGCTTGATGAACTGGTCAATTTTGATGTTGACCGGGCATCCCTCGATGCAGACCGGGTCTTTGCACTGGATGCAGCGCAGGGCTTCCATCCGGGCCTGCTCGGGGGTCAGTCCGAGATTGACCTCATTGAAGTTGCCGATGCGAACCTGAGGATCCTGTGCGGGCATCTCCTGGCGTGGAATGGCCATGCGTTCTTTGGCCGTGATAGTTCGAGCGTCCATGATTACGATTGCTGGTTTAGCGGTGAAACTTGTTTTCGTAACGGCCCGACCCTCCGGAAGCCGTTTGTACGACTCCGGAAGGATGGCGATAAGTATGAAAATATTTCCGGTTGTGCAGGAGGTTTATGCCTGCCCGGTCAGATTGCACTGGTGGCCGCAGGCTTCGTCAGCCTCCTTCTCTTCGTGCTGGTAAATTCTGTTCCTGTCGGCAAGGTTCTTGAAATCTACCAGGTGTGCGTCGAATTCGGGGCCGTCGATGCAGCCGAACCTGATCTCTCCACCGACCGTGACCCGGCAACCGCCGCACATGCCGGTACCGTCGATCATGATGGGGTTGAGGCTGACAACGGTCCTGATGCCATACGGGCGGGTGACATCGGCGACAGCCTTCATCATCGGGATTGGGCCGATGGCAAGCACGAAATCGATTTTTTTGCCCGAGTCGATAAGCTCCTGGAGCTTCTGGGTGACAAAGCCGTGGAAACCGTAAGAGCCGTCATCGGTGGTGATGTAGGCCTCGTCGCTGACCGCCTTCATCTCTTCTTCGAGAATCACCAGATCCTTCGACCGTGCGCCGTTGATGGTGATGACGTAGTTGCCTGCCTCCTTGAGCGCCGCCGCCGTCGGGTAGGCGATAGCAGTGCCCACGCCGCCGCCGATGCTGACAGCCGTGCCGAAATTTTCGATATGCGAGGGGGTGCCGAGCGGGCCGACCACATCGGTTATAGAGTCCCCGGCTTCTTTACGGTTCAGTTCGCGGGTCGATTTTCCGGCTCCCTGGGCGATGATCGTGATGGTGCCCTTTTCAGGATCCGAATCAGCGATCGTCAGAGGGATGCGCTCCCCGTTCTGGTTGATCCTGACGATGACGAACTGACCCGCTTTTCGCTTTTTCGCGATACTCGGAGCCTCGATTTCGAATTTTTTAATATTTTCAGCTAAAAAAATAGCGGAAACAATCCTGTACATTGTTCTTTTCGATTACTCGTGGTATGTGGATTGAAAATGACTTTCAGGGAAGCAAGGAAAAAAGGAAAGTCACAGAAGCTTGTATAATACGGCAAGAACTTCTTAATTGAAAGCCGCGTTGACGTTTTTTCAGGCTGAAGACTCTTTTTTTTCTCTCAGGGAGGTCAGCAGCAAAGTTTTAATCTTTCTTTTTTATATGGTATTTATTGCCGATTACGGCGCCGGTAATCTCAGGTCGGTGCACAAAGCCTTCGAATATCTCGGCATCGGGGCGGTTGTCAGCGACAAGGCTGCTGCGATGAGCCGTTATGAAAAGGTGCTTATTCCTGGTGTGGGAGCTTTCGGGCCGGCGATGGATGCCTTTAACCGGCAAGGTTTCGGAGAGGCGATCAGGGAACACATCGACAAGGGGCGAAGCGTGCTCGGAATCTGTCTGGGTATGCAGCTCTTGCTGAGTGAAAGCGAGGAGATGGGTACGTACAGGGGGCTTGACGTCGTGGCAGGCAAGGTGCTCCGGTTCAGGAGCAGTTCAGAAAAGATTCCGCAGATCGGCTGGAATTCGGTCGATCTGTGCCGTGAGAAGTCGGTGCTGTTCCGCAATATTCCCGACCATTCGTGGTTCTACTTCGTGCACTCCTACTATTGCAGCCCGGATGATCCGGAAAGCATTGCTGCCACGACCTCTTACGCCGGAAAAAATTTCTGTTCAGCCATTGAAAAAAATGGTATTTTCGCAGTTCAGTTCCACCCGGAAAAAAGCTCCGAAGCGGGCTTGCAGGTGCTGAAGAATTTTGCGGAGTTTTAGTTCACGCTGTTCATGATTTTCACGTTATGCTGATTATTCCCGCTATAGATATAAAGGAAGGCAAGTGCGTCAGACTTACCAGGGGTGATTTCACCCAGAAGAAGATTTATCTCGACAACCCTTGTGACATGGCGGTCATCTGGCGCAAGCAGAATGCCAAGATGATCCACGTGGTCGATCTCGACGCAGCCCTGACCGGTGAAACGGTCAACTTCGAGAAGATTCGCGAGATCGTCAATGTGCTTGACATTCCGATCCAGGTCGGCGGCGGTATCCGCTCCATCGAGGCAGTCAAAAAGTACATCGAAATCGGCGTCAGTCGTGTGGTCATCGGATCGGCAGCGGTAACCAATCCGGGCCTCATCGTCGATCTCCTGAAGAAATACCGTCCATCACAGATTGTCGTCGGCATCGACGCCGAGCATGGCGTGCCCAAAATCAAGGGGTGGACAGAGAGCAGCAACATGCAGGATTACGAGCTTGCCGCTGAAATGAAGAAGCTTGGCGTCGAGCGCATCATCTACACCGATATCACCCGTGACGGCATGTTGCAGGGGGTAGGTTACGAAACCACCAAACGCTTTGCAGAGAAGGCGGGAATGAAGGTGACCGCATCGGGTGGCGTGACCACCTCCGACGACCTCCACAAGCTCCGCTCGCTCGAAAAATATGGCGTCGATTCGGTCATCATCGGCAAAGCGCTCTACGAATGCAACTTCCCATGCCAGGAGATGTGGTACGCCTACGAGCAGGGTCTCGGCATCGACGGTGAATTCTCCACGGCCCGCAGGAAAGAGTGCTGTTCATGACGACACTCATTTCTTGCGTCAGCAATCATCGACAGCCAACGTGCAGGAACAGGAACAACAGCTTCTCCAGTCTGTCGAAGCTCTGATCTTCGCTTCAGAGGAGCCTGTAACCCTTCAGACTGTCTCCCGGATCACCGGCAGGAGCCTCCGGCAAAGCGATCTCGACGAGGTTGTCGAAGCACTCAATCGCGATTACGAGGCGACCGGCAGAACGTTCCGCATCCGTTCCATAGCAGGAGGCTACCGTTTTCTCACCGAACCGGACTATGCCGATCTTGTCCGAAGGCTTCTTGCACCGGTCATCCAGCGTCGTCTTTCCCGTTCCATGCTCGAAGTGCTGGCTGTTGTTGCCTGGCATCAGCCCGTTACCAAAGGTGATATCCAGCAGATCAGAGGCGTCAGCCCGGATTACTCCATTGACCGGCTGCTCGAGCGCGGCCTTATAGAAGTTCGCGGCAGGGCGGATTCGCCCGGAAGGCCCCTGCAGTACGGAACAACGACAGGATTTCTCGACCTGTTTCATCTGCCGAGCCTGAAAGACCTGCCAAAGTTGCGTGAAATCAGGGAGATACTCAGGGAGCACGAGGAACAGCAGTATCTGGCTTCAGCCGGGGAGCAGATGCCGGCAGATGAGGATGATAATGGTTAAAATGAGGGAAATTGAGTGAAAAAGAAGCTTCAGGAAGAAAAAGTCAGAATCAATAAATATCTGGCCATGTGTGGAGTCGCCTCGCGACGTGCTGCCGATCAGCTTGTGCTTGAAGGCAAAGTGAGCGTTAATGGCCGGATTGCCGACGAACCAGGTTTCAGGGTCGATCCGCGCAACGACGAAGTGATCGTGGACGGCCGTCTCATGGCCAGGCCGGAGGCGAAAAAGGTCTATATTCTGTTCAACAAGCCAAGAAATGTCATTACCACGACTCATGACGAGCGCGACCGCCAGCAGATTCTTGACTTTATCGATGTCCGTGAACGTGTCTTTCCGGTTGGCAGGCTCGATCGCAAAAGCACCGGTCTTTTGCTTCTGACCAACGACGGCACTCTGGCTCACCGTCTGATGCATCCATCGTCACTGGTGCAGAAGGAGTATCTCGCAGTTCTCGATGAGAAATTTCCCCCTTCGATGTTGCAGAAACTGACCGGTGGTATGAGGCTCAAGGATACCGGTGAGAAGGTGAGTCCATGCAAGGCCAAAATCATCGATGACGGCATGAGCGTGCTCGTGAGCATCCATGAAGGGAAGAATCATCAGGTGAGGCGCATGTTCAGCACTCTCGGTTTTGAGGTCAGACGCCTCGACCGGGTGGCTTATGCCGGACTGACTGCCGGAGAACTCAAAAGAGGGGAGTGGCGGTTCCTCTCCCGTAAAGAAGTGGAACAGTTATATCGTTTGTGTGGGGGTCAGTGAGTATATTGTGAAGTGTTTGTTTTTCTGTGTTCCTTACGGTTTGCAGAATCCGGAAAGAACGGCAACCCCCTGACCGATTTTTCTTCAAAATCTTCATCGACCCCTTACGATGAACACATACGCATCTTTCCTGTTGCGCCGTCTGACGGCGGCGACTCTGTTATTGGCTTCCGTAGCTTCACCGGTTTCTGCGCTGGCTTATGACTCCTTCGAAGATATTTTCGACCGTGCAGAGCCTGACGGTAATGCCGAAGAGCTTGTCAGCGATCTCGAAGAGCTGCGCAGGAACAAGGTACCGATCAATATCGCCAGCGAAGAGCAACTGCTCGAACTTCCTCTGTTTACCGCGGTTGATGCAGTAAAAATTCTCGACTGGCGGCGGCAGAAAGGCCCGATCGGATCGGTATCAGAACTTGAAAAGATTATCGGTGCGGAAAGGGCTCGCCGCCTTTCAGCATACCTCTCTTTCGGGATGCCGCGTGCAGTGCCGAAAAAGGAGGTACACGCAGGCAACAAGGGCAGCGTTATCGGAAGGGTTTTCCGGGAGAGTCCGCCGAGAGCCGGAATCGAAAACGGCAAGTATGCAGGAGAAAACCGGCATCTATACAGCCGTTTCCAGGCAGCCACTCCGAACTGCGGAGTTCATTTCCTGCAGGACAGCGATGTGGGCGAACGGGATATCGATGATTTTCTTTCATTCAATGTTCATGTCGAACGGATCGGCATTCTGACCCAGGCGGTTGTCGGTGACTACCGGCTCAGCTTCGGGCAGGGGTTGCTTTTCGGGCAGGGCCGCTATTTTTCGAAGGGCACCGATGCCATTGACGGGGTGCTGCTTTTTTCGTCGGCTCTCCGGCCCTATACCTCGGCGGGAGAGGAAAACTTCCTGCAAGGGGCGGCGGTGACTCTTTCGCCTGGGCCATTTGAAGCTACGGCTTTTGTGTCAGACAACAAGGTTGACGCCAGTATCGATGACGGAGTTGTAACCGGTATATCTTCTTCCGGCTATCACCGTACTGACTATGAACGTGAGAAAAAAGACAATCTCACCCTTCAGGCCAAAGGTGCGAATCTCAGATACCGGTACCGCACCGGAGAGCTGAGTACCGGTATAGGAGCTACCTGGGTGACATACCGATATGGTCTGCCGCTCGAATGGCTTGAAGACGGCAAACATGGCGGTCAGCTCGGTTCGGTCGAGGCGAGTGCCGTGTACCGGAATGTCCAGGTTTTCAGTGAGGCGGCATTTTCCGGCAACCCCGAATCGCTGTCGTGGACTTGCGGCCTTCAGGCCGATCTGGCCAGGGGAATTACCGGCGTTGTCTCCATGCGTGAATATGCCGTCGATTACTATTCACCGTTTGCAGGCGTCTTCGCCGAACGGGGTGACGTAGGATCGAACGAGGAGGGGTTCTATCTCGGCCTGAAAGCCAAAGTACTGAAGAACCTGACTTTTGCCGCTTCGTATGACATGTTCAGGTTTCCTGAACTTGACAGGGATGATTACGCTCTTCCGTCAACAGGCCACGATGCCCGTTTCTATGTGACCTGGAAGCAGAACCGTTTCATGACCTGGGATGGCATGTACCAGCATCGGGAGAAAGAGGAGACCAAAAAGCAGCTCGATGCCGACAACTATCTCCAGTATTACATGCCGGTACCCAAAACCACCAACCGGCTGCAGCTTACCCTGAAAACAGGACTCTCTTCGCAGTTCAGCCTCAAAACCGGCGGGGGGTACAAGCGTGTCCGCAGTGAGTTCATCGACAGCCGTGATACCGAGGAAGGGTGGCTTCTGTATCAGCAGCTCAACTGCAAGCTTGGGCCTGTTACCCTGAAGAGCCGATATTCACAGTTCAATACCGACAGTTACGATGCCGCACTCTATGCCTACGAAGACGATCTGCCGCTGGTCTATACGCTCAATGCCTTTTCCGGTCGGGGCAAAGCCTTTTTCGTCCTGCTTGACTTCGAGCCGGTGAAAGACTTCAACCTCACGGCAAAGTATGAAACCACCTGGTACGCCGACCGCGATGTATACAGCAGCGGCAACGACCTTCGGGACACCTCTTCGCCGGGTTCGTTTCACGTGGGGATGATGTGGAAGTTCTGACCGGGAATCAACCGGCCCACAAGCCCCATGCCAGTGCCGCCACCACAATAGCGGGGCCGAATGGCCATTCGGCTTCGGGGCTGAAGGCTTTGAAACGGCGCCATACCAGATTCCATACCACGGTAACCACACTGGCCCAGAACACTATGTAGAGCACGCCCACAAGGCCCCACCAGGTGGCCAGCGCGGCAAGGAGTTTGAGGTCACCACCACCGATACCACTACCGCCTCTGATGCGCTGGAACAGCCAGGCAAGGCCACCCAGCAGTCCGAGCACCACGGCGGCTGATGCTGTGCCAGCGAGCAGGCTGTGCGAGGTCAGCCCGGCAAAGCTGCTGAAAAGCCCTGCTGCTCCCAGCGGCAGCACAACCATATCCGGCAGCATGGTGGTATCCCAGTCAATGAGAGCGAGCAAAATCAGAGTGGTGGCCAGACAGGCTTCAAGCAGCGTAGCCCAGAGTGCCGGGTGGTTGGCGGAGTTGGCCGCCCAGGCCCACAAGCAGGCATTGAGCAACGGTACCCAGATACGTCGGGCAGGCGGAGCAGGTTGCTCCAGGCCGCCACCGGGTCCCCGCCATTCGTGCAGGGGGGCCTGGGCAAGGTGCAACACCTTGAGCGGAATGATGCGGGAAAGGGGCGCCAGCCAGAGCCCCACCACAGCACCGGCCAGCCACCACGGCCAATCTTTCCAAAGGACATTCAGTGGGGTGCTGAAACTCATCGTGAAGACTTATTTGTTGGAAAAGGCTTGCATCAGCTGAATGGTTGCTGGACCCAGCAGCACGATCATGAGCGTCGGGAAAATAAACAAACCGAGGGGCAGCACCAGTTTGACGGGAATTTTAGCGGCAAGCTCTTCGGCGCGTTGGGTGCGGCGTGTGCGCATCACATCAGATTGCACGCGTAACGATTCAGCAAGGCTGGTGCCGAATTTGTCGGCCTGTATGAGCATCGAGACAAGGTCATTCAGGTCTTCGAGGCTCGTGCGAAGTGCCAGGTTGCGCAAGGCTTCTATGCGGGTGGCGCCGGCGCGCATTTCGAGGGTTGAAAGATAAAACTCCTGAGCCAGGTCGGGATTGGCACGAACCATTTCGCGCGATATGCGGGAAATGGCGGCGTCGATGCTCATGCCTGACTCGGTGCAGACAACCATGAGTTCGAGCATATCGGGCAGACTGTTGCGCATGCGTTCGACCCTTTGTCTGGTGATGAAACGAAGCGCCATTTCTGGCAGGTAATAGCCTGCGGCGGCGGTGAGCAGTACCAGCAGGGTTGAAATCGCTAAAGATATTTTGGGCTGGGTGAAATACAGAAATAGAGCAAGCACAACCGGTAGCAAGAGAGATAGGACGGTTTTGACGGCAAAGTAGTACTGTGGTGCGGTTTTGTTGCGAATGCCGGCTTGCAGAAATCTGAGCTGAACACTGGAGCTTTGCCATCCTTCTTCAGGGAGCGAGAGCTTGGAGAGGATGTTGACAACGGTGGCTACTTTTTGGGTGCTGGCCGTTCTGGACAAGGATAGATCACCCGTAGTCAGGCTCTGGCGTTTGATCTGACTGATGCGTTTTTTGATGGTGTTGCTGTCATCTATCCAATTGTACAATGCGAACAAAACCGAGGCGACAGCAGCCCCCAGGAGCACGATGGTCAGGATTTGCATGGTGGGCTTGGTTGGAGTTATACCTTGATTCGGGTTATTTGGTTGAGCACAACTAAACCAACGGCCATGAGCCCACTGGCAATGAGAAGGAGGGTGTGGCCCTGGGGAGTGGTCCAGAGCATCGAGATGTAGCCAGGGTTTATGAGCATGAGAATTGCGATGAACACAAATGGCATACTTCCGAGCACCATGGCTGACATGCGCCCTTCAGATGAGAGCGTGCGAACTTTGCCGCGGAGTTTGAAACGTTCACGTATGGTTTTGGCCAACCCGTCAAGCAGTTCGGTGAGATTGCCGCCTGTTTCGTGCTGGATCATGAGCGAAATGACAAAGAAGCTAAGGTCGTTGCTCTGGACACGTTCGGCGAGCTGGCCGATGGCCTCTTTGAATGAGATACCGAAGCTGATTTCATCGAAGACGGTTTTGAACTCGCCACCTATGGGGTCGGGGAACTCCTTGCCGACTGAACCCATGGCCGAAGTGAGACTCTGGCCGGCGCGAAGTGCGCGCGAGATATAGTCGAGCGCTTCCGGAAGTTTGTCTTCAAAAGCTTTGCGACGCTGGCTGGCCTGACGAAGCAACCACAGAAGCGGTGTGCCGGCGATGGCAGCGGCGAGCAGAAGCAGGATCAACGGGTTGGTTTGGTGCAGAAGAAAACCAGACGCCACAACAACCATAAACAAAGCGAGCATGAGGCTCATCAATCGCCCGGCAGTGAGCCGGCTGTTGGCACGCCGGATAAGGTTTTCAAGTTTTCCGAATGCTCCGGAGCGTGAGCGAAGCCAGGTTTCCAGTGCACTGTCCCCCAGGGGAGTTTGCGTTATGCTCAGGCTTTGTCCCCCCAGGTGAACAGCGTTGTGAATGGCCTGCAACCGCTCTTTTTTGGCTTTGTTGAGGGTGCTGAAAAAGTGCGTCCACACCCCATAGAAGAGCAGGATGATCAGGATTATTGCCAAAAAAGCAAAGAAGGGAACTAAAAACGTGATCATGATGCGCGCAGGGTTTAGTCGTTGGCGTCGGGATCGAACATGCCGCTGCTCAGGGTGATGCCGTAAGCCCGGATTTTTTCAGAGACTTTCGGCCGTATGCCTGTGGCGCTGAACGTTCCCTGTACAGACCCATCAGGGTTCGTGCCGGTGCGCCTGTAACCGAAGATCTCCTGGGTGCTGATGACGTCACCCTCCATGCCGGTTATTTCCTGGATGCTCGTGATTTTGCGGCTGCCATCATTGAGCCGGTTGGCCTGAACGATAAAGTGAACCGACGATGAAATGAGCTGGCGCAGGGCTTTGCTGGGCAGGCTGATGCCGCCCAGGCCTACCAGGTTTTCGAGTCGGCCAAGAGCATCCCGGGGAGTGTTGGCGTGAATGGTGGTGAGTGAGCCGTCGTGTCCGGTGTTCATGGCTTGCAGCATGTCGATTACCTCGGAGCTGCGAACCTCGCCAAGCACGATGCGGTCGGGCCTCATGCGCAAGGAGTTTTTCACCAGGGCGCGCATGGTGATTTCGCCTTTTCCTTCGATATTGGGAGGGCGTGTTTCCAGGCGAATGACATGATCCTGCTGAAGCTGGAGTTCTGCCGTGTCTTCGATGGTGACGATGCGCTCGCTGGAGGGGATAAAGCCCGATAGAATGTTGAGCAGCGTGGTTTTTCCCGAACCGGTTCCTCCTGAAATGACGATGTTGCACTTGACTCTGACCAGTGCCGACAACAGTTCGGCCATGGCGGGCGTCAGTGCGTTTTTTTCAACGAGGTCGTGCATTTGCAGGGGTACAACCGCAAAGCGCCGGATGGTCAGTGTAGGCCCGTCGAGAGCCAGTGGCGGAATGATGGCGTTGACGCGCGATCCATCGGGCAGGCGGGCATCGGCCATGGGGCTCGATTCATCGATGCGCCGTCCCACACGAGAGACGATTTTATCGATGATTTTCATGAGGTGTGCATCGTCGCTGAAGCGGATGTCGGTGAGCTGAATGCATCCTCTTTTTTCGACATAGACGTGCTGGTGGCCGTTGACCATGATTTCAGAAATGGCCGGGTCAGCCAGCAGGGGCTCAAGAGGGCCCAGACCCATAATTTCGTTTTTCAGGTCAGTTACCAGTCTTGTGCGCTCCTGATTATTGAGAGGCAGAGAGTCTTCTTCGATGAGCGAGCCAAGCAGGAGCCCGAGTTCGTTGCGAAGCTGCTCGGGAGTCAGGCTTTCGATCGAGTTGAGGTCGATGCGGCTGAGCAGCTTCTGGTGCAGCTTCATTTTGGTCCCGTAATAGTCAATCCCAGTGGGCGCCAGTGGTTTTTTTGCCGGTTCAGGTGCTGGCGCCGGTACAGGCGGAGCCTCAACGACATGAGGTTGTGCTGGTGCTTCAGGAGTTGCAGGAGCAGTTGCAGGGGAAGCGGCTCCCCGTCTGCTGGAGATGTTCCAGCGAGCTATCTGATCTTTAAGCGTTGCCATAGCGAGCTTTTATGATGATTGCCGCCGGTCAGGTGGGCGGCCCAGTCAATGACGGCTTTTGAAAATTTCGATTTTGGTGCCACTTGCAGGATGGACTGACCTGTCAGAAGAGAGTCCTGCACGGCCTCGGCGTCCGGGGGGAGTCGTCTGTCAACCGGTTTGCCGATGACCTTTTCGATTTCGGCACCGGAGAGGCGAGCCGTCGAGTCAGCGCGGTTAAGGATGATTTCTATGGGTGGAATCGGCTTTTCACACTCTTTCCAGAGTTTGAGCAGCTGACTTGCCCGGCGCAGCGATGCGAGCGATGGTGTAGAGACCAGACAGAGATCGTCAAGGTGTTCGAGAATCCAGATGCCGACCCGGTCGATCGATGAACCAAAGTCAACCAGAATGCAGTTGTAAGAATTTTTTGCCATGTTGATGAGCTCACTCACACGTTCGGGCTCGATATGAACGATTTTTTCAAACGTGGCTGGGGAGGGGATAAGGTCGAGCGTCGGTCTGATGTGCTGCACCATGCTGTCGAGCAGCGACTGGTCGAGGCGGTCGGATTGGCTGGAGATGTCAGCCAGATCCTGCGTGTGGTTCTCTCTGGTGAGATACATGTCGAGGTCGCCAAAGGGCAGAGAGAGATCGACCGCCAGCACGCGGGTATCAGGCACCTGAGAGAGCGCAAAGGCCAGGTTTGCCGCTATGCAGGAGGCGCCGTCTCCCCCTTTTGAAGAGACAAATCCCAGCACCCGTCCCTGGCTGATGGTTGTGCCTTTGGTACGAAGGTGAGCGCGTCCGATAACCTGTTTCAGGGTTTCAGCGGCGCTGTCGTCAATGACTTCACGCACACCGGCACGCATGAGAGCCAACAGAGTCTCGGGTTGTGCCTGTGGGTGAAGGACGACGATTGCCGCATTCGGCAGAGCGAGACAGAGTTTCTCGACCTCCTGAATATAATTGGGCTCGCCGGGCTCAAAGCCCACCAGGAATACAAGGTCGGGTTTTTGAAGGGTGATCTGGCGCACCATGACACGCAGTTCACCGACCTGTCTGGTCAGTTGGTGATGACCCAGTTCAAGCTGTTCATCGGAAACCTTCCAGGGCTGAGAAGAATATGCAACAATGTTCATATATGCTTATTGAGAGAGTATGGGAGCAGTTCGGGCGCTGTATGGCGTCCCGCTTCCGTCGCCTGCGGTGAAGCCGGGCATAATTGTCGGGTCGATGAAATGATCCGAAATATATTTTCCACCATGATCAGCTCCATCACTATGAAATGCGATAATTCGAGCGATAGTTTTGTTGGAATCAGTTGCAATGGCAGCCACTTCGAACATGGCGACATCATTGTCTGAATGTAGCATCGTTTGTTGTCAATCAACCAGGAGCACTTTATTTCCAGGTAACGATGTTATTGGATGATCGGTTCTGTTGACAACCAAACCGCTTCCGTTTATACGGACTTCATTACCGACAACAGACCCATTTATCGTAACGTTACTGCCATTGATGGTGATTTTGCCATTGGGGGCGTACAATACCCCGTTCAGGTTATAATTGCTGCCATTTAAAGTGATATCGCCGTTTGTTGAATAAAAGCATATCTGACTGTCGCCTGATGCCGTTCCACCGCCATTGATGGTAATATTGCCGTCTCCCATAACGGCTCCTGTGGCGGTAAATCCGGAACCGTTTACCGTGATAGTGTTGTTGTCTCCCTGTACGTAAATCGGCTCTGAAGTGATATGGCCTCCGTTAATGGTGTAAGATGTGTTGTACGTTTGATTTGCAGCCTCAGCCGCTTCTGCAACAGCATCACTGTAATCCGGCATACTTATAGAGCTTGAATTGGGTAATCTTTCATCAATAGTAATGCCGCTGCCATTCGTTGTAATTGTCTCTACAGCTTCTGCAGCTTCAGTGATGTTAATTGAACTGCCATTGATCAAAAGTCTGTTATTGGTATGAACTGATCCTGTTATATCAAAATTACTTCCATTCATATTCAATTGTTTTGTTGGGCTGCCGGAAAATATGGCATAGTCAAAAGGGCCACCTGCACCGCTTAATATGGCAACGGCATGGGCCTGAACATTACTGTTGTTTATACCGAGAAAAGGTGCGAAAAACAGGTTCAAAGAGTGAGCAACCGTAGCTCGAACTCCTGGGAAATCTCCATTCACGTGTGTGTATGAAGGACTCTCGTCACTCCAGTTTCGCGATTGAAGGTTCCAGTAGCCTGTTTGAATGTTTACACTATTTGCCTGTATCAGCACGCCATCTGCCTTGTTGCTCTGTGCCAATTCCTGTGCCTTGGATGTAGCTGCTGTCCAGTTGTATGGATCGCCTCCGGCATCACTAAGTGAACGCGCTCCGGCCAGAGCGGCCGCGTCGGCTGCATTCTGCAGTTCGACTCTGGTCAGGTTGAGGCGGGTCACGTCAACCGCCAGAGCTGCAAAGCCCAGTAACACCGGCAATAAAAGGGCAAACCAGATGGCTATGCCACCACGTTGGCCGTGCAGCCGTTTGATGATGAGGCGTGCCCCTGCCATAAGTTATTCGAGTCTCATGCTGCTTTCAGCCGAAATTGGTAATGCAATCGAAAAAATATAGAGCCCGGTGTAATTGATGTTGGCACTGACGGTGAGAATGTCACCCGAAGTGGTAGCCGTTATGGCAGGGGTCATGCTGTCTCCAAAGGTGATGAGGTTGTTCTGGCAGACATTCGAGGCTGCGGTTTGGGCTCTGCTGGAGCTGGAGCTGTTTGGATCGTGTATGGCTCCGGCGCGTGCGCCTTCCCGGGTAGCCATGGTGAGCACGGTTTTGTCGTACAGGGCTATAGAAAAGGTAATCACCCCAAAGAGGAGAAGCAGAAACATGGGCAGGATGAGCGCAAATTCGACCAGTGCACTGCCCTTTTGTGATTGGGTGCGCACCAGGGCCGCCTGTGATATTCTCTTGTCATTGCGAGGAGCGACGCGACCTGGCAACCCATCCTGAGGGATTAACGTATGGATTGCTTCTCCCGACAGGTCGGGAGCGCAATGACGGAGTGCGGGAGCATGGTTCAGGATGGATAAGGCAGACGTTACCGGTAAGCCTGAGAGGCTGCTGTTCGATGCCTGAAGCATGTTAGAAACTTTGCGCATAGGATTCACTTTTCTCTTGAGCTTTCAAGCTTTCCGCCGATGAAAAGCTTACTTGATGCAGGCGGAACAACTTTGTCGGTCGGAAGCTCTGGCATGGTTGCGCTGGCTTTGACCAGGGTGGGGCGAACAACAATCAGAAGCTCCGTTTTTTCAACAGTTTTTTCGGTACGCCGGAAGAGCGTACCAAGAAGGGGAAGATCACCCAGCAAGGGTACTCCCGTTATGTTGTTGGTGATATTGTCTTTCAGAAGGCCACCAATTACAAGATTTTCTCCTTCGTTCATCTGGACGGTGGTCGACGCATCGCTTTGTTTGAAAGAAGGGTAATATAATGAAGTCCCCGCTGTGACAGGTTCTGTGGTTGGTTCTGAAATCTCGGTTCTAAGCGTGAGCGAAATACGACCCCCATCCAGCACGACGGGTATAAAGCTCAAACTCACTCCATAGTTTTTTTCTATGTATTCTGTCGAGTTTTGATCAGGGTTAATAAAGTAATATTTGCTGACGACTCCCAAAAAAACTGAGCCGCCAACATGGAATTTACCTTCATGACCACTCATGGCGACAATGGTTGGTTCGGCAAGAATTTTAACCAGATTTTTTTTGCGTTCAGCTTCCACCTGGAGATTGTTATAGACGTACTCCTTGATATTTGGATCCCAGGCCGTATTCAGCAGGAGGTTGAGCGTGGCGTTGCTGACAAACCCGGTCATAAGGCCCCCTCCGTTACTACCCCGGCCTTTGAAAACACCGAGTCCAAGACTTTCAATGTAGGATCGTGAGACTTCGGCAATGTGGACTTCGAGGCGGATTTGCTGCGGGTCGCGGATTTTCAGGAGGTTGACGAAGCCAGGTCCTTTGACGCCGGTCGCAACAACGCGGGACTCTTCTTTTGAACCGGCAGCTAACTTAGAGCCAGTGCCAACGTCTGCCTTGGAGTCTTTGCCAGAATCTGCCCCAGATTTTTTGTCAGCATCTTCCTTAGAGCCCTTTTCAGAGCTACTATGGGTAAAGATTGCTTCGGGGGTGAAAGACAAAGGCGTGCCACCCGTATACCCTATTACCAGGCGGTAAGCGGTTTCTGCTGCCAGAACGTCAGACACAGAGCCGGCCAGTACCAACGCTTGACCCAATGAGTAGATCTGAATATCCTTTTCTTGCGGTAAAGCGAGTTTCAGCAGCACCTCTAAAGGCTTGGTGTTTCGGTTGACATTAACAGGGGCTGAGGTTGAATTGCCATTCTGGTACCAGACAACAAGATTGGTTGATCCTGCTTTTTTTCCCAGCAGGTAGAGCTCGTAGGGGTTGATAATAATATAGTCGGCTACCTCGGGGTTGGCTATGGCAATACGTTTAACTGGTCGTGCGAACCGATAAACCTTGGATTCGCCTTCAGGTACAAGGTATGACGATGGCTCGGCAGAGGCCATTGCTTCTACGGGTGCCAGTGTAGTCTTTTGGCGTATGCGCACAGGTGCAAGCTTGGGAACGGGCTTTTTAATCACTGGTGAGTAATTGGCCTTTGACGTCACAGTTGCAGTTCCGAACTTCGAAAGAGAGTCTTTTGACGCGGAGGCTTCAGGCGCTTTCTTTACGGCCGCGGGTATGGGCGAGGCCTTTGCTGATACCGGTACAGCACCAAAAACCAAAGGACCGGGCTTTACGGCCATTCGTATGGAAAGTGTGGTTGATGATGAAGCTGTTGCGGCCGCAGGCATGGCACCGACAAGTGCTGCAAGAGCACTCATCCAGCAGACCAAAAGCATCGGGGCTGTCAAATTCATGTGCAAGTTGGCTATTGGTGTGATAACAGATTATCGGATAGTACCACGGATTTCTTCGGGTCCACGGCTTTGAACCGAAGGTGCCGGTTTTTCAGCCGGGGCGGTTACAGGAGTGGGCTGGGAAGTCACAATATCTGGCAGACGTACACCGGCAGAGTGTGTTTTTCGGGTGTCGAGTTCGTTTCGTAAAACCAGGGAAAGCTTTCCGATGTTGCGCGCCAGGTCGAGCTCTTCGGATTCGCGGGTTGTCAGCTCGAGGGTTACGGCATTGACCACTTTTGGTTTATCGGGTTCCGTTGCGGTTTCCTGGGCTACAGCCAGTACTTTGACGCGCGACAGTACTGTTCGCGAAAAAGGCTGTTTCTCCGAGTCTTTGCCGCTGACCAGAACATCCACATAACTGCCCGGAAGGGCAAATCCGGCAACCGCTATCACTTCGTTCACCTTGACGGTTATGGCTCGCTTGCCCTCAGGGATGAGTGATGACAGGCCGCCTGTAGCGCCTTTCGGAGCCAGTTTGCCAGGCAGAACCGGTTCACCCGCGATCATGGACTCACGGGCAATTCGCCCTGCCACGTCAGTGGTGCGGGCGAAGGCTCCTTGCGGAACAGAAGAGGCGGGCCAGCTGATGGCCTTGATCTGCGCCGCCGTAATGGCTTTGCCTGCTTCGATTTGCTGCTCAACAATGACGACCCTGGAGCTGTCTTGGTGAGGGGTCATCCAGCGGGCGGCAAAGTAAGCTGCCATCGCTCCCAGAATGAGAGCGATGGCAAGAATGACTGGTTTTTTCACTACTTATGCTGCAAAAGAATTTTGGCTCCTCGCTAATTTATGTGGGTAACCCGAAATTAAGTTTACCGTTGATTAGATAGATGATGTTGATCAGATTCCTGCTGGTACGGTAACCCCGTGCCCGTGCTTTTGCTGCCTGGATAAG
>Ga0172375_10001510_pt1 | contig 37418 bp, 55 predicted proteins | sample LakKiv1m_FD_114537 | JGI IMG/M metagenome (GOLD analysis project Ga0172375, IMG submission 114537) | Freshwater microbial communities from Kabuno Bay, South-Kivu, Congo - kab_092012_11.1m | ecosystem: Environmental > Aquatic > Freshwater > Lake | place: Democratic Republic of the Congo... | reverse complement strand
TTTGATCTGTGATTGTTCTTTATGGCTTCCATGTAATTCCTCCGATAAAAGAATGGGTAGAATAAGGATAATATTTTGTTTGTGGGATGGCTACCGTTTCGCCACTCAGTGGATCTGCTGTATTGATATAATAGAGCTGTAGATATTCTTTTCGATAATACTGGTAGGAGAGCGAAAGTTGGAAATGTTTTGAAAGAACAAAAAACAGGTTGGCCCCCAGCCGGTAATCAATTTTATCGCTGTTATTATAAACGATAGCCCCGTTGTTAATATTGGCATTGGTATAATTGCCATAGAGCAACGTCGCTTCCCCCCACAGCCAGGGGGTGATTTTTGCGCCAATCATCTGGTTGAGGAGTACCCGTGATTCATCGCCCTGAAAAAAGCCGGTAATGGATGTATTCCCGTAAAGATTGAGGTTGCCAAACGGATAATAGGTCAGCCACCCTTCGGCCTGTACCTGGTTTTTTCCGTTTAAATTGGAAAAACTCCCGGACAGGCCCAGGGTAAAAACAGAAAAATCTTTGGTAATGGTAAGCCCTGCGACATAATTGTAAAATGAGGTGTCGATTTTGGTGATGGTATAAATGGAGCGCTGGAAGGGAAAGGTGTAAGCAGTGTCGCGCGAAGCAACATAATACAAAGTATTATAATCTTCAAAACAAAATGTATAACATTTCAAAACGAAATGTATAAAAATTACGAAATCTATAAAGGATAGTTTGCGGTCAGAACTTCAACTTTCTTTTTACGGACACCTGTGCCTTTTGCGTTAACTGAAACAGACATGTCAAACGACCTGTTGTTCCAATTATTAGCTCGTGTATGCCTATTCAATACTTCAGATGGATAGCTGCTTAGCAAAAACTTCCCATCGATTTTTGAAAGGGAGGCCAGGAGACCCTCAAAATCAGATTCAGTATAACCATCATAATGGCCCATATCGCTATTAAAATAAGGCGGGTCACAATAAAAAAACGCATCGGGGGTATCACGGGACCTAATAATCCTGATCGCATCGGCACATTCTAATTGAACATTTTGTAACCGGATCGCCAAGTCTTCAGTGAACGATTCGCGTTTGTTGGAAATCTTTTTTGATGTTGAATTTTTCTTTATATCATAACCCCATGTGCCATCGAGGATTGATGAAAAACTTTCAACAGCAAGGACCCAAACCGCCCAGGCACGTTTGATATCGTCAAACATATCTGGGTTTTCATAGATTACTTTTGCCTGGTGATGGAGCATCCTGCTATGAAGCGAAATACGGATCATCTTTTCAAGGCTTACAAATTCATTTTGGACTACCTTATAAAAGTTGATCAATTCGCGATTTGTATCGTTAAGCACTTCAACATTGGAAACTTGTTTTGCCCAAAAAATTGCAGCGCCACCGCAAAATGGCTCACAATACAAATTGTGTTTTGGGATCAGTTTAATAATCTTGGGCGCAAGATTTTGCTTTCCTCCGTAGTACGAAAGCGGTGTTTTAATTGTCATAATAGAAAAAATTTGATAACATCATGAAAGAGAATAATATCTGTTGACTTTAATAATTTTTGCAAAGAAGGGGCATTTGTCCCCATATTTTTTCATCTGCTTGATCAGCACGTTGGACCCTGTGAAGAAAATCATAACCTTGCCGTTGATCCGGAATTGAATTGTTAAACATTGAGAGGAATCACTTTTGGGATATTTCGAATCCAGTAACCGGTACTGAAGTATCTCAATATCCTGGTTTAAAATGTCATCAATTTTAATCTTTTCCCCTTCAAGGGACCTTGGCTCATCGGCAAAATCACTGAACCGGGCCATCTTGAAGTGTAGTTTTAACAAGTTCTTTGATAGCTTGTCTTAATTCTTGATAGCTTGCATATTCACCGATGCCGGTTTGAGTGCCAGAATTGAAGTTGTTAATCAATGCGATCTCGTCATCTAATGAAAAATGTTGATGGACCAAAGCCGCAATGATCACATCTTCTTTCGGACTATCGGTTTCGATATAATCATATTCCCAGAAGGCTTGAGTTCCATCAGGGCCAGCGGCGGTCACTTGTTCCTGGTTATAAATAAACTGAAATTTACCGTTTCCGAGGTCAACCAGCGCAGGTTGGCGCTCTAAGCAACTTTGTTTCATGGTCGAAATATTTATTAATTAAACCTTTGGCATTGGCATGTACGAACCAGCCGTAGTAACTCGCTGCCGACATTTGTTTTTGTTCAATCGTTTTATTTTCTTTTAATTTAGCCTGAAAAGCCTTTACAATCCTTTTTCTTACAAGCGTATGGCCATGGTAAAACCGGTATCCAAGGAAATCAATTCCGCGCTTTTCAACCGGAAATACCTGATAATTTTCTTTTACCGTAAGTTTCAAATTATCACTTAAATATGATTTAATTGGAGTAAATATGTCCCACAGGTTTTCCTTTTTCTCATTAAGAAAAACCATGTCGTCACAATACCTGAAATAATATTTTTGTGCAAGTTCTTCCTTTACATAATGATCAAAATATGCAAGATAAATATTCCCAAACCATTGGCTGATATAGTTCCCAATTGGTATCCCGGGGGCTGAAAATACAATATCGCCGAGAATTTTATTCACACGGGCATCCTTTATTTTCCTTGCCAATATTGCCTTCATAACTTCATGGTCCACCGAAGGATAAAACTTTTTTATATCAATTTTTAAGCAGTACGTTGTATCCTTACGGTTGATCAAAGATTTTTTCAACCTTCTCACGCCATCATGTATCCCTCGTCCAGGTATGGTCGAATATGTGTCGCGTACCAGTATGTCCATCCATAACGGCTGTAATACCTGTACGATACAATGATGCACCAACCTGTCAGGGAAAAATGGCACTTTGTATATTTGACGTACCTTGTTGCCACACTTTCTTTCAAAAATTTCATAAGGGGAAGGGACATAATTTCCGTTCGTTAATAATTGGTGCAGTTTTTCAAGGTACAATGGCTGATTTTATTCAATAACACGTACCTCCCTGTAATGATTTTTCCCCTTGCGGGCATTGACAAACGCACGCTCAATGTTTTCTTTTGAAGCTATTTGGTCGAATAAATGTGCTTTCCTTTTCATGCTTAACTTGAATTGATACCGGGCTTTCACGGACGTTACTAACTCAGTATGTTCATTGTTTTGTTTTGCCAAGGGGCAAGGTTTTGTGCCAAAGGTCAAATTTTCATTTACAAGTTTAGCTGAGACCCGATGTTCGCGTTCGCATTGCCAGACGTGTTGTTGAAATTCGCGTTGAGCAACCCGGAATTCGCCCCATTGTTCAGGTTGCCGCCCCACAGAACCACACGGAATCAACATAGGCACAAAACCAATGATTATCATTTTAATTTTTGGGGCGTGTTGCATTTTACGTGAATTTCAAGTTAAGCCGAGACCCGATGAGCGCGAACGCATAGCCAGACGTGTAGTTGAAATACGCGTAGAGCAACCCGGAATACGCCCCACTGCTCAGGCTGCCGCCCCACAGAACCACACGGAACCCAATGGAAGAAGGCTTATAATAATAATCTGTCATATAAGTCGTGGAAGATGCCCCGACCGTTTCAGGCAAAATGTGTCCGGGGACCAATGATTTTATATACCCATCGGCAGCAGGGACGTTCCCTGCATTCGTATAATTAACGATCGTATCGTCTGCAAAAAAAATCGGTTCGTTACAGAAATACGCGAGGATGTTTGTACCGTCAACATTGTTCACGTTGATGCCGTCCAGAAACTGGTATATATGGCCGAAAATGTTCTCAACGCCCCTATAAACAGCAACCTGGGAAATAAATGTTGAACCAACAATCACAAATCCCTGCCCGGGGGCGGTAAAAATGTCGGCATCTATTGATACCTGGTCATTGCTGTCCTTTGCGGTGATCACCGCTGTTGCTTCAGTCGCAATGTTCTTTATTGTCATTCCGACATAAGAAGCGCTCCATGAAGAGAAACGCCCAGTCTGTACGCACTTGTTTGCGGCCGCCCCGGTAGTTGTTCCCTTGTACCAATCCGTCACGGTGAACGGGACAGAACCCGACCTGTTTCCAAGTGAATTTGCAGCCCCGTTGGCAACAACAGGCAAGTATCCATTATAATTTAACCAGTCGGTTGAATTTGCATTGGTTGCGCCGGGGCCAAGCATCTCCTGTCCATTGAAGTTTGCATATTCGATCAAATATAACCAGAACAAATCGGCATAAGCGGAATAGTAAACCTGGCTCCAGTTGGTCCCCCTTGCGGCAGCATAAGAACGAAAGTTTGCTCGTGTTTTGTTTGTCGTTGGAAAAACAGACGAAACAGAAAGCAGCTTATTGCTTACAATAGAACCGAGATAGCGCCCACATGCCTTGCGCTCAACTTTGACGTAATCATTGAGTGGATAAGGGGATATTTTTACCCTTCTTTTTGAACCGTCCGCTTCAAATTTTCGATAGTGTTCCGGGATTACAACCATAACCTGCCCGTCAGTGCCGTCCAACAGGGACGCCGTGCCATTCTCTTTTTTCGTTGCATCAAGGCCGTCAAGATAATACGATATTGATTGATCGTCTTTTATACATGCACTTTTAATATTGCGCTGGACGGGCAATGCAATGTTCAGGTCGGCCATGCCTATCCGGGCACAAGCGGACGATGCCACCGTAATGTCCCATTCAACCCCGTACCACGCATCTTCGCGCGGATACTTTTTCTCTTCGAGGTCAACGAAGATGTTTGTCCCTACATTATTCATAAAGATACGATATTGTTTCGATTATACCTGCCGTGGCCGTGCCTTTTACAACACCTGCACGAAGAAACACCCCTGGTACCAGCCCGCGCACGTTCCATGAATGTGACGGTTTGTCCTTGTCAATTGCAACTGCCGTTTGCTCGACAAGGTCATAAGAAGCCCCGGAAACGGACTGGTGCAGCTCGAGCTGGACGTCAGAGGTATCAACAGCGCTATAAACTACCTGTACGATAGCTTTGTCCCCGTTTACCTGCACTGTGTCAAAATTATGGTCGCCACCGGCAACCGCATAATTCGGTTTTTGAATAATTAATGTCATATTTTTTCGTTTTTTAAAAGTTACCATGTTGATAGCGCTGCCCGCTTCCAGGCGTTTACGCCGGTACATACATATATATAATCTGCCGTTATCCTGATCTCCCCAATGCCGCCAAGGGCCCCAGACGAGGCGGGCGCGTCGTTTAAACCGCTTACCGCTAATTTTTCACATAAAAAATTGTCATCGGTTTTTAGCGTATCCGCAGCCGAGCGGTAAAGCGACACATCGCCCCCCATGTCAATGCCACCCGCTGCGCTTGTCGATGCCGGAAGGGATATCTTGGCCACAGGGGCCACAACGCCAATGCCGATGTTGCCCGAAGGGAGGTTGACGCCCCCGGTCACCGTTTCAAATTGAGAGGATACTTTATCGGAAAACGCATCATAATCCTCCATGCGCAATGCCCCGTTCTGGTCCCGTGAAGCGAAATCAAGCCCTATTTCCTGATTATCAATAGTTAGGCCAGATGTTTTGTCAACAGTGACCGGGGGGTGCAGGGCAGTTGGCAAAAATTCGACAACAACCTCTGACCCTTCTGCTACTTTTTTAACAAACAGTATCCCGTCGGCAACGTTTATCGCAAGCTCCCCCTGTTCAAGCTGCAATGCAGTAGGCTTGCTTGCACTGACGAGGTTGCGCTTTATCTTTATTTTTGCCCCATTTTCTGAAACTGGCATCAGAACGTCCCCCCATCGACAGTAGCCGAGCTATCGGATATTGTTGCCCCTTTGAGCATGTTGTTTACCGTAATTGTTTTATTGGAGCCCCCTATGCTCACGGCGACGAAATCATTGGCAGCGGCGTTCATTGTTGTGGCAGCGGCCGGGGCCCCAAGGTCAAGCCCGATCATCAATTTCGGGTCTGCACCGATAGTCTGGGTCATCGAGATGCCTTCATATCCTGCCTCAACGGACGGGATAACTTTATCGCCCAAAAATCCCGGGGTAACGTCGGACGAACCGTTTACCTTCACCTTATATGTATCGCTCACAATGCCCGAAAGAAGGTTCGCCTTGCTTACGGTCTTGTTTTTCAACTGTCCGGTGGCGCTTACATCAACGATGACGACCATATCGTTCGATGCCGGCGATTCTGCAAGGTCGGTAAGCTCGTCAAGTTTTAAAAACAATTCGTTGCCGGACTTGTCAAGCCCAAGCCCTGCGGTAACCTGCCCTACGCCCGAGAATTGCACGAACTCAATATTGTCCGTCCCGACGACAGGAAGGTTTGAGGTGCACACCCAGCCCGTATCGCCATTGAGCGTCCCCTGTCGCACAAATACGGCCGCATTTGTCAGCTCGGCGGGCGAATCTGCGTCGGTGGTCCGTATCCAGGGCGTTGAATCTGGCAAAACAGGGATGATATATATCCCGTTCAGCTTTTTGTCTGTCTGGTCCTTTACCAGGATACGGTTGCCCTCTGCGGTTGCAATCCCGTCCATAATTGGCGTTCCGATCAAACTTGTCAGGTTCCCGGTCGTTGCACATTTAACTTCCTGTTTCCAGCTCAGGCCGGCAAGCAGGTTGTCGACCTCCGTTTTCGAATATACGCCAAGGTTGTCGCGCGCCGTTGGTACACTGTTGAGGTCAGAAAGGTTCGACGCTTTTTTTAAAGCAAGGTCGTCGTCCGATTTCTTCCCAAGCAGGATTTTTGTAGTTGGGTCTTTACAAACGTAAAGGTCGCCATTGTCAGTGCAGAAAAGAAATTCCCCTGCGTTCATCCCAGTGGACGGGAGGTTCGCGGACAAGCCGCGTTTCATCAGGATTTTTGCCATCTTTTTTAATATTTATATGTTTGTCAATCAGGGAACTCCCCGCCCTCGATAATGATCGGGGCATTGGTTTCCATGTAATTTTCGACCGGGATGTTCAGGTACGACAAGTCGTTGTAAACCTGGTTATAACGGAAATTGATAAAATTCGGGGCAGTTTCGCTGCAATTTATGACGACCACATCGCCGTTGCTCTTTATGATCAAAGCGCCAAGCTGGTAGAGCGGGCCTAAGAAGTGTCCAACAATGTCCGACGGCGGACAAAATTCCTGTGGCAGCACGGTTAGCCTCCCGGAAGGTTCCGAAGATGCAAATACACCGGAAAAAATCACGTCTTCATAATAATTTTTGCTTATTTTAATAACCGGCTGGCCTGATATTGGGTAAAAACCGTTATAATAATTAAGTGGCGGGTCCGATTCTGAATAAAACTTCAGGATATCGTATATGTCGGTTGTCGCCTTGCCAGAAACTATCGCGTCAAGCCGTGGCACGGACGAGAGCAAAACGGCACCGGTTATTGGCGTTGCGCTGTAACGGAGGACATATTCGCGCTTTTCCTGGCAATTATGGTCTGTGCCGTCTTGAAAATGCCGCTGGTCCTGCTGGTATATGTTCGGTTCAATATACAATGCCTTTGCCGAATCATAAGCGAAGGTTGCGGCCGGTACGTAGAAAATCTCGCTCCCACTGTAATAATAGCCCTCTGTGACCGTATGGTTCCCGCCAGAAGTGGCCGCTGCCATTCCAAAGAGGATACAGTCCCGGTTGAAGTCAAGTCCTGAAACAATTGCCTTAATCCCGTCGTTAAAGGCGTTCTGTACCAATTCCAGGTCGGTCGTGCGGCGGGGCATCCCGCCGGAAATATTCAATACTTTGTCCATTTTTAAACTATTTTTAAAACAAATATTTTGCCGGGCACCTTAAACCTTGACACCATGGCCATGATCTCCCCGGCCGCCGATGGCCTTGACAATATCAAGCTGTTTGGGACTTCCACCTGGAACGCTATGACCGTTTCGTCGTTGCCCGAAAATTCATATACCAACGGGTCATCATAATGTTGTTCGCCAGTTACGGCCACCGGATATTCCCAAACCCCTGTTTCATAACCCACAATAATGCGGATAGCTGTTGTCCCATAACGGGAATTGAGATATCTTTCAAGATAAACGACCTGTGGTGTCATGTTTGCGTCGACGAGGGTTGCCGATCGAAAATGGTTTAATTGTCCGTTGACCATTTCCAGGTAGCTGACAAATACTTTTGCCCACGCTTTATGGCGTGTGGCCCGCTTGTTGTGCGGCATTAAAATCTGTGCTGTTTTAAACAGTGATGATCCCCACATTGTCGATATATGTAACTATGCTATCAGTGTCAAGTGTAAAATAACCCGATGCGGCAGTTGCAAAAAGGTCTATTTCCTGATATGTTCCGGTTGCCGATTTGTGCCATGCCTGGTTTACCTTTACGTCAACGACCCCTTCTGCGGCCTGTACGGCATCGGTCAATTTTGAAAGCCGGAGGATGGCGTCGAACTCAAGCCCCCCCAAAAATGCCGACAAGGCCTGGTCGATTGGGCGCACAGAGGAATCCCGGATGAGGGTGTTGTCGTCGTTGAGGACCATCCTGTCGCGGACAATGGAGATGTCAATTTTCAACAAATCGGCGCCCTGGCTGACCACTTCTATGATTGAGCCCGCGTCCTTCCATTGCTCCCAGAACTGTGCAAAGGCGTTCTTTTCGACCGTTGTGAGCGGGGCCTTTGACCCATCGGTTTCTTTTGCGACCTTTAAAACGATGTTCCCATACCTCTCGCTTACCGATGCGTACTTAACAATCTTCGCCTGTTCGTCGTCGCGGGCATATACAAATTGTGCCCCGTTCCAGGATAGTGGGTGCCCGTGCTGGTATTTTTTGCACTCCAACGCATACCACCGCAACGTGTGCGGGCGGCGCGAATCGATGATGTCCGTTATTTCCTTTTTATGGTTTATAAACAAGTTTTCGACGATCCAGCTTTCAACTGCCATTATCCATAGCCACAGCCTCCAGGATGCAACCTTTGAGCCCGACTTTGCGTCGATGACAAGGGTTTCAGAATTATCTAAGATAGACCCTGGTGCATTTGCATCGACAACGTAACCGTGCAACTCCTGCATCGATGCCTTGGAGAGCGCCAAACGGTCGTATATTTCTTTTATGGTGCTCATGTTCGGTAGGTTATCTGGTCGATTGTGCCGGTCATCGGAATAGAAAGCGCAAGCCGTGCCCTTACATAATTTGTCTGGAGGCCCGCCAGGTTAAACGTATGGCTTGAAAGCAACACGTCGAGCATTGCCGACGCCCCTTCGACCGGGCTGAAATAAACGCCGTCGAGCGACTGCTCAATGTATATGTATGCGCCCTGGCCGGCCTCGGCGGGCGTGCCCTCCAAATTGCTGTAGTTTATCTGGATTGTCAAAAAACCCTTTAAGTTCCACAGCCTAATGGCGTCGAAGGATTTCGCCCCAAGTGCCACGCTATAGTTAAGTTCCTGTTCTATATTGATCATGTCTTCAATGTTTAAAACCACCTCTTCGCCCAGGCCCGATACCGGTACAATGTTGTTCCTTTCATAGTAATCGGCCACCTGTGCGTTGATCACGGTGTCCGGGACATATACCGCCGTCCCGGCCGGGATGGCCATGTCGAGCCTTAAAAATACGTTCAACGACAAGATGTCGAATGCCCCCGATATGTCGCCCATGGCCTGAAGGGCAATGTCAAAAACAGTTTGGCCGGTTTGTGCAATGATGGTTCTCATTTTTGTTCGTAATTGACATTAATAATCAGATTTCCGGGATCCAACTGCCATGCATCTTCGTCCTTTTCAATTTCAGTGGCACGATATCCATCAGCTTCAATGTTCACACTAATCCGGTTTTTCAATTCTCCGCTCAGGCTTCCGTTGATTGCATCCGTCACTGACGCTCCAAGTAAAGGAAACTGCTTGTAATGGCCCGGCGAGGCATAAAGAATATCGTGAATGTGTTGATTGTTCGATATCCCAATGTCAAAATCACCATTAACACAGGCCAGGTCACCCGTTTCGTCAACTAATATGTCGTTTCGTTCAATCATCATTTTAGCAAAAGCGGCACCCGTTTAGCAATCAATTCGAAGTTTAGAAAATTCAGAGGCGTTCCACTGTTCCCCATCGGTGTAGACACGGTTATGAGTTTTATTTCAGCAATCAGATCCTGAAGCAACTTTTTTAGATTCTCCTGGTCGTTTTTAATTTCGATTTTCCCGTTGCTGACATTGATTGACAAACCGCTGTTGTCAAGCGCCAAAACATGGCCTCCAATCATTATCTTTACAGCTTCCACTTCATCATACATGGCCACATAAACATCTGTTGAAGTCAGAAATCCAAGAATTACAAAACTTCCAACAGCCGGTTTTATAATGATACTTTTATCGCCCGACAGGTGAGCCTTCAGCCTTACTTCAGTAAAGGTCACATTCTCATCTTCTACCAATGATGCCTCACAGGTTGTATCAGCAACTTTTGTAACCTTACCTACCTTGCAGTAGATTGGATTGCTTTTTACAAATTCGCGTATTGCTTCTCCTGTCTCCATTAGTTCAATCGATATCCAAGGGTTACGACCTGGTTAAATCCGCGTCCGCTTGCAGAGTTAAATTGATACGTCACTGCTTTTGCAACAAACTCCTTACCGTCAATGTCACTGTTTTTACTGTTAATCAACCTTACTGAATCGCCTTTTTTTATGAATGGCTTTCCGAAAACAGTCACTGAGCCCCTGATCATGTCGCTCTTGACAGATTTCATTTTTTCCTGTGCAAACTTTTTGAGGTCATTTTCTGTTGCAGCCGTTTCACAAAAAAAAGTTTTTACTTCGTAATCATTTCCTTTCGCATCAACCGGCTCCTTCCATTCAATTTTGGTATTGTCCTTCAGTACATTTTTAGCAATGATCTGAATTTTGATATCATCGGATAGGATATATTCTATATCATCGCTGATCACGTTTTGCTTCAGTGATCCGGGTTCATTGCATAAAAAATGCGCATCGAAATTTCCTTCACGTCCGATCAATGTAGTTGGCAATACACCGTATATCTTCCCATCCCTTACAAACAGGCTCAGGACATATTCTGTTCTTAGAAAATCCAGCACTTTAGCCAGGGAAGTTTCTTCAGCAATTTTGAATTTGCCCAGATTCACATCCGGCACCTCAAACGGGATCGGGCAAAACTCTGTAAGCAAATTCTTTATTGTTAGGGTCGGATATATTTTCGCAGGAACTTTAACCAGTTTCAGAAGGAACATCTGATCTTCACATTCCAGAACAAGTGGGATTTGATCAACGACCTTTCTTATATATCCTTCAAATGCTGTTTTCAATTCGCCTGCGTATCCGATTTCAATAGTTATCTGATCTCCTTTTTTAATCAAACTGCTCAGTGGTTTGTCCTTCCAGGATACTTTCTTTGGAAATTTTACTGTGGCAATATCGGTCAGTGTTTCAATGGATGTTACGATCTCTACCGAAACAACATAATTGAACCGGATAATTCCCTGCAGGGATTTTATTGTTATATTTGAAGCAAGATTAAACATCTATGAAAACACTATTGATTGGCGTTTTAATCCTGATTTTATCAACTTCCTTTAGCGACAACCCGATCACTCCTGATTGTAAATGCAAGGGGATTCCATTACATGGCCGCGTAAGAATTGTTTCGGCAAGAGCTGATTTCGATGTACGCATCGTCTCCTCCAATGAAGACCTTTTTGTCGATACAACAGGGTACGGCAACCGGGGCTGCGGAGACTGGCGGATTGTATCTGAAAACTGGGACTTCACGGTGCGTTTTGTTAGTAATTCAAGTGACTTTAAAATTCGTATTGCGACATTTCGTCGGGGCTTGCCTAATCGTTAAATGTAGCTTCAGCTGGTGTTGTCGGAGCCAGATCGTTCTCCTGGTCAATGATCAGCTGGATATCTTCATCCGATTCAAAATGCAATTCAACATATTGTCTGTTTTGTACCCCGGAGACCTGGTTAGTAATCATCTTGTCCGGCACCAGGTAGTGAATTCCATAAATGGATAAAAACTCAGAAATCACCTCAATCTGCTGCTGGGCCTCCATGATCGCCACAAGATTTTGCAGGTCGATGTGAGGATACTTGTACATCCCATCGCCGATAAGATTGCCAAAGAGCGTAATTTTATAATCCTCTGATCCAATGTACTCCTTGACCGTTCCTTTTCTCCCCTGCATTGCTGTCTTAGTGATCGTATAAGTCTTTTCAACTGTGACAATGGCATCAATAAACAATAGTTTTTTTTCGCCAACCTTCAGTGTCACATCCGAAAAAACCGGGCGACCCAGGAAGTCCATACCTGAACTATTCAGTATATCTCGGCTGGTAAGTGTTGCTGCCGGAATTCCTATGTTGATCGTTAAGCTCATGCCCCGGCGTGATTGGCATCGTTCAACAATCGGTAAAAGACCTGCTTTAACATGGCTTCCATTTCCGTAACAGTCATCTTTCCCTGTTCAAAATGATTATCGTTCTGATGAATAAAGCTTTCGAAATTGATGTAGGTATTCTTAATTGCATGTGAATCACCGCCGATTCCGCTCATTGCGGAATCCTTTGCACTGCCACCCGCAGGAGGTATCAATTGTTTTCCAGATCCACCACCGGCGCCTGGGGAAACTGACGAACCAGCGGGGTTAGGCTTAAAAGCATATTCCTGAGATTTGAACAAATAATAATCCCGCTCTGACTTTAACCTGGTGAGCTTTTTTTGCTCCGCCTCGCTTTGCGCCCATTCCCAGATGATGTCCCCTGGGCCCAACGAACTATCTGTTGGCATGGCATTTTGCACCTTCCCTTGTGCTTTGTTTCTTTCTGCTTCTGCTTTTGCAAGGGGCTCCTGCCCCAGTATCTCTTTATTAATTGCGATCAGCTTGTCCTTTGCGGCTTCCGCCATTGCCACCCGGTTGATTTCCGTTACCACTTCCCTGTAAGCATTGGCAATCCCTTCGGCCCCAGCTTTCTCAAGGTTCATGTTTTTAAGCAGCTCCGGATACTTTTCATTGAGCTTTTTCACAATCTCAGTGCGTTCCCTGCTCTCCGGGTTGGTCTTTCGCAGTGTATCGAACAGCAAATCGGTTTCGGTCTTTTCCCTGGCAATGTAATCCGTTGCCTGTAGCAACAATTCATTCTGAAGCCTTTGTTCAACATTGACCGAATGCATTTTCCCGCTCAAGGCGAACAGGGCCGTTCCAAACAGCACAACTCCCGTAACAACCAATCCTATCGGATTTTTTGTAAAAGCGAAATTGAGGGCCTCCTGTGCGGTTTTAGCCCCCCTTAATCCTGTGATCAGTTTCCCTATGGACCCGATCACGCCACCAATGGCATCTTTCATGAAATTCAAAGCCGGGACGGTTCGGCTGAACGAGGTTGCAATCTGGCCCCCAATCTCTACAAACGGCAGGAATGAGCCGGTGGCATTGAAAATACTGATCTTCAGGTCGTCGATTTTTGCCCGGATTTTGGCAACCGTTTGGCCGTATGTTCTGGTACGGACCGCGGCCTGCTCGTAGGCGACATTGGTCCCTGTGACTTTTTTGGTCATCTCGTCCACCGCGCCGGCCTGTGAAATCAGGATTTGGGCTGCCGTAATGTTTTCGCGCCCGAATATCTTCTCCATCTTCACCGTGTCGTCCATTATCGATTTCATCTTTTCGAGCGCCCCCGAAAGCCCTTGTGTTTTCAAATCAACGCCGGGGATCTCCTCTGTTTGAAGCTTCAGCAACACATTGCGGAGCATGGTACCTGCTTCCCCGCCCTTAATCCCTCGTTGCGACAACACTTCAATGGCCCCGATCGTTGATTCAATTGAAATGCCTGCCTGTTTTGCAACACTCCCGGCATCTTTCAGCGATGCGGCCAAATCAGGTATCTCGGCCGCCCCAAACTTTGCGCCTGCCCCAAGGGCATTGACCACCCTGGCGGCATCGGCGACCGGTAGTTGAAATTGCTGGATGGCAAACGACATGGTGTTTGCGGCAGTGGGCATGTCCACGCCTGCGGCCTGTGAAAGCGTGATGACCTCTTTCTGTAATGTTTTAAGCCCTTCGGCCCCTCCTATTGTACTGACGTCAATGTTGCTCGCCAGTAATTTGAACGCTTCCACGGCCTGTGCGGCCCCCAGCCCGCTTTCTTTTCCAACCTTGCGGGCAGCGTCCGAAAGGGTGGCCAATTCATTGCCGGTAATGCCCGTGATGGCTTCCAGGTCGGCTATGCCTTGTTGGAAATTGGCCCCTGGCACAATTGCATTTTTGATTTCATCAGAAATATTCCTGACACCTTCGGCGAGATTGACCAATCCGATCGTTTTTACCTGACTGGCCGCGTTGAACAACCCCTTGAACTGTACAGAAAGTTTCTGGACGGTTGTTACCGCCTGGTCGCCCTTTACATTAATGACAAATGTCAACGCTTCGCCCATTGCCGTATGCTTTACTTTTTATAGCCCAACACGTAACTGATTGCCTTGACCATTGACAGTTCCATTAGTTCAGATTCATAATCAATTAGCCAAATTGCCCTTGCCGACCATAGCGCGAAATCGTCATCGGAGATGCCCCTCGCATCAATGCCGAACTTTGACCGGATCAGTATCGCCAGTTTTTCCAGGTCTGCTCCCGTGGCGGCGTTTACCTTCCGGGAGCTTATAAGTTTTTTATTGTGGCGATCCGAATGCGGAACGTGGGCAGCACCTGGTTGTACGCGCTAAGCTGCACCTCTCCGTTATGTTTAAACTCGGGGTCCCCGCCGAGGAAACAATTGTCGATAACAATACGGACACATTTGGGCTTTTCTGTTTCCTCGTACATTGAAACCAAACATATTGATTCAAGGTTGGGCTTATGGAAATACCCGTGCACATGTTTTTCCCCTGAATCGTCAATAGGGACAGATACCAAAAAAACATCGCCATATTGCCGCTTCCACTCTTCCACTTGCCTTGCGGTAACCCCGCCTTCAAGTTTATCAGTTTTTTCCATTTTCTTCTTTTTTTTATTTCCATTCGATGTTGCCAATAGCAAGGTCAATCTTTGCCTCAACCGACATGTCCCCCTCGTTCACATTGCGGCCGTTGTTTTTAAACCGGCATAATTGCAATTTATGTACGACGACCGGGCCAGTTTCGGGCAAGTAGGAAACGATGACCGGGAATTCCGGAATGTCCTGTAACCGGCCGGTGGGGGATACTTTCTGTAGCTTTTCCAACTCTTCCATCGACAACGTGACGGACCCGCTATATGTAACCCGTCCATAGCTTCGGGCAACAGGCCGGTTCCCGGCGCCATAGACATTGTCGATCTCCTGGTTGTCTGTGTATTCCAGGTTGCGGATCCCGAACAGGGGGACACCGGCCGGGGCGACAGTGATATCGGCCCAGCCATAAGCGCGGCCGTTAATTAATGTAGGTAATGAAGCCATGATATGTTTTTTTTAACGTTAAACTTTCTTTACAAACCCGATTTTAATGCGGACCATGCGTGAAACCCCAAGCGGTACGTTTGCTATGGCAATGGCGAGCTCCGATGTGGCAAGGACGTCCTGGTCGGGGTCGATCACCACTTTATAGCCGCTCAGTTCCCCGTCGCGTGCCATCTGAACCAGTGGCTGGTTGCACATGTCCTCTATGTATTTTACCGTTGTGATGTCCAGCTTACCGCTTGTGGGGTCAACCTTTACCGGGCCGTTTAGCTGGGGAAGTGCATAAGTGCGCACCCCCCGGATGGCCTTGTCCATCGTCCGGTTGTTCTCCAAATAAGCATAATCGCTTGTTATTGGCGCACATGTGTGCGCGTCGTTAAAATAAGTGCCAGACAGCCCGATATGCTTGACCAAAAACACATATCCATTGGTGTTGATCAGGTTTATCAGGCTTGGATCACAGTCTCTTACCAATGTCCCATTGGCAAAGGCCGGCACGTCCAGCTCCACTTCGTTAACCCTGAACTTTTGTACCCATCCAATGTTTTCGTGTACCGCTGCAAGGGAAACAGTCCCAAGGGCAGCGCCAAGGCAAGTGATGGATTTGTTCAGCTCTGTGTACAAGGCGGCGCCTTCATTGTCGCCGTCCTGTCCGAAAACGACCGTTACTTTTTCCGAAGCCAGGGCCCTTAATGGAACAAGAATCGACAAGTTTGTCACGCTGTGAAAATCGGCCGCAAGCAAAACCGACAATGGCATATGTTCGTCGTCCAGGCCACCGCAAACGCCATTGATAAGCACGACCATGTCGTCGTCAAACGGTTCGGTGAGATAAACGCCGACCTGGCGCAATTTCCCGTTTGTAAAACGCTGCATTGTTTCTATCTCGGAATAGGTGTACACGTCAGGGGAAACAGGGGGCGTAAAAATCCCGACATAAACCGTGGCCCCGGGGTTGATGCGGAAAAATTCGGAGATGTGATAATGCATTACCCCAAAAACGGCAGACCCTTTTATAATCCCAAGTTCCTCTGCGGCGGGCAAACTTGTAACCTGGCGCACGTTGTCGGCCCCCCAATTGGAAGGCTTGGTGGCCGCATAAAACAAAAGGCCGCTTATATGGTCTTCGCCGGCAAGTGGGCGTGCCAGCCCGCCCTGTTGTTTTTCAAAAATGATATCGTTCATGGTGCAACTTATTTTTTGTTAATGTTCTTTTTACCGGTCTTTGCAACGGTTTCCGTTTCAGAAGCGTCCGTACTGTCTTGTTCTGTCGTGCCAGCCCCTTCACCTGCGCCCGGTTTTTGTCCGTCCGGGACAGGATTTTCTTTTTCTTTCAATACATTGGCAACGCTTTCCCGCGTATGTACGGTGATTTTGCCCTTGACCCTTGAATTGTTGTGGTCGATGGCATGGCACTGTTGGAAAAACAACTGGCCGTCTTGCGTTGAATAAAGCGCTGAAAGATGAGGGTTTGTTTCAAACAATCCTTGTGCTTGTTTTATGACATTTTCCATGATATTGGCTATTTTAAGAATTTAAAAACGATAATTATAAGGACAATAATAAGGGCCATGGCCCAAAGGGCGATCCCGCTGTAGAGAAAAAACCATTGCCAGGATTTGAGATAATTGACCATTAAGGGCTGTGGCGTCACGGTTTTTTCGCGCAAGCTCTCGGTTTTAAAGTACCTGTCCTTGAGCAATAAGATAATACTGGCCGTGTCGCACCTGCATTTGACCGTTAGTAGGTTGTCGTTGACCGAAACCTTCGGTATCCCGGAATTGTGCCCCGCGCGATATGCAATAATTTGTTCCATCCGTGCTTGGCCACGTTTGCAATCAAGGAGTATTTTAAGCCATGAAGAATCCGGTGGCAAGACGACCAATGAATCTCTGATAAATTCTTTATATTCAGTGTAAACCGAATCGTGCGACCTGACCTCTGGTGGAAAATATTTCTGGCATTTCTCGCGGGTAACGCAACCGGAAAGAAACAGCAGCGATAGGATCATGGTTATTTTAATTGCTGGCCTCATTTTGTATTTCTTTCACGATTTCATTAATTGACGGGATGTTTGCTTTCTTGATCGCAGATAAAAGGCGCTCATTGGCATGCTGAAGGCAAAGGATGCGCTTTTCAAGGTGCGCGATTTTCTCTTCAAGGTTTTTGTTGTCCTGTTGCGCTTGTTGTAATGCCAACATCACATCGTTGTTTTGTTTTTTCAGCGGGATGATCGCTTCAAGGAGTTTGTTGTTCTGCTCAGTCAGGGCATTGACGCTTTGGAGCATATCGTTGACGCTTGTATGCACTAAATCGACATCCGCTTTAACATTCTCTGTTTTGCTTCGTTTGCGCGAAAAAAAATAATCAAACCCTTTTGTCACAATGGACCCAAGGGACATCCCAATTGCACCGGCAATAAAGTCGAAATTCATATAAACCGTGTTTGGTCACATCTGTTATGCCATCCATGAAGATAACGGGCAAGCGAAGGCCTCGACAGGGTCAACTGTAGATACCAATATTTTCGTGCTGTCCTGTAAATTTCGCCAAGCGACGTATTTGAATTGGCCGCACTGGCTGTCTGCACCCCCATGACCCCGTCGTCAAAAACACCGGCCTTCTGCTGTAACAACCGGATCGCCTGGTGTGCCCCGGCATTGACCGAGTGGTCAAATACCTGGACAAGAAGGTCGTCGTCCTGTAACAGTTCCAGTTGAAGGTTTTGCCAGAAATAATTGAAATAAAAACTTTTGGCAATTGCAGGCGTCAGGCTTTCAATATCCCCCGCGTCAATAAAACCATTGTGGTTCATGTCGAATTCGACCAATCCCATGCGCCTGACGGTCCTGATGGATATCCCGTAATTCGTAGCCCCCCCGGGATCGTGAAGGTCGTTCGCAAAACCGCCTTCATTGCGGAGGATGATGGGGATACATTTATTAAAACGGGGCGTCATTTTTATTATATTGAGGGCAATGGGTTGGACAAAACAATACCTGGGAATGGAATAAGGCAGGGGCATTATAGCCCCCATGCCTTATATAAGCGTCCCAATGAAGGGTCCTATAGGTTGGCCTGTACAATGGCCAGCAAACCTTTCTGGTCGCTGCGGCGGATACGTCCGCCCATGCGGATCAGGAAAGAATAGATGTCCCCGTAATAAGTAGGGTCGCCAACATTTTCATAAGAAACGATGGATCCGACGGCGCGCTCCAGGGCATTCTTCTGCCAAACCAGCACGGCATCATTGTCACCTGCGGCCCCTGCGGCGCCATAAGCCTTGACAACCGGGGGCGTGGCATTGGTATAGACAACTACGCTGGCCCTTTTGCGAATGGTAAAACCGTAAAGTTTTCCGACAACACCGGTTTTCTCGTCATAAGCGCGCGAAAAATCGCGGTACGTGGTCTCGGTCATGCCATCGGTGAACTGGTCGTACATGTCTGCGCTCATCAGGCAGAACCTGTTTTCGTTGGGCACGCCGTCTTTGTCCAAGAGGAGGGCAGCTCTTTTCAAATCGTCTGGCAGGAATTTTAAGCGGCTTCCGGTGGCAGATGGCATATGTGGCCCAATAGCGCCCCCGGTCGTGCGAACGATCCTTGATGCCCCTGAAGGGGCAAGGGCGATAAGGATATGGTCGGCGATCGTTTCTCTCAACGCCGACTGGCTCTCGCTAAGCACGTTTTCACGCTTGTCATAGGAAAGCTCGACCGTCTCGGCATTGGATATCTTTACCGGGTCGGTTGTAAATTCGTCCAGCGGATAGGTAACATCCGTGTCGGTACGGGTGGTCACCGATGCCGGGAGCGAACTGCGGTTTTTTACCACCGTAGGGGTCCCGCCGGCCTGGGGGATATGGACGACCTTGCCTGCAAGGACGTACTCGTCGGCATTGACCATGTCGTTTAAGAACTCATTGCCTTTGAAAAGGTTTCCTTCGATATGGTTCTGCCATATTTCTTTTTCTATTGCCATGTTGTTAAATATTAATAGGTGAATTGATTTTGCTTATGCATTCTTCGGATCTTTGCCAAACTTTTCTTTGAACTTTTCCTTGTAGCTTTCAGGGTATTTTTCCCTTAATTCCCCAAGTTTTCCGGCTTTGTCGGCTTCGTCCCAAGACATTTTGACAAGTTTGTCCTCCTGTCCCTGTTGGCCGCCTATACGGCCAGACACATTGGCGTGGGGCTTCATTGCCATAAGTGCGGCCTTGGTCGATTCATGGTTGGACACAAACATTTTCAAAAAATGTTCTTTGGCCGAAGCGTCGATACGGCCATCCTTCACGGCTGCATCGACAAGGGACTCGGACTCGCGTTTCATGGCCTCTTTAGCCTGGGCTTCAAAACCGTCGATCTTGTCTTTTAAGACTTTGTTCTCAGAAAGGGTTTCAGAAACCTTCGCAGCGATTTGGTCTTCGGTAGCGTCGTCGGTGAGGTCGGCAAAAAGTTTAATTACCTTTTTCATTGTATCAAATTTTTGGGTTAATGGTTGATTGTTTTGTAAATTATTTGCCAGGCGGACAAGGGCAGTGGGAATGGACGAATAACCCCAGCCGGCAATCATCTGGTCAATGTCTGTTTTGTCTATTGCTTCGTCCGTGACCACGCTGTCGCAGAATTTCTTTTCAAGGGCTTCCCCTGCCCCCATCCAGCGTTCTGTTGCCCAAAAATCGGTTACCTGTTGCTCGCTCATTCCGGTTTTCCTGGCATAAGCCTTGCAATAGATGTCGGTCATGGACTTGAGCATCGAGAGCTGGGATTCAATCGCGTCTTCATTGCCCGAGGCGTCAAGGGAGGGCTTGTGGATCATCAAAAGCCCGTTGGCCGGCATGGCAAAAGAGTTGCAGTTGATGGCAATGTACGAGGCCGCACTGGCCACGATGGCCCCTCCGACACATGATATCTTCCCCGGGAACTTTTTGATGATGTTGACAATCTCGTTGGCTTCGAAGCAGCTTCCCCCGCCCGAATATATGTAGAGTTCAACATCCTTCACCCCGGAGTCGACCATGGCGCTTACCTGACGGTCAAAATCCTGGCAGGAATTGCTCCAGTCAAAAATATCGCCGATAATACGGACCTGTGCCTTGTTTTCCCTTGCGGCCAGGGACATTGTCAATGGTTTGAGCGGCATTGTCGTTTTTTGAATTGAGCTGCAAATATGAACCGTAATTACCTGCCATGCAAGGCACTAAATTTTTCATAATCAATTATTCGTTCATGTTAACAAGATAACCGTGTTTAATAAATCTGCCTATTAGCTTAAAACACAATCTCGCTGCATATTTGCCAAAAACTTTCCTTAAAATGAGGAACACGGAAAAAAAAGAGTGGGCAAAACTGCTCTACCTCCAACCCGAAAAAATAACCCAAAAAGAGCTTGCGCGCAAGGTCGGGGTCAGCGAACAAACCATGTCGCACTGGATCGTTGCCGAGAAATGGGACCGCTTGCGCCAATCGATCATCGTGACCAAAGAAGAACAACTCCGGCGCCTGTACATTCAAATCGACGAATTGAACGCAACGATCATGTGCCGGCCTGAAGGCCAGCGATTTTCCGTAAAAGGAGAAGCCGACACGCTCAACAAGCTGGCCACGGCCGCCAAAAAACTCGAAACTGAGGCGTCCATAGCCGATATCATCGAGGTGGCCAAACGGTTCATAAACTGGATACGGATAACCGATCTGGACAAAGCCAAAGAAACCAGCTCGCTGTTTGACGCATTCATCAAATATACCGTGCGATGAAAGCCATTGACCGACTTGCGATCAAAGACTGGGAATCCTACAACAAAGGGCTGGTATCGTCCGTGACGGTCAACGACCTGGAGACGATACCAGAGCAAAAAGCCCGATTGGAGTATCTCGAATCACATCCTGAAGAGTGGTTCAAGTATTATTTCCCAAAGTATTGCAGCGCGCCCACGGCCAGGTTCCAGAAACAGGCCACGCGAAGGGCACTGAAACACGACCGCTGGTACGAGGTAAGGGCATGGAGCCGTGAACTGGCAAAAAGTACCCGCTCCATGTTCGAGGTATTATATCTTGCCTTGACGAAAAGGGCGTTTAACGTCCTGATGGTATCCAATTCAGAGGACAATGCCATCCGGCTCCTAAAGCCCTTTAAGATCAACCTTGAATCCAACAAGAGGATCGAAAACGATTATGGCCTGCAACCAGGGCTTGGGTCATGGACAGAAAAAGAGTTTATCACGCGCGGTGGGGCCTCTTTCCGCGCGTTGGGGGCAGGACAGAGCCCCAGGGGCACCCGGAACGAGGAAATGAGGGCCGATATACTCATCTTCGACGATATCGATACCGACGAGGAAGTGAGGAACCCACAGCGCATAGAAGATAAATGGAAGTGGGTGGAAAAAGCCACCCTTCCGACACTGAGCATCTCGGGAAATTACCGTATCCTGTTCAACGGCAATATCATCGCAAAGGATTGTACCATAGTGCGGGCGATGGAACACGCAAACCATGTTGACGTTGTCAACATAAGGGACGCCAACGGAAAAAGCTCATGGCCCGAAAAAAACTCAGAAGAAGACATCGACCAGTTTTTGTCGATGTTCTCGTTCAGCGCCCAACAGGGGGAATTTTTCAACAACCCGGTTACAGAAGGAAGCGTGTTCAAGGAAATTTTTTGGAACAAAGTGCCTCCGCTGAAGGATTTTCGTTTTTTGGTAGCTTACGGCGACCCGGCCTCGTCAAACAAAGAAAACAAGAACAATTGTTACAAGGCACTGCCATTGATCGGGTGCCACAAGGGCATATATTACGTGGTAACGGCTTATCTCGCACAAGTCAAGAACAGCGAGTTCGTCCGCTGGTACTACTACCTTGACGAATACGTGAAAGGGCGAACGCAGATATACAATTATATTGAGAACAACACCCTTCAGGACCCTTTCTATGAGCAGGTGTTCGCTCCCCTGTTCATGGAGGAAGGCCGCAAGGCGGGAAAAGAAGTGTACGTTTCGCCTGACACGCGCAAAAAACCGGACAAGTTTGCCCGTATCGAAGGGAACCTGGAACCCTTGAACCGCCAAATGGGGCTTGTATTTAATATAAACGAAAAGCAAAACCCCCACATGCAGCGTTTGGTGGAGCAGTTTAAGGCAGTGGACCCAAAACTTTCATCGCCTGCCGATGGCCCGGATGCCGTGGAAGGGGGAGTTTGGATATTAAACAATAAGCTCGGCGGGATGGCAGAGTTTAAAATAGGACAAAAACCAAAGAACAAAAACCGATACTGATATGTTTATCGAAATTAGTGACATCAAAACCCATCTTTATGAAGAGATTGTCGTTGCCATCGACCGTGATGACGAAGATATACTACAGGCATCCATCGACGCGGCCGTTTCAGAGGCCAAAGGCTATCTGGCCGATTATGACATTGCAACTATTTTCTCAAACACCGGGGCCGAACGCCATCCCCTGCTGCTGATCTTTATAAAAGATATTGCCGTATGGCATTTTTTGAACCTTTCCAACCCATCGGCAGACATGGAGCTAAGAAAGAACCGGTACGAACGTGCCGTACAATGGCTCAAAGGGGTCCAGAAAAAAGACATCTGTCCGGACCTCCCACTGATAGAACCCTCTACTACCGAACAGGTCGGCTCTATACGGTTTGGGAGCAACGGACAAAGGACAAACCAGTTTTAACATATTTTAAACGCATTGAAAATGAGTTTAAAATAAACGATCTTTCAAATTATAACCAATGACTGCCAACAAAAACAAAAGTACCGCCAAACCGCCCAACAAAGGCCAGAAAAGCAATTCTATGGTGATCCACAACATCACCATCAAACAACCTTCCCGCCAGGCCGTCGATGTAAGCACATGGAGGCAGGCCCTGGTCACGGCAGAATCGGCCACCGGAAAGCGCATCCGGCTTTATGACCTGTACGACGACATGTTGCTGGACAATGTCCTGAGCAATGCCATTGAGAAAAGGACCATGGCCATCACAAATTCCAATATCGTCTTTTCGAGAAATGGGGAATCCATGCCAGAAATGGACATTTTAATAGAAAGCGACAGCTTCGAGAAGTTGATAGCCGAGATCATCGCGACAAAGTTCTGGGGGATCACCCTGCTGGAATTTGACTTCACAAACGGGTTTTCCTGCGAGAGCATCCCGCGAAAGCACATTAACCCGCGTACCGGGGAGGTGCTCCTTGCCCAAACCGACGACAAGGGGATCCCATACCGTGAAGACCCATTCTTTTTGGAGATCGGGCGAAAGGACGACCTCGGCCTGATCCTGAAGGCCGCCCCATATGTTATCTATAAACGCGGCGGTTTCGGCGACTGGGCACAGTTCGCCGAACTGTTCGGCATGCCTTTCCGCGAAGGGGTCTATGACAGTTATGACGATTATTCGCGCAAACAGCTTGAAGAAGCGCTCGAAAAAGCTGGCGCCGCCCCATGGATCGTACACCCCAAGGGCAGCGAGATCAAAGTGGTGGCCAACCCTTCGAGCGGGGACGGCACGATTTACGATAAGCTCAAGAATGCCTGCAACCAGGAGATCCTCATTGGCATCCTCGGCCAGACCATGACCACCGTGTCCGGTTCCTCAAGGGCACAGAGCGAAACCCATAAGGGGGAAGAAAACCTGACCAATAAATCCGACCGCAGGTTTGTCCAGCGCATCCTCAACAACAAGCTGCTCCCCTTGTTGGAAGCCCGTGGGTTCCCGGTCAAAGGCGGGGTGTTTTCTTTTCCGGAAGAAAGCGAGGACATTTCGCTCAAAGACCGTGTCATGATCGACACAGAGCTCAACAACGTAATCGACATCGACGCCGATTATTTCTACGAAACTTACGGTATCCCCAAGCCCAAGGGCAACCCTGCAAAAAAAACCGGCAATGGGGGCCTACCGGAAAAGCCACCGGAAGACAAGGCCCCGACAGATATGGGGACATTAAAGCGCCTTTTCAGTTTTTTTCTGAAAGCCCCCACCGCTGGCCCTTCTGAAACATGCCCGCTGTGTGGGGGCGCCAATGAACCGATGCTTTCCATGGCATTAAACCAATCGCTCAATATTGCGCCGCTGATTGAAAAGATCGCCCGGGACATCCATCAGGGGGATCTTTCGCCAACGCAGACCAATGCCGATTTGGCATTGTTTACGGGCGATACGTTGATGGGCGCGCTCAGGGAAAACTTTGATGGTTTTCAAGGACTGGAAGCAGACGAAGAGTTCCGCCTTAAATGGATCAACCGTCAGCAAAACAACATCTATCGTTTCGGCCTGGCAAAATCCTATTCCCAGGTCAAAGAGATGCAAAACGAGATTATAGGCGACGATGGGGACATTCGCCCCTTCTCCGAATTTCTTGAAAAATCTATGGCCATCAACGAGCGTTACAACAAAGGGTATCTTGAAACCGAATACGCGGCCGTGGTGCGTGGCACGTTGATGGGGTCAAAATGGCTGGACATCGAAGAACAGAAAGACGTTTCTCCCTATCTTGAATATACGACCGTCGGGGACGATCGGGTAAGGGACGAACATAGGGCACTGGACGGGGTTGTCGAACCGGTGGGATCTCCGTTCTGGGACCAGTACTATCCCCCAAACGGATGGCGGTGCCGATGTTCTGTAAGCCAGTTGTCGGAAAGGGAGGCGGCCCATGCCGGTTATAAAGAGGGAAAAACAAACGAACACTCTAAAAAGGCCGGAGGGCTGGTCAAGGATCCCTACTGGAGAAAAAACGTTGGAAAAACTTCGATCGTTGAAGCGGACGGGACGGCTTACATCAATGCCGAACCGGGCAAAGGGGCCAAACAACTGAAAGCGGTTGACCACTATGGCCTGGATGCTTATTCAACCATCCGCGAAAAACAAAGGCCCCCAAAATTGTCAAAGATTACAAAAGAAGAAGCACAACAGTGGTGGGAAAACCATTCAACCGGCAATGCAATCGAGAGAAAAGACATGAATGGATTACCGGTGAAGTTTGACGAAAAATTCAAGAACCATATCATGGCATCGGGAGAAAACCATTGGGGGGTTATTGATGATTTGATCAGAACGGTATCGGATCCAGACGAAGTATGGGAAAGCATAAAATCAGGAAGGAAAGAAAAATGGACAAGGGCTTACTTGCATTTCAAAGACCCGAACCCGGTGGTGTTGATGGTGGACGAAGACGGAAAGCCTGTAACATTCTATGAACTGGACACGGAAAGCCCTGAAGCGTTCAGACGGGGAATTCTGATAAAAAAGAAATAGTTGGCTTCGCACCCAGAGTAAAACTGTTCAGGTTTCTTCATAGCATGCGCGGCCAACTACCGCTGCAAAGATACAAAAAAGCACTACCCGATGTCAAGCAACCCGGCAGATATTTTACAGCAGCAAATAGAGGCCTTTGTACGCAGGGCCCCTGTAATAGCCGGGCGCTATGCCGTAAAACATTTCCAGGACAACATACGCAAGCGAGGGGGCGTTCCGGTGAACGGATCGCTGCAACGATTTGAGGAACGCAAGTTTTCAGAACCGGGGCCAAGGCGGTCTGTCCTGGTCAAGACCGGGAACATGGCCGATTCGATCCGTGCCGTTGCCCATGGAAAGGACTGGGTGGCGGTAGGTATTTCACAGCGCAACATTGCCCGTTACGCCAGGGTGCACCAGGAAGGCGGTACCGTTACCGTTACCCCTAAAATGAAGAAATATTTCTGGGCCATGTATTACAAGGCGTCCGGGAACATTAAAACCACCCAGTCCGGGAAACAAAGCAGGTCGCAGAAAAGCATGCATTATTCGGCTTACGCCGATATCTGGAAAGCGATGGCCTTAAAACGGGCCGGATCGAAGATCAATATCCCAAAACGGGAGTTCATGCGGCTGACCCCCGATATCGAGACCGGGATACTGCGCGAGTTCCGCTATGAAATAAAAAAGATCATCCTAAGCATCAAACAAAAATAACATAAAACATGGATCAACTTTTTTTAGCAATCCAAACAAGGCTACAGGATGTCACAGAACTCAAGTGGGTCGATTTCGATTTCGGCCAACTCGACGCCTACGACCTGCGGCCACCTGTACAATTTCCCTGTGCCCTAATCGATATCGAACTTCCCGAAACCCGCGACCAGGGTCCAGGGGCACAATTCTGCCGGTGCACCGTCACCATCCGTATCGCCTTCGAACAGCCCGGGCAGACCCATAATAAAGCGCCACAGCACATCCGTGAAAAAGCACTGGTTATATACACCGTCCTGAAAAATGTCCATGCCTGTATGCATGGGCACCAGCCCCCGGGCTTTTCAAAAATACTCCGCCGTGGAATGGCCACCGAACGGAGGCAAGACCCCTTAAAAGTGTTTTCAATTCGGTTTGAAACCTCGTTTGTGGAAAAGGTAGAAAAAGAATGGGTTGAAATGCAGGTTACCCCTGTGATTGATCTTCAGATAGAGGGTTGACCTGTGACAACCGTAGGTTGTTTTCCCCCATCTTCGCGCAAGGGGCAGGAAGCTCAATAGGTTCCCCTGCGGTCAACTTGTCCAACAGGTCGGTGTTGCGGCGGAGTATCGACCAGATGCGCTGCTCGGAGATGAAAAATTCCTGTGTGGAAAGAATGGCCAGCACATCGTCCGTGCGCAGGCGCTGGACCTCTGATATCTCCCAAAAACGCCTGACCAGGTGAATGTCGCGAAGCCGCAACAGGTACGAAGACCTCCCTTTTCGCATGGCCTGTCGCGTTAAATATCCCGGAAGGCGCCGTCTGGATTTGTTGGATGCCATAATCGATCAGCGTGTGCCGGGTAAAATTATCACAAAAAAACGGCCGGGCATAAAAAAGTTACTGACAATAAAAAAACCGGCCAACTAAACCGGTTTTTTTCCAAGCTTGCAAAAGATTGCTTTTTAGGCTGTTTGATGGTCAATTTCCCCAATGATATACTGTGCGACGGTGTTTTCATAGGGCCATTGGCCGAGGTCGACTTCATGGAACATTTGCATCAACGCCCATGCATGCGGGATATCGAGCGAAACAACGACCTTTTTGTTTATTGACAACATTTTGTTTCGCACCTGCCCCTCGTACAGAGCCCATAACGAGTAAAACATGGACTTGCATTCAATGTCGACAAGGGGCATGTTGGAAAGAAAAACGAACATGACCCGGGCCACGACAGACAACTGTTCTTTTGACAGTTTAAGTTTTACTTTTTTTGTCAACATTGCCACCTCGATCATCCTGCCGGTTGACTGCACGGCATAACCTTCCGGAAATTGGTCCTTCGTTGTCAATTGTTCCATAATTCTGCGTTTAAGTAAGTTTCTGCAAATTTTTTGCGCGTCCCGGAAGGGATGCTCCCAAAATACTTTGAAATGTACCAGAAAGCCCTTGCACGGTCGGCAGGTTTCATTTTGTTCCATTTTTCCAGTGTGCGCTTACGGGACGAGTTGACTTTATCGTCATATTTGTCCCAAAACATATCAAAACCAATTTCCTGCTTTATCTCGGTGATGGTAACTGAGCCACCCTTAAATGCGCCGAGCTCAATTATTTCGCGCGGCAAGTTTTTCAAAAGGTATACATGCTGTTTATCGCCCAGCCGGGTATGGACCGACATTTTGTTCAAAAGCCCGTTGTCGTTGAACGCAAACTCGATATAACCTTCAAAGGCCGGGGATGTCATGTGGAACACTTTCATGTTAGTTGAGTTTTGCCAATCGGTCGTTTTTTTTCATTATCGCTTCCCGCTTCGATACAATAATGCGCAACCTGATGCACGTTTCCTGTATCTCGGGTATGTCCATTTCATAAAGCAACTTTCCCGATATTTTTTTGTTCAGCAAAAAACGGTTCACGTTTGACCAGTCTTTATTGGTTGCGTAAACCCCATACTTGTTAAGCAACGACAGTAAGATGCTTCTCCACCTGCGCAATTCGGGGGCTGACCTGCCCGCATGCGCATCAAGCATTGAAGTTAAACGGTTTACAATGTCCTCAAGGTCGATATCTGACAGTTCGTTGGCATGCCCGACGCCATAACCTTCAAGCAGGTACTGCTTTGAATGTTCGATGCCCAGGTGTTCTAACAGGACATGCATCTTGCGGTAATAGAACTTGCGGTCCATGACCATGTCATTTAAGTTTTTCAATTTCGAAGGCTGCGTCCTGGTCAAGGGCATACCGCCCGCCGATGTAGGGGTGCAACAGTAACCTGAACGGAAATGGCCAGCGGCCGGCCGGCATGACCATTTTGGCTTCGCCAAAAATGCCGGGCCCGCTTACCGTCATCGTGTAGCGGTCCTTCGCCCGGACAATGGTGCAGTAATAATCTTCGCCGGGGAGGATCTGTGCCATGTCTTTTTTCAGTATGTCGTTCTCTTGTGGCGATATGCCCTCCAGGTAACAATACATCCCGAGGCGAAGGCCCGATTTTGTGCACATGTACACCGCCCGGCACGAATTAAAGTGTGCGAAGGGCTCGGCCACCCCGAAGATCTTGCCCCACCCGTTGTTGACCACCTTGTTGTGGTCGTACAAAGCAGATTCAAAGATCCTGAACCGGAACTTTAACGTGTTGCCCCACATGGCCCTCATGCGATGGGCGTTGTTTGCATAATGCCTGCCGGCCTTTACTGTGAATTTCATAGCGTTTTTCTTTTATAAATGTGGATAAAATCAATATATGCCGCCTGCGGGAAAATATTTTTTAAAACACCTTCGGGATAGACGCCGGGAGAAAAACTTTGTGCTATGCCGTTACAAAACATAAAATACATTTTTTCCGCAGGGACATGTTTTCCTTTGTAAACCGACAACAGCACGTTGTCGAGGCAAACGCTCAATGAGCATTTCTCCCATTTCATTGCATAGAGGTGGAAGTTTTCCGATAAATCGACCGTAAACCTATATTTGTGGTGCCCGTCCGAAACGTTCTTTCCGTCAACAAGGGCGTGCACCGTCGAAGTGAATTCGCGCGAATCGGCCCCTTCAAACTCAAAGAAATCGAATTCCGGCGGCCACCCCGCTTTCGAGTACATCACCCCTGCGTTCCAATGCCGCGCGCCCCCGGGGGCAACCTTCATCCGCACAACAACATATAACGGGAACAAAAATTCTTCCATGGTGCAGATTTCACCTGACACAACAGGGGTGCCCGATGCATCTTTGTTAAGGTCCGTTGTGAGGGCAATATGTCCGCCCGGGGACCATTTGACCTGTCCCGGGTTCCATTCGATGTAATTACGCGGGTCCGTGGGGGGGACAACGCTCCCGTCGGCGTTCCACATGCCACCGTCCTTGCGGCAGATATGGTTCCATCCCCAATGTTCGCAGGTGTCCAGTTCGGAATTTGGCGGAACGTCAAAAGGCAGGCAAAAATCCCATGATTTTATTTTTTCATAACCGTACGGGGCTTTAACTGCATGTTCCTTTTCAAAATGCCTTGTAAAGGCATTAAGATAAAACAACCGGAATTTCAGAAGCACGTTTTTCATGGCTATTTTTCTCGTTTCACTTTTATATAGCACGCAAAAAAGAACATTCCGACCATCGCCAACAGGACGGCGTTTTCAAGGCACATCTCAATCATAATTTGGTTCATAAAAATCATCGTTGTCAATTATCCCATTGACCCAGTTACAATAGGCTTTTAATGCAAACACGATGGCCAATGCCGCGATAGATATAATTATAACAACAGTCATATTGATATCAGTTTTTTAGTAAAGCCATTAATGGGACCGTTATTATTATTGTCGCCAACATCCCAAAAATGCCGATTAAATAGTTTTTATATTCCGTTTTAAAAGGCTTATGTACCCAGGAAATTAACTTAGGGGGGTAGGCAAGGTGCAACCAAATGAAACAAAGGGCTTCCCTGGCCTTTTCTTTATCAAAATGCAACAATGCCAAATAAAATTTGCCCAGTAACCAAAATAAATGATAAGCCCAATACAATGCGCTCATGGCCGTTCGATATAAGACAACATTAATTCAATTTTTAATTTAAGCTCACCGCCCCATTTCAATGCCTGCACACAACGCCACGCCTCCATTTCTTTCCGGTCTTTAAATTCTATTTTCACCGTGTCAGTGTTCAATGTTTTATGGTTTTCGACATCATAAACATCTGCTTTGAAAACTTCAATTGGCATCCCTTATTTTTTTTATCCGCAAGATTTCAAAGATGTATGTCAAGTCTTCAAAATAGCCATGGTACAAATTCGACCAGTCCTCTACGTTGTTGCGCGCCCACAACACGCTCGAATGGTTTGAAAAACCACAGGCCAACGCTATGTCTTTTAACGACAAACGTTCGTTCAAGGTCATAAGATAGGCAGCAAGCGTGCGCGCGTTTACGTTTGTTTTTGCCCTGTTCTTTGCTTTTATCTCTTCTTCCCCGATGGCAAAAAACTGGCAAATTGCGTTGATGACCGCTTGCTGTGGAACATCGGAAAAATCTTCCCTCCGGATGCCCTCCGGCACCCATGTTGTCCGCCTTTTAACTTTTGTCATAATTAAGGATATATTGACAGGTTTATCCATTAACTTTGGTTTCTTCCTTTTTTGGCTCCACAAAAAAAGTTTCGTCCTGGTCAACATAGATCCCGATCTTTGGGAACATGTCCGACACTTCGGGGACATCGCGGTCGGACAACAGCTTGTCTTTTGCCGGCTCTTCGCTTGTGCGCACGTACCCGGGCATAAACTCCTTGAGCAGGTTGGTCACGGCCCCCCAGGTAAACCCCTTGCGCAGTTTTAATTTCGGCAGGCCTGTGCGGAACCCAAATATGCCATAAACCGTTTCCAGGCTTTTCTTCTTTCCAAACAGTTCGTCCTTGTTCTCAAGCGCAAATACCTGCATTTTTTCAAATGCAATGTCCTTTGCCTCCTGAAGTTTCGCCAAATCGTCCTGGAACTTTTCCCGGATGCGGGTTATGGCCACGTCCATGGTGGCCGTTATGCGGTTTTGCCTTGCATCGGCATCTGCGTACTCGGCAAATGCGGTTTCTGCCGCTTCCCTGGTGACGCCAGTCACCACAACTTTTTTGACCCTTGTCTTTTCCATTTTTACCTTTTTTAATTTGTTTTTATAGATTTCAATTGTAAAATATTGCGCCTGATGGCTTCTAAAGAATCAATGAGCTGCTGTATTTCGCTTTCAATTTGCCGGCACAACGGGCCATTGAGCCTGTTTTTTGTAATGCGGCCGCGCTTGCCTTCAATCATTTTCTCTGTACGGTCAAATTCCTGCTGAAGCCTGTTGATTGCATCAAATGTTGTTTCTTCGCACATGGCCTATGTTTTTTTAAGTTTTTTAATGGCCTCAATTTCTTTAAGGGTGAGGCATCTCCCGATTTTGATAATTGCATCGGTAAGGAGCAGCCTTTCAAACTTGCGTTCGGCCACTATTCCGATATACCCGCCAATATTTCTTTCGCATTCGAATACCATCAGCATCGAACGGCGCGGGTCAAAAACATAACTTATTGTTTTCATTCTTCTTCGGTTTTTGGACGGACCAGGTTTAAACAGCCCTCTTCCCAGATCACGTATGGCTTTCCTCCACCGTACCGCGATGCGGCAAAGGCCTGAAACCCTTCCACCCAGATTTTTACATTTGCATCAAACCGGATGCTGCGGGCCACGCGGCCGGCAGGGTGGCTGCCGTAGGCATGGCTAACAAAAACGAACAACTTGTGCCGGAAACGGTCCTTTAACGATTTATATTCGGCATAGGCAAGGCCGGTGTACTGGACCGAATCGACAAAGATTACGTCAGGGCTTTTCTTTTTGGCCAGGCGGACAATCAGGTCGGCAACCGGCTCTTTGTCCAGGAGAACGAACCGGCGGGCCACTTCCTGCATGTTGCAGTCCCCTATCGCGTTGCGCAACGAGAGCGAAACGCCCTCTTCGAGGCTGTCGAAAGCGACCCGTAGCCCGAAGGTGGCAAGGTACTTTGCCAATTGGAGGGCAAATCGGGTTTTTCCGTTCCCGCTGTTGCCCCAGATCAGCCACGTCCCGGATGGCTCCGGGCAGCCGATGGCGTCAAGCCACTCGCCCCCAAAGCCGAGGCTCCGGATGTTGGTGGCATAAAGCTGCCTGATCGATATGGCACGGTTTACTGGCATGGTCAGTTGATCTTTCGTAATTCGTCCTGGATACGGCGAAGGGAGCAGTCTGTCCTGGCGACCAACTGCTGAACGTTCACCTCTTGCCTGGCGTTGGCCTTGATGATCAGCGCGGCATGCACGGCCTTGAACTTGCGCAGCTCCTCGCTTCCATCGGGGGAGGCTTTCTGGTAACGCGAACCGTAGCGGCTGAATATTTCGGCATAACCGACCTTTTTGCATTCGATCGAGCGGCGTACCTTCTCGCGGAGCCCGTCCGCGCCCATCATGTACCAGCCGCAACAGCGCTCTGTGGCGTTCCACAGCGCTTTCAGTTCGAGGAAAGCCTCGTAGTCAAGGTCGCCGGCCTCGTCCAAAATAATTAACGGGGAGGGCAGGGAGCGCAGATAAAACACCAAATCTGCATATACATCGCTGTACCATCCCGTGTGCCCTACCCCGAATTCCTTGGCAATGAAGCGTACCAGCTTCTGTTTTGTCTTTACCTGTGAACAGTCAACATAAATGGCGTTTTTGTTGGCCTTTACATACGATTTGGCCGTAAAAGTCTTGCCTATGTCGGCAATGTCGCAAAGCAGCCTCGACGATGCGTTCGACTGGCAGAAGTTCAACTGGTCGGTGATGAACTCATACACCGGCGTCCGGGCAATGTTCCATGCCGGAACGTTGCCGATGGGTATTTCCAGCCGCCGCGCAAGGCTCAACCAGTTCTGGTCGGACAGCACCCGGTCGTGGTCGCCATGTTTGATCCTGGAATATTGTGCGTTGTTGATGCCGATCGACACGGCAAACTTTGCGTCGCTTCCGGCGAAATTGTTGCGCCGTTCGGAAAGTTCCGATACGATGCGGGCCTTTAGTTCGTTTGTGATCATGGTGTTTCGGTTTTTTAAGTTACTACAGTAGTACTATGGTTTCGACACGAGTTCCAAAGTCCTTTATGGTTTTAATAAATCCTTTCTCTTCAAACCTGCCTAACATCTTTCCCAATTCATAAATCCCATACTTCCTCCGTATTTTCTTAAATGCTTCAGTTCTTGTATGTATGTTAGCACTACCATACTTTTTTCTCAGTTCGTTTAAGAATGCAATGGAATTTGCGTGCATGTGTTTCCCGGGATTATTTACTTTTTGGGCTGCTTGTTTTGTTGACTTTGCGGCTGTGAGATAGTTTTCTATGTCTTTTTGATCAAAAATTATTTTTCTTCCCTGTAAAGTATGATTCAGTTCACCTTTTACAGAAAGGTTATATAATTTCTGGGGGTGAATTTGGAACATTTGAGCAGCTTCATTCCTTGATAAAAGCATCCCTTTTGTTTCAACAATAGGTTGCCGTAAATTCAGAGCCTCCATAATCGCATCGAGTTTCCTGTTAATTGGTTCGATTATTTCAAGAAATTCAGCGAATGTTAGTGATTCAATTTGCACATGTGTTGTCATATCTGGTTTTTTAGGTTAAAGTCTTTTTATCCCTTCGGCCTTTCCCCAACCCTTGTATTCCTCGACCCATTCGTCGATCTCCTCGTTGGCATCGCGAGGGAGGGGCAACTGCACGATTTCGGGGACAATGTTTTCGTATAGCCCCGGTTCCACTTTTACCACTTCAAGTCCACGTGTAACGTGCGCGGCCATGGCATCTTTTTCAGCCTTGTAAAAATGGGCGTTGCGCTTTGAGCGTTCGGTGCGGATCCGTTCGTCCTCTTCGGTGCGCTCCAGCTTCGATTTCTGGTAGCGCTCGGTCTTCGTGGCACGTGTGATGAACGTATTGCCCTGGTACAGGTAAACATCCTCAATGGATCCGTCAGGCTCAGGGAGGTAGTAAGCCTGCACACTGTAATTGTTCGGGGCCATGCGCCCCATCGCTTCCAGGTGGTCTATCAGGTACTTTTCATGTTGCACCGTGGCGAAATCGTTGTTGCGGATGGACGTATCCGTTTTTAGCCCCAGGTGCCTGAACAACTTGTGCTTCTGCGGACGGCCAAGGTCGGGGTGCTGGTTTTCGAGCAGGACCTGCCAGCGGGTCTTTCCAGCGAACCTTTTTTGGTTTGGGTGCAATTCGTTGTTCCAGCGTTGGACGCTTTCAAGTTCGTCGGCGATCAATGTTTGAACGGGGACGCGGGGCTGCTTATAGTCGTCGTCCTTTTTTTCGCTCTTGGTCTTGAACGCCCCCTTCTGGTTGTAACGCCCGATGCCCACCTGGTGCCGTTTTTCGTCGCCGTACTTTTTGCGGCGGAATATGTTCTCGATATACTTTGACCTGCCGATGCCAGGGGTGCAAAATGTCACGTATTGGAACATTTCGCGCAACTGCGGCTCAATTGTTTTCATGTTGTGGTTCTCGCATTCCAGTTCGCCCGGCCACATAAGCCCGTTGTTGCTTATTGTGCGGTAAATTTCCCTGAAACACTGCCAAATCAATTCAACGGTCGGGCTGTTGCTGGAGAAAACGATGCCAAGTATCGCCTCGCTCATGATATCGGCACCCACATAGGCGTTCAGCCAGTTTCCATCGGAATCCTTCCGGGAGAAAGTCCTGTCGTCCATCGAGATCATCGACATGGAATGTTCCGGGCCCTTGCGGTGGTCGTAAGGGCAGGCCTGCGTAACGTGGTCGATGCGGTTGTTGCGCAACCGGTCGATGATGCCAACATATTGCATGTCGTTGACAATGTTCCACACTGTGGCCTTGCTGATGGTTGTGTAGGACCCTTTCCCCTCGTCAAAGAAATCGTTGCGGTCGAGCACCGCCCCTGTCTGTGTGTCGACAATCATCTTTGTGCCGGCCAAAAACTGCATGTAATCGTCGTACACCCAATCGCCGAACGGGATGTTGCGCTGCACATAAAGCGAAACGATCAAATTGTCGATGGCCTGGGTGCGCTTTCCTGCATTGGCGTTCTTGTTCCCCTTGTGTATAAGGTGAAAATACCCATGTTGCAGGTAGTTTTTATACTTGTCCTGGAGGCGCAGCGGGTTCGATGGGAGCGTGTGCGGCCAGGCCCCGGCACCGATGGAATTGACGGCCTCGCTGATTGCGCCCCATATCCCCGGCGTTGAGCCAGAGCGGCTGCGCATTTTTCCTTTTGCTTCGGCCAAAAACTTTCCGGCCGCGTTCAAAATGGCTGCGTTGGCGCTGTACTCTGCCTGCTTTTCGGCCTTGATGTTGGTCCCGTCGTCGAACAGGAACTCGCTGAAATAAGTGGACGCCTTGAAATCGGGCTCGATCATCTCCTGCAACCTGTTGCTGCGGGAACGCTTCTTCACGTCGCCGTACTTCTCGGCGATTCTTTGCTTGATGTCGGCACGGAGCCGGTCGTAATTGAGCAGCGCCGGGCGCCCGGGGCCGCCCCCCTTGCGCACGCGCACGTGGGGATATCTTACAATATATTTATGCAATGCCTCTTTGCTCATCACCGGCCTTTCCTTCACGCTGTCGCTGTATGGGTCGCCGCCGGTGAGGTCGTTGGGGGTGACGGTGAATATGTTGCCGTGCCAGTCCAATTTATCGCGTATTGTTGATTGTGGGTTTGGTTTTGCTCCCCGGGGCCGATTCGATCCGGCCGCTCGTGCTTTTCCCGGGGAAACGCTTACATTTGGGATGTCAAACCTTTAAATGAAAGCAGTATGTGGTATTTTAAATTGCAGGTCCTTATTTACAAGGACGTGAAGGACCTGAAAAAACAAACCAGCGACCTACAGCGGCAATGCCGTTTTTTTGGGATTGAGTTAATTTGTTCACCGAGATGGGCTGATTCTTTTTACGTAACCTTGCCAACATCTCCTTATGATGCGTGTATGGTAATAAACGCTCTTGAGGGATACTTTTACTTTCATGACATTGCACATCGAATGTCGTGGGATGATTCTGATGGTCCATTGGTTGATGTTTTAGGTGAAATTGAAAATTTGTATTATGAGCCTGGTGAATGGCATAATAAAACAAAACATGGTTAATTGGTGGGCGTTTTTGGCAGGCGCGTTGCGTTTTACGCGTTATAAAATAAAATCAAGCCACAATTCTTTAAATTGATTTCCAACGTACGATGCCTTTTCTTTACTTTCGAAGTTAAGCCGAGACCCGATGTACGCGCTCGCATTGCCAGACGTGCTGTAGAAATACGCGCTGAGCAACCCGGAAGACGCCCCACGGTTCAGGTAGCCGCCCCACAGAACCCATTTTTCTTGATTGTAATCGAAAAAATCGGCAACCCAGCCTTCGTTTATTACCTTTGTTATCAGCTTGAGCTTTTTATAAGCCAGCTCGTCGGGCGTGCTAAACCCCTCGACAGACTTTAAGTACTCTTCCCTGTCCTTTTCACCGGCCAGGGCCAACGCGTCGTCGAAAGTTTTGACGCGGTCCATAATGGTTTGATTTTTTGTTTTCATACAATGTGTTTTTAAATGGTTGGCAGGCCTGTTGTTTGGCCCAGCTTGCGCTGTTTGGCGATGTTCAGGGGCATGACCTTGCGGGCCCACCCTTCGATTGACCGGTTGCGGCGCTTGCCCTTGCACCAGTCGTTGACATAAGTATATGAAAAACCCGTCCGGGCGGCGATCAGGTGCTTGTCCTCAATGGTCAGGTGTTTTGACACCTCGCGGTTGGACGGATAATCGTAATGGTAATCCGAAGGTTTCTTATATTCCGCGCCGAGCTTTTTACGTCCCATTCCTTTATAAATTGACTTTTGGTTTTAACGGTTGTATATTTGTGAATTCATTTGGCAAATATAATACAGAATATACTGTATATGCAAGAAAAAAATAAAAAAAATACAGATATTATGGCTTTTAACAGGAAAAGGGGCCTTGACTGATAATATTAGTTCGAATCAGGATAGATCTTCTATTTTGCCAAATTGTCAATCCTGCATAGAGAAGGAACGCACAATCAAGGCACTTGAAA
>Ga0172375_10001509_pt1 | contig 37433 bp, 45 predicted proteins | sample LakKiv1m_FD_114537 | JGI IMG/M metagenome (GOLD analysis project Ga0172375, IMG submission 114537) | Freshwater microbial communities from Kabuno Bay, South-Kivu, Congo - kab_092012_11.1m | ecosystem: Environmental > Aquatic > Freshwater > Lake | place: Democratic Republic of the Congo... | reverse complement strand
TCCTTCGCCCTGCCTCTTTAAATATCGATGGTTGTAATGCTGGTGCAAACACTCTTTTATAATCTGGTTGTTCTTTAGCTCTTTCACAGTCAAAACAAGTGTGCTCAAATCTACATAATTTATTATTTATTTTACAATAATGATTCAATGGCATTTCAAGTCACCTTTCCTTCGCCCTGAGTCTAAACCTTCTTTATATCCCATTTCATTTTACTGTTTACCTTTTCTTATTTGTAATTTTAACCAATAACACACATCAAAATCAAATGTAATTGGCCTTTGTACTTCCTTGCCACCATCATCTGTAGGAACAGTTAATCCTTCAAATTTACCCCTCACTTCTTTTGGTAAATCATTGCAGCCTTTCCTACTTGTCTCTTCTGAAACTAGTTCATATATAAATTCAAACGCTTCTTTTTCTTGTTCATTTTCAAATATCATTATTGTTCACCTAACAAGTATTCTGGACTACAAATTCAATCTTCTCTATTGGCTTTTTCATTCTTATCGACCTCATATAGATTATTATAGACCTTAATATCGTCATCTGTTATTACGACACTCTTATTGTAACAATCGGTCTGTATTCTTATCGTTATCTTCATGTTTTTCAACCCCTATATTTTTATCGTAAAGTTCTGAATAATTTTTCATTATGTGCAAAACTTTATCTCTGGGCAACTCTGCCAAATCACAAACTGAATTTATTAAATTCATGTTTGTTACCCCTGATTTTCTCACTTCCTCATATCGTAAAAATTCTTCTCTAGTAATTTCCATTGCTCTTCACCTCAACAATTATCTTTTTCTGTATGTTATCTATTACTTCAATCATGTTATCATTCAAAGACTCAAAGTTTCTTACGTTGGTTACTTTATTGAAAGCATTATAATATTTTTCATAATACTCACCATAAGAACCACTGTTGCCAACTTTGAATAATATAACTTGTGTTCCTTGTTTTTTCATCTCTTCAACCACTTCGGCCACCTGCTTCATATCTGAAAACTGTCCGTCAGTTACAATAACTGCTAACTTTCCAGATATGCCATATTTTTTAGACATAGCTGCTAATGATTTATTTGCATCCTGTAAAGGTGATATTATATTTGTGTTATCTCTATAATTTCTACCAAATGACGCATCCTTGACTGTCTGATTGAATTCTTTTATTACTTTAAAGCTAGATGAAAACTCATAAACTTTTGTCATTGAATTTGTGTTTTCAAGTGCTTTTGAAATTGCCCAAGTGCTTCCAAGTGCTATCTCATATTCATTATTACCCATGCTACCAGAACTATCTACAAACAATGTCACTAAAAGCCTGGTTTTATTTAACCTGCCAGGATGAAATCTTTTGAAGTCATTGAACTTATTTATATCCTCATTCATCATTGCTTTTCTAAGATTTAACACGCCATGCTTCTGATTAAAAACTGTCTTGTTTCCAAGGTCATTTTTCAATTTCTTTATTGTCTGTGCTAGTAAAGTTGATTGAGTTAAATGATTTGCAGATGGTGAAAATACAAGCCTAGACGTATTTAGGCTTTCATCCGTGAAATCCTGCTTATCCATTATCTTCATCTGTCTTTCTATGTCATCAACAACATTATCCTCTATTTCATTCTTTATATCGCTTGCTATTTCCTCAACTTTCTCCTTGATTTCCTCTTCTGTTTTAGGTGTATCTTCAGAATCATCCGAGTTACCAAAACCTGCTTCTTTCTTCTCTTTTTCTTCCTGCTCTACTTTCCGGTCTTCGTTCTGCATTGACGTTTTCATATCTTCAGTAGTTCTTTCCTCGTCTTTGCTGACTGTCTTTTGGTGTTTACTTTTTGCACCATAATTAGTCAAAGGATTAACAACATCAATAATTTTTGTCAATTCAGCTGCTAGTTCTTTTTGTCTTGCAACATTGGTAGTTATTAGGTACTCGTCAATTATTTTTTCAACTTTCTCTGTTTTAACCATTCCGTATCTGGCTTTAAACATATCCCTGGCAATCTTCATAAGTGGTTCGCTGTGTATGATATAACGTCTACCGTAAATAAAAGCATACGTTTTATCGTTGATTGATTCACCACCATCAAGAAGATATGTTATGCTAATGTTTCTGAAATAGTGCTTGGTTTTTGGATATTTGGTTGAAAACAACATTTCTATTCTCTGGTCTTCTAAAATATTAAGTGCTTCTCTGATATAACCATCAACCCAGCCGTACCTGGTATAAATTACATGCCCCATCTCGTGATAATCAAACGATTTTAGGGTTAATAAAAAATCAAAATACGATTCACACTTCTGTTTCATCTGTGGAAAATTAAGGAATACCCTGTTATGCTCGTCTACATATGCTAGGTTTTGTTCATAACTATTGGTTGTAAAAACTTTGACCTTTTTCCTGCACTGAATTGTGTTGTTAAGTTTTGTAAGGAATACTTTTTCTTCATCAAAGTTCTCCTGTTGTGTGTTTTGTGATAACATCTTTTATCCTCCGAGGCTCTTGACCTCAATATATATATTATATACGTTATATATAAACTTTTTTATTCTGTAGTAGCTGTATTTGATAAAGTTGAATCAGGAATAGGTTCTACCCCATTCATAACAAGTTCAACTATTTCCGAAACGACCTGTTGCTCACTCTCATCAAAATTATTAATGAAAAAGTACTGGGCAATCGTTGCACTGTGTATCTTACAATCATCCCTATACTTTATTAAATCTCTGGTACTGACTGGTGTTGAAATCTGGTCTGATTTTCTAAGCTTTTCAACTACCTCAAGGAATTTTTCATCAACTCCAAGCTGTTTTTCAACGTTTGGATTATAAGACAAAATAAGTACCCTGAATCTGTCCTTTAATGCTATATTCAAAGGTTTGGTACCCTCATAATCCGGGTTCATCGTTGCTACTATCCAGAAATCTTTATGAGCAATCACGACCTCTCCGTCCTTTTGTGTTAAAACAAGCTTTCTCTCGTCATCCGTAACCGAATGCAAGATTGACAGGATATCAGCTGGGCACATATTTATCTCGTCTACAACGAAAATGCCTCCGTTTCGCATGAAATCAGTCAAAACCCCATCTTTCCACACATATTTATTACCTGTATTCTCTGGATTAGGTATATACTGCCCAACTAGGTCTTCTGGTGTGGTTGCACCGTTTAAATTGACTCTCATATATGGTACTTTCATATCATACGCTAAGTATCTGAGTAGATGTGTCTTTCCGGAGCCTGTGTCACCTATAATTAGAATATTCTGCCTAGATTCATACGCTGATTTCATAAGCGTTATATCCGTAGTGCCTGCTACCCTTCTGGCTATATACTTATCTTTGCATTGCGGAATCAGTTGGGAACGGACAGGTGATACATAATGATGTACTACTTCTGTTTCTTCTGTTTCAGAAAAAGAAGAATCCGGAGACTTAACTCCGGGATTTTTGTTCTTCGATATATAAAACTGAACAGTTGTCAACTTGGCATTTATCTGTGCCGCAATCTCTGCTGCAGTTTTACCTTCAGAATGAAGCTGAAGGACTTGGTCTTTAATGCTCATTTTAATTTCCTCCGTGAGTCTTTTTCTTCTCTCACAATATATAATATATATACGTTATATATAAACATTACTATACTGCAGTATATGTATCACTCTCCAATGATAAAAACAAATCCTTCTCATTATTTATTATCCTGCCATATATCTTACATTCATCAAGTGTGATGGATTTACGTTTACAAACATTTTTCAGTTCCAAAAATCTATCTATTGAAATCATTATCATCGCCAATTTTACATCCCGAAACCCTATTATAATATAACTCCTGCCTTTACCTTGTTTTTCATGCGCCAAAAGATGTGCAACTTGATGGTCTTTTACCCTATCATATGGCATTGATTGACCCAATACATGTTTCAATTCAAAAAAGAAACTAGAACCCTGATATATGACAATCCTGTCACATGGTGCCTTGGGTATTCTATCCATGACACCTTTTACATTACTAATAAGATACATTAATGATTTAAAGTCTACAGGTTTATATGAATAGCATCTTATCTTCTTTAATATACTCTGAAATTTACTTTCCAATTCACTTCCATAATCTCGTTTGTTTGCTTTCTCCATCAGTAACCACCTCAAAATCTTGTGATAGAATGTTTCTTCTTTGTTTATAATGACCATACAACCATTTACATCTATCAACCATATCATGTACAATAGCATGGGTTTTTCCATCGGAAATACGAAGAATACGTCCAACCCTTTGAGTAACTTTAATTGAAGATTTACCGCCTGCTGCAATAATTAATACGTTGATATCCGGCAAATCCACCCCTTCATCAAAAATTGTAGATGCTAAAACAACACAACTTTCACGTTTTTTAATATCAATAACTAATTCTTTTCTTTTGCTTTTTGACATCTGCCCGTTAATATATATAGTATAACTATCATCTAATCGTTCTTTTATCTTATCCATATGCTCAATTTGACTAAATAAAACTAATATCTTATTTTTTTCCTTTAGTTCTTTTTGTATCAAATCAATTATTTTATCGTTTCTAGATTCATTGTTTACAATATATCCTTTGTAAGCATCCTGATAATTTAACCAATATTTAAAAGAATCCTCTGGTATTTCATGATAATAAACCCTTGCATCTGATAAATAACCCATATCTATAAGTTCTCGTCTTGTTATCGTATATATTATTTTACCAAGCGCTGCTTCAATCTTCATATCTTCTCCATCTGTTCGATATGGAGTGGCACTTAAACCCAACAAAATGGCATTTGGGCATCTCATAGCAACCTTATATAATGATTTGGCAGAAACATGATGACACTCGTCATAAATTACAAATTTATATTCTTTTAAAATATTATAATCCTTTATTCCTTGATATGTTTTAATTGTAACATTACTATCTACTTGTTCTGACCACTGCGTATGTAAATCTCTTGTACCGACAACAACTAATGTAGGAACATTCAATTGTTTTATTATCTCAATAGCCATTCTAGTCTTTCCACCGCCTGTGGGTATACAAAGAATGCCGCCCTGATTTTGTAAAAAAGATTTTACTGCTTCTTTCTGGTATGTACGTAATTGTATATCGTTGTAATATATATTTTCAAACGTATATATTTGATTATCTATTTCATAATCATCACCACTACTATATTGCTTCCAACTTTCAAAAATATCAACAACAAGCTTGCGAAAACCCCAAGGGAAAATACCTTTATCTTTATTATAAAGTTTGATAATTCCCCATATTGGATTGGACATGAACTCTATGCCCTGTTTCTTATAACTCATCTTGCTATTAAGAACAGTCGCAAGCCTGCCAGTAGGAATTGGTGTAATAACACCATATCTTCCTTGCTTGGTTATTTTGTAATTCATTGCTGTGGTGCCTGTACTTGTGCTTTCTTCTTCTTAAATGAGAAGATTACAGCAGATATTACACACCCACAAACAAAGCCGAATCCCCACATTGATACCATTGCAGCTACTATTTGGTCCATTTTTTATTCCTCCTTTAAATTTTCTTTCCATGCCACTTACATCTTTCATAAGTGTCTTTGTTCATTATCTTCAACGTTTCTACGTCTTTTACACTTAATATTTCATTATATTGTTCTGATGACAATATATTTCTTGCCTTATTTTTATCAAGTGTTTCACGTTTCATAGACGTTAAAATAGCAATACTATTGTCTTCTTCAAGCCTTGTTAATGAATTAAACTTTAAATAATTTCTAACTAATTCACGCATATAATATTGCTCGTCTTCCAACTTCTTTATTTTCTCAGAAAGTTCAATATAATCTTTCATAAATTGAACTATCTTTGATTTTTCTATTGCCATTTATTCACCCCACATCATTTTTATTCACCTTTTACTTTTATATAGGAGTTTTAAATCCATATGATTGCAATAATGTCTGGCCTATATTGCTAGAAAATTTATCATTAAAATCAATAATAAATGGTCTTAATTCATCTAAAAATGTATTGATATCCAAATCATAAATTGAACATTTCTCCATAAATTCGGTAAAAAGACAATATTTAACATCATTACCTATGCCAATTTTATTGTTTCTTACAAGTAAATGTTCACCCTCTCCATATTTTTCAAAAAGTTTATATTGCAGTGATGTTGTGCTGCAATAACAATTTTTATCCTTTACTGCAATTTTCTTAATGGCCAATTCCGGGTTTATTTTTATTTCATTTATAATAAGCTCAATGATATATTTTTTAAAAAATTTACAATTTAAATCTCTCACAATTTGTTGTTTTAACTGTGTAAATATTTTTTTTGTGAGATTGCTTGTATTACGCTTTACTATATCTATGCCTTTTATCGTGATTTTATTATCATTATTTATATATAGATAATTTTTCTTTTTAAGCTTACCGGAAGGGTCTTTGAAAAATTGTATATATTTTATCCTGTCCTCTATCTTAAGATTGAACTCTTCCCATGGAAAAGGAAATGATTTCATCAATGTTTCACTTATATTTTTTGCAACAAGAAAACATTTATCTATATCATCATTATTATTTACTTCCACAAATATTGAATCTGTATCCGAATACAAAGGCATAAAACTGTTCATCTTAAATTGTTCCCTAGCATATTGTATACATCTTCTACCTATATATGTGCAATCCGCGGCAGTGTACTTATTATATAATAATGTAAATGCCTCATTGCCGCTTATACCATAAACCGAATTCAATATAACTTTTAATGGTGCCTGTCGGTCATCATTATTTTTCTTATATTCTTTTCGTAATAAGTATATTTTCTTAAGTGTATTCTCAATCTTTCCCTGATTTTTCTTACAATAATGTCCTTTTATATTCGGAAACATATCATTTCCATGCCACTTTTCATCAATATCACAACAATCACAGGAATGTGAAAAAAGATTGCCCATGATATTAATCATTGAATACAATGACGCAAAATCAAAATATAAAACACAGCATTTGGTGGATTCTTTTTCAGGGTCTGATACAAATGCTCCTTGATATGGTACATGCTTTGTCTTCTTATCATTAAAGGGGGGTTTCTCAACACCTATCATATGGCATATGGCCTCATATGCATATGCTCCGGCCGATGATGATATATGATAATATGAATTATATTTCCATTCTGATATAAATTCTTTGAATGTTTCAAATTTATGAAGTAAAAAAGTCCATAACTTAAATGTCAATTTAAGGTCCTGTGATAAATATTTAACAATCTCCCACTGTTCTTCAGGGGTCCATATATCCTTTTTGAATATATCATAATCAATATCACCCTTTCCGACATCATCAAGTTTTAGGTGTTTGATTATATTTTTCAATGAAAAACTCTCAGGCACGGTCTTGAATATCAACGTTGGTCTTCTATATTTCAATATCACAAAAAGGTCTTTATGCTTCCATCTTGGTATAACCAACCCAAACCTTTCAAGTATAGGGATATCAAATTTCTCCCCGTTATATGTTATAATACAATCATATTCATTTAATTTGTCCTGTAATTTAATCATATCATCCGTCTTATTCTTATAATCAAATTTCCAGATAAATATCTTTTCCGTCTGCACATCCATAAGTCCTATAACTTTTGGATTTGCCGTGTTCGGGTCTACTGAATCAGTCTCTATGTCTAATATTACAGCTTTGTTCATTATTCACCAACCTCTTTCTCAATATCATTATGGCATATACCGAATAATTAATCATGTCCTTGAGCGTGTCCTCTGATTTCTCATCTACAACCATCGCCTTATTATCATTCATTGTCAAATTCACAATCCTATCCATCTTATCAGACATCCGAACAATGATACCTTTGACACCGAAACGAATCAACGAATCCGAACCATAATCTCTGTTCTTCAATCTGCTGATTGCGGAACATTCCTTTATTATCTTATCATATTCCTTAAAGTTTAATGATACCATGTTTCTCACCCAAATCCTCCACAAATTCTGGACATATTTTATATATGATATTATATATCTCTTTCGATACCTCAATTATCTCAGGGGTATTATTTTTTGGCAGCCTCAATTCTAAAATATGCCTCGCCTCCCGGAGATTACAAGTCATTATAATTTTGACACCTGCCGCATTAGGCAATACTTCTCGAGCTATATAATGCGGACATCCTTCCGATATAAGTTTCTTATAAAGGGCATTAATCATATCCATTGTTTGATAATATTGCTTTTTCATATCATCGGAAGGGTACATCTCCAACTCTTTATATGTAAAATCACTATAATTCTGATAATGCTGTGATTGGCAATGGAATGTGCAATGCCTATGCCTTGTCAATTGCGCCATAAGGCTTCTTGATACGTTTTCAATAGCAAATGTAAAGATACAATGCTCCAATACGCTATCATGCTGCATCTTTATTATCTTGGCCACCAGCTTCTTGGCATTATTCTCATTATATTTCTCCATCATCTTCTTAACTTCATCACCCATGAAACAATTCCGTGCTCCCACCCACATTATCCTTAATGGGTCGGATGTCATGGATAATAATATTATTTTTGGCCTATCGAATATTCTCATTGTCAATACCCCTCCTTCTGTCTATTATGATTAATTCTATGTTTTCCAATATATATGTTATAGAATTCATCTGCGTCCATTCCAGATGCAATGGATAAATTTATTACAAAATGGAACAAATCTATAATCTCTTCCTTCATTTTATTTTTATTAATAAGCTGATGTTTTTTCCATCCAAATGGTACATATTTGGGATTTTTATATGCAGTCTCCCTCATAATCTCGATGGACTCCTCATGTAATGCAAGCACCATCTGATTCACATAATTTTGCCATTGTTTATCGGATTTATTAATACGACTCCATACATTAAGCTTCTGTTGCAGCCCATATTGCATCTTAAACATCTTATTAAGTTTGTCCATTGTCGTCTCCTCTTGAATAATATAAAAAAAAAAAATAAAAAAAAATCAAATGCTCTTCTTCACAGGTCTGTTCGCGTTCCAGATATACCATCTGACATTCTTCAATGATGTCTTGAGCTGTTTGGATATATCTATCGGCAATATACCCACCTCATGCAATGACATCACTTTCTCCTTTAACGATTTCAATTTATCGACGTTCTTTTCTACTGTCGCCTTCACAGCGGCCTTTTGTTTTATCGCTTCCGCTTCTGCCCTTGCTGGTGAAAATTCACCAGGATTTAATTTCTTTGTTTCGCTCATTCTGAAATCAACTCCGACTTATACAGCCTATTCTCTTTCATTGCCAGTTTTATCTCCTGTTGATACTTTTCTGTTTCTGGTATAGTTTTCCCTATCACTTTTGACAACATATCAATTTTCATTGTTGAATGCTGCCCATCGGCTAAATGGGTCAATTTTACTTTCGCACCCTTGAATGTATTATTTTTCTTATAATACTTCATCAATATTCCTGTCCTTCCGAACAATTGAAAATACACACCCCATGAATTGATGGTATATGTGCCTTCGGGTGTAACTATGTCCACTCTCTTTATCTTCCCATTCTTGTCCTTCAATCCAATATCAAAGTCCTTCCCTGTGGAATTGTTCTTCCCTTTTATGTTTGGGTTGTCTTTAACAGCCAATACATCAAGAATTATGGATTCCCCTACAGGCGGATTCTTTATAAATGCACCCCTCAGAAAATCCTCTCCCGTTAATTCGGTGCTGTCGTCCGAACCATTCTCTTCAGCTCCTTCAAAATCTATTTCCGTTTCACCCATTTTGACACCTCCGCCTTTCGGCATTTGTCATTTTGCGAAAATTATAACATTATTTCGGTATTTAATTTTGTCTGCGGACCCTCATTTATTATATGCGGTTTATGGTCGCATTCCGTCAATGTATTATCGGATACATTCTTAGGTATCACGACACTATCCTTAAACCTGACATTTATCCAATAATATTCATATGTCGACTTGTCCTGGAATGAATTAGATTTGAATTCGTTTTTCATCCCGTTATATATCTTCTTATTATCTTCGACCTTCAGATTATTATCACGACAAAATAATGAATACATATCGCGTAATACCTGTTTTGAAATGTTTGAACCGGTATGATATTCAATATTACTATATGCGAACGCCATGAACGTGGATGATTTGCATAACCATTGCATTTTCGTATCTTCGGTTGATGTAGATTTACTGAACCCTTTCTGTTTGAAAAGCCTGTCCAGACCGTCCAATGCCCAATTTAAAAGGCCGTTCAACTCATCCTGTGTCGATATCTTTTCAACAATATTCTCATCTGCGCATTTATCAAAATCTGTCTTATTTTCAACCTTGTCATAATCGGTCTTAAGATAAAATCTATATTTGAAATCAAAAATTATCCACCTGTCCAAAAATCCGATTGAAAAATCACTACTTTCCGGTAATTTATTTGCGCTGAATATCATTTTTGCAAAATTTACAAAATGTATAGGTTGTAAAAATTTTCTGGGTGCGGTAATCAAATCATGCCCGGTCAATGATTTAAAATTACCGGTCTCCTGTAGAGCGCTATCACTTATATCGGCGCTCAAGTTCGCGAATTTATTATGCAGTACGCTCATTATAAAATTATCCTTCTCCAATGACTGTAATGATATATTGCATGTGTTATCGGCGCCCAAAAAACGCTTCATCAACTCTATCGTCTTCCCTTTACCATTACGTCCTGTCCCTGTAAACATGAATCCTTTCTCAAATTTATAATCCCTATATAATAAATATCCAAATAATTCCTGCATGACCAGAACATCGTTCTTATCCTGCAATATATCACCCATATGCTTCTTTATAACAGGACAATCTGATGTAGGGAAAAAAGATATAGGTAATTTATTAAAAAAAGTATATTTCGGTGAAAAATCCTCAATTTCCCGTGTGAATATATTCAAGATACCGTTCTGTATGCATATTTTATTTATATTCTCATTGATGAAAAAATCCTTATCCTCTATGAATGTATCCTGCGCAATCTTATCAACGACAAGGTTTGCTATAGCTGTCGTATATTTATCACTCAATATCTCACGGCAATACTGTGTTATATAGCTTCTCCCATGCGGCACATATATACCATTATCATATATCCATACCTCATATGATTGCACGTCATTGCGTATAGTCTTTATATAATTAATGGATTCAAACGCCTCTACCAACAATTCTGTTGCCAATGCTCTATTATCATTATTCAAAGCATGCAACACTCTCACCGATACATCTTCAACATTATATTTCTTTACACCTATTATACTCAATAGTTTTTCTTTGGCTGTTGTAAAATTGACATTATGTAAATCCATATACAGATGAAATATATTACCCTCCTTAAAACAATGGAAACAATGAAAAACATTCTTATTATCATCGAATGACAGGCATGCATGATTCACCGATGAATGAAATGGGCAATCTGTCGGATTTTTTGTAACATCTATTCCCGCATCCTTCAATACGGCGCTTATCTTTATATTATCTTTGATATATTTCAATACCTGGTCTGTTTCAACATAATCATCCTTTTTTTGGGATACACGTTCTGAAGTTGTTTTGCTATTTGGCAATGCATTTGTCACCATATTCTTGATATCAATATATTTTACAATCTGTATATTGACATCATTGACAACCTCATATGATTTACCATTAATCTGTGAATTCGGACCAATGACCTGACGCCCTTTGCCCTGCCCATCCGCCATTGTATTGCCGTTTGTATCAAGCACCTTAAAACTTACAGGCATCTCATCACAATAAAAATAAAAATGATACAATCCTTTTGTTGCTGTCTTGACAATGAATGTATTCTTGAAAACATCATATTGCAACAATGAATCCTGAATCTCTTTGCAATCACAATCGATGACCAGAAGATTGTTAAAACCACATAAAACTCCGTAATTATTATATTGATTTATATGCGCTATAAATGATGAATCTGACAAATTATAATTATTTTTAATAGGCCATTCTTCTTCAATAGGGACCTTATTTATGGTCTTTATGAACCTTTGACATAATAATATCTTTGGTATTATTGACGATGTATAATCCATTCTTTCATTTGACATAATATCACTTCTTTTATTTCTTCCAAAATGCTATGAATTTACCATGTGTTTTAATATCTCCAACCATTATAATCTCATCCCCTTTTGATGCATCAAGGAACTGTAATAGCTCTTCTGGTATCGTAATTCCATATGAACCGCCTATTTCAATAATTTTTCTTTCGAATTTCACAAGATTATCCATTTATATCAACTCCATATAATAAAATAATAACTTATTTATAAAGATTATTATAATGAAATATATATTTATGTTATATTTAAGCTTCCGGATTAGCCACGATTAACCACAGGCACGTGTTTTAAACCCTATATATTATTTACTAATTTTTACTGTTTTTTCCTATATAGTTTATAATCTCCTGCATACTCCCTAATCGTGGTTAATCCACTATTACAGGTATACTCTTTTGTATATTGAAATTATTGGAATGAATTTAAGGCACTTTTTAAGCACGTTTTTCAATTTTATAGTACATATACATTAATTAAACATAAATAACACAAATATGGCATGTTTATGGAGTCCAGGGAATGAATCAATCCTTCATCCCTTAGTACTTTTCTGGATATTTTACACTATATTCCTCACAATACTCCCGGATGAAGTTTATCGTCTGTTCAGCATTGCCCGGATTCATTATCAAATTTATCAATATCTCAGATTTTCCAGACTCTGACAGGTTTGCAACATAGCGTCTTATATCGTTTATTAGCATTCTTTACACCTCAATATTTACCATCCTTTGCAACAAACATATCCCAGTTCTTATGTCTGCAAAGTTCTTCCTGCATTTTCATTTCGTTTACCATAGTTTATCATACAACTCCTTCAGATTCTTACTGAAATTTCGCTTGAATTCAACTTCATCGTCAAAATAAACGTTGTCCATTATGAAGTCTTTAATCAAGTCTTCATATTCTTCATATGTTATTGGCATTATCTCACCTCCATTTTTTTAATATTCTATCAGCAAACATTAGTTATTTCACTTCCATACATAACCTATATTATCTATAACATTCGGGAAGAATTTCTTATAATGTTCTGGATATTTTCTTACTAGATTGGACCTATGACTTATTTGTAAATCTATATTATATATCCATTCAGGCATTAGAAAATTATCAGTTTCGTTTTCTTTATCACATATTGAACGCATTTCCATATAAAATCTGCTTCGCATTGTATCTTTATATCCACGCAATATCCATTCATTGCACATAGCTATACCATAAGTCAATAATGCAATTTCATGACCTTTCCACATCTTGACAATAGGATGATTTTTCCAACCATGGTTTTTTTCAGTCAATGCCTTATATATTTGCCATGCCTCAATACGTTGTTTACCTAAACGTTTATAGTCTAGACATCTAGCAACATATTCAAAATTAGAGTACGGCATGAATGTTTGCATTTTTCTCACTCTCCCATCTTTCAAAAATCTGCTTTGCGTACTTGCTTAAAATACGGCTCTTGGTTTCTATGCTCTGGTTAGGCAGCACGTATGTCGCAAAATGGCTACGCCAATTGTGACGACCTGTGACAACCCAACCCTCATCAAACATATATTTTCTATCAAACCTTGAAGTACGTAGCTTATCGGCATATTTCATGCAAAGTTCCACTGTAGCTGGGTCTGATTCTAGGACAATCTTCAACTGTTCAACTGGTGTAAGGACGTTCATTTTACTCCCTCGTATTGCCACATTTCTGGCATATATTTCCATCACTGCAAAAATTTATCTCTCCACATTCAGGACAAGTCCAATTTATATCAATCATTTTTCTTCACCTCTTCTAGCTTTCTTTTAAGCTTGACTATCATTTCATTCTGCCTTACTATCTTGAATGAAAACCTGGTGCAAATCTTATCCAGGAATGCAACTCTTTTTTCCAACATTTTAACATAGGAGTTTTTTATAGGTTTATTCATCTTACTTCCTCCGAAATCTTTCGACTTCACTATATATAATATATATGTTATATATAAATACTATTGTAAAATAATGGCCATATTTCAATATATATATTGTAGAATATATACTATAGTATATAAATATAGATAAATCCCTATATTATTATATATAAATGACCGAAGAAGATGATATAAGAGATATAGAAGAAGCGGATGAGGAGGGTTATAAAAACTTCAAGAAACAGCGTAAGGATTCAGACATAGATGATGATTATTAATTATCCCTCAAAAAATCCAATTAGTTTTTTTTGATAATTTTTTTACTGGCATCCCATCCATATCAACTGCATAATTGGAATATAGACAATATTTGCACATTTTTATTTTTCTTTCTTTGATTGTCACTAATTGGTCGCCACATATCTTACAGTTTGCCATTGTTTATCCTTCACTTTTTAATCTTATTTCTCCTTTGGATTTCTATAATTTTTATTGATTTTTCCACGTCTATAAATTTCTTTTACTCTATCATCAGTAACTATTCCATTGCTGTCCTTAATTCTAATACTGTCAAATATGTTGTTGTTTCGGCTGAACCAAACATTATTGTTTATGTTATTTCCCTCAGTAGCCACTTGGGAAGGAGATACATATCTTTTTACTTTGTTTTGTTCTGATAAGAATCTATTTGTTGTAGAGGATATTGCATTATGCGGATACATTTGAGTTCCTAATAAATGTATATCATAGCCCGAATTTCTAAAACGTCTAATAATTTTCATTGTTTTTTTCTTGTTATTCATAGTTACGTCCAATATAACATTTCTTTTTTCACGTAAGGCTCTGTTGATTGCTTTCTTTGTTACTTTTTGGCTTTCTGGGTGCAGATACGAAGAATGTACTAAATTAAATCTTTTCATTGGTGATTTATGATAATGACTTAATAGTTCACGATATGCATCAGTATCAATATGTGTTGTAGGCTCTTTAATATATTTTGTCATCAATGATGTTTTTCCCGAACCTGGAGTTCCTGCAACAACATATAGGTCTGGGTCTTTTGGGTTTATGCTACGTTGGTCATTAAAATTTGATGCAACATGTGCAATATAATCATGTGTATAGTTCTTTTTATATTTTGAACTATCTAATGACGTTCTTTTTGATTTTCGAAGTCTTATAAATCGTTGCCATTCTTTATCAGTCATACGTCTGCGTATTCTTTGATATGCGTTCTTCTTTGCTTTTTTTAACTGATATGAATTGCTTTTGTTTGGATACATTTAATACCTCAAATATTGTCTTTGTTTTTTCTTTCTTCTTCTAATTGGATTTATCCCCATTGCTGTTTTCATCACGTGTAATCCTATACCAGCAACAATTGCAGTTCCAACCAAATTTCCTATGTTGTTTAACATTTGTTTTACCAATATGGATAATCTCCTTGTAAATCTTGTTGTACTTGACCTGGTAATTTTTTCCATTTTTTAGTCGATAAATAAGAATTACTCATACCAAAACCGACATCATAATTACCAGTTATTGATTTTAATGAACGTTGATATGTGCCTTCTCTTCCAGAACCATAATAATTAGATAATATGTTTCTTCTTTGTCGTATATTTATTTTATCCCATTTTGTCGACGGTTTCATTTTTTACCTCATAGCAATCAATATTCCTGTCTTTTCTTTTTGCCTTGTCTATATATCTTACGATTTTTACCATCTCATTTCTTTTAATTTGCAACTTTTACAAACTATTTTATTTCCTTTCTTATATCTCATATTCATCGGTTGACCACATTCATCACATAAATCGGATTTTGAAATATAATTACTTTTTTTAACTCTACCGCCATATGAATATCTTGCCATTTTAATCACCTTTCCTCTAAATCTTTTAATGCTATTTTTTGATATCCCATTGTTATCTCTCAAATCAATTCAAATCCCATTTCTTTTATGTATTTATCTTTCTTCTTTTTGGATATATAAGGACTTGAAGCATACAAATTGGCAATAGCAAATTTTATATCTGCTGTTTTTTTGTCCGTTGTAATTGATACGTTCCTTTTATATATTAATTTTTTTCTAAAATCATTCAATTGAGTATTGTTCTTATTTCTATATTTTGCCATTTTTACCACCTCATAAATCTTGTTCCAGCATCTCCTTTTAAATATCTTGATAGTTTTGTTTTGATTGCATCAACTGCACCTTTTGCTGTTGCACCCTCTGCTTCAATCGTATTTTGCGAACTACCTGTTCTCATGAACGATATTGCTTTGAACCTTGCTGGTGAATACCCAGAAGTTCTTGTCTTGAATAGTCTTATTGTAAAACCCTTATAAGCTATTGTGTTTCCTCGTTGATTCATTAATTTATAATCCATTGTGTTTATCCTCCTTACCAATTTACCTTTACATATCGTTTAGCATATTCTTCTGCCTGTTTCTTTGTCTTAAATTGTCCACCTTGTAAATTATCATGTCGTTCAACAAATTCATTAATATACCACCCCTGCCTTGGTGCAGGAACAGCTTTCATAATTTGAACATTTTTACCCCACACTTGGATAGTTTGTTTTGGAAGATTATCTCCACCATCAGATGCATTTACTGTATCTTTAGTATAATAATTCTTTCCATATTTTGATTTTTTAACAATATAATTTTTCATATTTAAATCCTCCTCGTTGTATTAGTAACGTTCATTTTTTTAATTTCATTTTTAGTAAACCAACCCCAACCATTCAATTCACTCCTTTGTAGTCTTATATTGTCAAAATTACTTGCTTGTGTGTGATAAATTAATGTTCTTTTCTTTGTTATAGGATTGACCATATCTTTATACTTTTTGAACGATACTGCTTTGAGATTAGTTTCTTCTCGTAATTCTCTCTTCAAAGCACTGGTTGGAAATTCTTTAACATAGTCAATGTGTCCACCAGGCAATTGCCATTGATTAAAACCTGCTTTTTCTGCACGTTTAACTAAGAAAATCTTATTTCCGTTTGTTATCAATGCTCGAACGATTGTGTTCATATTATTTACCAATATACAGCATATTTGCTTTTCATCTTATATTTCTTATTTATTTTATGTATGACTCCAACATTTTCATCTCTAAGCTGTTCTGCCTCTTTCAAACTATTGACATATTTGTGTCGTTTTTGGATGTTCATTTTAATCAATACACCCTTTCTTCATTTATTTCTAACATTTCGTGTGGTTTCCCATGACAAAATACACAAAATCCATAGAATTGTTGCGAGTTGCCACATTGAGAGCAGATATATTGTTTTACTGGTTTCTTTCTTCTTCTATCAACGTGCATTCTGAATCCTTGTGAATTCAAATCTCGCCATTCTAAGTCGTTGTGTTTTTTTGAAAACATACTATATCACTTTAGTATCTTTATCACTCTTTTTATTTTTCCATAAAGCACATTTCCAACTTTCATTTGAGTGATAATTATTTTTCCTTTTTTCTTGGCCTTACAGGTTATTCTCTGCACCATTCTTATTCACCACTGTCCCCAGTTGTTATTTGTTGCTGGTTTTCCTTTTGTTTTTTTCTTCGGTCCAAATTCATTGGTCAATAATTCTGTACCAAATCCTCCACTACCAAATCCTCCACTACCAAATCCATCTAACGGATTACGTCTTGGTTGCTGTTGTCTTTGCGTTGCTTGTCTATTTACAAAAGCACTACCATTTCCTGAGAACTCAGTCAAAGGATTTCTGCTTATAAAACCATTTGGAGTAGTATCTGTTTTCTTTTTTTCAGTCATAAATGCTTTGGCTGTATTTACCATTTTACCAAGCTTAGAACTTTCAAAATTTTGTTTCTTTGCTGCAGAAATTGCTTCTTTTCTTTTCTGCAATGCTGCTCTTTTTTCACTAATTGATTGTTCATAAGCAGCAAGTTTTTCTTGTTCCTGTAAATCTTGTTCTTGCATTACTAAATCTTCTTCCTGCTTTTTCATTCTATTTTCTTTGTTTTGTTTCCTATAATCTTGTATCTTTGAAAACAATGTCATTTAATCACCTAGAAATATTAAAAATAACATAATTTATATATTTATTTATTATCATCCACTAAAAAGAAATAAAAAAAAATAAATAAAAAACACTTACTGCTTCATATAGAAATATGCGAGAATAGCTGTTGCAAACACTACAACTATAAGCAGACCTATCCAAGTAGGCGCATTTCCCAACTTATCGATTATGTCACTAGTTGCATTAGATGCCACCGTTGTGGTTCCTGATGCGGTTCCATATGTTCCTGCTGTGGAACCTGATGTATTAGATGCCACTTCCTGCAGAACATACAAACCCACAGCCAGAACAACAGCTATGGTCACTATCGCCATGACAAAACCCTGAAGCGAACTTACAATTTGTCCACGCTTGTGTAATTGTTTCATTGTTTGACCTTTTTAATTAATAAAAAATAAAAAGTCTGGGAAAATTTCTCCCAGACGAAGGTTCAACTATTTAGCCTCTCATATAGAAATACGCGAGAATAGCTGTTGCAAACACTACAACTATAAGCAAACCTATCCAAGTAGGCGCATTGCCCAACTTATCAATTATGTCATCGGTTGCATTAGATGCAGCCGTTGCTGTGGTGCCATCAGTCTTTGTGTTGGTGCTAACTTCCTGCAATACATACAATCCAATTGCTAGAACTACTGCAATTGTGACTATTGCCATGACAAACCCTTGAAGGCTTGACACAATCTGTCCTTTCTTATTCAACATCTTCATTTTATATTACCTCCTAAATTATATATTAAATGTAATAAAAGGACTTAACATTTATATATTTATTCTCTACTATATATGTGTTCTTAATCCCCCATCCAGAATAGCGCCAGGACGCTAATAGGTAGCATTACGATGCTTATTATCAACATTATAGAGCTTAATGTACCCAGAGCGAATAGGAGTATAGCAATCAACAGATTCGCGAAGGACGCGGACACCAAACAGGTGACAAAAGGAAACCCACGTATCTTCAATGATAATAGGACAATGACAAACATTGTCCATAATATGACCGTGCCGGGTATATAATGCGTCTGTGCCGACGTCTCACGTACAAAATCTACAAAGACGTTGCCGGATGTTCCATCAGTTATTGATGAAAAGTTGTATGGCGTTACGGTTGTTACCATTTTATCCTCATTGTAATATCACATTCTTGAAGACTATCCCTATCATCAGCAGTGTCAATACTATCATTATGGATGCTATGATAAACCACATCATCGGATTGTTTGTATCAACACCAATCGCTGACATGACTATTCCCATGAATTCCTGGAAAATTATGACATATTTTGGTGTCCTGGCCAGCGCTGTAAATGATGATGTCACCAGGTCTGCCTCGGACAACGAACCGGATTTTATTTCAGCTCCAGGTTCTCCAATTGTCCTGTTCTGTAATAGCTTGTTTTCATCAATTATCTTGTTTTGTGATTCTGTCGCCTTTGTCTGCAATGAATAAAGATATTGGGTATCGGCAGAATCCGATAGATTGACATTAAGACTATCAGACGCGAACATGTCAAATGTAAGATTGAGTGTTATAATAGTCACAGCTATGAACGCCATCAATCCTATTATGAACGTGCTTAGTTTCAAGCTGCCACCTTATATAATAACATCGCTCCCAATAAGAAGAATGATATTATGCTGCTGGTTGATATTACAATCAATCCCAGCCATGTTATTATCATCATTGAGCCCATGCTGCCCAATATAACGCCTATTGCGCCGAAATCTATCATCACCGCAATTATACTTATCACCAATAGAAGTATTGGAAATATTATTGATATCCTGGCTGATGCGGACCCCAACAATCCTTTATTTATATCGTTCATATCATCTTGGCCCAATATAACAGCCTCTTCCGCGAACACACATTGTAGAAATATAATACATCCCAATATCAATATTACACTTTTAATCATTATATTCTTTTTCATCGTATTGGTTTTTATATATTTATTTATCTTATTCTCCATCCTTCTGCTATTATACGTTTTCCTGTGATGTTATCCATAGTATATGTCAATATTCCCGCACCAGAAGTTGTCTGTTGTGTATCGATAAGATGCTTGCTGAAACCCCTATCCTCATATATTCTCAGTTCACCGGTCATTTCAGAACCATCGGACGTGACCCAGGAGAAGATGCATGTGCCCGTATCTGAATTACAGCTCACCGTCGATGATGTCTTGAGGTCCGCGAAATATGTCTCATATGTGTTTGTATATGACGATATCGGTAGCAATTTTTCAGTGCTCAATATTTTCTGGACGTCCGATGTGAATAATACGGTCCCGGCCGGATATTCCACTATGAATTTATACCAGATGTCTGCTATTCTAAGTTTTGCCAACGTTTCTCCATTTTCATCTGTTTTTTCTATTTCTACTGTTTTATATGCTGCTTCTGTATTATTATCTAGATTAGGATAATAACGTAGAATTTTTATATAAGCGTTTGGAATTCTAGTGCCTGTATTTTTATCATAGACAATTATGCTTACATCTGTTGTTTCTGTATTTAATAAACCATACAATGTTAAATCAGTATTTGTTCCATCCATTGTATAATTTGTCAAGAAATATTTCCTATTGCTGTAGCTATTACCATAATATTCTATTTTTGCATCAATTTGATAATATGTATCATTTGGAAATATACAAAGTGAATATGTCGTATCGTTGGATAAAGTATAACCATATTTTTTTATAATTTCAGTACCATCATCGGTCAATACATCGATTGCCAAATTTATGGTCCCGTCGAAATCAGTGAACACATCCTCATCCTTCAGATATAATGTCAATGATTTTGAATGTGTCGTATTATCCGTTATGTTCCACCATATTCCTTCCTCTGAGAAATTTGTTTCATAATTTATACCTAGTGATAGGTTTTGATATAATATGAGCGCATTCTCGAAAGAGCTGTTTGTGCATGTATAATTCAAGAAACCATGTTCTCCAGAATATCCACGGGCATAATCCAATTGCAAATATAAAACACCGCTTTCTATCTTATTTTCACATCCATCCAGGCTTATATTGACCAACCCATTATATGAATCGCCCACCTGCCATATGCTTTTATCCACATTAACATTGTTCGGTATCTCATATATCATCCTTAGATATCCGGATGCTGTATCGTTTGTGATATTGCTGTATGTGGACCAATTTCCATCATATGTTAAAGCTGAGTTATATAGGTCGTTTGATGAATAATAACCACCATCCTTACCACCGCATGATGATATGGTATCGGCGGATTCCTGATAACACATCTCAGATATCACCACATTATAATCTTCATCCTCACAATTGGCGATTTCTATAGGCCTTATTGTCTGGTTAGCCTCAAGATTATAGGTATTATCCGGTGTGGTTATCTCCCAATCAAAACTATGGTTCATAACGACTATGGTGCTCGGTGATGTCGGAGTATAACTATATATTATATAATTTGAATCATAGCTTCTTGTGGGCGTATATTCATTTGAATTATAATTAAGAATCGCTGATATGTTACGGTATGTCAATCCTGTGCCTGTTATATTTATAATTAATTGTATTGTATTCGGATAATTTTCCGGGACGGTCTCGTAATAATTTATATCCGCGCCCAGTGTATAGAAAGAGAATGTATATTCAACAATATTTATATCCCCAATACTCTGAAAATTTATGGTATTGGTTTTCTCATCCTTCTTTTTCATCTCAACCAATACATTATATTCATCATAGAAGAAAAATCTGACGCTGTCGGGTTCTATTTCATCGCTCACGAAATCCAACCATTGGTTGCCCGTCACCAACCATCTATTATAGATTGTATCAGGCCTGTTTATCAGATGCATCGGTTCACGTGTTCTTATCATGAGCTTTACAAGCTTGCCGGGCTGGTCTGCCGTATAACTGAATATGTATTTATCATTCTCCTTACTGTATGTGAACCTATCCTTATCATTTTTATTCTCCGGTTCTATCACTATTCTATTATCATCAGGCGTATCAAATATAAGGTTTTTATCATTGAACCAACCGCCCACCTTTATTTTATAATCATTTACAACATTGTTCGTGTGTGAATCGGCAACCTCAACAGTTATTGTATGTTTTCCAGGCTGCATCTTTTTCGGATTTATCAGAATATCATAATTTTTTATATTATATTCTGTATTGATATCCTCCGCAATCACTTTTCCGTCTAATTTTATGTTCCATCTGAACAGGTTATCATCCTTAATATATACGTGCTTTAAGACGGCATCATTAAAAAACCTTTCATTTTGCTCCATATCAATATCCATAACCGGAACGGCTATGCATATAGTAGATAAAACTATCAAGAATATGATATATATTGATTCCTTCATATTATGTATATTTTTCATTTTAGTTAATATATTTATTTGATTCTCCATCCTTCCGCCGTAATCTTCTTGCCTGTTATATTATCGACATAGTAGGACATTGTTCCTCCCGCGCCGGTCTGTTCCTCTGTATAAAGCAGTATCTTGCTGAAACCCCTGTCCTCATATACATTGAATCTCACATTTATCTCACTTGCATCGGGCGTCAACCATGTGAATGTGCACGTCTTTGTGGACTTGACACAGTCAACACTGGATTCAATCTTCATATCATCATAATAATTTCCATATGTTGAATTCTGTGAGCTGGTTGGTATTAGCTTATTGACCGTTGTCACTCTTTGTATATCTGTATTTGCTATTATCTTTTCAGGAGGATATGAAATTACGACGAATTTATACCATACATCACCCAGTTGCAATTTGGCCAATGTCGTTCCTTGCTCATCGCTTTTTTCAACTTCAACAATCTTATATCCTCCATCAACATCACCATGATATTGTGGATAATATCTTAATATTTTTATATACGCATCGGGGTTCTTTGTGCCCAGGTTTTTATCATAGAGTGTGAGCACTACATCACTCGCGCAATGGTCATATGGACTTGTGCAATATAATTCTAAGGTTGATTCATTCAGCGACATGGCATAGATATTATATAAATCAATGGTCTGTTCTTCATCGTTGATTAGATGGTCAAAAAGGAAATAATTTCTCATGGTGTATGGGTCGTTTCCATAGGATACCTTCGAATTCACATAAACATATGTTCCTGGCGGTCCCATACATATGGTGGCACAGGTTGTATTCCTGAATCCAAATCCATGAGTCTCAAGCACCCTGGTCCTTCTCCAGTTCAATACCTCAATGTTGAAGTTGATATCGCCTGTAACATTTTCAAAAGTTTCCTCATCTTTTAAACAATACGTAAGAGTTCTAAACATATCTGTCATGTTAGAACAATCTGTAATATCAACAGTGGTTATATTTTGAGGATATGATAGATAAATTCTACCTTCTGGTAAATCTACTGTATAATTAATATATACAGTTGCAACTATTTCAGGTGATATTAGGCTATTGTTGTAATTGAAATAATCACTTAATTCATATAAAGTTGGTGCAGGTATTGATGTATTTGTGTAATATGCTGACATAGTTACATTTATTTGTTCGGTTGTTAATGGTGTATTGGTCTTATTTATTTCCAAGCTTGTATCAAAAGGCGTTTCGTAAAATACATATTCTTCATAAATTGGTGTTATATTTATTGTGTAAAATGTATAACTTTGTTGCATAATATTTAAATCACCAATGCTCTTAAATTTAGCAGTCTTTATATTTTTATATTTCATATTTGCTTCTACTAATATTGTCTTTTTATCATAATTATTCAGGTCATGATTTATTTTCAATGATGACATATCAATATCATCACTGACAAAATCAATCCATTGATTGCCCGAAACAATCCAAACATTATATGGTGAATCCGGTCTTCTAATTATTTCAGCGTTTTTATCTGTTGTTATTTTCAATAATATTTTTCCGTCTTTTGAACTTGGAGTATATTCAAAGGTGTATCTATCTGTTTCTTTTTTGTAATTAAATGAGTCTCCATATTTTTTATTAATTGGTTGTATCATTATTTTGTTATCTTTTGTTTCAAATTCAATGTTGCTGTTGTCGAACCAGCCACCACGTTTTATTTTATAATCTTCAATCTCATTATCAGTATGTGAATCTGCATATTCAACTGTCAAATTATGCCTGCCGACCGGCAACGATTTAGGGTCTATTGACAGATTATAGACATATGATGTATAATCGACATTTATATCGCCGTCTATCTGATTACCATCCAGGCTTACATTCCATCTAAATAGATATTCATCGCTGAAATTAAACTGTCCTGTTATTATCCTATTATATCGTATGACTTCATCGAAATCAAACTCCAAATCAGGCATATTATTATCTATTGTAACATTTCTAGGTTCTGTTGAATAACAATTATTAAAACTATCACATGCTATAAAGTAATACCAATATAAACCATCTTCTTGTCTCGGCACTTCATAATATAAATTCATCCCACTTGTATTTTGTATTGTATATATTATAACATATAGATTATCAGCGAATACTAATGTGATATTCTTCTCATGTAAATCATTCGAAGTGGCATATAATATTATATCATTCTCATGTGAGCCATCATCCGGTGTAGGGGAAAGAATGGTAATTATTGGCGGTATTGTGTCTATGGTAAAGTTTCTTGTTTCGGAAGCAAAATCGTTGTTGCTGTTGTCGTATGCTGTGACATTCCACCAATAACCACCATCCTGTAGGGTATGACTGTTATTGAACCATTCAAAACTGTTTGTTTCATCATATATATTAGAAACATTATATTCTAAAATATATGTTGTATTATATATGAATAAGGTCGCATTTTTGACATAATAATTATCCGTTATAGATGAATTGAAAGATATGGTTGATGTATTTATCTCATATGCATCATCAGGGAACAACATATTTATTGTAGGGTCTGTCATATCAACTATAAAGGAATGTGTTGAAGAATTTTCATTACCGGCATTGTCATCTATATAAATTGTCCAAGTATTATTATCTTCAACCGCTTCTATTCCTGATATTATATTATTACATTTTTGTCTTGATGAATTTGTTCTATTTACATTGTACCAACATTCATTTACATCATTATCTGAATATGTATAATTTATAGTTGTAGGTTTATAATTATAATAATATTCGGCTTCCGGATATGTTATATCAATCAATGGATTTATTGTATCTATGTTAAATTGTCGTGATGCGTAATTTATATTATTGAATGTATCATTTACATATATAGTCACAGTATTACTTCCTTGTGCCCATGTTGATGTGAAGTTCTGGCATGTTTGTGGTGAAGAATTCTCACCCGTTAGATTACTATACCAACATTTATCTATACCATTGGCATCATTGACCGTGAAATTAATATATATATTAGAATCAAATATCAAACCATTATTGTCAGGTATCAATATATTTATGGTCGGGGGTAATGTATCAACCAAGAACGTTACAGATGATGAACCATTATTGCCTGATGTATCGGTAATATATACAGTCCATGTATTGCTTCCATCATTTGATGTAATATCTGATGTGAAATTTGCACAATCCTGTTTACTGGTGTTGGTTGTTCCATTTTCCCACCAGCATTCTCTAGGATTTGATTCAATAAACGTATAATTAAATATTGTTTGTGTTGATATATATTTTGCAGACTGTTCAGGATATACAGTTGAAATAATTGGCAAGACATCATCAACCCAAAAAGTTATTGTTGAAGAATTCTGATTGTTTGCAGTATCATTCATATATATTGTCCAAGTATTTGTTCCTTGAACTGTAATCATATCCGTGAAGTTTGTACAACTTCCAGGTGTTGAAGTATAAGTAGCATTTGAATACCAACACGCCCTTGCATTTATTTCATCATAATCATATCTGAATTCAATAGGCGCTATTGAATAATTAGTATAACTTATAGGATATGTTGTTATTATTTGAGGTGAAACACTGTCAACCCAGAATGTTTTGGATGATGAATTAATATTTCCACTTGTATCGTTTATATAAACCGTCCATGTGTTGCTGCCTTGTACAGTGACCATATCTGTAAAATTATTGCATGCTGAAGACATTGATGTATAAGTGGCATTTGTCCACCAGCAATTTTTTACATTATTTTCATCATATATATAATTTAAAGTGGTTGGTGCCGTTGAATAATTAATATTATTTTCCGGTATTATCATTTCTATCTGTGGATATATTGTATCAATCCAAAAGGTGACGGATGAACTGTTCTGGTTGTTTGTTGTATCGTTTATATAAACCGTCCAGGTATTACTACCCTGTACAGTGACCATATCCGTGAAGTTTGTACAACTTCCAGGTGTTGAAGTATAAGTAGCATTTGAATACCAACACGCCCTTGTGTTTTGTTCAATATATGAATATTCCAATATTGTTGGGACTGTTGAATAATTCAGGTTTTGTATGGGATGAATTATTGATATTTTTGGTATAATGCTATCTATGAAGAATATAGCGCTGGTTGTATTTAAATTTGTAGCGCTATCATTTACATATAATATCAATGTATTATACCCCTGAGAAAATGATATTGAAAGATTAATGCAATCCGTTATACTAATATTATCATCCCCTTTATTGTACCAACAGCCATATCTGTTTGCATCGGACGCGGAAAAATTTATATTTTGTATAGCCACAGAATAATTATATTCATTTATAGGATTATATAATATGAGAGAAGGGTATATCGTATCTATATTGAATGTTCGTTCAGACACATTAATATTATTATATGTATCATTTGCATAAACGGTTACCGTATGTGCATCATCCGACCATATGATATCAGTTATATTCTGGCATGTTGCATCAGGTGTTGAATTTATCACACCGCTATTATTACTATACCAACAATGGCTTACATTGCTTACATCATATGTATAAAAATCAATATCCAATATATTATAATTGAACCATAAACCATCTGAGGATGGTGATATGATATATAAATCGGGCGGTGCGGTATCTACAAATAATGTTCTAGTTGAAATATTGACATTGTCAGCCTTATCATATATGTATATTGTTATACTATTCATACCCTGCACAAAGGTTAAATTTGTAAGGTTTGAACAGCCTGATATAAGCTGTATCTCATCGTCATTTAATTTATATAAACAATTTTCCATATTGGCATCATAATAACTATAATTTATATCCGGATGATATGTGAATTTTGAACCGTTTTCAGATGGTGATATGATTGATAATGTAGGATTTATTGAATCAATGGTAAAATTTAAGAATGTGGAATTAATATTACCAGCAGTGTCATTGATATATACTGTAAAATTATGATTCCCGTCCGATAAATTTAAATTTATAGTTGAGCAGTCTGTTATTATTCCGGAGGTATATGTTTCATTCGACCACCAGCATCCATATATGAAAAGACTATCATAGGCATAATATGTTATATTTATATTATTATGATTCAACCATGAATCGTCTTCTGGGGATATTGTATATATATTTGGTGATACTGTATCCACATAAAAACTTATATTGGATTTATCTTTCAGATTACCAGCGCTATCATCGACATATAATGTGATGTTATTATATCCGTTTGTATTTACCCATGATGTGTCTGTTATATTTATGCAGTTGAATAAGTGATATTGTACAGGATTATTGTTCCTATAATACCAACAATCATCATAATCACCATGCACTATATAGCTTATGGTAGGAGTATGATTGAACATCTGGTTATATACATTGGGCTGTATGAATTCCGCACCGGTATAGTATTTGAATTCATAACTGAAATTGATATATGGTCGCACTTCAGAGGTGGAAAATTCTTGCGATATGAATGAAACAGCGTCACTGCTTCCACTTCCGTAATATTCTGTGCTTTTTAGATATATTGTCATATAATTTTCATCACCCGTCAGTGCCATGTTCAATAAATCCACTATATCCCATGTATATTTGATATAATCTATTCCAACAACCGATGTCCTTGTATAGTTTACATTTGAATTGTTTGATGAAAATTTCGCATCGGACGGTCGTGTGTTCCAGGTGATATTGGTCTCATTCCAAGAATAACTATCATCTATTTTATAGGTTGTTATATACTGCCATTCGCCCGTTTCTAAATTTGTGGAATAATCATATATATTCAGATGTCCGGCGCTAGCTATGAACTTATCCCCTATATTAGACAAATAAAATTTAAATATTGAATGTTTATCATCGAAACCCGCCGTCAATTCATTAGATATATATTGCAGCGTCCCATAATTACTAGTTGGAAATTGTTTGCGTATGAAAGAATCATCCAAAGGGTTCAATACCGTCACAGTTTCCCCATTCGGAACGGTCATCACGGATATGTATTCAATATCAGTATATGAAAATTGTCTTGTGTTATTGTCACGTACACCACATTGATATGTATATGTATCAGGAATATTGTTCAGGAATACAAACCAGGTGACGTTCTGGTCATCATATATCTGTTTAACATCATTATAATACACCTCATCGCTCCCATTCCATATATTAAGCGTGGCATTGATTACACCATTTGTTCCGGTCACACTGCATGTGAAATTGATTAGATGGTAATCCGTCTGTTCCGTCCCTAATGGTGATATTATTGTGACAAGCGGAATGTTCCAATAATCATCATAATAGATGTTTGGTTGTGTACCGTTTACGACCTCATCATAATCTGAAACGCCTCCACTGTCCGTATCCATATCCTGCGGGTTTGTATAATAAAACCATAATTCTTCACAATCTTTGAGACCGTCATTGTCTGTATCGGTTATGCTATCACATCCAGGATTACTGCATGCACATATTGGGTCATCGCCACATTCATCATTTTTACATGCGAGCAGGTTATCTGGTAGATTATATATGATGAACCCGGGCTGATGCTTGCTTATCAACTGATTTGCCCATGATGCGCGGATAGTGAATGTTATATCATTCAATATAGATATATCGGTATCGGTATTGAAACCGCTTTTACTGCCTATCTGTAATTTTTCATTATATGAACTGTTTGATTGTGCCGCTGGTATTGTCAATACGACATCTTGTGAATAGAGACTTGTTGAATCTGAGCAATATCCATTATCCCATTTTCCTATATCATCATTATATATTGTCAGGCATGTACTGCCCCATACATAACTGCTTGCATATCCTGATACGCTTGAATATAATTGGTCCATTGACCAAATATGATAATAATAATTCTCTATGTTGTTATTGGGCCTGGTGGATGAATTCCATGTGTAGTCTAAGAATGACAGGCAATATCTGCCGCTGTTATTTTTTAATCCTATATAATCAAACGGAATATTGCTTTTGACCTCTTTAGTCGTCTTATTATCATTCAATACTCCTGTGTCCCATTGCCCGCCGTTCCAGACTCCATCATTGAATAATTGTCCAACATCATATTTTGTACCGATTGTTGATGAATTCAAGAATGATATTTCAGGATATGATGTCATTCCCCATGTTGTACTTCCCATGCATGATATTATATCACCGCCATTATTTTTACAATAATCCATTGCCGTGACTCCTGTCAAAAGTGGTTGATAATCCATATATAATAGTTTATAATTCAATTCTTCTTCTATATTATTAAAACTTACATATTTCTGCACATCATATCTTGTTCCTGTATCAGCCCTATTCAATCCGGGACGAGTCCAGTTTAATACTATCCCATCGGTATTATTTTTAATATAAAATGTCTGCCAATCAGTATTAAGTCCTGTTATTTCTTTATAATAAAATGTTGTCCCATCATTCATCGCATATTCGTTCCAACTGTCTCCATCCCACCATACTACCATCAAACTCCCTTTGTTGGTTATGTTCGTCTCTATCCAAATTTTTGAATATGTCTGATAAGTACCAGACCCGAATCCTTTCACCTCATAACATACATCCGAGACTGTTCCGTCTTCGTTTGGGACACAATATTGTCTATGTCTATTATCATTATCATCATCTGTCGTAGAACCTGCAAACAGTTCCATTCTTGGCATATATTCATTATAATATACATCACTATATCCATAATATAATCCTTTTGCGCTCACACGATAATTATATTGACCACCTAAATCCACAGATATTGATTTGCAAAAGATTCCAGGAGAGGATAATGTCGTCTCGGATGTCTGTGAAAATGCAGTATCTGTATCTTTCCAATATTGTATTGATGCATTGACATTACCGCTGCCATTGAACGATATTACATTACCACAAACTATTATCGTGTTTGTGACACGATTCTCGGTATAATTGTATATCTCAGATATAGGTGATTGATATGGGGTATCCAGGATGAAATTATCAGAATATGTTTTGCTATTGACACCATTGTCCGCGGTCAATTCATAATAATATATTATATTCGGGTTCAATGAGGATAATGTGAACAGTGTGCTTGTTGATATTGAGGATGAAGTATATAATGTATAACCAATCATGGCGGAATTATTGGCCAATTTTAATGTATTATTGGTGGCCTGATTCACATTCATTCTTATTTTTGTTGAAGTTGATGTCCTATCTATTGTATCATCCACAGAAGTTATCGACGGTATCGTGAATTCAAAAACTTTTTGCACCCCCATATTATAACCATCAGCCTCTACAGGGAATGCTGTTCCTGCATTATATGTATTGCGTGTGGTCATTATCGTGCTGCTATTTCCATAATACATATATATATAATTATCATAATTTCCATCAATTCCTGGAGTATATTCTTGCTGTGAATAATTGAAATATGTGACATCTATTTCAAATGTTATACTATTATCATAATACCATCTGACCCGACTCTCCGCGAATATATTGCTTGTGGAATTCATCAATAAGTTCCAGTTTTGAGTATCTATATTCTTACAATACATAACCGTATTGGTGGGAGTGCTTAATATCTTCATTTCTAAATCTGTTCCTGTCATACATACATAAGGTACATAATTCAATGTATATGCAACTGTCCCATAATAAATATCATATATTGAACCCGTTGTCGCAGTATTTCCTGTAGCCATAAACAATGTGGCATTTACAGCATTTGTGGGTTTTGTATAATTGAAATATTGTATTGATTCGGCATCTATCGTACTGCAATATGTTCCCCATGAACCATCATGACAATATTCCTCATTTGTATATGTCCCATCATACATAATATTATCCGGTATCAATTGTTCCGTACGTTGCCCATTATTATATATTGTGAAATCTGTGATTGTATGATTCAATATGGTTATATCCCTATAATCCGTGAAATGAAAATCGTTCCCATCTGTCCCATTTATAAGGCTGAAAGATGATTCACTGTCATATTTTACATCGGTATACCAAAAAGAATTCAAATCTAATGTGACGGTGAGCTTGGTATCCGGTTCATCTGTCAGAGTATTATATACATATATTGCCCTTCTATATTTTAAATCATCCAAATCATCATACCAACCAAACGTTTTGACATGGGCGCTATATGACATAGGATTAGCATTCGATATATAATCCATGGTCCAATTCAGTATATATTCTGTGTTCGGCGATAATTGTGTCAATTGCACTGTCGTAGTAGGATATGTCGCCAATGTGGATGTTATATATGAGCCCTCTATATTATATAATGAGAAATTCACCGATTCTATATCCGGCATATAATCGAAATTGACAGTCATAGAGGATGTAGTTATGTTATAAAAATATAGATTATCAATAGATGTCTTGTTTATTGTAATCTTCCGTGTCTCTGTGGTGTTGTAATTATCATAATAGTCATACGTAGAGGCATTATAATAATAATCATTGCCATGTATAAGATATCCCAGTTCCTTATAGAATGGTGAGGAGGAGGATGTATTTGTATATATCAGATTATAATCCGAATCATATATATACATTGTTATATTCTTCAATGTGGTGTCGATAGATGTTATATTTATTTTTAATGTGCTATTGGCAGTATCGGTCGGCATGGTCGGTGATACAAAATTTATTTTCGGCGCCGATGTATCGACCAATATATATTTGGCTGTTGATATAACATTATTGTTTGTACTTCCACCATTGAACGTCTGATTGACTATGCATGACCAATATTTTTTTCCATCTGTCAGGGTTGAGATGGTGGATGTATATCTTGCAGTATGATTTGTGAATCCTGTGATGAATGTGCCGTTCTGTTTATTAGCCAATGTCACAGGATTGTTATTGCCTATTATTATGCCTATGGATGTTATATTTCCATATGGGTCCCCACTTGTAGCATTGCAATTATATATATTGCTCAATGATGATGAATTTATGCCGGAATTTGGCAATAATGTGAATGTTGGCGGTGGATAATCCCATACTATCTTCAATACAGGGTCATAGTTTGTGGTGGCAGTATTCTCCATACGCAACGTCTGGTCCGTTCCATCGGCATTCTTTACCATCAATCCATAATTTGTTCCGGACGATATCTGATTATCCACAGCAGTTGTCGCGTCAAGGCATCTATTATAATTGATACCCATATAATTTGAACATTCCATCGCACCTGTCAATATGGTTGTTCCAACACTCGCAGCACTATAATCAGATGCTCCCATACCTGCTGTCGTCCATAATGCTGTTGTTGTCCTATTAGCCCAATTCGCCCCATCATTCGGTGTTCCACCATTTTTTGTTCCTTCATCCCAACTCTTTAAAATTTGGTATACATATTTTTCATCAGGCGATACTGCACTGAAGGACAGTCCAAGTGTTGCATTATATATTACAGCATTTATAGGCATTGTTGATAAATCAAAATAAAATAATGCCTTATCTATATCATCTATCTGTACAGCCGTTGATGCACCATAATTTTTTAATGCATCGATACCATCCCTGATGGCAGTATCCTTAGTGGTAAAAATAATAGAAGTCTCATATGAATATCCAATATTGATACAGGATAATATCAATAAGAAGATAAATATATATCGTAATTTCATCCCTGTGAACCCCTTACATACATTATGATAGATGAAATAAAGACACTTATCGCACCGATATATGGTAAAAATATTATCAAATAAGTGATAAGATTGAATTCATCTGCCGTTGATGTAAGGGTATCATCTGTGCCTACGACCAATTCTCCATAGATATTGGTGAACAACATTCCCATGAAGACCAGGACGAAAATTCCTATTATATTGATTACAATAAAAATAGGATGTGTTGGTATCATATAAGACGACACAATTAGTCCTATAATCATGACGATTACCACTATCACCATAGCATAATCAAATACAGCATATTGACTGGAAACGGATGATAGAGCATCAGCAGTAACCGTAGGGTCTATATCTGGGTTCTTCGCCACAGTCTCTGTGAATGTCTCTGTGAATTCAGTAAGGATGAATTTGCCCAGGATTATGGTCACACCCACCACAAATACGACAATCATCAGCATCAATATGCTTTTTACCTGCCCCTTTTTATTCTTGTCTGGTATCATTTTTAAAAGGTTATTTCAAACTTCTTCTTATATGATTTTGGTTTACGTTGCACCGTCACCTGTGATTCTTTATAGGTCTTCAGTAATAATTTCATTATATCGGTATTAGATGGTGTTATCCTGAATTTATGATTGAAATGCAATTTAATATCATTGACATCCCGTTCCATTTCCTCATTGAATAATATTGATTTTTGTTTTTTCATTTTAAAACTGCTCTCTGAAACTCCTATCTTTCCTTGTCACCCAAATCTGCAACAATTTAATGGTTATATCGACCAAGACAATCAAGAACATCATTATAGTTATAATCAATGAAACAATATATACTGAAAACATTATTCTTTCAATCCCAATACTGATATATTGGGTGGATTTATATCCGAAATAACAAAGCAATGTTATGAATATAAATGTCAGTAGAATGAAGAAATATCGCAAGGCATGTTTCATTGACCAGAACCATATAGTGAATACAAGTGAAACAATAATCATGAATATGAAGAAAATTAATAGAGGCATTACATCGTTATTTGTTTCACTGCCATTAGAATTTACCATGAATGAAAACAACGCACTGTTACAGTCGTTTCCTTCACAACAATAAACTAATGTTGGATATTCACCAGTTTTATTTAAAATACTTGTAGTATAAATATAATAAGGTGTTGAATAACTCATTTGTTGATTAGAAATTAAAGTTGTTAAATTTGGATAATTTATAGTTATATTACACTCAGTTGACACGTTGCAAAGTACTCCATTGTTTTTACAGGGAGTTTTTATCACAGCCGAACTGCCCTCTTTGAAATAAAAGGCAGGGTCCGCAGCATAGATAATAGGTAATACACATAAAAACAGTATTAATAATAGATATTGTCTCATCTTTTCACATTTATATCATTCTTAGTTAATATATTTATTTGAAATAAAATACTAAGCAGGGTTTTTCTCCCGCTTAGTATTTGATGCATCTTCAAACTCCTTTTTCGCTGTTCCTAATGCCCTGGCCCATTGTATTACTTTAGGTGCTCCAAACAAGACTATTGCCACCAGTGCTACTATTGCTATTTCTTGTGCTCCCCACATTTTGTTTCCCTCCTATTATTTTTGATGAGATTATGCCAATTTCATACGATGAATATATTGGTATGAATGTTACGCCTAATGATATTAAATCCCCTGTAGGTGTTATTATACCACATATAATCAACAAGATTATTACTATATACTTTCTTATCGCTGTGAGTTTATCCAAAGGTATTATGCCCTGCCAGGTAAGGAAAGGTATTATAAGCATTATCTGGGATGCGATAGCAAATGCTAGTCCCACCATAAAACATATGCTTAATATACTCAACAACCCCCACTGGTTGATAAACAGTGTATTCTTTGTCAAACTTTCTAGTAGCATTTTTGCCACTATTGTTGAGCCGAATAGATAGCTTATCCCTGCTAATATTGATGCACCCCCTAATTTCCATTTTATATTTCCTATCTCAAATGCTGGTCTTATGAAAAGATATGCTTGATATATTATGAATGTCAAAGATGCCACAACTGTCAAAGATATGGATATGTTCATCATAGCCTGTATTTCTTCCAATGGGCTGAACGCATAAGTGACAATATCCAGATATTTGATATAATATTGTATCAAATATTTAGATATGCTGAACATGACTATTAATGTAATTGCTATGAAAATCCCTATTTTCCTCAGTCTTTGCCATAGTTCAGCTATATGTTCATTGACTTTCATATCTTTTCATCAATTTGCTCTTCTTTTTCTGGCACTTCAAACTTCTTGGACAAAGTATTCGCTTCCCTTATAGTATCCACATCTTTCTCAAAATTACTTATTGTCTCTGCTGGGACAACAACATCTTTCTGTCTCAAGAATCTCTCTATTGCAATCATTGCCATCTCTTTCACATTAGTCTCTGCTCCTTCAGGTATATTTTTTATAGTTATGTCAACCATTTTTCTTATCCTCCTTCACTTGTTTTTCTTCTTCTGATACTGTCTGCAATGCTTCCTGCAAGAGCTTATGCTCTTCCATTGTTCCTCTGAAGTTAGCACATACTTGTGCCAACAGATTTATCGCTTGTTTCTTTTCCATTACCATTCTTTTCAACTCCTTTATATTTTCATGTGTTTGTACATTCTTGCACTGCTGTGATGATTCCATCTTTAATCGTAATTGTTCCATTCGTTGCTGTTCCTATTCCCATGACATAAGTTTTGTGTAATCTTGTATGACAACTTCTACAAAGAGTTATTCCATTGTCTACAGCGAATCTTAATTCTGGGAAGTCAGAGAATAATTTTAGGTGATGTGCCACTATATTTCTCTTGGAACACTTAATACCACAATCCCTACAAGTCCAACTATCCCTTTTCCAGACTTCCTTACGCCATGCCATATATTCAACGCTATGTCTGATGCGTTCATTTTCTGGCGTGACACCACCCTTCCAATTCCAATTGTTGGCTCCAGACATGTGTATTCTTTTTTTCCCAAGCCAATAATTAGTTGGATTCTTTTTATGTGATTCACTATTTTTTCTTTTTGCTTCAGCAGTATGGTGCTTACCCCTCATCCCCACATTACTCCCCTGCCTTTTTCTCGCATCCCTAATTTTTTTCCGTGATGCTTGTGTATGTCTATATCCAAGCTGATACTTTATTCCTTTTAAAAATTGTCCTTTTGAATTTCTCATTATGGCACCTGCCCGATGGCAGTAATTATTCCATCTTTTAATGTTAGGGAAGTAACCTGACCACTTGTTACTCCGTCATTGTAAACAGCATATGTCCCATCTGCCACTGGTGCTGTATCGTCTGCGGCGTAATGCTTTGCCCTTACTGTCTTGGCGTGGATGTCCTTAAACTCCTTACTTCCACCTATTCCTAAATCCACATCATCATCCGTAGTCGGTGCTAATACTCCATCGGTAAGGGTCATCTGTTCAGTTGCACCTATCAGGAAGTCTATGCCGTTTGTTCCGCCTCTTAAATTAAGTTCGTCTGTGGCGGTAACTACATCAGATTGTATATCTAATGAAGTGCCTGTAAATTTAATAGAAGCATCTGCTGCCGCACCAAGTTTTATTTCATTGTTGTCAGAGGTTAGGCGTAGGTTTCCTGTTACTTGAAGTTTTTCAGTTGGAATTACCCCTATACCTACGTTGCCAGCACTATTTATAGTCATTCTTGTTACTGGTCCAATACTTCCTGTTGGGGTTGTCCCAAAAGTTACTTTTCCTGCCGATGATGAACCACTGAATGTTTCTGTAGCTTCAATAGCAATAACACCACCTTGTTTATACGTTGTCCCATCCCAACCATAACCCGATAACTGGAATAATACATCCCCATTACTTACAGGGGCAGAGCTTCTTTTCTTCTGTCCAATAAAAGTAGGACCATAAGTATTATCGTCCATTTCTCTAACTAAAATGTTTGTACTACCATAAAGAGTAAACTGTTTTGCTGTAGAACCTGAAGAACCAATCACAACGTTGCCAGCAGAAAAAATAGTTGCTCCGCTTCCTACTTCTTGCGGGTTGATTAGAAGATTTGTTCCGTCATAAGTTATAGAAGCATCTTTACCAGCACCTAAATATAGTTTATTATTATCTGCATTAAGGAATAGATTACCGTTAACTTGAAGTTTTTCAGTTGGAATTACCCCTATACCTACGTTGCCAGCGTGATAC
>Ga0172375_10001508_pt1 | contig 37446 bp, 24 predicted proteins | sample LakKiv1m_FD_114537 | JGI IMG/M metagenome (GOLD analysis project Ga0172375, IMG submission 114537) | Freshwater microbial communities from Kabuno Bay, South-Kivu, Congo - kab_092012_11.1m | ecosystem: Environmental > Aquatic > Freshwater > Lake | place: Democratic Republic of the Congo... | reverse complement strand
GTCAGGGCCGTGAGGGAAGTGGCGCCTGGTGGAGCTGTATGGGTTTCCAACGGGACGTATGTTGTCACTGCCGCCATCAACCTGGACAAGGCCATATCGATCCGCGGCTTCTACGGCGCCTCAAACACGATCCTGTCGAGCACAGGACCGCAGATATTCGTGATAGACAACCCCAACGTGTTGATCGATGGTTTCAAGCTCCGGGGTAGTGTGATGAGTTACGGTTACTATGGCACGATCCAGATGAACGCGGGAGGTACTGTTCGGAACTGTATTGTCTACGAGAACAATGTCGGTTCGTGCGGTGGTATCGGGATTCGAAACGCGGCGGCGCTGGTGGAGGACTGCATAATCTCGAACAATGTTGCCAGTCATCAGAACACCGGTTTTGGTGGCGGGGTACAGGTCACGGCTGGTCTCATCAGGCGGTGCCGCATATCACGCAATAGCGCAAATGACGGGGGTGGCGGACTCTCAGTCTCCGGAGGTACTGCAGAGGACTGCGTGATTGACGGCAACTGGCGGAACGGCGGTGGTTCTCCCAGGTATGGGGGAGGAGTGCATCAGACCGGGGGCTTGGTCCGCAATTGCCGGATCGAGCGAAATGCCGTCATTGGCACCACTTCTGGCGGCGGTAGCGGAGTTTATATGAGCGGCGGTCGATTGCGTGGTTGCCTGGTGCTCAACAACAGCGGGACCAACGAGGGCGGGGGCATCTATCTTGCGGCAGGGGTCGTGGAGAACTGTACAGTTGTGAGCAACAGGGCGCGGAACGGCGTGTCCGGCGGAATATACATGACCGGTGGTAGCGTCACGAACACGATCATATGGAGTAACATGGCGCCGGCCGGTGTTCGCAACACCGGGGGGACCGTCTCAAATTACTTCTGCTGCTGTTCCCCGTCACTCACGGCAGGCGTGAACGGCAATATCAAGGTTCACCCGCTCTTCAAGTACCCCGCCACCAACGACTGGCGGTTAACTCCTGATACACCCTGCTATGACAAGGGCTGGAATGCCCCCTGGATGACCAATGTTCTCGATATAGGCGGTAATCCGAGGATCATTCATCGCAGGGTTGATATCGGGGCCTACGAAACGTGGCCTTGGCCGGGTGCAACAATAGTAGTAAGATAGGTTAGTAGAGGGTACATGAAGTATCGCATGCCAGGCTTTGTACTGCTCGCCGCGATCTGTGTCGTGGCAGTGTCCTCTTTTGATGCATCCGCCGGACCGTTTGACACCTGGTCGTACAAGTCGAAGGTTACTTTCTACGGCCATGCGAAGCCTGCCCTGACCAACTTCCCGGCGCTCGTCATCCTTGGCACCAACGTATCCGCCATGCAGTACCAGGACTTCCAGGTCAACGGAACCGACCTGCGCTTTGCCAACTCGAACGAGACGGTTGAACTCAGGTATGAACTCGAGAACTGGAACAGCAACGGCCAGTCCTTCGCATGGGTACACCTGCCGAAACTGAGCGGGACCAACACGTACATATGGATGTACTGGGGCAAGGCCACAAACAAGGCGCCGGCATACACAACGAATGGCCTGGTATGGACAAACGCGGTGGGAGTCTGGCACATGAACGCCGCCAACGCTGCCGACTCAAGTGCGAACCGGTTCAGTGGTACAGCAAACGGAACTGTAACGCAGGTCTCCGACGGGAGAGTCGATGGCGCAAATGATTTCGTGGCGGATTCGTCCTACGTGCAGGTACCTGACCAGGCGGCGTTCACTCTGGGCAGTCTCTATACGGTCAGCGCATGGGTGCGTTCGGACTCGCTGGCCGACTACGAAGGTTTCGCGGGGACATACAACGGAAGCGGGTTCATCTTTGCGCTCTTCAACGATGCCAACAATCAGCTGGCTTTCTGGGCGAGTGACTGGCGCTACAGCGGGGCATACATTCCGGACGGCCAGTGGACACACGTGGCGTACACTGTGAACGGCTCCCAGGGGTACTTCTATGTGAACGGTGTCCGGGTGGCGAGCATTCCCAATGCGCTTGCCATCGGCAACGGCGGCAACCTGGAACTCGGAGGCGGCGGGGCGAGTTGGAACTCTTACAGGTTTGATGGGAAGGTGGACGAGGTCCGGATATCCAACGTGGACCGTTCCTCAAACTGGGTCTGGGCGTGCGCGATGAACCAGGGCCAGCATGGTTCGTTCGTGTCGTACGGGGCCGCATCGTACCCGACTCTTACGGTTGTCAGTTCAGCCGAGTCCCAGAAGCGTGTTCGGAGCGCTCGTCTCAATGGAGTAGTTGGGGGGACTGGTGGGGGGGCGAATCCCAAGATATGGTTCTGCTATGACAAGCAGGACAAGGGGACCTCTGCCACGAGCAGCTGGACAAAAGTAACCTACGTGGGCAACAGCTGGGGGATCGGGCAGTCATTCGGGCTGGTCGTGACGAACCTGGCGATGAATACAACATGCGTGTACCGCGTCTACGCCACCAACTCGACCGGCACAGACTGGTCTTATCCTGTATCCTTCCGTGTACTTACGGAATGGTGTGTGGCAACGAACGGGAGCGATGCGCCGGCAACCAAGGGTACGAACTGGACTTCGGCGTTGAAGACCATAAGCAACGGTGTGGCAAGGGCACAGGCCAACGACGTGGTCATGGTGTCAAACGGGACGTACCAGATCACAGCCCAGCTTCTTTTGAACAAGGCCGTTGTGGTGCGAGGTTTCAACGGGGCAAACGCCACGATAATTGACTGCGATGTTCCGGGAAGCACAACGTCTCCAGTACTCATCAATCATGCGAGCGCGATACTTGAACGGTTCAAGATAATCGACTGTACCGAACTGACCTACAATTACTTCGGTCCCATCTACCTGACAGACGGGATTGTGCGCAACTGCATCCTGACCACCAATATCTGTGTGAGCAGCGGCGGCGGCTACGTCGGTGGGAACGGGTTCATGTACGACTGCATCATTACCAACAACAAGGCCGTTCACCAGAATACCGGCATGGGTGGCGGGATCAGGGTGTCCGGTAACGGCGTGGTCAGCAACTGCTTCATCGCGAATAACCAGGCTTGTGACCTCGGGGGCGGAGTCTGGATGGATGGTGGCAAGGTCACGGCGTGTGTCATATCAAACAACTACGTGTGGGCGCCGTACACGACGGATGGCGGCGGCGGGGCTTACATTTCGGGCGGTCGGATGGAGAACTGCCTGATCCTTAAGAACAAGAATACCGCAACGGCTGGTGTCCGCGGCGGCGGCGTATATCTGGCCGGGGGCCAGCTCGTGAACTGTACTGTCGTGGAGAACACACTGCAGGTGCTTGAAGACGGCTCGGGTCTCTACCAGACGGGTGGCGGAGTCACGAACTGCATTCTCTACTACAATGGCCGCATCTTTCCAGCAACGAACGGGCAAAACGTCGTCAAGACTGGCGGGAACCTGGTCCGTTCCTGCATGCAACCGCTCGTCGCCGGAACAGGCAACATCACGAACAATCCTGACTTCGCAAACAGGCAGGTCTACGACTACCGCATCGGGATGGCCTCGCCCTGCGTGGATGCCGGCACAAACGTTGCCGTGGTCACCGGCTCGATGGGCGGAACTGCACGGCCTTCCGACGGTAACAGCGACGGCGTGGCACGCCATGATATGGGGTGCTATGAATATGCATTCGGGGGAAGCTTTGCCTGCGGGTTCAGTACGCCCACGCGGACGCCATACCAGATAACACCGGTAGTGTTTACGGCTGTTGTGGGAGGCACCGGTACGAACAACGTGACTTATTGCTGGGACTGGACGAACGACGGAACAATCGACCTGTCCGGAACGGATCGGAGAATAGTCACGAACACTTTCGGTTCCTTCGGGTGGACCACTGTCCGCCTGGTTTGTACGAATGCCTTTGCCACCACGGCTACATGTGTCCGGACCAATTACCTGAAGGTCTGGCCGGCAAGCGTGTACGTATCACCGATTGGCGGGAACGTCTCGCCCTACGAGACATGGGCCAAGGCCGCCAATACGATCCAGGCTGCTGTCCCTGAAGTCGGCGAGGGAGGTACGGTATACGTTACGAATGGCACATATGTCCTGACGTCCCAACTGCTCATCGAACGGCCTATCACTGTCAGAGGGTTCAATGGCGCTGCCGTGACGATCCTGGACTGTGACGTTGGTGCATGGCCTGGATACACGCCGCCAATCCGGATAAACAAGCCCGGCGCGGTCTTCGAACGGTTCAAGGTTACCGACTGTAACGAGCTATACTATGGCTACTACGGTCCCATTTACCTGGAGAACGGGACAGTCCGGTATTGCACACTCACCGGCAATAATTGCGTCAGCAGCGGCGGAGGCTACGTGGGCGGCGGATTCCTGCACAGCTGCACGATCACCAACAACATTGCCAACCACTACAACACGGGTGTGGGGGCCGGGTTGCGCGTGGCGGGCGGCGTGGTGAGCAACTGTTTCGTGGCGAAGAACCAGTCGGCGGATGGCGGTGGCGGGTTCTACATTACAGGCGGCACGGTCAAGCAGTGCATCATCAGCAACAATACGGCAGTTCGAAACGACGGTGGTGGTGCGAAGGGCGGAGGCGTCTGGATCGCAGGTGGTCGGATTGAAAACTGTCTGGTGATCACCAACCGTATCACGGCCACGCTTAACACAGACGGGGGAGGCATCTACCAGGCCGGGGGCGACGTTGTAAACTGCACTGTTGCCGACAACAAGCGGGCGCAGGGACCGGCGGGGTCGGGGCTGACAATAACGGCAGGGGCGGTCACCAATTCCATCTTCTATTACAACAGCGACACATACCCGGCCATAAGCGAGGAGAACGTCAAGAAGAGCGGCGGTACGATCGCCTATTCCTGTATGCAACCACTGGTTGCCGGCACGGGAAACACTGAGAGCAACCCTGATTTCCTGGATCGGCCTGCCCGCATCTACAGGCTGAGTTTCGGTTCGCCCTGTGTTGATACAGGATCAAACGTGCCGTCGATAAAAGTGGACCTGGCCTGGACCAACCGGCCCCTGGATGGCGACGGGAGTGGAACCGCGAGGCACGACATGGGTTGCTATGAACGCCCGGCGACCAACGCAGGGTTCGTCTGCAGTTTCGCCGGAGTCCCCACTATCGGATCGAACAGCCTGACTGTAGTGTTCACGGCGTCGGTTGGCGGGCCGGGAACGAACAACGTGACCTACTGGTGGGATTGGACAAATGACGGGACTATTGATCTGGGCGGGAGCACGCGGAGGATTGTCACCAACAACTACGCCCAACCCGGACTGTATTCCGTGCGGCTTGTCTGTACGAATGCCGTCGGAACGCCGGCCTCGAAGACCATGACCGGTTATATCAAGGTTTGGCCTTCGGTCACGTACGCTTCACCCACTGGTGGCAATACCGCACCGTACGATACGTGGGCCAAGGCGGCCACGAGCCTTGCGGCGGCCTTCAACGAGGTGGGTGCAGGTGGTACGGTCTGGGTGTCCAACGGCACCTACTCTATCTCGTCAACCATCAACATCGAGAAAGCGGTGACGATCCGCAGTATTGCCGGGGCAAATGCAACCATATTGGTCAGTACGGGGCCGCAGGTGTTTGTCATCAACCATCCATCCGTGCTGATCGACGGGTTCAGGATGCGCGGTGTTTCGCTCAGCTATTACTATTATGGCGTGATCCAGATGAATAGCGGAGGCATTGTTCGCAACTGTGTAATCTACAACAACAATCTCGGATCCTGCGGCGGTATCGGCGTGTTACACGCCAATGCCCTTGTGGAGAATTGTGTCATCACCAACAACAGCGCGAATCATCAGAACAGCGGCTATGGAGGCGGTTTCAGGATCACCGGCGGCCTTGTGCGCAACTGTACCATCTATAGGAACTGGGCAAATGATGGAGGCGGTGGCGTCTATCTGACGGGCGGTGTGCTCAGCAACTGTACGATTCGCGGAAACTGGCGGACCGGCGGTAACGGTTCCAGGTACGGCGGCGGGGTCTGGAACGACGGTGGCACGGTTCTGAACTGCGAGGTACTGTCCAATTCCGTGATTGGCGCGACCTCGGCGGGTGGTGGAGGTGTCTACCAGGTCTCCGGCCTGATGCGGAACATGCTGATCAGCCGGAACGTATCCACCAACCAGGGCGGTGGAGTCTACCTGACGGGTGGAATTATGGAAAACTGCACGGTGGTCAGCAACCTGGCCAGGGCCAACATCGCCGGAGGGCTTTACCAGGCGGGCGGGGCCATGACCAATTCGATAGTCTACTACAACCGTTCCACGGGGCCCGGGCTTGATGATTTTGGCGGGCCGGTGACGAACCTCGGCTACTGTTGCGGACCCGGCCTCCCTGCAACAAAAGGCAACATAAGCGGCGCACCGCAGTTCGTGAATACCAACATGTGCAACTACCGCCTGACGGGCGGGTCGCCCGGTGTCAACACCGGGACTAACAAGACGTGGATGGTGACGGGTGTGGATCTCGACGGTGCTTCTCGTATCCGCAAGGGCCGCGTTGACATGGGCTGCTACGAGACCCCTTCAACGATAGGCGCGCTCTTCCTGTTCCGTTGATGCCAGGTCATGCGCGCCTGGTCCTGCTTCTGTCCCCTGCATTCACTTGCGCCGCATTCGGGCGGCAAAGAGCGCATCACAGTCACCGTCCCAGGGCCAGAACTGGACCATCCCACTGGTGGGGTCACCGGTCAGGGGATTCGTGAATGATTCCAGGCGAAACTCCTGGTGCTTAGCGAGAAATGTCCTCACCACATCCTCGTTCTCGCGGCGGAACATGGAACACGTGGCATAGACAAGAAGCCGGCCGGGCTTCACGCCGGTCGCGGCGTGGCCCAGTATTTCCTCCTGCAGCGCGGCAAACCTGGGAATGTCTTCCCTCGCGGTGACCCAGCGGGCCGCAGGGTTGCGACGCCATGTTCCCGACCCGGAACACGGGGCATCGACCAGTACGCCGTCAAACGTAGCCTTCTGTGAGGGAACGTCTTTGCCCTTCCATTCCCATGTCGTAATGTTCGAGTAGCCGGCCCGCCTGGCGCGGCGTTTGAGTTCGTCAAGCTTGCTTGCCTTTATGTCGCTGGCAACGACCGTTCCCTTGCCGTTCATCAACTGGGACAACAACAGCGATTTGCCTCCTCCGCCGGCACAGGCATCCCACCATCGCTGGCCCGGTTGTGGAGCGCAGACGTGGCCGATTGCCTGGGATGCCAGGTCCTGTACTTCAACGCGGCCCTCGCTGTAGACCGGCAGGGTCATGAGGTTTACCCTTGGTTTCAGAAGCGAAACTGCGTTCCTCAGACGGGGATGCTTTCGCGCCACCAGTTCCGAGTGTTCGAGCTCACGGATGACATGGTCCTGGCTCGGGACCTGGATTCGCAGCCAGAGGGGGGGGCGTTTCTGGAGCCAGGAAACAAGGCTCGAAAATGGTTTTGGGCACTCCAGTTCCTGCGGAACCCACCAGGGTACAAGGGCTTCCTGTTTCAAGTCGGCAGGACCTCGCACGTTGCCCAGCTTACCCACCAGCCACGTGGCACGTTTGGCAGAGCACGGTTCGGGGGGCATTTCCTGGAGATCCGACCAGTGGATCCGGACAGCCGTGAACCAGACCCGTGCCAGTTCAGGACAGTCCAGGTTCTCCATGAGCAGTGCCGCGAGCAATGGTCGTATCCACGCATCGTCGTCCGCGTTGGCGCCGGTTGGCGCAAGCGGTTTGAACCATCCCCACCACCTGCAAAGCGAATAGAACAACTCGGTGATCGTTCTCCGGTCGCGGCTGCCCAGCTCACGGTGTTCCCGGAGGTAGGCGGCCAGCATCCTGTCTGCAGGTTTCTTCCCGCCCCACACCGTGTCGAACAGCCATCGGACGGCTGCGATCGCCGCACGCGACTGGGACCTGGCTTTTGCGCTGGAGAACATGGCAACTGTGTCCTGTTTCGCTGGATGGTGGCATGGTGTTCCAGCTTGTCAAGCGCGGGCACGGGACAATCCGATTGTACTTGTCTATCCGTAACGCCGCATGGAGGATAATGAGGTATGATTGCTGCTTGGATCAGTCTGGGTATCTTTGTTGCATGTTACGTCATGCTTGTCGTGCTGCCTCACCGCCGCTCGTGGGTTTCCTGCATAAGTGCCGTGGCCGTGATCCTGGCCGGTGTCGTGGGGTGGAAGGATGCGCTGACGGTTCATGTGAACTGGAACGTCATAGCGTTGTTCTTCGGCACACTGATCCTTGCCGAACTCTTCATGCAATCGCGACTGCCGGCAGTGCTGGCGGAATGGTTCGTGGACCGGACAGGAACCGTGCGCGGCGCGATGATTGCGATATGTGTCCTTTCCGGCGTGATTTCCATGTTTGTCGAGAATGTGGCTGTGGTGTTGCTCGTCGCCCCGGTTGCGCTCAGCCTTGCGGAAAAACTCAAACTGTCGCCGGTGCGCTTGTTGCTTCTCATAGCCATGAGCTCCAACATCCAGGGCACTGCCACGATGATAGGCGATCCGCCCAGCATGATCCTTGCCGGCCATATGAAGATGACGTTCAATGATTTCTTCCTCTACCACGGGCGTCTATCGGTGTTCTTTGCGGTGCAGGCAGGCGCGCTGGCGGCGACGGTGGTGATGGTTCTCCTTCTGCGCAAGTTTCGCCAGAAGATAGACATCGTTCCTGTTGAAACTGTACGGTCATGGATGCCGCCGTTGCTGATGCTGATGCTGGTCCTGGGGCTGTCGGTTACGTCGGTATTCGATCCTGGTTTCAAATGGCTGGCAGGAACTTTGACCATGGTCCTTGCAGCATGGGGACTGGTGTGGTACTGGCGCGTCCCGAAGTGGGGTCCGGTGCGCGGTCTTGTTTGTGCCCTTGACTGGGACACCACCTTATTCCTTATTGGGATATTTGTTGTGGTCGGAGCAGTCAGTAACAGCGGGTGGTTGGATCGCATTGCAGTGGGGATTTCAGCCATGTCCGGGTCCAGTGTGCTGGTGGCCTTTGTCTTCCTGACTCTTCTGGCCATGGTGATTTCCGGATTCGTGGATAACGTGCCGTTCCTGCTGGTCATGTTGCCCGTTGTGCAGAAGGTGGCTGGTCAGATGGGCGTTGCTGTACCTCTCTTGATGTTCGGTCTGCTGGTTGGTACCTGCATGGGCGGGAACCTGACGCCGATCGGCGCATCCGCGAACGTGGTGACGCTCGGTATCCTGAAGAAACGCGGTCACACGGTGTCGTTCAGAGAGTATTCCCGGCTCGGTATTCCTGTTACAATGGTCTCCACGGTTGTTGGTGCCGTATTTGTCTGGATCGTGTGGTACAGTGCGCGATGATCAGGTGCCGCCGGACAAATCGGTGGACTAGTGGGTGGTATCCCCTGTAGTATAACTAATACCGATGGCCGACGCGGCGTGCGGCCATGGGGCATATGTCGGTGTGATGCGGAGGTATTGCCATGAACCAGACTCGCAGTTTTGGAAATGCGCGGATGCCGGGTTTGCCGTTACGCTTCGGCGGAGCAGGCCTGCTTGCCGGGTGTTCGGCACCGGTCGTGATCTTTGTTGCAGTCATTGTGCTTTCGCTCTGGGTTCTCTTCTTCTGGCTTATCGATCTGGATGCAAACGAGATTGCCGTCCTGGTCCGGAAGACAGGCAGGGATTTGCCATCGGGGGATATCCTTGCCATTGAACCGGGCCAGAAGGGCATCCAGCTTGATGTCCTGTCGGAGGGATGGCATCTGCGCAATCCGTACACATGGGGTTGGCAGAAGGCCAATATCACGGATATCCCGCCCGGAAGCCTGGGCATAAAAGTGCGGTTGTACGGCAAGGATCTGCCGCCCGGCATGATCATCGCGCCGGATGGATGCAAGGGTGTTCTGAAGGAAGTCTTGAGGCCGGGCAAATACCGCATCAATCCCTATGCTTATTCTGTGGAAGTGTACCCCGCCATCAGCATCAAACCCGGCTCAATCGGTGTGGTCACCTATCTGACAGGCGATGACGTGCTGACGGCGCAGATTCCAGAGGAGAGGAAGAACACTTTTCTCGTTGAGGCCGGTATGAAGGGTGTGCAGGCGGAGGCGCTGGACCCCGGGACGTACTATCTCAATCCGTACATGGTTGAGGTCAGCGAAGTCACCCTGCAGAGCCAGCGGTTTGAAATGAGCGGAGACGATGCCATCACGTTCCTGACATCGGACGGGTTTACTATCAATGTTGAAGGGACAATCGAGTACGCCCTGATTCGTGACAAGGTATCCCTGCTCACGCACCAGGTGGGCGACATGGAAGACATACTGAAGAAGATCATTCTCCCGAAGGCCCGTGGATTCAGCCGGATAGAAGGCAGCAAAAATCCTGCAAAGAACTTCATCACCGGTGAGACCCGGCAGTTGTTCCAGAACAGCCTGGAGAGCCATCTCCGCAAGGTGTGCGAGTCGTGGGGGGTGGACATACGGTCGGTCCTCATACGCAACATTACGCCGCCTGATGAGATTGCCAGCATAATACGTGATCGCGAGGTCGCTGTGCAGACGGCAAAGAAATATGAACAGCAGATAGCCCAGGCCAAGTCCCAGGCCGAACTGACCCGGCAGGAGATGCTTGCCCAGCAGAACAAGGCAAAAGTTGAAGCCGACACGGTGCGTATCAGGGCAGTGATCCGTGCTGAGCAGGAGCAGGCTGTTCAGGTCACTTCCGCCAACAAGGAACTTGAAGTGGCCAAGATTGAAAACGAGGCGTCCGTTGCCCAGTCTGCCGCGGTACTGCTCAAGGCGAGTGCGGATCGCGAGGTAATACGGCTCAAGAATGAGGCGGAAGCCGACGTGTTCGCAAGTCAGATCAAGGCGTATGGGAACGGAATGAATTTTGCCAGGCAGGCGTTCTACCTGAAGCTCGGGCCTCAGGTGGAGTCGATACTGAGCGGGGACGCTGATGACAGTCTGGGAGGCCTCTTCCTGCCCTACGTCCCGACAGGAAAGGAGGTGGGCAAATGAAGAAACCCATTCTTCTTATCATTGCTGCTGTTGCGGGCGTGTGGTTCATCTGGACATGGGGATTTTGCAGGTTCTACGTGTCGCCTGGATACATGGCTGTCATAACCGCCAAGATGGGGAAAACCCTGCCGCCGGAACAGATCCTGGCCAGGAAGGGTCAGAAAGGAGTTCAGGAGGAAGTGCTCGGCGAGGGGCGGCATTTCCGCAATCCTTTCATCTACAAGCATGAGATCGTGAAGATGGTGACGATCCCGACAAAGAAAGTAGGACTGGTCACTGCCAAGGTCGGAACAAACCTGCCGGAAGGTGAATTCCTTGCCGAGCCTGGCCAGAAAGGAACCTGGCGACGGGTGTTGGGGCCGGGTCGGTACAGGATGAATCCTGTGGGCTACGAAATTGGCCAGGAAAATGCGGTAAAGGTGATGATTGGATATGCAGGCGTGATGACATCCCTGTCTGGCAAGCAGGCGCCGGAAGGCGAGTTCGCCGGGGTTGGTGAAAAAGGTGTGCGTGCCGATATCCTCCAGCCCGGCCTTTACTACATCAATCCGCAGGAGATCAACGTCAACGTGCTTGAAATAGGCATCAACCAGGTCTCCCTCCTGGGTAAGCAGGGGACGGCTGTTCTCACCAAGGGACAGATCCGCACTGAAAACGCCGCGATGGACGACCTGCAGCAGACAATGATGCAACAGCAACAGGAAAAACGCGCCGGCTACCTCTCGGGCAGGTCTGTGCAGAAGCTCGATTCCTGGAAGGCAGAAGAGCAGGCTCCTCAGCATGTGCAGGCAGGGAAACCAAGCCAGCCGGCGCAGAAACTGGCCAAGCTTGTTGATAACAGCGTGTTCGTGCTGGACCAGTTCGTCGAGTTTCCGTCACGCGATGGTTTTGAGATCAGTCTCGACATGACGGTGGAGTTCGAGCTGTTGCCGAAAAGCATCGCGTGGATATACCGCAGTTACGGTGATCTGCCTGCAGTCGTGGACAAGATCATTATGCCGCAAATCCTGTCGGTGTCGCGTCTCAAGGGTTCTGCCTACGGTGCAAAGGACTTTATCATCGGGGAGGGCCGGGAGAAGTTCCAGAATGACCTGACAGAAGCGCTGGGGCGTACGCTGGCGGACCGCAAGATACTGGTGCATAGCGCACTCATTCGCCACGTCAATGTGCCGATGCAGATCCTGGATCCGATCCAGCAGGCAAGCCTTGCCGGCGAAACGGATCTCACCAACAAGGAGAAGCAGAATACGGCGAAGAAGCAGGCCGAGCTTAACACCGAACTCAGCATGATCCAGCAGCGCGGTGAACAGGTGGCGCAGGAGACAGAAAAGATCAAGGCCGAAACACAGGCGGACCAGGAAAAACAGGTTGCCGAGATCCAGGCCGGAACGATGAAGAAGGTGGCCGAGATTGACAAGCAAACCGCAGGCGTGAAGGCGGAGAAGGTGACACGGCTGGGCAAGGCCGAAGCTGATTCATTCCGCCTTGTCGAGGGCGAGAAAGCCATGGGTTCACAGCTGAAGATAAAGGCCTTCAACGATCCGATGGCCTACAACCTGTGGACGTTTGCCACGGCGCTGAATCCGGATATCAGGATACGTATCCTGCATGCCGGAGACGGAACGCTCTGGACGGACCTCGAGAAGACCGGGATGGGTGAACTTGGCGGGGCAAAGATCCTGCAGACAAAGGAACCACCGAAGCCGGCCGCCGCAAAGTAGATTGTCCGAAAGCGGCAAAGCGGGAGCTCTGTTATCCATGCCAGGGCCAGCAGGCCTGAAGCATGGGTTTTGCCTGGATGCATCACGGAGGGCATGTCTGCCGGGAAATGCCTTCTACCGCTTGAATGTTCCTGACAGTTGCCCGTTCGCCAGGATGTGGCCTTCCATGGCCATCTCGAGGTCTGCCTTCACGGCCTTTGTGTCGAGGGACAACATGGTGTCGAGCGCGTATACCTTGAAGAAGTAGCGATGAGCCCTGCCTGGCGGCGGCATCGGTCCGCCATAGCCGTTACGCTGGTAATCATTGATGCCCTGGATTGCCCCGTTTTTCATCCTGGGTTTTGTCGGCACCCCTTCGTCAAGCCTGGCAGTGTCCGGTGGCAGGTTGAAAAGAACCCAGTGAACCCATGTGCCCATTGGCGCGTCCGGGTCATCGCAGACAATGGCAATACTCTTCGTTCCTTCGGGTATGCCGGTCCATGATAGAGGGGGTGAGATGTTCTTGCCGATGCCTGTATACGTGGCGGGAATCACCCCGCCCATGACAAATGCCGTACTGATAACCACCAGTTCGACCACTCCTGTCATGGTGCCACCTTCCTGTCCGGTTACGACCGAGTGCCGCCAGCAGGCGGCGGCAATCTACTTGGCCGGTTGTGCTGCATCAGCCGGTGCGGCGGCAGCCGCCTTCTTTGCCTGGATTTCCTTTTCCCTCTGTTCCTTTCGGGCCGTGCCGATTGCTTCCTGGAGCGAGGCCTCCAGCTTTGCGCGTTCCTGCTGAAGGGCGCGTTCCTTTGCACGGGCTTCGTTGGCGGCTATCCGGGTGTCGCGGGTCTTTGTGTACAGATCAAGGAGCTTCTGGGCCGCGTCTTTTACTGCCGCACTGTCACCTGCTTCCTGTACCTGCTTTTCAATCCTGGTCTTGGCGGCGTCGAACTCCATCTCAACCTGTGTCTTCTCCCGACCGCCCTCCAGCTCCATTATCTTCTGGGCCGTTGCGTCATCCATCAGTCCCTTGGCGGGAGGATTGGCCACGAGGCCGTCATAGATTGACGCAAGCTCCGTCAATGCCTTGTCGATCTGTCCCGCCGATGCAGCAGCAACGGGAACTCCTTCCATCTTCTTCCTGTACTGCTCCAGGTCGCGGCGATATCCGGCGGCTTTGCGCGCGAACTCGATGCTGCGATTTGATGCTTCCAGCTGTTGGCCCAGGTCTTTGTCCTTCTGGCCAAGTTCCTTCATCTTTTCCTGGTTGCCTGCTTCTGCTGCGGCAATGGATTCCTGAAGGTGTGCCTTCATCGCCTGGACTGCGGCATCACGTTTCTGCAGCGCGGCCGCAAGTGCGGGATCGCTCTCTGCTTCCTTCTGGACGCGTTCCTTGTCGGCCCCCTGTTTGTCGAGGTTCTCCAGTCTCTTCTTCATGTGGTCTACGGGACTCATGTCCTTCTTCTCCTCTGCGACGAGGGCGAGTTGTGAAACCAGGACAGAGACCGACACTACTGCCAGCATACGTTTCAGGTTCATTATTTCTCTCCTCATTGTTCCGGCAGCATCATGCCGGATGATGTACGGGACGCTCGGACTCCAACAAATCGCAACCCATGATGGATGCACCCCCGTCCACAGTCAAGACCTGACCGGTGATCCGTCGCGCCTTCCGGCTAAGAAGAAAAACAACAGCGTCTGCCACGGCGGACCGGTCTGTCACGGGATCCCACGGGAGGGGGCTCGTTTCCTTCCACCAGCGAATAAGGCGATCGAACCCCGGGATTTTAGACGAAGCCGTGGTGGCCAGGGGACCCGACGAAACTGCGTTCACCGTTATTCCATCTCGCCCATGGCGTCGGGCCAGGGCCCTTACCAGCGCCTCGAGTGCGGCCTTGTGAACCCCCATCCAGTTGTACAGCGGATAGGCATGGGACGAGTCAAAGGTGAGGGTCACGATTGAGCCGCCGTTCACGAGCCGTGGAACGGCATGGCGCGCCACGGTTGCCAGCGAGACGCTGCTGACGTGGTAGGAGCGGAGCACATCCTGAACGGCATCGGTGTGGAATTCCTCGCCAAGGCATGTTTTCGGGTTTGCGTAGGCCACGGAATGAACAACGCCGGCAATGGGTCCGACCTCCGCGAACAGGGCCTTGACCTCGTCCTCAACACTTACATCGCAATAGCGGAACTCCAGGGCAGCCCGTTCGCTGTCTGCTATGGCCCTGTCGGAATCAAGGTACCGCTTCTTGAGGACTTCACTCTGTATCGTATAGACCACCCGTCCCCCCGCCTCCGAAATTGCGTGGCCTATCGACCATGCCAGCGAATGGCGGTCGAGCAATCCCATGACAACGTATCTCTTCCCGGGTTCGAGCATCAGACGATTCTCCTGTCACGACAATACTTCAACTATGCTCAAAATGCCTGGTCAGGTCCAGTCCGGTGGCGGTGCCGGTGAGGATGGGACAGAGGCTTTCGCCAGATTCGATCGCGCGCTTTGCCGCCTGAGCAGGCCTGGTGTCGCCCACCAGTATACAGCCAACCAGCCTGCCGTTGCGGAGAACGTAATGGTGGTATGCAGACCCCGTGTCGTGGTCGAGGACCAGGTGATCCCGGTCAGGCGCTTCGATTGTCCCGACGCTCATGATCCCGATATCGAGAACACGCAGAGAATAGGACGGGGCAAGACCGGCGAATGCGGTCTCCGCGCCGGAGGCGTTCAGCCCGGCCACCGTGCCCTGGCGCATGGAAGCGTTCCACAGGCCATAGACTCTGCCTGCGTGTTCGGCAACATCGCCTGCCGCGTACACCCCGGGTACTGTTGTTTCCATGCGGTCGTTCACAACGATGCCCCGGTTGCACGTGATACCGGCCTGTCTCGCAAGCGTTGTGTCGGGCTGTGTTCCTGTCATGAGAATCACCAAATCGGCCGGCAGCACGGAACCGTCCTTCAGCCTGATTTGCTCCACGCGTTCGCCCCCGATGATTTCCATAGTGATCGATCCGGTACGCAACCTGATGCCGGCAAGTGACAGGTGGTGTTCCAGGCAGGCGGAAGCCCTTGCATTCAAGTGCCGGGGCATGAGCCATGGCTGGCTTTCTACGATAGTCACGTCCATGCCGCGCCTGGCCATGGCCCCTGCCGTTTCCAGGCCCAGCGTGCCGCCGCCGATGCATATGCACGGCCTGCCCGGTTGCACCCACGAGAGGATCCGATCGGCGTCGTCCATGGTTCGCAACATGGTGACGCCGGTCAGCCCGGTCCCCGGGATCGATGGCATGCACGGAAATGACCCTGTCGCGAAGATGAAGCGGTCCCAGTGTTCCACCCGGCCGCTGCCGAGTGTGCATGTCAGGTCTTTTACCGACAGGGTTTGTGCTGAACTGCCACGGACCAGCTCAATCCGGTTGTCCCGGTACCATGCTTCCGGGTGAAGGGGGAGGTCCTCGCTTGTCATGTTGCCGGAGAGGTAGCGTGTGAGACTGAGCCGATAGTAGGGAAGACAGGCTTCGCGCGAGACGAGGACAATACCGGCGTCGGGCAGGGCCTTACGGATCGCAATTGCGGCAGATACACCTGCAATTCCCGACCCCGCTATGACACACCGTGATGGCGACATTGGCATCGACTACCTCGAGGACGGTGTGTTTGTCCACGCGAACGACCCGCTGCCGAAATCGTACGTTCTTGTTTTTGAGGACTCGCCGCGTTTGCGCACGCGCGGATCGTCTTCCCTGCTCCTGGCCACGGCTGCGCCGATAACGGCAACGGTTACCACGACTGCCAGGATGACACAGACTACAATGAGTTTCACGGGAACCGGGGAGGCAGCCCGGACCGGTTGTTGGGTTTCGGGCTCGGTAACCTCGTCACCATCCGTGTCCTCTTTCCTTGTTTTCCGGACAACGGGCCTGGTGCCCGGCCTGCGTGAGATCGTTTTGCCCGTTGACGGGACTGCCAGAGGAGCCGACTTTGGTGCAGCTGATTTGGCGGTGAAATTGCGGAGTGTCGTCTTTGGCCCGATCGGGAGTGGTGACGCCGGCTTCCTTTTCGCTTTCACGAGCGCCAGGTCGGCGATGACCTCGTCCCAGTCCTTGTGCCGGTGTCTCCTGTCCTTTGCCAGCATCTTGCGGAGCAGGAGGCTGAACGCAAGGCTGATACCGGGCGCAACGGCCCTGGGATCGTCGATCTGTCCCTGCTTCTGGTTCTGCAACACCTGGTCCGGCGATATGCCTTCGAATGGCAGTTTTCCTGTAATCAGGTGATACAACATGATTCCAAGCGAATACATGTCGGTCCGGCAGTCCAAATCAGCAGTATGTGTCGCCTGCTCCGGCGAGGCATAGTTGGGATTGATCGCCAGGGCCGGTTGCTGTTGTCCGGCCGCCGGTCGGGGTTCGAAGCGGGCAAGACCGAGGTCAGCTACCTTGATGGTGCCATCCTCGTCCACGAGGACATTTTCCAGCCGTATGTCGCGGTGGATAAGGTGGGCGTTCTTCCACGCGTAATTAAGTGCGTGGGCCACGCTTTCGGCGATTATGAGGACGTTGGCCTCGGATATCCGGCCATCGCGTTTTAGCCACTGTGTCAGGTTGTATCCCTTGATGTACTCCGTGGCGATGAAGTACAGGCCCTCCGCCTCGCCGGCTTCGTACACCTGGACTATGCCGTTGTATTTGAGCCGTGCGGCCGCCTGTGCTTCCTGCTGGAAACGCGTGGCTTCCTCCAGGCCGACGGCCTGGTCGGAGGAGAGGATCTTGATGGTGACGATACGGTCAAGTGATACCTGGTGCGCCCTGTAAGCTACGGACGCTGTGCCGCGGCCGATTTCCTCGATGATTTCGAAACCGCCTATGTTTCTTCCGATCATATGCTGCAAGCCCTGCTGCTGTTGGGTCTTCGGCACACCAACGTACGTACAAAGTCTATCTGACACGGTTTCGAGGCCACAAGAAGAAAGGGCAGGCAACGGGGCGTCGCTATCCCTGTTCAGTTCCTCTCGCATGGCGAAACCAGCGGGAGAAGGACTGCGGTGTTGAGAATCCGAGCTCGGCGGAGATTGCGGTCTTGCTCCAGTTGGCGTCAAGCAACTGTCGGACCTTCTGGCGGCGGCATTGGTCGACATAGTGGTGGACCGTGTGGCCGGTTATCCGTTTGAAGAGCCGCAGGAAGTGGAACTGGCTGTAACCCGCTATCCGCGCGAGGGAGCTCAGGCTGTCGCCCCGTCCCGCGGTCTCCCGCAGGTGTTCCATGAGGGATGCCATCACGCGTTCGGGATCGGCCAGGCGCGTACGCGTCACGGGCGGCGGGAGGCATCCCCTGTGCAGCAATGTGGCCGTCATGGCCGCAACGGCAGCAAACAGGCGGGCACGCCGCGCTTCGGCGGGCGGCGTAGTGCCGGCACCCGTCCCCAGGGTGCGATCCGTGATGCGAAATGCCACGTCATCCGCGTCGAACAGGACAGACGTTGCGGCATGTGCCTTCGTCCGCCCGCCGCGAATTGTGAGGACTCGGGCTGTGAACTGGTCCGGCAACATGGATATCCACAGGTGTTCCTGTGGCGGCAGGAAACGCGGGTATCCGCCCTGGTGCAGTTCCATCGGACCGAATACCATGACCACCCCGGGCGATGTCCGGTACAGATCGTCGCCCAGTCCGTAGAACCCGTGCCCTGCAAGGCACACCAGCACTTCCCTGTGCGCATGCCGTTGCAGGTGTGCTGCGTACCAGTGACGCATCCCTGCCGGAAGTCTGCCTTGTGCCGGTTCCGGCTGGCCCAGTGTCACCAGCTTCCACCGTTCCGGGTGCAGCAGCACGTCAATATGCTCAGGCGTAAACAGCCAGTTCTCCATAGCAAGAAATGGTAACTCACAGCAAGTTTCGTGTCTAGCCACAACGCTGCTGCTATGATTATGTGTCGGTGTTTCGGGCGACTGTAAAAACAATTTAGGATAACAACTCGTGGTTCACTGGAGGTGTGAGATGGCGAAGATAATGACTCAGAAGCTGGCGGTTCTTGGAGGCCCCAAAGCGGTGACGATTCCTGCGCCGAAATGGCCGATTTCCGGGGCGGAGGAAGTCAAGTGGATGACGGAAGTTGTGAAGAGCGGCAAGTGGAGCTGGCTTGGACAGCATGAACGGGCTTTCTGTGATGAATACAGCAAGTTCATCGGTTCAAAGTATGCGATAGGATTGGCCAACGGGACGGTGACCCTCCAGTGCGCGTTGCAGGCGGTCGGTGTTGTCCCGGGTGATGAAGTCATTGTCCCGGGCATGACATGGTGCGCCACGGCCCAGGCGGCAATGGACATCGGGGCTACCGTGGTCTTTGTCGATATCGATGAGGAAACCCTGGCAATCGACCCGGCCTGTGTTGAGAAGGCAATCACCCGCAAGACGAAGGCGATTATCCCTGTACACCTCTATGGATGCATGTGCGATATGGATGCGCTCCTGAAGATAGCGAAGAAACACAAGCTGAAGATAGTTGAGGATGTGGCGCACCAGCATGGAAGCCGGTGGCGCAACAAGGGAGCCGGTGCAATAGGCGACGCCGGCAGTTTCTCGTTCCAACAGAGCAAGGTGCTGACCTGCGGCGAAGGCGGCGCGGTGACCACCAACGACATCGATGTCTACAAGGCGGTGTTCGCCTTGAAACAGGTCGGGTGGATGCCGGCAAATCCGAAGAAGAGCCTCTATGACGGACTGGTGCCGGGAAAACGGTACGGCCATAACTACCGGTTGAACGAGATGCAGGCGGTCCTTCTGCGCGGTGGTCTCATGCGGCTCGAAAAACAGACGATGCTGCGCGAAGTGCGCTCGAAGCAGCTCCGCGAAGGGCTTGCCGGGATCGGCGGGCCCCTGCGTGCTGCCTATCGTGACCCGCGGATCACACGGCAGGCGTACTACGCGATGACCTTCTACTATGATCCGAAGAAGGCGGGCGGCGTCAGCAAGCACGCGTTTGCCCATGCGATGGGAGCAGAAGGGTGCGGCTTTGGCGGCCCGTACTGGCCGGTCTATCGCACGCCGCTGCTGAACCTGTACGACAGCACCAGCCCGATCCCGTTCCGCGATCGGAAGAAGATGCAGGACTACAAACACATGAAGCTCCCGAACACGGAGCGCTGTGTGGAGGAGACCGCACTGTTGCTGGGACACCCGCACCTGCTCGGCAGCGAGGCGTACATCAACCAGATCATTGCAGCGGTTCGCAAGGTGTCCGACAATCTGCCGGCTGCCAAACAGGCGTGGGACAAGTTCCAGAAAGAACAGAAGAATAAGTAGGTCGGGCTGCGGGCCGACATCATCCCACGACGTGGCGGATTGAAAGACTCCACGATGAAGGCGGGGACAACGCAATTTCGCGCCGGGGCTGCAAAAGTAGACATCACCCCGGCAGCCGGAACGCACCTGGGCGGATCGTGGGGTACACTGCGCGGTGCGGAAGTAGTGCTTGAGCGGATATATGCCCGTGCGCTTGTGATGGAGCAGGACGGCCGTAAAATCTGTGTTGTGGCGCCGGACCTGGAGATCGTCACTGCTCCATGGGCCCGGAAGGTGCGCGAAGGGGCGCGTGATCGATGCGGCATCGATCCGGATGCCGTCATGGTCGCCTTCCCGCAAATCCACTCAGTGCCACCGGTGGGAAACTTCCTCCTCGATGACGACCTGCCCAACGTACCCCCCGAACACGAGTATCTTCGCGGCTCTCAGCAGTCCTACTGTGAAACTGCCGTGGCGGGAATGATTGAGGCCGTCGTGCAGGCCGACAGGCAGCTTCGGCCTGTACGCATGGCCACGGGGCGCGCCGTGCGCGATGACCTTGCTTTCAACCGCCGCGGCGTACGGCGTGACGGCGGCATCACCATGCCGTGGTTCTACCCCGGTATCCAGCAGCCGCTCGGACCTGCTGATATCTGTTACCTGGAGGGACCGGTGGACCCGGAAGTGGGTGTCCTTGCCATGAAAGACGAAACTGATCGTTTTGTGGCGGCGGTCCTGCACTTCACCTGCCACCCGGTCAATGTGTTCGCCACCACCACGCACGCCGTGTCGAGCGACTGGCCCGGCACCTGGGCCGCTGGCGTCGAGGCCCTTCTTGGAGGCGGCTGTACGGCGCTGGTACTGAACGGATGTTGCGGAAACACAAATCCCTGGCCGGCTTTTGCCCCTGACTTTATTCCGGATCACCGGAGAATGGGACGGGAACTGACGCGCTCGGTCAAAGCAACGGTACCGGGGTTCAGGTTCGAAAAGCCGACGGTGCTGGGCTGGAAGGTGCATCATCTGCCGTTGCCGCTCAAGCGGGCGGGGGCGAAGGACCGTACCTGGGCAGAACAGAAACTGAAGGACCATCCGGGGGTCCAGTGGCAGCAACAGAACCCGAAGCAGGCCGAGTGGGAATGGATGGATGCTGCAATGCTGATGAGCGTGGAACTGGAACGTGAACGCAACCCGGACTACGATTACGAGATCCAGGCGTTCCGGGTCGGAGACGCGACGCTGATCGGTTTGCCCGGGGAACCGTTTGCCGAGGGTCAGCTGGCCATAAAGCAGGCTTCGCCGGCGGCGACAACATTCATCGGTCATTGTGCGAACGATTACGCAGGCTATATTGCACCCATTGCCTCGTATGCGCGCGGGGGGCATGAGATCAGGGAGCGGCCAGCCAAATGGACCCGTCTTGAGGCCGGTGCGCTCGAACGAATTGTGGACGAGACCGGCAGAACACTGAAGGAGCTGTTCAGATGATCCGTGTCGGCGCAGCACAGGTTGACATCACGCCGCCCCTTGGAACACATCTTTCGGGCGATGGCATGGGTATTCACCGTCCGGTAAAGACGATTCTCGATCCCCTGTTCGCGCGGGCTCTCGTCATAGAGTCTGATGGCCGCAGGGTATGCCTGTTGGCGATGGACCTGTTGTGTGTGACGCTGGAATACACGCAGCGCATCCGGACTGAAGCGGCCCGGCGCTTCAGGCTCGATCCCGATGCGATCCTTGTTCACGTTGAACAGAACCATTCCTCCCCGAGCCTTGGGGCATTGATGCTTGATCCCGACTTTCCGTTCCGTGTTCCGCCGGACAAGGAATATATCGGCGGCGCCGAAACAAGGTACTGCGAATCTATCGTGGCGAAGGCCGTCGAAGCGATCGGGAAGGCCTGTGAAGATACGCGCCCTGTACAGATGGGATGGGGGCGCGCTGCATGCGAAGGGCTGGCCTTCAACCGTCGCGGTGTGCGGACGGACGGCACGATCTGCATGCCCTGGTTCTACAAGAGTGACCAGATGCCCCTCGGGCCGACACATATTCGCTACATTGAGGGGCCCTTCGATCCGGAGGTCGGGGTGTTGTGCTTCCGCGATGAAGCCATGCGATTGAAAGCCACGGTACTCAGTTTCTCGTGCCATCCGGTGAATATGTACGCCACGGACAAGTTTGCCTGTTCCGGCGACTGGCCGGGTGCATGGGCTGCTGCGATGCAGGAGTATTTCCAGGGCGGCTGCGGGCCGATGGTGCTGAATGGCTGCTGCGGGAACCTGAACCCCTGGCCGCAGTTTACGCCGGATTTCGTGCCGGATCACCGCCGGATGGGGCGGGCCCTGGCCGACATGAGTCGCAAGGTGATGGAACGCATGACTTTCGGCGATACTGACCGGCTGGACTGGCGAACGCGGAAGGTGATGCTCAAGTACCGTGGTGTCCCGGCGGCAAGGCAGAAGGAAGCCGACAGGATCCTGAAGGAACACCCGGACATGAAATGGGACCCGGTTCGTAATGAAGTTGATGGCGAGTGGTTCATGGCCGCCTCCACGAAAAGCGTTGAGTACTGCCGGAAGCGCTGGCCGGAATTTCCGTACGAGATACAGGTGTTTCGAGTGGGCGACGCGGCTCTGGTTTCACTGCCGGGCGAGCCGTTCGTGGAAGGACAACTGGAGATAAAGACGAAATCACCCGCGGCGATCGTGTGTGTTGCGCACATGTCAACGCAGTATGTTGGCTACATTCCCACGCGTGACGGGGCTGCCCGTGGCGGGCATGAGGCGAACGATGTCTATACTTACTGGGCCAAATTCGAGCCCGGATCGCTGGATGTGATCGTGAAGAACGTCAAAGAGATGATAGGGGAGCTGTTCATATGAAGATAGGTTTTGCGAAGAACGACATAACCCCACGGGTGGGGGTGGAACTGTGCGGGTTCGGGCCGTTCATCTGCAGGCATTCCATCGGGATCAGGGACCGTCTCTGGGCACGCGCCATGGCGGTGGAGTTGCGCGGCAAACGCGTCCTTGTCATCAGCTGTGATCTTGTCGGCACGGCGCTGGAAATAACAAAGTGCGCGCGTGCGCGGATACATGAGGTCACGGGACTTGCGGAAGACGATGTGATGATATGCTGTTCACACACGCACAGCGGGCCAAGCACCGGTAACTATATCGGATGGGGCGCGCCGGATGCGCCGTACCGCGAGACGCTGCACATGAGGATTGCGAAGGCCGGGATTGCGGCAGTGCAGAATCTGCGTAACGCGACTCTCAGTCACGCTGAGGTCCCCTGTGTCGGAATCGGCCAGAATCGTGAATACGACAAGGACGCATTGCCGCTCGAATTGGTGCTGAAAGACGACTGGCGTCCAGCCAAACCGGAGTTGACCGACACCACCTGCCATGTGCTCGCCGCCCACGGCCAGGGAGGCAAGCTGCTTGGTTTCGCGAGCTACTTCGGGTGCCATCCAGTGGTGTGTTGCGCCGCAACGCGGTTCATCCATGGAGACTATCCCGGCATAGCGACCAACCAGATCGAGCGCGATCATGACGGTGCCGTGGGCCTCTTTCTTCAGGGAGCGCAGGGCGATGTCAACACGTGCGTTGTTCACAAGCCCGAGCAGGATTCACTGCTCGCGCTGGATGTCATTGCAGGCAGGTATGCGCGTGCCGTCCGACAGGGCCTGGCGAAAGCAAGACCCATCAAGGTTGACCGTATTGACGGAGCAAGGCACGTCGTTACGTTCAGCCGCAAACCGTGGGGGCTGGAGAAGTTGACGGCCATGTTGACGGAAAAGGAAGCCAGGCTGAATGTTCCCGAAGTCACTGATGACTACGGGGCAAAAGAATGGCACATCCGCATGGAGATGGTTTACATCACAGCACTGCGGGATCTCGTGGCCCGTGCAAAGCGGGGCGAGTCTATGGAACCGGCCACGGAACTGCACGGCATCCGGATCGGCCCCGTTACGATGGTGGGTAGCGGCTTCGAAACGTTTCAGGCCATCAAGAACGAAGTGAAGACAAAGGCCTGTGCAAAGATCATGCTGGTCATGGGACTTGTCAACGACAGCATAGGATACGCCCCGGACAAGACAGCCGCCGCGCGCGGCGGGTACGCAGCCGATATGGTGCCGTTGATCTGCGGACAGCTTCCTTTCGCCAATGCCCACGATGAGTTGGTGCAGGAGTTGCTGAAGCTTGATGCGGAGCTGAACGGGTAGGTGCATGGACAGGATCAAGCTCAGGCACTATCTGGTCGGCGAATTCTCCTGGAAGAGGGTCTTTCGCTCCTTTCTACTGATCTACGGGTGCCTTCTCGTGTTCGCCTGGGTGTGGTCGGACCGGATGATCTTTCCTCCGAAAGTATCATCGTACGCCGACGGTCCTGAGCATATCAAGCTGGACACCGTAGACGGACGCATCACAGCCCTGTTCCTGACAGCCTCCAATTCGTACTGGACGGTGCTGTACAGCCACGGGAACGCCGAGGATCTTGGCGATCTCAGGGAGTATCTCGCCGAGTACGCCAGCAACGGCTACTCGGTCCTGTCTTACGACTATCCCGGTCGGGGAACGAGCGACGGTGACCGGCCTACTGAACAGGGGGCATACAGGGCGATTGAGTCAGCCTGGCGATTCCTGGTGGAAACACATCACGTTTCGCCCGACAGAGTCATAATATACGGAAGATCCGTCGGGGGTGGCCCATCGACATGGCTTGCCGCGAGGGAGAGGCCGGCCGGCTTGATTCTGGAAAGTACATTTGTGACGGCGTTCCGGGCCCTGACGCGAGTACCGCTTACCCCGTTCGACAAGTTCAGGAACAACCACTGGATCAGAAAGGTCGCGTGCCCCGTGCTGATCATCCATGGCACGGAGGACAGGACTATTCCCTTCTGGCACGGCCTGTCCCTCCATGCTGATGCACCCGGGCCGAAGGCGAGTTTCTGGGCAGAGGGTTCGACGCACGATGACGTTCCCTGGTCGCCGGGTTACTGGCAGGCGATAGGTGCTTTCGCAGACAGCTTGAACCACGGCAGGTGATGGTTCCCGCTTCTGTCTTCTGGACACCACCAGTGCCTCGTCGTATCATCTGATCTGACAGTTTCAGAAATGCGGGGTTGCCAATCATGTTGAGATACGTAATCGGCGCGGTCGCCGGCGCGATAATAGGGGGAGCCATCGGGTTCCTTGGCAAGTGCGCCGGCGGTGGGTGACCACTCACGTCCAGCCCCTGGTCAGGGGCTATCATAGGCGCCATCATCGGGATTAGCATTGCGGCATCGATGGATCAGAAGCCGTGATGTTCGGGGTGCTTTTATCGTGCCTGAAACTGACGTCACAAAACAGTTCAACCTCGATGGCCGTGTTGCGGTCATAACCGGCGGATCGCGCGGGCTCGGTCTATCCATGGCTGTGGGGTTGGCGCAGGCCGGTGCCACTACTGTCCTGTGTTCCAGGAAGGCTGCAGAGGCGGAAGAGGCAGCGGCCGACGTACGTAAGGAAACCAGGCAGGAATCCATCGGCCTTGCGTCTGATGTCACTGACGAAACCTCGGTAAGCAAGTTGTTCAAGGCCGTGATATCGCGTTTCGGGCGCATTGATGTGCTTGTCAACAGCGCCGGGGTCAACATCCGCCACCCGGTGGAGGAGTTCCCCGCCTCGGAGTTTCGTCAGATCATAGATACGAACCTTACCGGTACGTGGCTGTGCTGCAAGGCCGTCGGGCCGGTAATGAAGGGACAGAAAAGGGGTTCAGTGGTCAACGTAGGTTCAGCGCTGAGCACAATAGGTCTTCCCGAGCGCAGCGCCTACTGCGCGTCCAAAGCGGGGGTGGTGGGTATGACCAGGGTACTTGCCCTGGAGTGGGCTTCGTCCTGTGTCCGGTGCAACGCGCTATGCCCCGGCCCTTTCCTCACGGAAATCAATCGTCCGCTGCTGGCATACCCGGAGAAAGTACAGGCCGTCGTGGGCCAGACGGCGTTCAACCGCTGGGGAGAGCTGCACGAGATCCGCGGCGCGGCAGTGTTTCTTGCCAGCGATGCATCGAGCTACATGACTGGCACAACCCTGTTTGTCGACGGCGGATGGACTGCGCACTGAGGGATGCGGCGGGGTGGTTCGGGGAGATCCTTCACTGCGCTCAGGATGACAGAGAGAAAGGGGCGGGGATTCCTTCCCTGATGGCAGACGATTGTCGTCGCATTATGTCGTCGGCCTGACGTCGGGCGTGTGATGATCGTGCGTCAGGTGCAAATGTTTTCCTGCGCTCTGTAGCAACTTCACGATGTTGTCAAACACCAGGTGCCTGACCCCGTCGATCGTTGTCAGTTGCCGCAGCGGCACGGCAACATGGTCAACCAGGTCGTGAATGACATCTCGATTCGGCAGTTCTCCCTCTTCTTTGACGAACCTGAGCCTGTGCATGGAGTAGAGGCCCACCACGAACGATATTACGAAGACGAAGTCCAATGCCCTGAAATTAATTGCCGAGACGGACAACTGCCGGTTCGGGTCGCTCCATGTCAGTGACAGGGCCAGTTCACGAGATGCGAAGAAGTCCGCCAGCAGTCCGCCCACCAGTGGTGCAAGCGAACCTGCGGCTGCGCCGATAAGGCCAAGTACCGTCATATAGGCCGCGGCCTTGTCGTTGGGGGAAAGCTTCAACGCGATGCCCGTTGAGGCCAGGTTGATGCCGGCACAGGCGCAACCGCCGACGATGTTGATGACGAACAACAGCGGGATGGTGAGGAAGTACGTGTCCGGCATCGTGGTGAAACTCCACGCCAGGATTGTTACCAGGTACATTGTGCCGCTGACAACAAGCACCGGCTTGCTCGAATAGCGGTCCGTGAATGTTCCCCACATGCGCAGGAAGGCGAGGTTCGAGAGCTGTCCGACGACCGTAAGGAGCGTAACCATCGTCATGGAGATCTTTATGCTGTCCAGCATGTAGATGATGAAGAACGGGCCCGATATGTTGAGGGCGAAGTTCCAGAGGGCGGAGAAGACAATCAGCTGTCGGAAGTTCCTGTCCTTGAGGGGCGTGACCAGCGTTTCCATCATCGGGGTCTGCGCGGCGTTGCGCATGGTCGGGTCCGGAACACGGGCAAGGGCTGCCGAAGACACAAGGCCAAGGAGGAGCCCCAGTACGAAGAGGATCGAATAGGAATAAAGCATTGAGTCGGGGCTTATGGATTTCCATGTGTCGACGAAGTACCCGCCCACCAGCGTAAGGAGGAGCGTCAGAACCGAACCCAGTGCCATGCGTTTCGCAAATATCCGGCCTATCTGTGTGGAGGGAACGATTTCACGCAGCAGGGAATTCCATGCTGGCCCGCAGGCGGAACCGACCACTGCGGAAATCAGGAACCACTGGATCATGAACGACATGCCCCGGCCCTTGAACAGGAACGGGATGAACGCGATGAAGAGCCAGCAGAACCTCGAGAGAGTGGCAAGTATGGTCGTGATCGCGCGTCGCCGGGGAAGCCATCTCAGCAGGAAGAGCCCGGGCAGTTGCATCAACTGGCTCAGCAGGGCAATAGTGGTCAGCATGCCGACTTCGTAGTTGGATGCGCCTATGGCGAGGGCGAAGGCGGCAAGGAAAGGTCCGCCACAGAGGGCACCCATGCCCATTGCGAAAATGCCGTCCACCATCAACAGGTGTTCGCTGTCCTTGTAGTCCTTCTCGGTCAGCGCTTCCTGGGTCTTGAACAGGCCGGTGATATAGTTGTTCACAGGGCTCGTCCCATCTCAAAAACAGGCGAGACTCTTAGCAGAAGGGAGACGATGGAAGCAACCGCAAAGCGGCATCTTGTGCTACACCTCGCGGGTGACCAAATCCTCGACGGTGCCCCGAGTCCGGATGACTGTACACTCGGCGCCGTCGACCATGACCTCGGCCGGATTCGGGCGGCTGTTATATGTCGATGCCATGGCAAAGCCGTAGGCGCCTGCGCTCATGACGGCCACAAGATCACCTTCTTTCAGGGACGGCAACTCGCGGTCGGCGGCGATGAAATCACCGGATTCGCAGATTGGGCCCACGAGATCGCCGAAGTTCGTTCCGGGAACCTGGTGTACAGCCATAACCTCGTGGTAGGCCTGGTAAAGAGAAGGCCTGATCAGGTCGTTCATGCCTGCATCGACTATCACAAATCGTTTCAGCGGATTGTCTTTAACGTACTGGACGCGGCACAACAACAGGCCCGCGTTACCCACGAGATACCGTCCTGGCTCCATGACGATGGACATGCCGGAACCGCGCAGGCGCGGGAGAACCGCGGCCGCGAAATCCCGTGGCAGCAGGGGGATCTGGTCGGGGCGGTACTGGATGCCGATCCCGCCGCCTATGTCGAGGTAACGCAGGGATGCGTACTGCCGGCGCAACAACCGGCACAACGGCAGTACTTTGTCGAGGGCGGCCACGAACGGATCCACGGTCAGGATCTGTGATCCTATGTGCATGTGGACGCCGACTACCTCGATGCCGGGGAGCCTTGCGTCCGCGGCATAAGCGCGCTCCGTACGTTCAATATCCAGGCCGAACTTGTTCTCTTTCTTGCCCGTACTGATGTACTGGTGTGTTTTCGGGTCGACGTCCGGGTTCACCCTGAACGCGATCCGGCCTTTCACCCCCAGTTCGACTGCGCAACGGGATATCCGCTGGACCTCGGGCTCTGATTCAACAGTGAAGAAAAGAATGCTTTTCCGCAAGGCGTAACGGATCTCCTCCACCGTCTTGCCCACGCCGGCAAAGACAATTCGACTTGGATCTGCGCCCGCGCGCAGGGCACGATAGAGTTCGCCGCCGGAAACGATGTCGAAGCCGCCACCCAGTCCTGCAAATGTCCGGATAACTGCGCCGTTTGAGTTGGCTTTTACTGAATAGCATATCAGGGGTGTGACTTCCGCCATTGCGTCCGCCAGGGCCCTGAACTGGGACACAAGATGGCCCTTGGAATATACGTAAAGGGGAGTGCCGTGCCGCTGGGCAAGTGTCTCCAGCGAAACACCTTCCACGTGTAATGTGCCATTCCTGTATTCGAACCCCTGCATGCCTTCTGTCTCCCTTCGGGGCTGCATGGATACCACACGCCCGAATGCCCTGTCAATCCTGCCCGCTGGCACGAAGGGCATTGATCGCCGGGATGGCGCTGGAACCGCAGAACGCTGTGGACTTCCGGTTGCGGGACCGGCAAAACGCGTGATACGGTCTTGCCATGACCAAGCCAAACATCCTGCTTGTCATTACGGACCAGCAGTCGGCTTCTGCCATGAGCTGCGCCGGGAACAGGTACCTTGAGACAAAGGCGATGGACAGTCTCGCATCCGGGGGTGTCCGGTTTGAGCGCGCATACTGCACCCAGCCGCTTTGCACGCCGTGCCGTGGGAGCCTCTTTACCGGCGTCATGCCGCACCAGTGTGGAACTGAATTCAACGGGAAGGCCATTTCTGCAGACATGCGACCGCATGAGCTGGGCAACCTTCTGCGTGCGGGCGGCTACGAATGCATCTACGGCGGGAAGTGGCACGTTCCGGAAATCGCGATGCCGGAGGTGAATGACCACGGTTTCAGAACTATCGCGGGTTTCGATGACACTCTTCTTGCCCCGGCCTGCAGGCAATATTTCCGCGAATATTCTGCGAAACCGGCCGGTTCCAGGGAACCGTTCTTCCTGGCGGTGAACTTCGACAACCCCCATAACATCTGCGAGTTCGCCAGGCGAATGGCGCTTCCCTGGGTGGACCTCGGCGAACCGCCGCCGACAGAACAAATGCCATCACTCCCGCCCAATTTCGAGCCGCCTGACCTGGAGCCCGAAATTGTCCGTATTGAACAAGCCAGCCACTTCCTCATATACCCCACCCGTGGGTATACCGAGGCAGACTGGCGACGCCTGCGGTGGGGCTATTTCCGTTTGACCGAATGGGTGGACAGGCAGATAGGCAGAGTGTTGAGCAGCCTGAAAGAGAGCGGACTCGAACAGGATACAGTGGTCATATTCACAAGCGATCACGGAGATGCCCACGGCGCGCATCGATGGAACCAGAAGAGTGTTCTCTACGAGGAAGTGATACGCGTGCCAATGATAGTCAGGGTTCCTGGCGGTAACGGCGGGGTGGCCGTTCCTCATCTCGTATCCACCGCGCTCGATGTGCTGCCAACCGTGTGTGACTATGCGGGCATCAACCTGCCGCGGCACCTGCAGGGCAGGAGTCTGCGCCCGCTCGTGGAGCACCGCGCGCAGGCAGAATGGCGTTCAGAAGTGTTTGTTGAGACAATCTTCGATGGCGGCCGTGGTTACAACACGGCCGGGCGAGCCGTGGTTACGGATCGCTACAAGTATATTGTCTACGATCGGGGCCGTGATCCTGAACAAGTGTTTGACCTGGCTGCGGACCCGGGAGAGATGCACAATCTCCTCACGGAGACTGCGGGCGAGACGCTGCGCGACCGTTTCCGCCGTCGTCTGCAGGACTGGCAGGCGGAAACAGGGGACAGGTTCCCTGTGCCGGGCTACCGTGACGGCGCCAGGGCCGGAGGCCCGCGGACCTGACGGGGTGTCAGAACCCGAGCATCGGGCCGAAGGCCTCGAGGTTGAAACCTGCGAACTCAAGCATATCTATGTTCTGCGGCGGAAAGTACTCCTCAACCCACAGGCGCTGCTGTTCCGGATCGTCGAATCGCAGCCTGGCCAGGTATGAAGGTGTGTCCCATCGGCTGAGTCCGTGGGCCCCTTCCTTGTAGCACGTGAGCGCCCGCTGTCGCAGAACCGCCACGGTGACGTTCTGGTTGAATGTCCCGAAACTGGGTTGCAGGCGTGCCTTCGTCCCCTTGATCTGCCCGGCGAAGTACTGGACGTCCAGCACTCCATCCTTCGTGTAAGGGTAGGGCATGACAACATCTACCAGTCCCTCCCTTGCCCATGCCCCTGTGTCGTAGCCGAATCGCATGTTCCATTCGCGGTCGGGACCGACGATGACAGATAGCTCACGCCGCCTGCTCTTCGGGCCCGGACCGGCCTTGTCCAGCATTTGCCGTATTTCCCGGATCCACACGGTCACGAACTCGGTCCACAACGCACGCAGCTTCTCATCGGAATCCGGAAGCGTTCGTGCGTCGACTCCATGCAACTGTTTGAACTTCTCCAGCACGGGTGCTTCGTATCGCACGCACGGGTATCCGCGTACGAATGCGAGACACAGCCCGTCGGCGCCGCGATCCAGGGCATCCCTGAGGATTGAGTTGAGGTTGTCGCGTACCGCCGGGTACGCGATGCTCAGCTTGCTGATAGGCTTGCCGTTGGCTTCGACACAGCGGTACTCCGGGTTCTCACTGTAGAAGCGGGAATGAAGGATATGGTCGTAGGGCGGCTCGGTCGAGTAGGCCTGTGGACGAAGGTACATCCAGAATACTTGGCCCTGTGCATGGGCCTGGTCGATCGCCTGCTTCATGGGGTCATGACCCGCTTCAAGCATTGCACGCAGGTTCGAGGCGCATCGCCGGTCACCGGGCCGCTCAAAACACCACCCGTCCATTCCCGCCCTTGTTCCTGCGCGCGTCGGGAAGTTGACGAGGTCACCGCCGATGTTGCCGAATGCCGCGGTGTCCCAGTCGCTTTCTGCGAAACGTGCAAGGGCATCGTGCACGATGTGAGGCCCTGGTTCCCTGGCATGGTAGAAGATGCCGAAGCCGTCGTTGATATAAATCATGGGGCTGTGGCGCTTTGTGTTCAGTATCGGAATGTGCTCGGGTTTCACGGGCGCACAACGGACGGAGTAGATGCTGGATGTAACGAATTCTGCGCCGTGTAGCGGGGAAAGGTCCTTCGGGAAACGCACTTCCAGGTTTTTCCCGGTGAGGTCGGCAAAACACCACGGCTCTTCGTGCAGGGGGCCCCCGCCGTCGCGTCCTGCGCTCCGCAGGAACTGCCAATGACGGTCACCGGTCAGGCGGATTTCGACCACCGAATTGCCCCACTGGCGCTGGGACATGCCTACGGAAACAGCATGCCAGCCTTTCCTGCCCAGAGGTATCGTCAGCACTGCTGCGTCCGGGTTGGTGGTCAGCAATGCTCGACCGTCGTAGTGGTCGGTCTTGTAGTCTACGATACGCCAGAATCCCGCCGGCGGTGTTGACATCGGTTTGTGGGCGTGACTGTCCGCGTCGGTCCATGCTGAACGGGGCAGCGCGCAGGTCAGATCGGAGAGCACATTTGTGTTAGTCATAGTTGTCTTCTCCGGGCGGTAGGGGCGAGGCGCCGCCTCGACCTCAGTTCCTGTTTTCAATCATCACAACCGCTGCATCGTTGGCCCCGATGCTGCACGAGTTAGCTACACACTTTCCTCGCAACGCTTGCCGTACCCGCCACGGCTTGCGCAGCGTCAGTTTGACGTCAGCGTCTTTGGCCGCATGGTTCACGAGTACGATGACGCGGCTGCGTACTCCCAGGTGATGCTCTGTCACTGCGACATGCGGCAGGTCGCGGGTACAGACACGGGACTTTAGTGCGGATGCTGCCGCATAGTTGTACAAACGCCAGTATGGCGGAGCATCTGCGGCAAAGGCGCCGGCTGTCTGGGCCAGCCGTGTTTCCAGCGGAAACGTGAGAACGAGTATCCTGCCTTTGCCGAATGATGCGGAAGTGAAAACAGGGTTTCCATCCGGTTCATGGCCCAGCACTGTGGCGCGGTTGGCCCGCAGATTGTAGCGGATGCCACCAGTCACCGGCAGTGGGGGACAATTCACCGTCTCGTCAAACACGGCCTCCGGCGAGCTGACCCTGTCCTGGCGGCTTTCCACGATAAAACCTGCTTCCCTGCAGAAGGGGCTGAGCATGCAGTCATCGAGCGACACGAACAGGGTGGCGCCCCGTCTCACACGCTCCAGCAGCGCCAGCCAGCTGCGACGGCTGATGGCCTGGCTGGTCTTGACGGAAGGCAACAGGTAGAGCGATGCCTTCTTCAACGGTTGCTCGGAGTACTGGAACTCGACGTCGAACCCGGCCTGCTTGGCCAGCGTGAAGGCGCTGTAGGCAACCCCCCACTGGTCCTGGTTACGGGTGAGGATGCAGACGGCTTCGCGGGTGTGTGCGGGCAGCTGGCGGAAAGGAAGCTTTTCCCGGAAGTCCCGGAACGCCTGCAACTCGCGGACAATCGGTTTCGGTTTTCGGTCGGCTGTGAACAGTCCCAGGTCCCGTTCGCAGGCGTCCCAGTCGTAAGGAGCATGCGCGAGGTGCCGGAGATCAAAGCCGCACCACCACATGAATGCGCGGCAGTCGTTGGCCCAGAGGGAGAAGAGGTTTGTGCGCGCCATAACTGCCTCGACCTCTTCGCTGCATATCATGCGGCCGAGCGCGCCGATCTCCTCCGCTATGGCCGGTTTGCCGCCTATGTCGGTGTAGAGCCTTGTTTCCGCCGTCGCGTGCATGCTGCTTCGGAGGGTGTTGACCGGATCCCTGGCACAATGCGGGGTGAAGACGGGGTAGGGGTGGGTCGTCAATACGTCGCTGAGCTCCGCCTGGTCGCGGATGGACCAGGGCTGATCAGGTTCCGCCGGCAGACTGTGCATGCCGGAGATGACCGGGTGGGTGTCGTCGAGCGACCGGATCGTCTTTGAGATGAGTGCGGTCCATGCCCAGGCGGCTTCACGGGATGCGGGCGCCATGCAGTTGCACTCGTTACCCAGGTCCCAGGCTGCCACTGCCTTGTGCTTGCGAAAACGCGACACGAAAGCTGTGACGAACCGGGTCTGCCACATGAGAGCCGTCGGGTCTGTGAGGACATTGAGTCCCTCCAGTGCCGGTGGAACAAAAAGGCGTCCACTCATCCAGCCGGTGAGGAGTGCGACCACAATGCTAATGCCTCGCTTCTCAGCCATGTCGGCAAAGTCGGCAAAGCGATCCAGCATTACGGGATCCATGCCCGCCCGACCTGCGTCCGTGTCCGGCAGCAGTTCATCGCCGATCCGGACTTCGCGGGGGATGCCGTGGTAGGTACGAAGCGCAGTGATGGGCTGGAAATCAGGCCAGATGAGAAGTACGCGCACAAGTGTGATGCCGTGTCGGGACAAAGTGTCCAGGTCCCTGGCCACTTCGCGTGGCCGCCAGTCGCTCCACATGCGGGTTCCTGCATGTGATGCGACGTAGTTGCAGCCGGTCTCGAAGCTCCCGGACTCGCGGAAGATGCTGTTGCGCATGCCTTGCTCCTGTTTTCCAGACCTCGATACTCTGCTGAACACGGCTGTTGGCATACAAGCAAAAACACTTCAGAGGATGGGCAGAACGCTATCCGGCTGGTGCTTATGGATGGCGCTTGCCTGTCACGCGACAGGTGTCTATACACAACGCCATAGACAGCGTCCTTCCTGGAGCTCCGTCGCGCCGGGATCTGGCAGAACTCCTGCCGCTGTGAATGATTTGGACGTAGATCGTTGCTGTAACAGGATAGACAGGGGGCGAGATGACAGGACGTGCGAAGACAGCAACGTTTGTTTACAGGGAATACCCGTCTTCACAAGACAGGTCACTGCGGCTGTTTGCCAACTTCATCCGCCCTGCGGAACCACGCCCGATCCTCCTCTCGATGCACGGCTGGCACGGCGATGCGAAACACGGAGGTCATCCGGACGACGTTAAAACGGTGGAAGACGCGGGGTGGTTCGTCATCGAACCGGACATGCGGGGGCGGGGCGACTCTACGGGAAAACCTGATGCCAATGGCTGGGAGCTCCAGGATGCCGTGGATGCGGTGTTGTTCGCGCAACGCGAGTACGCTTCCTCGGTTGCCACGCCGGAGAGCGTCTACCTTACCGGCGGCAGCGGGGGTGGCGGCAACGTTCTCGGTTTGCTGGGCAAGTTCCCGGACTTCTTCTGTACGGCGGTTTGTGAGGCCGGGCTCAGCGACTACGGCTTGTGGTATGAACACGATGCAGTCGGGGAGTTCCGGGATGAGTTGGAAGGAAAGGGGTGGATAGGGGGGTCGCCGGCCACGAACGCGGAGGCATATGCAAGCCGCGGAGGTCTAACCACGGTCGAGAATCTCCTGACGCCCTTGGCAATGACGCATGGTGAACTGGATACGCGGTGCCCTGTCGAGCAGGCTCGGCGCTACATCGACAAGGCCCGCTTGCTTGGTAAGAGCCGCCTGATCGACTACTTTGAGATGAAGGGTGTTGCTGCCACCGGTGGGCACTTCGGTGGCATCACCGCTGAACAGGAGGCCCGTCGCCGGGCTCTCGTCGACAGGCAGCTGGCGCCACCGAGGAAGCCCCTGTTGGTCCCGTCCTGCGGACGCATGGCCGTGGCAGGCTATCTCCGGACAAAAGCATTCACAGTTGACTTCGATTCGGCAGACCGCGTCGGCGCCATTGACTATGATCTTGGCAACAACCGATTCAAGATAACGGCCCGTTCCGCCCGGGATGCCGTTCTGCGGATACGCCGGCCCGACGGTACATGGCAAACCAGCCGTATTGACATTTCCCGGTCCGGACAGGATATTGCCGGCAGGTGATGAATGAAGTTGCCGTGTCAGACGAGCCTTTTTGTTTCGCTGGTTATTGCGGTTATCGCAGTGGCCGGCGCTGCCTGCTTTGTCAGCATGCGGCAGGCTGCGCTTGCGGGGCAGTTCCGGGAGCTGGACCGGCAGCGTGAAGCGGTAACCGGCGAGGTCAAAACGGTTCGCGCCGAAGCGGAACGCCTTTCCGCGCAGCTTGTTGCCCTGACAAATGCCCTGCAGGAAGCCAGGTTCCTTCTGGAAGAGGAAAGAAAGACCAACGAACCCCTGCGCCGGCAGGTAGAGAAGATGCTGGCACAGGAAATCACGTCCCGTGTCCAGGTCGAGAAAATGCAGGAAGAGAATCGCAATCAGGCTGAGCAGGTCCGGCAGCTTCAGGTCGACCTGAATGCACTCAGAAACGAGAATGCCGTCCTGCAGGGGAAGCTCAAGGAACTGGGTACGCAGCAACAGGTCTCAGTCGAACAGCAGAACCTTGTGCAGGGCGAGTTGCAGAAATCATCGGACCGAATGAAGCAGCTTGAGAAGGAATTGTCCGATACGGCAGCCCTCCAGGCCAAGACGCGCAGCGAGATGGAAGCGGCAGTATCGGCTCGTGACAGGCTCCAGAAGGAGCTTGAAGAAGTACGCCAGAAGGCTGTTCAGCCTGCGAAGTAATGCCCGGAACGGCAGACCGGGAGGTCTGCCCTCCAGTCACAATCCAACACTCCTGCTTACATCATGGAGGGCAGAGCTCCCCGGCCTCCGTAGCCAGCCTTGGGCGCAGGGGGCCAGCTCTGCCGGATTCTGCGGCAGACCAGTCGCCTTCGCTCAGGAAATCTACGGTACGAGGAGCTTCACTTCTCCGTCCCCGGCAGAGCCTTTATTCCCAGCTTGAACGCAATGTCGCGGCGGAAGGCGGGAACGCGCGCGGTGATTGTCCCGTTCGTGGCAGGCACGTCTTCCGTCAGGACCGGTTCCCCTTTGATCGTGTCCCAGAAGGCCATCGTGAAGGTGCCTGTTGCCAGATTGCTGATACGAACCTGCAGGTTGGTGATGGGCATGAGGCCCGCGGTTTCCACGCGCGGGAACTCATGTGTCAGGTGTATCCAGCCGACGGCCATCCTGTCGTACCCCATGCATTCAACGGCAAGCCGCGAAGCGGGTGGATCCGGCAACAGCTCGGGTTGTACCTGCCCAAGCGCGGGATTCCGGCGGTCAATACCGGCGAGGAATGCCGCCAGCGCCTTGAATTTGGGGTAGAAGTTCTCCTCGTCTATCAGCTGCCACCACCAGAACAACGGCGCGCCGCCAAGCGGCACGCAGGCGGATGTCCAGAGCCCCGCATGCAGTGTGTCCTCCAGGTGTTTCACGTCCTGGGCGAAAGGTGACCCGCCGAACTCCGTGACGATCACCGGCTTGCCGAACGCATTGTTGTTCTGGGCGGTCTGCTTGAGGAGCGCGACGATGTGCAGCGGATCGGGGCTGAAGTGATAGGCATCCACGGCGGCATGATCGATTTCCGGAAGGGAGATGATTGCGGCGTTCTGGTGCGTGTAATCTCCACAGACGTGGGTGGAGATCAGGTGATCCCACGGGTCCATGGCCTTGATCTCGCGGCCTGCCCATTTGTGCCACTCGACCACCTCGGGCCGCTGGTAGTTCTTGATGCCGCCCTTGTCGGACCCTGTCAGGTCCAGTTCGCTCCATAGCTGCCACGCAAAGATGCGGGTGCTGTACCCCCATCGCGCGACCATGTAGCGCATCAGGCGCAGGAAAGAGTCTTTTGCCCGCGCGTCCGTGAAATAGTCCTCGGGTGAGGCGAGGTAGCCTCCCAGCTGCACGTTCAGGGGATTGTATTCCCACTCGTGGTCATGCGCGGTTCCGAATTTGCCGTGGTTGTGGATCACAAGGTTCAGGTAGATGTTGTTTGCCTCAGCCTCGTTGACGACGGTATCGAG